>VOFG01003628.1_pt1 | contig 162053 bp, 210 predicted proteins | sample 5384171 | NCBI WGS metagenome assembly VOFG01 (sample SAMN12384726, study PRJNA508395) | human gut metagenome | isolation source: healthy gut F | host: Homo sapiens
GCATGAAATTCGCGCGGATATCCGTGAACTGCTCAAATGCCAGGGACCGCACAAATAGAAACATTTAGGAAAGACCTGTTATGATCAAGAATGCATATGTCACCATCATCTTCTCACCCGAACTCGCAAATGAGATTGGACGAGCTGATTGGCCGCCGTGGTATGGTCGTAGAGGACCTCTCACAAAACAGGGAGACAAATTATGGCGGTCTTGTACTGTTGGAAGAAACTTATATGGATGAATTCCTGTGGTTCATCCCTGCAAAATCCATATCTTATGAATAAATTAAATAGAATATTATCAACAGCCCTTCTTCTCCTCGGAGGAATTGTCTGGCTGCAACACAGACATACGGTATATCTCACCGAAGAACGCGACCGTTTCCAAATGAACAATACCACGCTGCTCTCCTGTATGAAGAGGATGCAGATCGATTCTACAACGATGGCCCTTGAAACAAAAAGTATTGCGACTTACTGTGGATGAATACAAAGAGTATCGGGCCGAAGATGCTGAAACTATCAGGAGGTTTGGAATCAAAGTCAAGAAACTCGAAGCAGCCGCAAGGCATAAAATAGAGGTAAGGGTACCGGTTGATGCCAATATCCGGGATACACTCATTATCCGTGATTCCATTTTTCGGGTCAGACAAAAAGTGGAAATGGTAACGCCACATATACAACTGACAGGTCTGATTGAGGACAGACATCTCAGAGGAGATATAAAAGTTCCAGTGACTATCCATCAGGCTGTGTGGGTGGAATACAAAGGCTGGTGGCTTTGGAAACGGATTAAAGCAATACGACAAACCATATCAAGCGACAACCCGCACGTGGAGATTAAATATTCAGAATATATAAAATTTTCTTCTCCATAAATGTGTATAAGATTTGGCATTTGTACATTATCTATAAATATCTCGTTATACACTAATCTACTGATGTTATAATTAGAAGGTTGGATTTACATATTAATTTATTTATTATTAGAATGTTATAAAAACACAAAAGAATTTCAAAAGATATATGGTAAGTCGAAAAGGTATATAACCAACTTACAACCAAGATAAATAAAGCTTGATAAATATTTAAATAAAACGCCTTTTTATTCATAAAACACCTCCTTTTCAAATAGAACAAACCGATAAAAGCGAAAATGTTTCTCGTCTAAAAACCTCCTCTTCTTTAGTTTTTCATTTTATTACCGAATCTTCTCGTAAATATATCGGGCCAGACCATAAATATATCGGCGGAATCCGGGACGATAGTAGAGTAATTGACTAAACCATTCCATATGATTATCGAATAATTTTACCAAAAATCCTACAATAATCATGGATATAAGAGTACCTACACCCACTACCTGCCATTGCCATGTACCAAAGTAGAAATATCCCCAAGCTACTGCTATAACAACCAGAGTGATATCAACCATGATTTTAGCTTTGGCAAATGGAATGTCGGTAGCTTTGCCAACTGCTACTACAATACCCTCACCTGGCATAGTGACTGAGCCGCATCGTATCTCTAAAGAAATGCCTAAGGCAAGTAGCACGCACCCCATTAATTGTATCACCACCTTCCATAATATGGTATTACATACTATGATTGATGTAAGGCACATATTAACATCTAATAGGAAACCGAATACAAAACCAATAATGAATTGGAAAAGTTGCATCCGTGGGAAACCTCGGCGGAGGATGAGAATCTGAAGTCCGATAAAAGGATGTTCATCATGTAAGTATATTCTCCAATCGTAAATTGGGGAGCCATGCCAGCTTCTCCCGCGAGTGTCATAACAAACGGGATGATGGCAATCACACTACTGCCTAAATTTGACCGTACGCAGAGGGCTACTCCACATGCCATTATGAACAATGACACAATGAGCAATAAATGTTGCCATGAAAACGAAATGATTCTTTCTTTCATGAAAAAAATAAAATTTGGCTGCATAATATCGTAGATTATAAGAGATTTATTAAAGTCCTCAATTTGGAGATGACAAAATATTAACAACTATAAAACCTTCTGACATCCATTATCTATTACCATATAACACCCTGCTCTATTTTATAATCTCACCATATCTTTATTTTATGTTCATGGATATGGCAAGAAAAACAAGCAACACAGTCCAACATTATTGGACTGTGTTACCGGATATGATTTATTTCCTGTATCCGCATTTAGGACATATACCTTCCTCATTCAGTGTAACACCACAAAGAGGACAACGCTGAATCTTATTTTTTGTAACAAATTCAGCAGACGCTGCATTTACTCCGCTTGTGAACGTAATTTTCGCTATATTCAGTTTGTCTTTAAGAAGATCGTATACGATCTTTATCATGCCCTCCACAGTCATGGTCTCTTTTGTCACCACAAGACGCGCATTAGGGTATGCCGTGGCCAACTCGGTCTTGAAAGCCTCACCCTTCATTGTGTTTTGAGGATTTCCATTCTTTATACCTTGTTTTCATATACCCCAAGAATTGCAGGTAAAAGCGGATCGTCCTCCCTGAGGATTAAAGCATGGTCAAAGTTTTTCAGCACATTCTATGCGATTTTCTGGATTTCGTTACAAGGGTATACCATATTTACTCCTGTATTAATCGTGTCCTCCACTTCAATAGTCAGAACACCGGTATGTCCATGAAGATACTGGGCTTCTCCTCGAAAACCATAAAATCTATGTGCATACTGTAAATCAAATGTTGTTATACTTCTCATATCAATATTGGTTATTGGTTATTATTATCACAGCGACAAAAGCTATGAATATTGTTATAATGAACTTCTATATCACATTATCCCCAAAGGAAAGAACCAGCTCCCATCAGCATTTGCCCCACAAGCTTTTAGAGACTAATAATATTAATTTGATATCTTCCTGAAATAATCTTCGTTATCTATATTAATTGTCATATGCAAAGTTCGGAAATCGTGACTATTACTCCATGTTCCAAATGGAACCGTATTTGGTTAATTACAAAACAAACAATACATTGTTTGAATCTCAAATTTATCACCATGTGTAGTCTGCATATGGTTATAGTAATAATAAAATAAACAGAATTTAGTCCGCTTGCTTTTGTACAGCAGTACAGTTTTGAAGACGGGAGTTTCTGGTAGCCAGATATACGCCCGAGAGAACCAAGACGATCCCGACTACCGCAACAGGAGTCACTTCCTCATGTAGGAATATAGTCGCCCCCGACCGTTGTGGCAAGAGGATTCAGATAAAGATAGTTGGATGCCTGTATCGTCCCCAATTGTTTTACGACAATATTCCACAACAGATAACAGGCAGACGAAGCTATGACACCTAAAAAAAAAAGGAGATTGCTCCACACTTCACTGTCCAGTAATACAACAGGATCTGTCAATGAGGGCAGAAAAAGAAAAGTGGGAAGAATTGTTATTATACCATAGAAAAATATTTTTCTGGTGATGAAAGCCGGAGAATATTTCCGGGTGAGACTCCGAATGACAAGGCTGTAAAACGCCCATGACAGGGAAGCCAGAAGAGTCAGTAAATCTCCCAAAGGTGATATCCGAAGAATGAAACTTCCGTTGAATATCAGCAAGCCTACACCCAACAGAGCAACAACAGATCCGTATATGAAGCCTCTTGAGACCTTTTCCGTCCGAACGGACAATACGGTCAGAACAGCTGTCAATAACGGGGCCGTACATATGATGAAAGATACATTTGAAGCCTGTGTCAGCCCCAGCGCCATGTTCTGTAAAAAGAAGAACAGGGAACCACCCAATACTCCGCCACCCACCAGATATAGCTCATCTTTCAGATTACGGGCAAAAAAACGATGGAAGGAGATAGGACACACTGCAGCATAAGCCAGCAAAAACGGAAAAGGAAAATCTCCTGAGCAGACAGACCATGAACTATTAGAACCTTGGTGGAAATAAAAGTCATTCCCCATACCACAACGACCATAACAGCGGTCAGATGATAAAATATATGTTTCATTACAATTAAAATATTTTTAATTCTGATGTACATGCTTTTTTGCTTACAGTCAAATTGATATATATCCAGCCGATATCCCCGGCTCCTTGGAACGGACTTCTATCCATACCAATCTGTATGATAACGGGCTTTTCAATCCACACCAGTTCAATACATAAGGCCCGGAAGAATATTATTTATACTTCCATATAGTTTGCCGGATGTAAATAAAAGGAAACAGATTTTTACATTAAAGCGGTACGAAAATAGTAAAATAATGAAAGGCAAACACAGATGGGGGCAGGTATTTTCAAAACATGTCTCAAATATAGTAGATATTGTCTGCTTTAATAGACTTGAGAATACATAAACTATCACTTAGAATGGAAAGTTTGATTATATCCCCAAAAGAAAAATTATCGGTAATTATGAATGTGCTCTCCCTTGTCAACATGTTCCGGTCCGTATCCATAGAATATCCCAAAAGGGATTCCTTTGCGTGGCAGGGTCTTCTGGTTTCCTTCCCCAACTTTTTTGTGTATATTATACAGCATCCATTTTTACAGATTGTGGAGTTTCTTATATCCGGCACGAAAGTTTGCAGGGGATGTTCCTGATTTCTTCTTGAAGAATTTCCCGAAGGATGACTGGTCTGAAAAACCTAATTGTTCAGCAATCTCCTTTACAGTCAGATCTGTAAAAACCAGCAGACGTCTGGCATCCCTATAAAGTGCTTCCGTTATATAGTTGTTCACTGTTTTTCCAGAAATCTGGCGTACCACTCTTGACAGGTAGGTCTGGGACACGTTAAGGGAGTCTGCATAGAACTGAAGATCATGTACTTTCCTGTAATTCTCAGCCAGTAACTTTCTGAAAAGGCGGAACAAAGCATCGGAACGCCTGACTCTTCCGGCAGGATGTACATTTTGGCTGTGAAAGATTTCCGTTATTTGCAGCAACAGGAAATTGACCAGCGAACCAGCCATTTCCTCAGGATGGTCAGAAGTAAGGTAGTGGGACATCAGGTCTAACGTTTTGCGTATATGTACGGTATCGCTGTCCTCCAGCCGTAAGACATATGTAGTATGACTGTTGTTATAAAGCCGTTTGTATACATAGTTTCCTATGGAAAGGGAGTCAAAAAAGAAAGGCTCCATACATAGACCACATGTACCGAAGTCGGAACTTTTTTTCATTAACTCTACAGACATTCTTGGAGCGACAAGAAGCATGTCCCCCTTTCCTACATTATAAGAATGACAGTCAACTACAAATTCTGCTGTTCCGGCTTCCACCAGTATATAAAAGAAAGCCCCGGCACGCAATATCTTATTACTGTACTTGTCTAAAAAAAATCTCAATATTCAGGATATAAACTCCTCTATTGTATGCGGTGACTGACTGCATTTCCCGCACCAAGGCCGACAATGTTTCTTTGGTATGCTCCATAAGCACAAACTATTTCTATATATTTTCCTAAAATGACCATTTCATCTGTAAGCTCGGATAAAAGCCTGACATCCAATGACGGATATGAGAAAGGTCAGCAAGATACAAAGAAAAGATCAAATATACAAAAAGCCAAACTATATACGAAACAATATAATATACGTGTCAATGTTGGGAAATAATAGCATCGGTATCATCAGAGAGATGTCGGGGCATAAAAAGTGTTGTAATTGACTAAGTTTCGTTCTTTTAAGAACAGATAAATCAGACATAAGCTTACTAACTTTGCAACCAATAAACGAGATGGAGGTCTACATACCGCTATCTCAATTTGTTTAACTATAAAAATATAAAGTAATGAGTAGTATCAAACCTATCAGAGATCCCAAAACGGATCATTTGCTGACACCGGAAAACTCCGCATTGTTAGTCATCGATTATCAGCCCATACAGGTTCATTCCATAGCTTCAATGGACAGACGGGAACTAGTGGAAAATATATCCAATGTCTGCCGTGTGGCCAAGGGGTTCAATGTCCCTGTTATCCTGACTACTGTGAATGTTGCCACCGGCCTTAACCAGCCTACCATCCCCCAGATAAAAAAAGCCCTTCCGGGACAGCCTGAGATTGACAGGACTTCTGTCAATTCATGGGAGGATAAGGAGTTCCAGGAAGCAGTCAAGGCACTGAGCAGAAAGAAACTTGTGGTTTGTGCGCTATGGACAGAGGTCTGTCTCTGTTTTCCGGCCTTGGATCTTTTGAAGGAGGGCTATGAGGTATATACTATTGTTGACGCTGTCGGCGGAACATCCAGACTGGCTCATGAAACGGCCCTCAGACGGATGGAGCAGGCCGGAGTTCAGCTGACTTCCGTAACCCAGTATATCTGTGAACTGCAAAGAGACTGGAACCGCAAAGAAACCGTTCCCGTTTTCTTCCAGGGGCTGTTGGATAACGGATCGTTTTTGTGGAAACACTCAAAGAAAAATAGTATAACAGACAGAAAAGTGTCCGGTTATAAAGAATGAAGACGGATGTTACCCTTTGTATAAAAGAATAACATCCGCTTTCCTGAAATATCCAGTTTATGAAAAATATTTTATTGTTCCTATTGTTTATGACAGCCGCTAGTATCAATGCGCAGACAGTCATGTGGACTGACGATCCCGAACATACCCGTATCGGTTTTGAAGTGAAGCATGCGGGGCTCTCCTTTGTCAGCGGATATTTCTCAGACTTTGACATTACCGTAAGGCAGGAGAATGGTGATTGCACGAATACGGATATCCGGGTAGAAGTCCGGACGGCAAGTGTGAGCACAGGAGTGGAAGCCAGAAATAAACATCTGCGCTCATCCGATTTCTTTGATGTGGAGAGATTCCCCATGATGGTGTTTAAAAGTACGGGGATGAAGATGCTCGGTACAGATAAAGGGGAGATATATGGAGAGCTCACTCTCCACGGAATTACTAAAAAGGTGCGGTTTGACGTGATGTTAATTGGCAGAAAGGAAAGTCCGGTGTCCGGTAAAGAGACGGCAGGTTTTCGGCTTCAGGGTGTGATCAGATGCTCGGACTTCCAACTAGGTTCCAAATATATTCCGACTATGATCTCGGATAACGTACATGTTGTCGTCGACTGTGAATTCTCACCAGGGCAGGGTGAATTGGATATATAGTCAAAAGCAGATGGCATCTGTATCAGAAATATTTGGCGATACCAACTTAATTATATATTCCGGAGAAAATCCGCTTCGGGATAATCATATTCTACAAACCATTCTTTCATGGATTGAAAAACAATTAATATTAAAATGACAACAATATGAAAAAAGAAAAGTGACACGGATTGTGAGGGGGAAGAAAGACTGTTGACGGGGCAGGTGTACATCTGTGCCGGATATTGGGAGAGCAGACGGTGGTGGACTTTGACCCGTTTCTGATGCTTGACGGTTTTGACTCCACCAATCCGCAGGATTATATAAAGGGATTTCCCTGGCATCCACATCGCGGAATAGAGACCATAACCTATCTTGTCAGCGGAACAATGGAGCATGAGGACAGCCTGGGAAACAAAGGGGTGATCCAGTCCATGGGATGCCAATGGATGACAGCCGGTTCAGGAATACTCCACAAGGAGATGCCGCAGCCATCAGAAAGGATGCTCGGATGCCAACTGTGGGTCAATTTACCTGCTGCAAAAAAAAATGGTTCCGCCGGCATACAGGGACATTGCTCCGGATGACATCCCGGTGGTGATGTCCGACAAGGCAACCGTCCGGATCTTATCAGGCAGCCACCGGGGGATACGGGGACTCTGGACAATTCGTATGTTCAGATAACATATTTGGATGTAACTTTGCCCGCTGACGCCTCATGGAAGTACAACGAAGCACGCGATGATGAAAACCTATTTCTCTATTTGCTGGAAGGCTCGCTTTTCCCCGAAGTGAAACAGCAATCTGCGGAAAGTAAGGGTTGTGCCATATTGTATTCTGTTCCCGTTCCCGGAGAAGATACGGACGAACCGGTAGAGGTGAAAGCCGGACCGGAAGGCGCACGTTTCCTTTTTGTTGTCGGCTCCTCCCCTGAAAGAACCTATTGTCTGGGGAGGTCCCATAGTGATGAATAGCCGGGAGGAACTGGAGGAAGCTTTTAGAGAATTAAGAAATGGAACATTCATCAAATAAACGGCATTATTTTACTGAGACAACCGTCTCTCCCGGATGAACGGATATAAAATGTATGGTAGGCTTATGACGGCTGTGGTTATATTCCATGCCGTTGTCGACCATATAAAAAAAACTGAAAATACCTATTTATAGGTATTGTGTGAAGCTGTATAATCCACTATCTTTGTAATATGGATGGAATAATGAAAAATAGAATAGCCGTAGCATACCTGCTGTTACTGAGCATGATGCCTTTCTTTTTGTGAAAGCCTTTCATGTTCATAAGGAGCGCGCATGTATTCATGACGGGCAACAGCTCCCTCATCATGATTCAGCAGATGAATGTGCTATCTGTCTTTTCACTTTATCCTTATTTACCGAAGCGGAAAGCTTGGAATACACCCATACCTTGACTGTAAAGCCTGTTAAATATCTTATTTTGGAGGAGCAGGATGTCACTGTAACTGTTCTCCTTTTGTCTCTTCGCGCTCCTCCTGTCCGAATGTCATAATTCTCTATGGATTACATGCACTATGTGATGACATGTAAAGGGCTCTTATGCCTATTGACTATCCTAAACAATTTATAACGCTTTTATAAAATATGACATTTCATGCATATTTCCGATATGTGTGTCTGTTCCTTACCTGTCTGTATATGGTATTTTCTGCACATATGCATGCACAGGAATACCGACAGCGATCAGACACAACCAGGACTCTGCTGATTATAGACGGGGAAACCGGAAACCCTATTGAAGGAGCCGGTGTATTAGCCGGCGGGCAGGTGCTTGTCAGCTTATCCGAAGGAACGGTAACTATTCCTTCAAGGAATTCCGCAGATACAGTCCTTGTACAGAGTCTGGGGTATAAATCTCAATATATATCCTTGAAGGATGTGTTTAAAGAAAGAACACCTATACGATACGTCTTTCTCCGGAAATGACGACATTGGGGAAGTCATCATTACCGGTGAACGTTCCGGAATAACCCGGAATGCAGTGAGCGGGCAAATCCCATCCCCTGCAATCAATCATGCGTTGGGGACCTCCCTGGGTGCCCTGCTCGAACAGGTCAGTGGTGTAAGCTCCATCAGTACGGGGACGGCAATAGCCAAACCCGTCATCCAGGGGATGTATGGCAACCGGATATTGATCATCAACAATGGCACCCGCCAGACAGGGCAGCAATGGGGGGCCGATCATGCTCCGGAAGTGGACATGAACGGTAGCAATTCCATCCAGGTGGTGAAAGGATCCGATGCGGTACGGTACGGTTCAGAGGCTTTGGGGGGGATTATTATCATGGAACAGGCCGCCCTGCCTTTCCGGACAAAGTCCTTAAAAGGAAAGGGGTCCATTCTTTATGGCAGTAACGGACGCCGTTTTGTCCTTACCGGACAGATAGAGGGAGCCTTCCCTTTTCTCCGTGACATTGCCTGGCGTGTACAGGGAACCTGCTCGAATTCAGGAGACCGTTCTACCGCGAACTATCTTCTTAACAATACCGGAACCAGGGAACTGCATACCTCCGCTTCACTCGGCTATGATCATGCCCGTTTAAGAATAGAAGGGTTTTACAGCCGCTTTTACAACCGCATGGGGGTAATGCTCAGTGCCCAGATGGGAAGTGAGGATCTGCTGGCGGAACGTATCCGGCTGGGACGTCCCCTGCATACGGACCCCTTCGCCCGAAGTATCACATATCCATATCAGGAGGTCACCCATCAGACAGCCGTTGGCAAAATAAGATTCAGCATGTGGGATGTTGGAAATCTTTACTGGCAGGGTTCCTGGCAGAAGGATGACCGGCAGGAAAAACGTATCCGCCGCCTGGGATCCGACATCCCGGCTGTTTCCCTGCACTTGTATTCATTTCAAAACTCCCTCCGGTGGAAGTGGATTTATAATTCATGGCAAACGGAGATTGGGGGACAAATCATGTTCATAGACAATCACAGCCGGGCAGGGACAGGTGTTGTTCCTGTTATTCCCAATTACACGGAGACACAGGCAGGAATATATGGCATTGGAAAGTATAATTACAGCAAGGGAGGAGTTGAAGCGGGTGTTCGCTTTGACGGGCAGGAAACCCGTGCCAGCGGCTATGACTGGACTGGAAATCCCTATGGGGGAACAAGAAAGTTCAATAACATATCATACAGTCTGGGAGCCCATCACCTTTTTTCCGGACACTGGAAACTTACCACCAATTTCGGGATGGCCTGGAGGGCCCCCACGTGTATGAGCTGTACAGCAATGGGAATGAACTCGGATCAGGAATGTTTGTCAGAGGGGATTCGGTCATGAATTCCGAAAGAAGCTATAAATGGATATCCTCTATCAGTTACAGTGGCAAGGTGTTCAGCGTCCATGCGGACGGTTATCTGCAATGGATAAGCGGTTATATCTATGATGAGCCCCAAAAAGAGAACATTACTGTCATTTCAGGGGCATATCCTATATTCCAATACAGGCAGACCCCGGCTTTCTTCCGCGGAATGGATTTTGACTTTCACTTCATGCCAGCAGATTCATGGGATTACCATCTGACCGCCTCCTTTATACGGGCAAACGAACGGACAACAGGAAATTATCTTCCCTATATCCCCCTTTCCGTCTCAACCATGAGCTTTCATGGAACCACAGAACCCGGTCGCATTTCCGGTTGCGTCTGGGTGTCCGGCACCGTTTCGTGGCAAAACAGACCCGGTTTGACCCGGATACGGATCTTATCCCGTACACTCCTCCGGCATACCATCTTTTTGGAGCCGATGTGGATCTGGAATGTCCCGTAAGATGTGGACACATATTACGGTTCATGATATCGGCAGACAACATTCTGAACAAGGAATATAAAGAATACACCAACCGTTCGCGTTACTATGCGCACGACATGGGGCGCGATGTGCGTTGCGGGTGAGTTGGAGCTTTTGATTTATAACGAGACATAATCAACAAACCTATTTAATTACAAGTAAAATGAAAACAAATGTATGTAAAATCGCATTAATGCTCCTGATGGGGGCATCTTTTACCCTATTATTTAATTCATGTAGCAAAGATCCTGTGATTCCTGAAAATGAGACAAAAAACAAATTGCATGAAGATCCTTCCAAAATGACAATCCGTCTTGTGGAATGCCACTTGCATGCAGATTGGAATGAAATACAGAAAGTCGGTGGTCCTCATCAGAATCCGGAATCTCCAGCCAGACACATGAAACGTATTCAAGAAATAACCTACGAACTGAAGACCGGCCAGGGCTGGACACTTGCCGAAGGCAGTCAAAACAAGTTCTACGTACAGAAAAACGGAGAATATAAAAATGGAGACAACTTTACTCCAGCCCCTATTTATCTGATGTTTATTTATTACTACAATAGTAAGGGAGAGTTGATGAATAACCAGTTTATAGAAAATGGACAGGATAAAATACATCAACATTTCTTTACGCCGGAAAATGTAAAACCCACCTTTGACGGGCAGCCGGAAGCTGATGACAATGATCCGCAAAAATTAGTGGACTATCTTTATGTAGATACTACCCCTTGGGACAAGACCAGACATGACAAGGAGGCTGAAATAACAGGAGGAAGCAATCCTGTCGGGTTGAAAGGTGTCATCCGTTTTTTGAAAGATCGTAAGGAATTTGACTTGAAAATTCGTCTTTATCACGGTTACAAATCCAAGACCAATCCGGAAACAGGTACTTTTGATCCGTTCTACAAGCCTTCCGGAATATTGATCCAGCGTGGCACATGGGATATCAACTTAAGTATTCCTATAGTGGTATTCTGGAGTCGTGATGAATATCTTGACATAGAACCGGATGCAGATGTTAACCAAATCGAAGAAGATAGTCTTGATGAAGAAAGCAACCGTACCGTGCATTCCATTATGAAAACCTTCAACCTTACATGGAAAGAAGCGCTTGAGGAATTCATAACTTATACCTATAAGGCGGGAGATACTGAAGGAGGGGCTATCTGGCTATAGGTCTCTTTGTAAGGAGTATAACCACAACAGATTGATTTAAAGATTTATAATATTTAATTTATTAAACATTCGGAATTATGAGATTTAACAGATTCAATCTTTTATTGGTAGCAACAGCCATAATAACGTCAATGTCAGGCTGTACCGGATCACAGAAGAGAACTACACAACAGGAAAAAGAAAGCGCTACTATGGCCACCACTACAGTCAATACCAAAAATAAGAATTTTTATGGGACTTATGAGGGCACATTACCCTGCGCCGATTGCAGTGGCATCAGGACAACACTGAAAATCAACAGTGATACAACCTACGAACTGCGGGTGAATATTTGGGAAGGAAGGATGGCGTCTTTGAAGAAAGTGGCATTTATAACATTGTGGATGAAAACATCATAGAACTGGTAACTCCCTCTTCCGGGAAGAAGACATTCTATAAAATTCTCGATGGTTCAGTCGCGTTGTCCGACAGTCTGGGAACGCTCAACGGCAGTGAATTGGCTGAACATTATATTTTGAAAAGACAATAAAGGATACTGCATAATTGCATCCGGAGCTAATGATGAAGAATTGACCGCATATCCCGCCCAATCAGTTCTTCATCTTTTTTCTGTTTTTATAAATCAAGATGGAACATACCCTAAGAAAGAACAGTCCGTACGAACGGCTGCATGTCATTAAACGCTCAAGGATATCGGATTGAAAACGAATGTGGTGGAATATGCTGTAATATATCCTTAGGAAACAGTATTGGCAGTCAGATTTCAGCAGACACTGAGTATCAGAATACAATAGCTTAATTAAGGGCTATCATTGCCTATTTTTTGTTTTATTATATGGTCTTTAGTATGTTTAGAGGAAGAGAATAAACCATTTCATATTCTTTTCTAAAAACAAACGAGTCCCAAAGGACTCGTTTGTAGTGTTAGCATACAAATGAACGGAGCATGTTTTGTCTCGCGACAAAAATATTAGCAATCAGTCAGAAATGAATTTCCGATGAACATCAGATCACTAATGCTAAAACTTAAAAGAGAGTAAAAGTAAGTCCATGCATAAGGGATGTATACAAGACTTTCCCTGGTATTGCTGCAGTCTTCAAATATTGCCTAAAATAGTGGATTGAAAAGTTTTGTTTCACAACAATATTCTTGATAATCTCATTCCATCTTAATACTTGAAAGACTATCCAACTATTTGATTGGCACAAAGATAATACAAATACAAGTAGCTGGTATTTGACTCTTATGATTCTGTCTGAAAACAAAAACAAAATGTCTATTATTTATAACAAACAATGAATAAAAGACATCTCATTGGAATTATATTCTTGATTTCATAATATGTTTTCAATGTGTATTATAACAGTTCAGCATAATACCTGATGTGTATACCAATACCTTGAATCGTATTGGAAAGTATAAATTCACATAAGAAATATGTTATTATTCCGTCCATTATCAACAAGTGGGTAAAATTTTTTAAAACATTTAAAGGGACTCTGACAACAGTACGACATATAATATATTCACTATTCTCTTATGTAATCATTCGTTGGTTTATTCTAAAGACTGACAAGATGGTTGACGTTACAGAGAAAAAAACAATAATAAGAATAAATTTATCCACAGACTTGTTCCCTTTTGGTGACTATCATATTATTTTATCGAAAAACCTGTGTATGCTATGAAATATTGCAAATTTCCCCTGATTTGAGTTTTAAATTAAACATACCGCAAGTATCAAATAAATTCAATTAAATAGGTGGAACATACCTTACCCAAAAGGCTGTTCCACCCAAATACATAAGGCATTATTGATCCTTCTTAATAAATTTCATATTGATCAGCCGGCTTTCCCCACCGGAAGTATATTCGCTCTTTCCCCATATAATGAACCCTCTGGTTATGACAGGACTACCAGCATCATCCTGCCAAGTTTCATCAATTACCCCATCAGGAATCATTGTGAACTCAATATTTTTTTTTGTCACCATTCCACCGGCTCATCACACCGAATCTGCTATCAGGCCACAGCTGTCCTCTACCTTGTCCTTCCCACGCAGCCAACCATACATCCTGACCGTCTGCTTTTTGAAGAAACTGTGATTTGATGGCTATTCCCGGTTGTCCGGAATCAAACAGGACAGTAATGTCAAAAGCCAGCCCTTTAAGAACAAAGGTTCTTCCTGCCTCCTTTTCAACCAATCTCACATCTGTTCTGAGTTTCTCAGAACCAACCCATCTGGTATATTCCAATGTATAGTTTCCGGGAATCAATTCGTAAGAAAGAGGTGGTGCCACCTGTCTGAACACCACTTCTTTATTATAATAAGTGCCGGCTGTGATATTTACCGTACAGGAACGTGTATCATCGTATATTCCTAATGCGGCTGATTTAAAATAAATAGAATCATCCTTGATTTCATAAAGAGAGCCATGAAGGGTCAACACCCGTTATTTTATATTCCTGATCTGTTTTCCATAAAAAAAGCCCTTGCTTCCCCATGCTCTTGAAAATCATATGAATAAATATCTACAATAGATATGATACCCAGCTGTGTTATCGGAACCTGCTGAATTTCATCTCCATAAGTCAGCAGAACCATTGTCGTCCTTGACTCATAACCGGGATTGGCTGAAGCTGTCAGGCGCACTTGGGAACCCGACACTTCAGACGTCAGCCAGGTATCTTTGGAATGTGCCTCCACTCCATCCACGTTGGTCTGTATCACAACACTCCCCCTGTATAATCTATATCCGTATCGGTCCGTACGACCTGAAAGTACTGATTATCTTCTGTTTCAGTTCCTTTATCCGAGCATGAAAAAAAGGAAAAAACAATCCGGTCATGCACAAGCTGAATAAAGACAAACTATATTTTTTTTTCTTTCATAACATTTCCCTCCTACTTCTTCTTAGTCAGTTTTAAATTCTGAAAACGGGAATCACCATACCCCTTGTATTCTCCACCTGCCGTATTCCACAGTATAAAAGCATCGGCATAGATTCTTTTACCCCCGACAAACCATTCATATCCGTTATCAACCAGCTCAAGGACAAAGTTTTCATCATCCCCGTTCCAGCGGGTAGTGAGACCATAACCGGTGCCCCACGTCAGATTCCCCAACTGCGAGCACCATATGGCCAGCCGTATATCCGGAGAGGTTTTCAACTGCTGGCTGTTCAGTTCCAGCGCTCCCTTCTTGGAATTATAAGTAAGCTTTACATCAAAAGGAAGACCTTTCATCAGAATACCTCCATTGGACTGTTTGCTGAGAGAAACATCCGTTTTCTTACCGGTATAAGACAATGTATATTCACCCAGAAGCTGTTCTTCCCTCAAGCCCAAAGGATCGGCAATCAATTCCAGTCGCGTGGTTCCATCAGGACTGGAAAATGTCTTTTCATTAGCATTCCATACAAGTTTTTCCACTCTCTGTCCGTCAAGTTCTATTGGCGCATACAGTCTGACTCCCTTGTCGGTAAACATAAAGGAAAATTTTGTCTGCTTGTCTCCTTGGGTAAGCATGAAATATTGGGAAGTTATCACATCACCCGTGACAGGCTTACCCGCAAAGGTCCCTTTCAATCCACTGACTGCGGCAATATTCTGGTAACTCATCCGGTTCTCCTTGGCTTTCTGCAGATATACCTCTGCCGGTTCCTTCAAGGCATACATATGTATGGCAGAACCATGCTTTTTCCCATACATTAAAATTTCGGATTCCGTGGCCGAATGTAAAATAAACTCATAGTCTCCCAAAAGTCCTTTTCCCTGCCCGTCACCGTCACTGATATCTGAGTCGGAGAAATAATGGAAGAGTTCATTATAGGTATCAAAATTCAGGGTCGCCCCCATATCCTTCTTCAAGGAATAAAGACTTGTCACCGACTTGCCCACATCATCCGACAAACTGGAAAGAAAAGTGGCATACCCGTCCTGTGAGAAAGAGACGGCCAGGGCATAACCGCCAAAAGCCTGATTGGTGCCTCCGGGAAAATATTCCATAGCCCAGCCGTATTGAGGGGAAGAGAGCAATTCTCTATATTTCAAGATCTCATTTTCTATACGCTGTGACGCAGAACTGTCGAAATAGTCATCAATTTCAGTTTTACAAGACACGAGAGCGCATATACCCAACAGCAGAAAAAGCTGCATATACAATCTATTTTTCATGGTCTTACTTGTTGTCATGTTGTAAAATATTGATCAAATTAACATTATGAATATGACAGCGGTCCGGATGCTGGTCCATCTCCTCCAAGGCATGTGCCCATTGTCCGCGCAACTGTTCTTTCAGCAGTTGGAATGCAGCCTTGGTTGTAGCTCGGCTGTTTGCAGAAACCGGAAGCCATTCGGGTTCCAACAGTTCCATCTGTATCACTTCATTCATCCTGCGGCGCACTACCGCTTTCAGCCGGTCCATATCAATTTTCCAAACCTCAAGCATATACTGCTTCATTATGCCTACTTTCTGGTTCAGTTTGGCACGTCCCTGTTCACCGGCCGCTTCGAGTACGGCATTCCATTCCTCATCTGTAAAGGTCACATAACAACATGTGACTTCGGTTATATCCTCTACGGGCATGCTGCCGGCATAATCCGTAATGAATCCAAGACTGGCATAGTCTGCAAGTTCATGCCTGTTGTGCCATCCTGAAGGACGGTAGTCCTCGGCACTGATTAGATTGTATTCCTGCGGATAATTGATATCCTGTTGTAATATATGGGTGAATTCATGATGCATGGTCTTGAAGAACCATTTGTTCATATTAGCAATATCCTTGGGATTCAACCAGTTTGTCATATAGAGAGTGATTTTGAGTCCACCTTCGGCCGTACCGAGCGTGATTGTTCCATCTCCGTTCCATGCGGCCGATCCTACTATGTGCAGGATGGCCGGGGCATGTTTTCTCATAAAGTCTATACCCGCCACCTCCACATAGGATTCCAGCCAGACATGCTTTATGATTTTTGCAAGACGCATGCTTTGCAGAAGATCTGCGGGCGTCAAATTCTTGGAGAAATCAGACTCAATATCCTCCAGGCGATATTTATAGTCAATGTTATATGTTTCCACATAATTGTTGTTCAACCACTTGTCAAACTCACTCTTAACTTCTGAGGAGGTGTCAAAAATACTCTTTGAATGGTCCAGTTCCTCCTGACCGCATGAAGAGAACAGAATCGCAACTGCGATGCCCATTAAAATGTATATCAATTTATTCATTATTTATTCTTTTTTAGGTTATTAATAGAAAATCATCGGGGATTCGCAGGCAGTCCCGCCGCAGTTACCGCTTGTGGTAACTGTATCACTCTCCTAAGATCTCCGGCAGGTAATACAACCGGCTCTTTCTCCTCCACATTATGTACCACTTCTATGCCGAAGCGTCGTACGTCCAACCATCTCAAACCGCTGAATACTGTTTCAATACGCCGTGCGTGCAATACAGCCTGGAGCATTTTTTCTTGCACTCCATCTTCAACGGGGAATGTTGCATTGAATGGTTTTACCAGCAAGAGCCACGGACTCAGTTCCCCTTTGGCAAGAGCCTGCTTGTCGGCCGTTTCTCTGGTCGTATAATAATCAACAATGTCAGAAACTGAAGCCTCTTTCCCCCCTTTCTTGACATACCAGAAAGAGAGGTCTCTTGCCGCATCATCGTACTGCTTCAACATGACATTGACGTCGGCTCGGCATAGCAGCGTTTCATCTGTTGTAAACGCCATCTGCACTACGTGGGGCTGTCCGGTCTGTGCGGTCTCATTCGTCACCTCGAATATCTCATTGTATTTCGGTTGTGACTTGACAGGATATCCCGAAGCATGGAAAAGCAAGTCAAAATCCGCCAAGGCTTTTCCCCACGGTCCACTCGAACGGTAAATCAACAGATTCACTATGTTATCGGAGTTTCCATACCGTTGGGTTGTATAGTTTCGTCCCCATCTGGACCGCAATGCTACCAAAAGCAGGTTGGCCGGCTCATCCTTACTGATAAACCTGTCGCGCCATTCACCCGATTGTGTCAATATTGTATAACTTTTCAAGTTTCGCAAAGAAGAGGAAGGGTCCTCATCGATAGCTGCTCCAGCATATGACAATGCCTGTTCATATTTGCCATAAAACAGATAAAAACGACATGCAAAAGCCGCTGCAGCCCTTTTGTTGAAATGATAGAGAGGAACCGCATAAGAGTTGTCATTAATCAAAGGAAAGCCTTCTTCTATATCACGAGCAATCTTTTCATATACGGAAGCGACCGTTCCTCTGTCATACAGCTTCCCGATAACTGTCTCAGGCTCTTCCACATAAGGAATTCCCATATCAGAACTTGCAGAACTTTTACGATACGGCTGACAGAACGTGTTGACCAATAAGAAGTGAGCATATGCCCTGCACAAAAGGGCCTCTCCCCTTTGCGGGCCATTCCCTGAGTCAGGTCCGAGTATCCTGATAGCGTCCAAGGCCTGGTTGGCTGCTGCAATCGCACCGTAACAACTGTTCCACAACGCTTCGGGAGCATCCCAGTCCGTCTCACTGATGTCTTCCCAGAAATAATTCTCGACAATCATACGTTCTGGCTCTCCAAATCTGCGACCGTTATCCATCACATTATCTGTACGATGTTCATAAATCATCATCGGATCGACATTGGGATAGGCCGATACCAAAAGTTCACTGATCTTCTGGCTGCTGTTGATCTCGGCCCGCTTATCCGGCATCTTGTCCAGAAAATCGTCACAGGAGGTTGTGACACATAATGCGGCGAGCATACAAATTGTGTAATATACTTTTTTCATTTAAAAATCGATTTTAAATCAATACTTATTTATCTTATATTTCAGAATCCCAAACGCAACGTACAGGTAAATTGCTTGGGAACGGGAGCTGAAACTCCTCCGGAACGGAAAAATTCAGGATCCTGACCGTTAAGCTTCTTGTCCGAATAAATCAGGAACAGATTGGTAGCCTGAACCTTTATGGAAGCGGACTTCAATAATTTTCCTTCAAGCAAAGAACCAGGCAGGGAGTAGGTCAGAGAGATTTCCTTCATTCTGACAAATCCACCGTCAGCAACACGGACTGTCGAGTAGTTGTAGGCATTGTACCCTAAGTTCAGGTTGGAGTACAACTGGTGATGCCTGCGGGCAGAGATGGCAGGAACATTTGTCCTCTTCTCATCACCGGGAACTCTCCAACGGTTTTTAAAATCCTTTGGAGTTGCATCAAGATCATTGTATGTACTCCTAAAGACAGGATCCAACCGTACTTTATTTCCTGCAGAGTAAGTAACGAACACATTCAATTTCCAATTTTTAATTGAAAATATATTTCCAAAGCTTCCCGTAATAGTAGGATCGGTGGGGCCTTCATACTTGAGGAAATCCAAATGTTCCATCTCCTGGAAATTCAACGTGCCATAATTGTTCTTATCCACCAACACCTTCTCGTTGTTCTTGTGGGAAATTTCAAATATAGGGAAGCCTTGTTCATCCAGCCCTACAAACGGAATGGAAAACAGCCCCTGTGCGGATACCCTTCCCGTGTGAACCCGCTTCCTGAGATGAGAGCAAACATAAAGGAGCGGGTGTTGAGTTCCGTCACCTCCGTCTTGCTCAAGCCGAAAATCAGATCGGTACTCCACTCGAAACCCTTGTTTTTATATTCTTGGTAGAAAGGGTAAATTCAAAACCGTGTGATTTCATGGAGGCCACATTCCCCATACGGTTGACCTGTCCTCCTGCACCTTGTGTACTGGTCCACCCTATAAGATCAAAATTGTTTCTCTTATACCAGTCAGCCGCCAGGTTTATACGGTTATCCAAGAATCCCATATCCACGCCTATATTCAATTCGTGCTTTTTCTCATAGGTAAGGGATGAGTTTTCCAAATCGGATATTCTCAACCCGGACTCTGCCACACCGGCAGAAGGACGCCATGGATTGTAACTGTTGATGACAACGCGTGAGTTTGTCACCCAAGTAGGACCGGCATCAGCAGTAAGCGAATAAGAGGCTTTCAGGGTCAAGTACGAGAAAGCAGGTTGCAGTTTCTTAAAAAATTCTTCCTCGTGCATGTTCCAGGCTGTCGCCACATTCCATGTAGGTAACCAGCGAGCAGAGCGGGCCTTACCCAGGCGGTTGCTGCCTTCATAACGCAACGTACCGGTCAACGTGTATCTTCTCTTGTATGAATAGGTTCCTGTAGCAAAAAATGCGATCTGGCGGTTGACCGTATTGCTCACACCGTAATAATTCGTGTTACGTTCCCGCATTCTTTTAAAGGCCAGATAATCGAAAAATGGAAGTTCACCGTTATCATACTGCATTCCCCAGCCTTCGGACCAGTCACTGCTGCGTTCTTGGGAGTTCACTTCAGCTCCCGCATAGGAATTCAGAATATGGGTTTCATTAAACTCCCGGTTATAGGTAGCCGCCAGGCGGAAGTCGTAACTGAGCATTTTATACTCGTTCTTATTGTAAAATCCTCCTTTGGGAAGAACGCTCTGTGGCAAAGTGTTCGGTTTCTCCGGATCTTTGTAAAGCCATGAGTTGGCATTTATAATAGTGGCATCCCCATGGCACGGTATGCAAGAGCCTGGTTGGACATATCCCTTATCTGGTGATTCTGCGATACAGAGGAATATTTCAATGCGCCAAGAAAACTGAATTGGAGTCCAGTCTTGTGCTTCCACTTGAATTCTCCCTGAAATTTTAGATCAACGATATTCAAGGAAATATTATTATTTTCCAGTTCATTAAAGATATTAAAGTCCGCATAATTGCGCATATAATTAAGTTTTGGATCCAGCGTGCGGGAAGTATTCAGGGCATATGAATAAGGGTTGATGTCAAAAGAACGGGATACCTCACCAGAAACGGCATCACTGCTTTGCCCCAATGTCCCCGGGGCCTGCTGCTTACGGTAAGAGGCATTGGCGATTCCGTGAATGAGAATTGCTTCGTAATATTATAGGTATTGTTCAAATTTGCTGTATATCGTGACACCTTGCTCTGTTTCATCCAGCCCGGATCATTCATCAGACTCAATGAAATGTAGGATGAGGACTTCTCACTTCCTGTGGCCATGCTGACGGAATGGTTCATCATCAGTGAATTGCTGAAAAGCAGATCAAACCAGTCTGTATTCCTGAACTCAGCCTGCCGCAAATAGGCCGCTCTTGCTTCCGGAGTGTTGGGAAGTCCGAACTGCCCCGTCACAGAATTATAGGAATGGGTAAGCTGATACATCTTTCCATAAACTCCACTGCTGCTGGCCCTATATATGGATGCAAAATTCAGCCATCCTTTCTCCTGAAGTTCCTGATAGATGCCCATCTGGTCCTGAGAGTTCATAATGTTGAACGTCCGGTAATTGGGTTTCAACCGGGTTGTGAATTCCCGGTATAGGAAAAACTACTGTTTCCCTGCTTGCCTTTCTTGGTCGTGATCACAATTACCCCGGCCATGGCTTTAGCCCCATAAATGGATGTGGCGGATCCGTCTTTCAGGATCTGGAAGCTTTCTATATCGTCGGGATTCAGTCCTGCTATGGCCGAACTGATCAAGGTTACGGCATCACCGGAAGAAAGATCATCCGCACCAACGTCAACCACATTATCCTGGATGACACCATCAACCACCCATAAGGGTTTGGAATTCCCGTAAATGGAAGTCGCTCCACGCACACGAATTTTGGGTGCAGTACCAAAGGTTCCCGAAATATTCTGGATGGACACACCGGCGGAACGCCCCTCCAGCCCCCTGCTTATGTCGGCCATACCGTCGATTTTGACATCTGAAGCGGAAAGTTTATCCGCGGCACCGGTAAACAGTCGTTTGTCTGTAGCAACCATACCGGTGACTACCACTTCCTCAAGCATCTCGGAACTTGCACGCAAGATGATTTTCATTGTCGGGGCAACCTTCACCTCAGCACTTTGCATGCCGACAAAGGATACCACCAGCAGTGCATTTTGTGGTACCGAGATTTTAAACTTTCCGTCAACATCGGTGATAGTCCCTTTGGACTTTTCTCCCTTGACTTGGATGGTCGCACCGATAACGGGCTCATCCTGTTCGTCAACTACAATTCCCGTCACCTTTGTTTGGGAGAAAGCCACTCCTATTCCCCAAAAAAGAAAGGAAACAAACAAGATTAGTTTTTGTTTCATAAGTATTAATATTTAAGTGAGTATTGTGATACAGATAAATGTATCGAAACTACAAATGTTAACAGAGGATTAGTGATACATTCCAGCATATAAACCGGTTTTTAATAAAAATCGACAGATTTCATATATTTAAGGATTATTGATTTGAAATTTAATAATTAATGCGAATATAAAAATACAATTCTAAAAACATATAGTGACAATGGAATTATGCGTATTTTGTCCTGAATATAAAATATATTGTCTTTTATAAAAAAAAAACAAGATGTAGTTTTCTGATAAGTACTTTTCCTTCAGAGAAAAAGAAATAAAGCGAAAGAAAAAGATCACATTGGCAATATACAATATAAAATCTCTTCTTTATTAAAATTCTTATCATTATAATTTGGAGCGAAAATTAATCAAAACGCTCTTTACCCCACCTTTAAATTCTAAAACATCAATTAATATATTTCAACAATATTAACTTCAATGGAATTTAAAGCTTTGCTGATTACTTTCAAGTACTATTTAAATAAATATCACAACCATTTTATACTGAAAGATAAAGTATATCAGTACATATTCTTTCATAAAAAGATCAATATATTGCTCTCGGTTCAAGACAAAATGTTTTTCATTCTGGTATATTTGAAAATCAATTCTTTTCAGAGGTTCTCTATATCATCCGTTTTGAAACGATTTCACCTCAGGCTAATAAATGGACTCACCTTCTTTCTGAGATTCTGCGACGTGTATTAAAACCTTGGATAAACAGCCTAACCGTAACTCCAAATGTCTAATACACATTTTTGAAGGATGTGAGGATATGTTGATGGATAGAACTTAGATGTCTCGCGAATGAAGACTAATAAAAACGCATAGCATAAAAATTTATTTGCTGTGTGCCATTTTAAGGTTGTGTAGCTGAGTTTCACATGCGAAAGATATATCATAAAGTAATCGGTAATTACTAATTTTAAGTTCAGTTTATGTAGGGGCTACATATTAGAAAGGATTGCTATTATTCAACGAATTCACGTTTGATGAGCCGATATTGCCAACGTTGTTCAGCCCATCATGGGAATACTTGTGATACCCCGCCCCAGGAATATACCTACTTATTGTATGTATCGAAGGAGCTTTCAAAATCCCGATACAGAGCTGTCCATTACCGCCTGTAACATAGCTTCGAATACAGTTATCCGACATAATTATTTTTACAGATACTTTCGAAAGGAGCCATACAAGGCTGATGGGATACAACAACCATCTTGAAGTCCTTGGAGAACGTAATTCCTATTCCAAAACCGATCCTGATGCCACATTCATGCGTATGAAAGAAGACGCCATGAAGAACAGGCAGACCAAGCCCGGATATAATTTACAAACAGGTACTGAAAACCAATTCATCATAGACTTTCTATATTTCCCAATCCTACCTATACGTTAACCCTAATCCCTTTCTTTCACTCCTTTTAGCACCGATATAGCGACTTAGCGGGTATCAGTGTGGCAGAGTTAGGTTACGGCTCGAAAGAAAATAACTGGTTCATGCAGGAAAACGGGATAGGAGCCTTAGTCAGGTACAACTACTTCCATAAAGAACAGCGTCCTCGCTATACCCCAACCCGTTCCATGTGGAAAGTCTTCATTACAATGCGGAAGAAGACTATTAGGTTTGTTCGATGGGACAGCACATGAACCGTATAGGAAGTAAGTACGACAAAACAGCGAGCAGATACATCATCGAAAGTACCCGATATAAACCATAAAGAAGCGAAGTCTGTCCTTCGCGTGGCAGTCGTTTTAAAGCACGGGAGCTGTATTATAGAAGTCAATCACCAGCTTAACCAATACAAACGGCAGGCACGGAAAAGGCTAGTTTCACAAGAAGGAGTTAAGCATAGGGACAAGCGGTGCATAGAACCAGAAGCTATTTTCAGACAAATGGAATACAATATGGCATAGAGAAGATTCCAGCATGTGGATGAAGACAAGGTAACAATGAACTTTGTTTTCTTTACCATAGTTTTTAATATCCAAAAAATGTGTGCAAAACTGAGAAAGGTAAGAAAGGAAGTCATTACATTTCCCAAATCTATATTTATTGGGCTATTTATAACCCGATACAATGGAAGTATATAGCAACTTGTTAGCAAATAATGGGGAAAAAGCGGCATAGACAAAAGAAAAGATAATAGGACTGTAATTATAAAAAGGTTGTGCCAGCATTTTGACACAACCTCAAAATAATCAAATGAAACAGATACGGTTACTACACTCCCTATTCTTTGGAAGAACGCACACCGAACCCATACGCTCGACTGTAATAGTGCAACGGGAGCACGTTTGATAAGGTGAAGTACATACAGTAAGCAGAGTGAGTGCTGTATGAAACCGCCGACCAACAGAAGCCGGAGATACCAATTCGGGTCGAATTACCATTGGAATAGTTACGATACCCCGACGCAGGAAAGAAAATGGTTTTGTCTTTTACGGAACTAGTGTAAAACCTCCACCCCTTCAAGGCGTTGTCCCAAGTTCCTTTGATTTGAGAAAACGTAGTTGTATAATCCCCAGTCGTTGTGAATCCTGTAAAAGCATTGCTGGCAGGAAGTTTGAAGCCAATAGGGCTAGGATCATAGATCGTTTTTATAACCAAATTGTCATTCGCTATATAAACATAGTTATCGGCACTCCAAAGGTTTTGATAAGTATTATCACCACCCAATTGCTTCTGCATCACATTGGGTTTGAGAATATAGTTCTTAATACAAGTAATACCAGGAGAGAAAGACTCTGTTGCAGGACTGCTTGTGGAATGAACGCCATCCTTGTCGTACCAGGTTTTATTAGTATTGTCTAATCCATCAGAAGGCAGGAAAGGATCCTTGCGCCCCCATTGATAATAAGGATTATTACCACTTACAGTTATTGAATTCGAAACTTGTTTGACGGTTATTGTCTGACTTGCTTTTCCAACAGTGAATTTTACCTTGCAACTACGCTCTGCATAAGTTGTGGTATAACCATTACACCAGCCGAGATTAGCAGACATCAATTTATACTTATTACCTTGGAAATTGGTAACTTCAATAGTATTACTGATATTTTCATCGGTAACCCAAATGTGCCAGGACCAAAGTGTTTGGTTACTTCCATCCTTAATAGCAATGACGGCATTCCCCTCTCGGATGGTATTCTTATCTATCTTGAAAGATATATTACCATTGCCCGTACCGTTATATTTAATATCAGTAACCAGATTTGGTGCGTCCTGCCATACCAGTTCGGCTTTAGCAGGAATACAGTTAGCATTTTTACTTATGTAAGGGGCGGTGATTGCCCTGCCAGTATGATTGATGAAATTACTCAGAATATTGGCTCCGGATGGTGCCTTAGAGGTATATGCAGAAGCGTTGGTTCTACCATTTTTAATAGCATTTCCATATACCAAAGGGAAAGAATAGTATCCCGGAGCATTGACTATGTAACAGTTGGCAGTATTTTCATCCGTTGAACCGCCATTAGTCTGGTTAGCGAGGTTATAGGGAACATTTACACTACCTCGGACTGAAGTATTCTGTAAAACGGTCGTATGGAGGTTATCATTCGTACCAGTCTGTGCAATAACTGTTACACTGTATGATCGTGTAGTAACTCCACCATTTCCGGATGTGGTGAACGCAGTCAGCCAATCAGGTTTGATATCTGTCCAAGAAATTCCGTCATCCTCTGAATATTGTGTAGTCCATCGGACAGCTTCTTTAATTCCTTTAGTGTTCTGTCGGTAGCTGGTGACACCGTATTGCTTTGTACCACCAGCATAGGTAAAGTCGGCCGGCTGGGAGACGGCAAGCGTATAGGTCCAGTTGATAGAACTGCTGGAAATTTTATAAGTGACGGTCTTGCCGATAGGCCAGACTGTGCCTTCGATGTCAGCGGTTAAAGTGTGGTCCGTATTGGAGTTGTCGGTGAATATGACTTCAAGCTGTGCACCATCAGGAAGATTCTGCGGAATCATCATGAAGGTCTGTGCTTCAGAAGTGAGCGCTTCGTTTGCTGTTCCCGTGGTGGACTTGTTCAATGTCTGCGAGAAAGTGACAGGCGTATCCACGTTGCTCCATGACTGTGTCCCCATATTGTAAGTCCCTTTGGAATAAACGTTTTTCAAACTGACGCTCTTTACGGTACCTACCTGCATGTCATCTCCGCACACGAACCTGATGGCGGTAAGGGCATGATTGAAACTAAGGGCCACGGCAGTGTTGGTGTTGCCGGCCAATTCATCTGTCTTTGCCACAAGAAGGTCCTTCTGCTCATCAACGCTGCCCGGGATGGTAACGCTGATGGTGGGAGAACCGGGGTGCGTGCTGCCGGAGAGTACGTACTGCCCGTTGTCTTTCGGGGCATAGGCGAAAAACTTCATTTTATATGAAGCACCGGGCCAGTAATAGGTAGAGGAAAGGTTATAACCGCTACCGGACTTGCTGGCCGCAACATTGTAGAAATAGTTGGGAGTTTTGTTTTCATTCCAGGAACCGGTGTAGGAGTAAGCGGAGACACCAAAACTGTTGTACATATTGTCATCTTTTATGGGAACGGAACGGGTAAGCACGGCCGTGTCCGGATTGCTATCCAAAGAGGGGGATTCGATGCTGTCGGTGTAAAGTGTATGCAGGTAAAGAGGGTGCTGCCGCCCTGTAAGGTGGTGACAGTACCTTGCATGGCATCAACATCGGTGGCGGAACGGGTGGATGGAGTCCAGGAAGAACTGATCTCGGAGGTGAAAGATACGTATGAGGAAGGTGACGGACGATCTATATCATCCTCACAGGAGGAAAGGCAAATACCGCCGGAAACAAGTGCCAAAAGCAGATGATTCAAAAGGTGTATCTGTCGGAAAATGATGTAAAATGAGAAAATTTCATATATGTTACTTTAATGAATTAATCATACCGGTAATAGAAACCATACAGTCGTTAAAAAAAGATTCCCAACATAGGCACCCCTGGAAGAAGATATTGGGAATATACTCTTAAAGTGCCCGGGAAGGAACAGGCAGGGCGGACAAAGCCATGAATCCGTCCCTGCCCCCGGTATGGGGTAACACCGGTCCAATCCCGCCCGGGCTGGAAAGTCAAATTACGATCGGGAATGAAACCGGATGATTCACTCCGCTTGACAAGACTTACATGTTGATATCCATCGGCTGGTCGGTCCAGTTGTCAACAGTTACGGTGAACTTGATGGGATTGCCTAGAATAGTATCACCGCCATTACCGCCGGGTATCGGAGTCGGATCGATTGTCGGGTCCTTAGGATTAGTCGGATCAGTAGGGGTCGGGTCAATTTCTCCGGCACCTCCACCGTTGTCGCAGAAATTCAACGTGTAGATGTATTTCTTTCCCGGCTCCCAGCTGGTGTCAATACCTACGGCAGAGAATGCATATTTGCCGGCTTTATCATCACCAGCTGTCGGTTGTGGATAAAGCAGTGTCTCATTGCCGTCATTCAGACTGTAAATACGTCAGAGTACCGACAAGTAAGCACCGGTAGTTGCAGCAGTACCGTTCCATTTCGTCAACTGCTGTGGGATAATCATGAAGTTATTGTCACCAAACATGACAGATTGGGCGTCAGCGGTCAGGGTAACAGCCTTCTGTCCTTTGATTATGTAAGCCTTGGCTGGATCGTTTTTCTCTCTCTAGTTGGACCATTGGCTTTGCTGCAAGGCAAAGCCAATGGTCTCCGTTTCGGGAAAGTAAAGTCTGCCTTTGCGGCGGCATTCACCAGTTTAACGCCCATGATCTCGATCTTTATCTTGTCATTGGAACATTTGGCCTTTACCTCGATCTGAGAAAGGGCGTGCTTGAAGTTCATGGCGACACCGGAGTTTTCATTAAGAGCCTTGGTGCCTGTGTTATAAGAGATCACTAAATCCTTTTTGACCGGTAACGGCTTGAGCGGGAGAAAATCCGTTATCTTCTTTGCCGCATTCTCTATGCTTACAGTACCGCTGGGAGTTTGAGGGGCATAGGCAAAGAAGGCAAGCTGATAACTTGGCCAGTAATAAGTGGAAGCCGTTTTCCAACTTGCGCCGTTATTATCAGAAGTAACACCCAGATTCGTGAAATAACTCTTGCCATCACCGATGGCAGTCACATTGAATGCCGCCAGATTCTGCAAGTTCGTTGTATTGGCACGGGTAACGGCTTTATCCAAAGAGGCGCGGAAAGAAATGCCGCTGCCATTGTTTACGTCAACGATATCATCGTTGGAACAAGAGGCCAATGCCATTATAGACATTGCTGCGAATAAAAAATTCTTTTTCATAAATAAAATATTAAAATTAAAAATATAAAAATCAAACAGATTAATCATTCATTCCCGTTCTCGTATCGTGAAACATGGAAAGCATAGTCTGCAAATCACATGGGAACATTCACGTCGACATTCTGCCAGTCGTCAACCGTTGGCCGGAAACCACTGCCGTTGACGATAGGTTTGGGCAGAGGAAGTCCGTCCAATAGGATATGGACGTTATGGGGATCGGCGGCTTCATCAACCTGACGGGATACGTCAAACGTGTAGTAATTCTTACTACCGTCAGACATGATCACATAGACGACCAGCTTGTGTACGGGATTGACCGGACCGTTCTGTCCGAATACCAAGAAATCGGCTGTCAGCGTGGAGATGCCGTCGGAGGTTACCCCGAAAGGAACGGTCACAGGAGCAGACGTGAGTTCGTTACGACCTACCAACAGCCCCCCGGACATACCGGAAAGAGCGCCGGAAACACCATCAGCAGAGATGTATTTAAGATTAGACACGTTCATTATCGTGACCCGGTAACGGCATACGGAAAGTTCAGGATAGAGGGTTATCGTCTGATCCTTTGTGGAGACTTCAATCGTGACATTATCAAGACGCCCGCTGTAAAGGCGGTCAGGAGATTTGATGACACGTTCTCCGGAAGTACCTTCCGCACGGGGAGCCAGGGAGGACTTCACGTTCAAAACTCCGTCGGGAGCGTAAGCCTCGAAACCGTCGAACGAGCTGATGTTGCGGTAAAGCACGGACTCCGTGTCGGAGTTGACGCACAGGGCCCTGTAACGACCGGCAGGTACGTTGACAGAACCGCCCCGGTAATCGGTGAATTCATACGCCTGAGGTTTGCTCCCATCCACGGGGAACAGGTAAAGGCGCATGGTTTCAGGAGTAGCGTCAAGAGCATTTTTCCAGTCGAAAACCGCCTGTATTTTAGCAGTATGGGAAAGATCAATGCACAAATCTTTATGTTCGCAAGATGTTGATAGCAGGATTACAAAGGCTGAGACCATTTGTAGTATATGATGTATATTCAATATTCGTTTCATTTTGCACCTCCTTTCTCGTTGCTATAGTCCCGGCCGATCAGCCTCACGAGCGAGATTTCCGCTTTTGTAGGAGCGAACCAATGGCGCAGCTGGGTCTCTTTCCAGACATAACAGTCGCCGATGGGAGCATATTTATGATATTCACCGCCCCAATACCCCACACTGATGACGAAATCCAAGTTCAGGCGACGGGTGACAGGCAGTGAGTAGCCATACTCCAGCCCCACGGCATAGTTCATCTTCTCCCAAAGTGTGCCGCCAGGCTTGCCACCCATGTAACCCGTTCCCCCGGTTTCGAAGTCATAGGTGAACTGTTGTCCGCAAAGACCAAGGTGGTGTCCGGTAAGAGGCCTTTCAGTGGTACAGCGTCCGAAATATCTGCGAATATCCAGTTCCCACCGTAGAGACGCCAATAACGGTGGCGGTGGTCACGGTTCCACCAGGCGTACATCCAATTGCCACCAAGTGACCATCCTTTGCCAAGATGGAATTCCATGCCGATGTTCGGTACAAGAAAAACATCATAAAGCATATTAGTCTTTACTGCCATATCAAATGATCTACGGACTTTAAAAACAGAAGGAACATAAACCGTATCATGAAGAGACGGAGGTGCCGCTATCGTATCATATGGAATAACCGGTTCCATAACTTGCACTTCTTTCCTTTCGCTTTCTTGAAAGGAAGGGAAAACCGGTTCTGATTTATAAATAAGGATGGAGCAGCTGCGCAGTTCTGGAAAAAGATGTGCCGCCATATAACGCCATGGTTCACCCTGACGGAGTATCATGAGTTGTCGCTTGCGAGAGTCAACCACCATTTTTTTGTATGATCCATTCAGGCGTATTATGAAGAATATGCAATACCTCCTCACGATATGGCATGTCAGAATCTTTGGGACAAGCAAGAGCGTCCCATGCTTGTCCCAAAGAGGAGGATACAAATACGGAATCCGGCAGACAAAGGTGTTCTTGGAGATATGAGCGTACAGCATTGCAACGTTTATCCGACAATGTGAGGTTCACTCCTGAATCTCCTTCCGGAGAAGCACTGGAGATTAAAGAAACATGATGAAGCACGTCTTGTTTCTGGAGGGTGCTGACATGTGATAATAAGGAATCCAGATGCCGGCTGTTCTCACTGAAGGATAAATCCAAAGAGGAACTGCCTACCTGGAAATAAACCCGGCAAAGAAGACTGTCTTCAGGGCAGAAGCCATAAGAGACCTCTATAAAACAACAATATAAAAAAGATAAGAATCAGATACTTTTTCATAGACCTAATACTGTTTATAGCTACTTTTTACATAAAAGACATAATATTCTACATAACCGACAAAATTTAATAACATGCATTATCGTGACATTCTATAATTTGTTAATATACTAATGGAAAAATCATGGATATTGTCTTTTTACCCCTTCCTATCTCGGTTTGGTTAAGATATACGAGGTCAGTTTACAGAGACAGGGAGGGGCAATATCTATGATTTTTTCATCAATTTCATACACCATAAAAACAGTGGACAAGAGAGCTGTTTAGTGAGATCTTCCAGTAAAGATGATATTAATGAAAATATCGCTAATTTGCTGATATTATCACAAGCTTTCAAAATTTCCATTTGAACAAAATTTGGTATATCCGTTTGTTTTCATTATCTTTGCAAGCATAGCAGGCAATAATCTACTGTTTTTTAGCACATAAATTCTTTTTTTTTTTGCGCATTGGATATTTTTCATCCCTTCTTAAAAATCACACAGGTCCTGCTTTAAGAAAATCATTTTATAAACCATTGTGGGGTATTGGAAAAATACCCTGTAAAAACGTGACTTTATGCGATATAAAGAAAGTTTGCTGTTGCCATTCTTTGGGGCAATAATAGCCGTTTCACCTTTGGCGGCACAGGAAAAACAATGTTAAAGATAGGAGGCGCACTTCGCTTCAATTACAATTACTCGGACTGGAAACCCGAAAACCGGAAACGTGGCGGGGAGTTCGATTTCGACGTGTTCCGCTTGAACGTGAACGCTTCTTATAAGAAATTTGATTTAGCGGCAGATTACCGCTTCTATCCCGCCTCTTCAGGAGGCGGGATGCTCAGGGAGGGCTGGATAGGCTATAGCTTCAACAAATCACACCGGTTACAGATGGGACTGACAACAGTACCTTTCGGCATCCTGCCTTATACAGGCAACAATTATTTTTTCAATCTGAACTATTATGCCGGTCTCGAGGACGATGCGGACATGGGGATAAAATACCTTTTCCGTAAGGACTGCTGGGAGTTGTCGCTCGCCTATTTCCAGAACGCCGACCTTTTCGGGAGCGACGGAGACTCGGAACTGTTCGCCAGCCGCTATGCCTATGACATCGCCGGACGCGATAAGGAGGCGCATCAGGGCAATATCCGGGTGGTATATCATTTCGGCACCTGGTGGAGACACCAATTCGGGGGATCGGTTCTTATGGGAGGTTTGTATAATATGGACACACGGAAGACGGGACTCCGTACCGCTTTTGCCCTGCACTACGTAGCCGACTATCGGCAGTGGAACCTTAAAATGCAGTATACCAACTATAATCTCAGCCCCGTGCGGGCTTCAGGGGAAGACAGACGTGTGGTGACGATGGCGGCTTACGGCTCGTCTTACCGGCTCGTCTCCAGGGCGGATATATATACGGTGTCATTGTCCTACCGAATTCCTGTGAACAAGTGTTTTCTGGACAGTATCTGCCTGTACAATGATTTTAGCTTGCTGGACAAACGCATTGCTGGGTTTAATGACAGCCTGGAGAACGTAACGGGGTGTTCTTTGGCGATGGGAAAGGTCTTTGCCTACATCGACTATGCCATGGGAAGGAATCACGCATGGCTGGGGGATGTATGGGATGAAGCTTTCGCCCGGGGACGGAAGACAATTGGAATGTCAGATTCAATATAAATATAGGATATTATTTTTAAAGAATTATGGATAAGAATAAAATTGAGATCAGGAATTTGTATTTGATTTTCGGCTCTGAAAGAAGCAAGGCTTTCAGAATGCTGAAAAAAGGAAAGAGTAAAAATGAGATATTGAAGGAAACCGGATGCACGATTGCCGTGAACAATGCCAGCCTCTCTGTCCGGGAGGGTGAGATATTTGTGATCATGGGACTTTCGGGAAGCGGAAAGTCAAGCCTGCTCAGATGCATCAACCGGTTGAACAAGCCTACCTCCGGCGAGATTCTGATCAACGGTGAGGACATCGCCGGAATGCCGGTAGAGCGGTTGCGTTTCCTGCGACGGAAGGAACTGGCGATGGTATTCCAGCATTTCGGGCTGCTGCCCCATTATACCGTATTGCAGAATATCGCTTTCGGACTTGAGCTGCAGGGGATGGAGAAAAGGGAACGTGAACTAAAGGCGGCGGAAAGTATGCGTCTGGTCGGACTGGACGGATACGCCGGCCTGATGGTCAGCGAGTTGTCCGGAGGCATGCAACAACGGGTGGGACTGGCACGTGCCTTGGCCAACGATCCGGAAGTCCTGCTGATGGACGAGGCCTTTTCCGCGCTGGACCCGCTGATACGGGTACAGATGCAGGACGAGTTGCTGGCCTTACAGTCAAAGATGAAAAAGACCATCGTATTTATCACGCACGACCTGGAGGAGGCTGTCAAGCTGGGTGACCGTATCGCCATCATGCGCGATGGGGAGATACAGCAAATCGGCACCTCCGAAGAGATCCTGACCGCCCCCGCCAATGAGTATGTAAGGTGTTTTGTGGAGAATGTGGACCGCAGCAGGATTGTCACCGCCGCCACCATCATGGTGGACAAGCCTATGGTGGCAAGGTTGGGAAAAGAAGGACCGGAGGTGCTGACCCGGAAGATGAGAGAACGGAAGACAACCGTGTTGCCCGTAGTGGACCCGGATGGTATACTGGTGGGTGAAGTCCGTCTGGAAGATCTTCTCAGGTTGCGCAAGGAGCATATTCTGAATATAAATCCTGTGATAAGGAAAGAGGTGCATTCCGTATTAAGTGACACTGTGGTAGAGGACATACTTCCCCTGATGACGAAAACCAACTCTCCTATCTGGGTGGTCAATGAGAAACGGGAGTTCGAGGGGATGATACCGCTCGCGTCACTTATTATCGAAGTGACAGGCAAAGACAGAAAAGAAATCAATGAAATCATTCAAAACGCAATAGAATTATGATAGAAATAGGAAAATATATCGAATCGGCCGTAGAATGGCTGACTGAACACGGAGCAGCTTTTTTTTGACCTGCTGGGTCTGGCAGTGGAAGGAATCATTGACGGGATTCTGCATATCCTGCTTGGAATGCCCTTTTATATCCCCATTGCAATCCTCTCCTTTATGGCATGGTATAAAAGTGGCCGGGGTACAGGTCTGTTTACCCTCTTGGGCCTGTCACTCGTTTACGGGATGGGATTCTGGGAGGAGACCATGCAGACTCTGGCCCTGGTACTCTCCTCCACTGGCATGGCACTGCTGCTGGGAATCCCTCTGGGTATCTGGATGGCAGGCAGCGGACGCTGCAACAAAATCCTGCAGCCGGTACTTGACTGCATGCAGACTATGCCGGCCTTTGTCTATCTGATACCGGCAGTGCTCTTTTTCGGGCTGGGAACAGTGCCGGGAGCCTTTGCCACGATCATTTTCGCCTTGCCTCCGGTAGCAAGGCTCACCGCATTGGGTATCCGCCAGGTACCAAAAAATGTGGTGGAGGCCGCCCGGTCTTTTGGAGCCACTTCTTGGCAGCTGCTCTACAAGGTACAATTACCGTTGGCATTGCCAACTATTCTTGCCGGTGTCAACCAGACCATCATGATGTCGCTCTCCATGGTAGTGGTAGCCGCCATGATATCAGCCGGAGGTTTGGGGGAAATAGTATTGAAAGGTATTACCCAGATGAAGATAGGCATGGGATTCGAAGGGGGATTGCCGTCGTAATACTGGCTATCGTGCTTGACCGGATCACACAGGGAATAGCACGAAAAAATAAAAGGAATAGAACATATAATGAAAGACAGAATGATTATGAGAAACAGAACAAAATTTTTCACAGTCTTGTTGGCTGTCACGATATTCTTCTCATGCGGTAACATTTCTGACAAGAAAATCCGTATAGCCTATGCGAACTGGGCCGAAGGGATAGCGGTCACCTATCTGGCCAAGGAGATTCTCTCGGAGCAAGGATACAGAATAGAACTTTTGAATGCGGACATAGCTCCCATATTCACTTCGTTGGCAAGAGGCAAGACAGACGTGTTCATGGACAGCTGGCTGCCGGTGACCCATGCCGAGTATTTCCGGAAATACAATGGTAAACTGGAAATCCTCGGGCAAATATACGATAGTGCCCGTATCGGACTTGTGGTGCCCGAATATGTCCCAGTCCATATGATAGAGGAGCTGGGCGGCCATACCGGACGGTTTTCCGGAAAGATTGTGGGAATTGATGCGGGTACCGGTATCATGAAATGCACGGAAAAAGCCATCCCTGAATACGGCCTGGACTATAGGCTCATGATCTCCAGCGGTCCCGCCATGACGGCATTGCTGAAGAAGGCTATCAACAAGAAGGAATGGATCGTCGTGACTGGATGGACCCCGCACTGGATGTTTGACCGCTTCCGCCTGAGGGTACTGGAAGATTCCAAGAACATTTATGGGGATGCCGAGCAAATCCATTCCATTGCCAGGAAGGGGTTCAGTAAGAAGTATCCGTTTGCTGCCGCCCTTTTGGGAAATATCCACCTGTCCGATACCGAGATCAGCTCCCTGATGCGAACCGTAGAAGAAACCCGTGGAACCGAGACGATGGCCGTACGCCAATGGATGGATGAACATAGGAGTTTGATAGACAACTGGATTCCGGACAAGGAGAAATACAGCCGGTGAACATCATGCCCAAATGGGTGACTCTCAAGTCCCTTTTTCCTTAATATGCCCTATCATTGTCTTAATGACATACATTGTATGGATTAAAAGACTGTTTTGTATACTTTAATGTCTAATATTTATAACAAGATTATGGTTATATATACATATTTTTGCATCATCAAAAGTTAACATTATAAAACAATCATGGTTTTCCCAGTAAAACAATCAGTGACAATATGAAACAAGTATGTTTTTTTTTTCTTCCTGCTGTTCAGTTTGCAGGCTTTCTCACAAAAGGTTGCGTTGAAAAACAACCTTGCCTATGACGCCCTGCTGACACCCAATCTTTCTGTGGAATTTTCCCTTGGGAAGAAATGGACCTTGGATACCCAAGTGGGTATGAATTTCTTCTTTTATGAAAATGATGCCACCGCAAGCGGTTACAAAACAAAGAAATGGAGTCACTGGCTTGTACAGCCGGAGATAAGATATTGGACCTGTGAAACATTCAACGGCTGGTTTCTTGGCCTTCATGCCCATGGAGGGCAGATGAATGTGGGAGGCATAAATATTCCTTTTATTATTCAAAACCACTCCAAAGAAATGAAAGATTACCGTTATGAGGGGTATTTTTACGGTGGGGGTATCAGTACGGGCTACCACTGGATACTGTCCAGCAGATTCAGTGTAGAGGCATCCTTAGGACTAGGCTATGCGCGTGTTAAATATGACAGGTTCAGATGTACTTCTTGTGGGAAAAAAAGGATGGTAAGGGGAAAGCTGATTATCTGGGACCTACAAAGCTTGCCGTTTCGATTATCTATATAATAAAATGATGCTTTGCATATATAAACATTAAAAACAGAATCAATGAAACCAATACAATATTATATAGGAATACTCTCTGTGCTGGGATATGTATACTGTTTGCCGGTGGTAGGACAGGTGGAGGATAAGGTTGTCAGAAAGGGGAATCCTCGTTTGGAATATACAGATGTGAAAACCGGACGTAGCCCGGAAGGGAAAATGTTTACCGTTTCTTTCAATATAGTAGAATCCATCAATCGGTTGAGGACACAGGAAATTGTTTATATCTATCCTTCTCTGATATCTTCTGACGGCAATATCAGGACTGCTTTCTCGCCTTTGTGTATTTCCGGAAAGAAAAGATACAAGGTTGTTGCCCGTAAGGAAAGACTGGGTGGTAACCCGGGTACATTACTTCCTGTGAAGGATATTCGCAGTTCCAGAGATTTGAGGGAGCCTGGAATCTCCGTCAGGGAAGCATTGCCTTTTGAACGTTGGATGGCTTCCGGCCATCTTTTTCTTCGTGAAGAGGTGTATGGATGTGCCGAGTGCGGTAAAGGTGTGAGCCAGTTGAATATACCGGTAACCGGGATAGACCTTTTTGGCCCGGAAGACTATAAATACATTTTTTATACTCCGGAAAAGGTGGAGATAAAATGTTATGAAGAAGAATTTGACTGTAAGGTCACTTTCAAATCCGCACGGCATGAACTTCTTCTTGGATTTGGTAAAAATCAGGAAGAATTAGCCCGTCTGGATGATTTTGTATCCAAAGGGCTTCGGATCAAAGGGGCTAGGCTTCGTGAGGTACATATCATGGGATACGCCTCTCCGGAAGGTGAGTTTGGTTATAATAAACATTTGGCGGAACGTCGTACTCATACGCTTTCTTATCATGTACTGAGTAAGTACCCGCAACTCAAGAAAGCCTCCATATACGAAATAGAAGGGGTCGGTGAAGACTGGAAAGGCCTGGAAAATATTATAAATGTATCTTCTTTGGCATATAAGGATGAAATCTTATCCGCTATTAAGAGGCATAATACGGATGTGGCCCGTGAAGCGGCTATACGCTCTTTAGATGAGGGAAAGGTGTATGCGGAGTTGCTTTCCACAGTTTATCCCACGTTGCGCCGTACCGTTTTTCACATGGGATTTGATGTTCGTCCTATACGGATGACGAATTGGAGGAAATGTTTATTACCGTTCCCGGATGCCTGAGCCAGTATGAGATGTGTAGGTTGGCGCAACAGTATGTCGAACAGGGAAAAAATCCGGTAAACATATACAAGAAGGCTTATGAACAGTTTGCACTTGATCCGCTGGCGGCACTCAACTATGCCAATGCGCTTTTAAAGTATGAAAAGGATGCGGATAAGGCTCTGATGATATTGGACACAATAAAGAGTGACAGCCGTTCTGTTTATCCTATGGCAATTGCCCATAATATGAAAGGAAACTGGCGGAAGGCGGAGGAGTTATTGAAAAAGACATGGAACCCGGAGAATGAAAACTCCAGACTTTCCATGCCGGGATTAACGGATAAATAGCAAGCATTTAATGTATTATATAATTAAATTATTTATTTACTAAACAGTTTAAGTTATGAAAGTAAACAATTTATTTTTAGTCGGGAGTTGCAGCCCTAAGTGTTAGAGGGGCTAAACATAACAACTTTATGTCCATGGAAAACACGGTAAACAATTTATTTTTAGTGGATGACAGCTTGTAACAATGAGGATGTCCCTCAGGTAAACAATCCGGGCGAGGGAACAACATTTGCAGGAATGTATATTTCCTCTATGAAGGATGTCTCAACCAGAGCGGTGAATGACAATCAGGAAGATTACGGAGGAAGAACGGAAGAGAGTAAGCTTACGGAGTTACAGCTTCTCTCAAACGTCTTGTCTCAAACATGGACGTTAGGAACGGTAGCTGATGAGACAGGCAAATTTTGGGAAACGCAAACAGCCGGTACATTCAAGGTCGCTCCATGGAAAACGAATCCCGGTCTTCAATCCATGGCCTTGTTATTTAACAAGGGTAGCCTTTCCGCCGATATTGCAACAGCCGCGGACAAGACGCATGGCAGTACAGCTACCGCAGTAAACGATATTGCCGCTCTCGCTACGGACAACAAGTTTGTTATGACCTCGAAAGCCGAGCAGAAAACCATTGCTCCCGGCATTACCGAGGACGCGGCCAAAACGGGTACAAGTGAGGCTCAAAATGTATTCTCCTTTGATGTGGAGCGTGTCGTGGCACAAGGACTGGTCGCGAAGGATGCCGCTTTGGAAGAAAACACCGCTGATGGAAAAGGAAAGGTTGATCTTACCGACATCAAGTATACTGCCATCAACGGTGCCGCCAAGACATATCTTTTCCGTAACCATGCAGGAAAGCGTACAATTGGAGATGCCGACGGCCTTTACGAGGGCTTTGTATCAGCCATTGATGGATATAGCGATTTTGAGGCGGCCAAAGAGCCGGAAGGTTCAGCTAAAGAAAATTTAATCCGTTTGGGGAATCTTCTGTCGAAAGACAATCCACAGCAGAATGATCTTGGTATGTATGCAGCTAAAAATGCTGCAGCAAGCGCCTCTGAAGCTAAAACAGGAGCAGGCATTTATTTTCTGGAAAATTCCGTAAAAAAAGATGCATTCACACCTGAAAACAAGAATTTCGGTTACTACCGTCTGCCCTATGCCAAGGTCTATACCACTTATACTCCGAATGAAGTATGGAAACTTGAAGACGGGAAATTGGTGAAAGAGACTAATTTTCAAAAGGGACAACATTTTTCCGGGGGGAAAAAGACGGCCTTATCTATGCCAGCAAGGAAGCCGCAAAGAAAAGCCTGTTAAATCCGGATCAAGGAGCTTATACTTACACGAACGGAAAATGTGCATACCGTGCGTTGTGGAACCGTCAGACTGTTACAGCTGATGGAAAATCGATTGTGAACGCTGACACACGCCGTAACAACACCTATCTGTTGACAATCAAGGCTTTCCAAAGGATTGGGTATGCCATGGGATCCTTCCGATCCCAAAGACCCATATCTGCCGAAACCGACAGATCCTACTGAACCGACAAATCCTGAAAATCCGGATATCGAGAAAGAAGAAACCTATATGCGTGTCGAGGCTAAAGTGCTCCAATGGAACCTCGTTTCACGTGATGTCGTTCTGGAGTAATTTTAGTATTAGATTGCTGATAAATTCAGCCTACAATTTCTTACATAGCTGTAGAGAGAGAAGAGGAATTTTTCCTCTTCTCTCTCCAATCAACAAACAGTTTGGTTTCAAACTGTTAAATAACCCCAACATAAACTATATCAAATGAGAATCAGAAGTGTACATTACATCGCATTTATCATGTTGCTGGTTTACTGTCTTATAGGATGTAATTCTGCGGTATTTGATGACTTGGGTGGTTGTCCGCAAGGTGTTTATTTCCAGTTCTATAGACAGACCCCTTGCGAACAATTTCCTGGATATCCGTCAGATATCAGAGAAATCCGGGTATTTGTCTTTGATGATGATGATCTGCTGGTGGGCGAATTTTCTGACAAGAAGGCAGTCCTTTCGGCAGATTATTCTTTGTCCGCCACATTGCGGCATACGGGGAAACTCACGTTTGTCGCATGGGGTGGCAGTGACCTGGAGGCCTATGATTTTTCAGATTTTCGAGAAGGCGTTACTACCAGACAGGAAATGCAGGTGTCACTGCGGTTGAAAAACGGACGGATTTCCTCAGCCCCCGGGCCTCTGTATGTCGGTCTCGCCTCCATATCACTGGAGAACCGGAAAGATATGGGAAGCGTGTATGAACGGGTGGCTTTCAATATGCAGGAATTGACATACCGGGTACACTTCACAATCAGCTCCATAGGTTCCCCTTTCCCCATAGACGGGGAATTTGTCATCAGGATAGAAGATGACAACGGTGTGTATGATTTCAACGGCCGGATCGCCCTTTGCGAACGTTTTGAATACGAGACCGAAGCCGTACGTGACGCTGAAGGGGCATTGAAAGCGGATTTCACGCTGATGAAACTGGAAGAGGGAAGAAATGCGATCGTATCTCTGATTGACAAGACAACCGGGGAGATTCTTTATACCGCTAATCTGGTTGATGACATCCTCATGTTCCGGGGAGATGCGGGTGAACCGCCGTATAGCCTGGAATGTGACCATGATTTTCCCATAACCCTGAAACTCAAGTACGAAAAGGAAACATGGATGCTGATACAAGCGACCGTTCTGGATTGGAATGTTGTTTCCCGCCCCATAGAATTGGAGAACTGATAATCAGACAGATTTTAAAACTAATGATTCGTGTAATATTAGAAAGGAATTGGTATTATTATAAAAATGATAGATAATGAAATACGGAATTGTGATAAAGCTGTTGATGGTGGCCTGTGTATCAATTGTACAATTGACCGGATGTTCGTCTGATACGGAAGAGTTAGAAAAGTCAGTTTCGGGTATTCCCATCCGGATTGTGGCGGAAATGAATGGAGGAACCGGTATTTCTCAGATGACAAAGGCGTCTGTACGTTCATCCGGAGAGTGGAAAGAGAACTATATCGGTGCAGAGGAATATGAGAAAACTGTTAAACATGTTCTTCTCTTCGCTTTTAAGAATATGGAGAGCTCTCCGGAAAAAGTTATTTTCTATTATTCCCAAGGAACAACCAACCCGTTGGCGGGTATAACCGGCATTGAGCATTTTGAGATGAGAGAGATGGGTAGAGTGAATACAGGCGAATCCAATATAGCCTTGGACCTGGAGTTGATGGGAGGCGATTATAATTTTGTTTTGTTGGTTAATTGTGAATCCGGATTGGAAAAAATCAGGAATGGACATACAATTCCTGATCCGAAGCAATTAATGGAAAAGACCGAAATTTTCACATCTGACGATCTGAAAGGAGAAAACCGGAAGTATCTTCCCATGACTGGGCAGTGTAACTTCCATGTTCCGGATAATGTAGTTAGTAATAATAGGATTACCCTTTCTCCTGCATACTTCTGGAACGTATGCATGCCCGTATTGAGTTCATACTTACAACAGTTGATGACAGGGGGAATTATCTGTCTCCTTTGTTACCTCTTTCCAAAGTGACAAAACTCACCCTGAACAATGAAGCTAGCGGTTATTCTGTACTTCCTTCTTCTGGGGAATACACCGCCACTGGAAGTGGTAATCCGGATATGAGAGGAGTAGATTATGCGGGGACTCCCCTATTATTGCCGGAAAGAGCTAGTTTCCATGACGGTGCCAACGAGGGGTCCGGAGAATCCGCTTTTGTGACCAAATGCAAAGAAAGACTGCTTCCATATATGGGTAAGACACCTAGCTACATCTATGTGGCTCCGGGAGTCTACGGGAAAGGGAAAGAGGGGGCGCTGACCTTGGTCTTATCCGTCGATTATCGGATGGGAACCCCCGATAAGCCGTATAGGATCGAACTCTATAATCCGGATCTTTCCGAGAATGATAAGGGTTATTACAACATCCGGCGTAATACGGTTTACCGTGTCTTCGCCACACTGAAAGGACCCGGAAATATGGAATATGACATAGTTGTGGACGAATGGGAGGATACGGAGGTGGCTATCCCCTGGTAACTAAGGTATGGTCAGTCATGCCATCACGAAGAAAAACAGTTTAAAGAATAGATACATATGAGAATCAAACATTACACTTTGATAGTCGCTTTTCTGGCGATATCTATGGGAATCCCTCTCGTGCAAGGGTGCAGTGATCCCTTCGATGAGTATGGAAACGGCGGGACAGAAATACCTGTCAGGGACGGCTGGACGTCTGTCAGCATGTCTGTCGAAGGACTTGGTCTTCGAAATCCCCTGACACGGTCCCTTACACCGGAGGGGAGAATTCCACGGCAGCGGAGAGGATTAGGGTACTTGTGTTTGACAAGGACAACAAGTTTTCATATGAGGCCAAAGTGACCTCCTATATTCCTTCCGGTAATCCGGCTGACAAGAAAGACAAGGGTACCATGACCTTGTTGGCGAAAAATACTCCTTCAGGCGATACCAGTACATTCGTGATGCTGGCCAATGTCACCCGGTCAGCTAATACAGGCGCAGACGGACTGGCTGGAAAGACACGGGAGGAAGTCATGGAACTTTTCACTTTCTCCATGCCGGATAAGGGGGTATGGAAGGACGGGGAGCTCCCGATGTGGGGTGCCTCGGACCCGGTCAGGGTGGATCACAGTGCCGGTGCCGTTCCCAAACTTGGAACTGTCTATCTGGTCCGTGCCGTGGCACGTGTGGACGTGGGGCTTAACTTGAGCAACATGTCGGAAGGGGCCTCTGCATTCGACGAGAAAGCCGGGGGGATTGAAGGAATAACGCTGACTAAAGTATTTTTTTATAATACCAATACGACGGGACGGGTCTCTCCGTTCGAGAACGGGATTTACTGGGATGAGGCCAATAGAAAGGCGAAACAGCCTTCTATTCCTGATCCCACTCCGGCAGTGACAGAAAAAATCGACAGGACATCCTCCATAGTGGATGAGAAAATCTTGTTACGTGAGGTATATGTTCCAGAGGCGGTCAATGTGCCGACGGCTGCCACGCAAGGAGCCAACGGAGAAACTCTTCCTGAGAATAATACGGAAAATTACTTGAAACGTCCTTATATCGTTGTCGGACTGACCGGTGCAGATAAGAGCCGTCCTGATAAGGAAACTTTCTTCCGGATAGACTACCTGAAACGTACCGGAGCCGAGGCTGATGCGACATACGAGTACCTTCCCTTGCTGCGTAACCACCGTTATCTGGTAAATATCAAGGCTGTAGGTGGTCCGGGATTCGATACGGAAGAGGATGCTAGGAAAGGGCCGGCCGCTAACATCATGTATAATGTTGTGGTATGGAACGAGTCCACTATGTCTGATGTATTGTATGACGGGCAATATATGCTGGGGGTCAGTGCCGACCATTTCACTTTTTATAGGGAGGGAGGCAGCCTGACGGCGAAAGTGCAGACTTCCTGGCCGGAAGGATTTACGGTAGAGGGACTGCCTGCATGGATCAGTTATTCTATAAAACCTTCGGATCCGGATAAGACCGCACCGACGGATGAGAAAACCGTGACCTTTACGGTCACAGAGCATGTGGATGCATCCCGAAGGTGGCCGGAAAAGCCGGAAGATGCCCAGAATACGTTGAAAGCCGCTTATGTGAAGGCGGGGCGTATGAAATGGTTTCTTGGCTTTGAGCAGTCTAAGGATATCAATGTCACCTTACAGATTTTTGCGGACGAGGCCTGCAGCCGACCGCTGGAGTTTATTGAGGTCAATCAGTATGGCGAGAGCTATGGGCAGGCGGATAAGGTGATAACGAAAGACGGGCGGACGCTTACGGCGGAAGAGGCAGGTGCCAGGGTTACTTTCTATGTAAAGACAGAACCGCATGATTTGGAACCCGTATTCCATGCTGAAGCCGCCAATCCATTCAAGATAGAGAAAGCGGGTCAACTTGCCGGGGGAATATGGAAGTATACGGTGACGGCTCCCGACATTACAGGAAATACGGAGTATTTCGATAATTTCAATACCACTTATACTTTCACCGTCACACATGCGGAAACCGGTAGAAGTGCGTCGGGGAAACTCAGCCTCCTGCAGAAGGAATATAGTGCTATCCCCTTTTTTGACAAATTCCTGCATCAGTCATTGCTGGTATCCAATAACAGTATCTATCTGATGGATGGCAAACAGAAGCAATATTATGTCAAAGCCAACAGCGAATACAAAATTGAGTTGGTTTCCGCTTTGTCCGACAACGGAGCAGGTGATGTGATAGAGACGTTCGCTCCTTTCTATGAGAAGGATCCTTCCCTTTCCGGGAAACCAGTTTCTTTCACGGCTGTTGACGATATCACAACCTCACGTCTTTACTCCGGTAAGGCGAAATTCAAGATTTATTCCCCTGATGGTCTTTTTCCGGAAAGAGAATTTGAGTTGGAGCTGGTTTCCGGAATTGTACAGCCTGAAGCGAATACATATATGCTTAAAGCGGGAGCAAAGCAAGGGATCTTTATTCCTGTTTCCCGGGTAAATACTGCCTATGAGTATTACAAAAAGCTTCTGGATCATGACGCTGTTTTAAGTGATAAGCAGGGACTTCCCGGTAGCAAAGAGGATTTCATGTTGAATAAGTTGGATGCAGATGATGATTGGAGAGTCAATATCGTGTGGACGGATATTAAAGAGGCTGGTGGGCATAATGATATAGAAAAAGCGGGACTCAGTGAATTGTCCGAACAGGGAGGTTCCGGTCCGGGATCATATATTTATGTCAAGCCAGGGCAGACTCGGGAAATGTGTTGATAGAAATTAAATCTGGAAAGATCAAGGGGAATCCGACACTCTGGTCCTGGCATATCTGGATTGTTGACAAGTATCCGACAGTATTGGATGTTGCGAGTCAGGGAGGTGATGGTCCGAAAACGGTTCGATTGATGTCGCATCTGTTGGGAGCGTACGAAAGGGTCCAATCACAGTATAGTGCAGATGCATATAGGGAATTTGGTATGCAATATCAATGGGGCAGGAAAGACCCGTTTCCGGCACATGATGTTCGTGTCAATAAAAACTTTTATGACGGCAGTGGCAAGCTATTTGATTTCCTTTGGGAACAGAGAGGAAATGATGTGGATTATGGAAAAACAGATGCTCAGCAGGCGAGAGGGGCTGCTCTTACGATGAAACAGAGCATCGAACATCCAAACGCTATCGTCTCTCATCAAAGTTTCTGGCAGTATGAATGTTTCCCGCATGGGCTTGTTAGTTATTTCAAAGACCGCTGGGTATTCCTGTATCCATGGAACCGGCCTTCCCAGACAGGGAGTCCGGAGGATGTAGGCGGGAAAACCGTATTTGACCCTTCTCCTTACGGATTCCGGATTATGTCACAGAAAGAGGCCGTGACTTTGAGGTTCGCATATTATTATGCAAGTCGTTCCGGCCTTAACACACCGCTGCCTGGAAGTATTTATGATGGTTCTTTTTTACATAATGCTACGGGAGGTAATGAAGCCATTTTTGCCGTGGCACAAGCCAGAAGCGATACTCATGCAGGGCGTTATCTGCTCAATTCCATTGGAAGCGCTGCAGGTTGGGCATCTGGTTCGAATACAAACGCTAGCTATAGGCGTTGTATGACCTATTCCGTGCGTCCGGTCGTTGATCCGGATGTGAAGGATGACTACAAGAAATATTTACCAAAATAATTTTTATATCCCGTGCAGGCGAAAGCTCGCACGGGATATAAAATTACAAGTAAACTAGTCATATACTTTTATTTCATGACATTACGGCATTTTTTGTATGAACCACGTGCTCGTGAAATGAAAGCTGTGGGAATCTTGTTTTGGTATTGCCTTTATATAAGCATTTTGGAAATGCAAAGGCTTGCCTTATGACTGCAGTTTTGGTAATCGATATGCAATAGAGACAGGATCGGTCATAATAATAAATACATAACCTCATTATCTTCCAAACAAAATATTTATAGCGAAACAGTCTGTCAGAGTCAAAGACCGGCTGATAGACCAGCACATTCTTTTTGTGTATTAAAATTGTCTGTTTTGATTAATAAATAGTCCGTTTTGTCAAAAACAGGAATATACTAATTTCTGTTATAATAAAAAACAAAAAATATGAAATTACTATATCTGAATGAACATTTATCCTGCCTGAATTACCAGATGGATTCGGACATGGGATTTTCTTGTCAGCAGCTGGAGGAGAATGAGATATACCGGATTGACAACAGCAAATCATCGTGTACTCTTTTTATGATTGAAGGTGAGGCTGTTTTTGATCTGGGTAAATATAAAGGTTTACGGATTTTTACAAAACCAGATGGTGTTTATTCCGCAAAACATAGGAACCCGGATAAAGTCCATAACCGGTTCAAAATGCATGCTCTTATTTTGGGACAGGAATGTGAGTGTATGCGATAAACTGTTCTTAGGCTCGTTGTCTGTCAGAGGTGAAGGGCAGACATCTGACAATCTTATTCTTCCCGTCAAGAAGCCTCTGATAGAAGTGCTAGATTCTGTCAGAACATACTTGGAAGCCAGGTTGCTTTGCAGGCATATGCATTTGCTGAAGCAACAGGAGCTGCTTTTGGTGCTGAAAGGGTTTTATACAAAGAAAGAACTGGCGGAATTCTTTTCCGCATCGACCGGTATCAGAGGACATTTCGAGAAATTTGTCATGGAGAACTATAAGAAAGTGAATTCTGTCAAGGAGTTTGCAGGTCTATATTATGTTTCCGAACGTTCCTTCAGCAGGAAATTTCACTCCAGTTTCGGGGAAAGTCCCTATAAATGGATGCAGAAGAAAAAAGCGGAACAAGCATTGAAATGATCAGTGATCCGGAAATTTCCTTTCAGGAAATATCCGGTAAGTTAGGCTTCAGCTCATCCTCCCACTTTACAGCATACTGCCGGAGAATGTACGGGATGTCCCCTACCAAATTGAGAGAGAAAAATAAAAAATGAACAGATTTTTATAATTGCATTTTAACGGAGAAATTATGGAATATTTGAATGCCGATCTGTCGGGTGAGCAAACAGGTTTTTCCAGCATGAAATTGCCTGAAGTCTGTACGCCTGTCTATAGGGAGATTGTCAAGGAAATGGCAGAAGTGATAAAGGACGCCCAGATACGGGATATTTTTTACTCTCTTTCTACTGGGGAAGATATGCAGATTATTGCTAAAAGAACAGGTGTTTCCCTTAGAAATCTGGCATATATGTATAAGAAAGCGGGCAGACAGGTCCGTTTGGAGTGGAAACCTTATTCTAAGTGGAAGCAAGAACTGGATAACGCATATGTCAGATGTAGAAATTACGAGTCACTTCTGTTAAACTCTCACGACATTTCCAGGCAGAATTTTAGAAGTGTGATAATAGTTGTCAAAGATCAGGATATTCCATCGGAATATGTGGACTTGCTGGTTACCCCTTTGGGAAAATTGGGAATAAACTTCCGAGCCTTGCGAGCACTTAGAAAATACAATATTTACCAGCTTGAAGATCTTCTGCGATTTATAAAATACAATGGATTCGACGCCCTGCGTATAGTGCCCGGTATGGGGGTCAAATCAGCAGAACAGCTGTATGAAAAATTAAAAGATAAGAATATTCTGGAAGACAAGGATACCTGTGTCCTGTTCCGTTATCTTTTTGTGTAGAAGACAAGAATAAAGATGATTGTACTTAAATGTTCATGATCATTATAAATAGGATTGATGCTATGTCTTTATTTTCTAAACGAATAAATATACTGATAAAAGGGGATTATTCCCTTATGTTTAATTAAAAACTGAATTTATGAGAAAAAACATTTTAATTTTATGTATGTTTGGACTATCTGTCCTGACTGTAAACGGACAGACATTATTGAAAGGAACAAAATTTACGGACAACTGGTCTGTCGGGGTCAAAGGTGGAGTGACCACTCCTATGACACACAGTGCCTTCTGGAAGAATTCCCTGCCCTGCCGTGGGTGTTGAACTGTCAAAACGAATAACACCGGTCCTGAGTCTTGGAACTTCAGTCATGGGATATATCAATACAAGCAGTAGTAAAACGGCTTTTGACGCTTCGAATATCGAACTCTTAAGCAAGTTCAACATAATGAACCTTTTCGGTGGTTATCCTGGGATACCCCGGACGTTCGAAATGGAAGCTGTAGCCGGAATGGGCTGGCTTCATAGTTACGTCAATGGTACGGGAGACGCTAACTCCTGGGGTACACGGCTGGGAATGGACTTCAACTTCAACATCGGGAAGAAAAAGCATGGGCAATCAGCCTGAAGCCTTCATTGGTCTATGATATGGAAGGTGACTTCAACAAGCACAAGAGCCGTTTCAATGCCAACAATGCACACGTTGAACTACTTGCGGGGATTACCTATTATATAAAGGGAAGTTCCGGCAGGCACCATGCCATTATCGTAAAGGAATATGACCAGGCAGAGGTTGACAACCTGAATGCAAGTGTCAACAGTCTGCGCAGCCAGCTATCGGACAGCCGGAAACAGACAGAGGAAGCAGCTGGCCGTGCGGACATGCTCCAGAAACAACTGGCTGAATGCCAGAACAAGAAACCGGTCATTGAAACCGTCATTGAAAAAGCCAAGACACTGGAGTCCATTGTAACTTTCCGCCAGGGAAGCTCCAAGGTTGACGCCTCACAACTTCCCAATGTGGAACGGATCGCCTCCTATATGAACAGGCATCCAGAATCCAAGGTCGTCATCAAGGGATATGCCTCACCGGAAGGAAGCATGGAGGTGAATGAGAGGATAGCACGTGCACGTGCGGAGTCAGTCAAGGACATCCTGACAAAAAAATATCGGATAGCCTCCTCACGCATTATTGCGGAAGGACAAGGCATAGGGGACATGTTCTCCGAGCCGGACTGGAACCGGGTCAGTATCTGCACCTTACAGGAAAAGAAATAATATCTGGGACTATGGTTCCACACAATTCACAGCACAATCTGCAAGGTGCATGAATACCAGAAATTTCATATGAACCATGGATTGCGGTGCGGATTATAGTCGGTCTGAAACGTAGCCAGTTGCCAATCGGTAACTGGCTTTTTGGTTTCATCAAGTTTACGGGGTATTTGTGGATTGAGCCTCAATCTTGCCGCATCGTTAAGCCATTTCATGCTTTCCTCGTAATCCCGTATCCGTACAACACTTACATTATTGGGAGCTATGAGTTTTGTAAGTTCATAAATGGACAGTCTTACCATGTGTCTCTTGAGGTTAGAATTACGTGGATCATGTAACACAAGGTATTGTCCCGCCTCTGGAATATCAGCGTTTACGTCTGTTTCCGGAGTGAACACCTGTCCCTTTGTAGACTACGTACTCATGATCCGAAAGTTCATATGTATTATATGCCGGATCATACTCTGCAATAGCTCCCCAGTTGTCGGAAAACATCGGATTGAGATTGTAGTCAAAGCTGTCAAGTGTCATCAACGTGTAGAACTCTCCGCCACATTCGACCACGCTCCATAACGGATATTCCATGGGCTGCCATAATGAACTCTCTATTTTTTTCCAGCCACTGACCAGCGGGATGCGGATATCATCGAACTTGTAGCCATTCTCCGAAAGGCATGTATAGATGACCCCATTAAAATTTACCTTATCACCGGATAATAGGCGATATATTTTCCCTTTGACGGCAAGTTCCTTTTCAATCCCTCGTAATTCTCCGAGAGATATTCCACAATACTTATCTCTGCTGATTCTTCAGCCTGAATAAACCGCTCGTCATTGCCCCTCGTGAGTTGTGCCAGGGCTTCCGGAGTAATTATCCCAAGATAATCGTTATTATTAAGAAACCGTCTGTACATTTTTTTGTTGCGTTATTAATATGAAAATCCTTCCTGAATTAACCGAGGTAGAAACCACATATCCGTTTCCGTCTCCTCCATTCTTAAACTTGTACCAACTGTCACGCAAATAATAACACAGCAGATAGTCAAGACAATCGGACAAATGCCCGTAACGCTCATACTTTACACCGGTTTTCGGATCGGTAGTCTTCTGTTTATTCTTTGAACCGTCGTCATTGCGGAGCTGGTAAATCAAATCCTGTGTAAGTCTCCGGCATTTGATGTCTATCTGTATTTCCCAGCCATTGTAACCCAAATACCTCGTTTACAAACTCACAGCGTGTCGCCTGTGGAGGCTGTTTCCGTAACAGTTTCACCTTCGGTCGCAGGATTCCTCTGCCGAAAGTGTCCGTGATGATGGTATAGTTGTTGATGCCGTCCTCGTTGGTGGTGGAGCGTTGTAACCCGGAAGGGTCACCGGTCACATCCACTCCGCCAATATGCTTGTCCCGGTAAAGTTTTAAGCGTACTTTCCGTGCCAACGCAGGTGTGTTGTTCTCCTTTTCCTCCGGCTTGCCGAGTATCTCTTCCAGTATATAGACCTTCCTGTTTTCATAGTCTATTTGTGCGGAGAGCACCGACATTTGGGGGGCAACATTGAAGTCCCACACCGTGATGAGCGGCTTGGTCGGATCGTATGCTTTTTCTTTCAGTCCGGTAACGAGATGCCGGGAGCCGTCGAAACTGTTATAAATCGCCATATCGTTGGCTTCCACGAAATCCCAGTTGCCATAGAGCAGGCGTTCCTTTGTCGCCTGATCCCGGATCTTGTTCAGGGCCGCCTCGTACACCTGACGGAAAGCGATATTCGGGTTGTCAAACACGGAGAAAGGTATATACGCTTCACCCTCGCGGCAGATGACCTTGTCTCCGTTTTCGTCCTGCACGAAGCGGGAACGCACCCAGTTAATCGTCGGATTGGTGGTGAGCAGCATTCTCGGAGTCTTGAATGTCTCATGGGTTCTCCAGCGGAGACGGGAGAACAGCACTTCGACGGCCCGTTCCGAGATTTCCGACACCTCGTCCACCATGGCGATGGTGTATTCCGAAGAGCCGAAACGCTCGAAGTTGGGGTCGCTGGGGATATCCGCCATCTCCTTCATGATGATGACCGAGTCATTCCAGAATGTGAGCGTGCCTTCGAGGTTGTTTATCTTGTAGTTTGTATCCTCTTTAAGTCCCCAATCTTTCAGTATCGACTTGATGGTATTCCAAGTCGATTCCTTCAACGACTTGAGTGTCTTACGGGCCACCACCGCACGGATATTCTCGAACCGGATACATGAAGACACCAGCCAAACGCTGCCGATATACGATTTTCCGCCGCCGGCCGCTCCGCCTCCCAGTATCAGCTGCGGCAGGTTCTGCGACTTGCAATGCCTGCATTGGGGCCTGTACTGAGGGTTGCCTTGCTGGTCATAGCCGATAAGGATTTGCTCGATCTCCCCGCCACAATGGGGACAATAGTTCGGTTGCAACAGTTTCCAGAGTTCATACTGCCGTGGGGACGGTTTGAACTCGATGCGCAGGTTTCTGGGTGGTTTGAGCCTGTTGACCGCCATTAGATTTATACAATCTGAATGGTTATGTCCCTTTCGGACTCGAGTATAGCATACAGTTTTTGGAATGTAGTACGGGATTCCAAAACTTTTCCCTTGACCGTATTCTTTCCCACGATGATACAGCCGGCGGAATCGACTTCGGTATTGCCGGAATGGATCAGGATGCCGAGGAAATGCGGCACATCATGCAGATATGGCATTTTCTTCTTGTACCTGGGACTGTACTGAAGAGTGACTTTATAAGTCCCGGCAGGAATGGCAGTCTTGGCATAGACCTTTTCCTTGCAGGTACAGGAACGGCCGCGAGGAGTATCCGGACAGGTTGCCGGAAGTTCCCTCACGGCATCTTCGATGGTATTACAGAAAAATTTACCGTTGATGGACAAGTCACCTATTGTATAGGTCGAACCTCCGAATTTGCGATTGAGTGTCAGCTTCATACTTCGATACTATTTGTATCGAAAGAAGGGTTTTTAAGAATAGAAATAGGATTTGTGTCTATTCTGATACTTATAACACTTTATACAAAGAAACGAGAGTTCTGTCTTCTGTTTGAAACAAGAAATGACCGTTACTCAATGTGCATTCATGAATGTTTCTGTCATTCGGATCGGAGTCTAACAAACGCACGGCTTCATCTTTATCTATAACTTGCATCTCCACACCTTGTACTGTTGTCAAAGTGGCATCTTTGGGAATCTTCATCAGTTCATTTAATAATGTACTTTTCATAATACTCTAATTTTGGCCTGAAGTCCCGTCAAGCATTTTTTAGATATCAAAAAGAAAACGTGGGACATAACTGCAGCACCGAGGTTCTGCTAAAACCTATCCGCAAACAAGTTAAGCCCACGCCAAACATAGGCGAAAACTGTTTGTCTTGCGGATGAATGAAATTTACCAGATTTCGGTGCATGACAAAAGCTAACGCTTTCTATTATTTTTTCTTTTACAAAAAATATAAATAAAAACTAAATCTGATAAGCAATATAGTCTATCAGGCTTTTAATATATACAAAGGAAACTCTGCATTATTTTTTATCTTTCATAAATAAAAAGTAAGCAACCAACATAACTTATGACAGCTTTATTCTTTACTCAGAAAGAGAACTACTTTTTACTTGCTTCCAAAGATGCTTTACGGAATTCTTTAGCCAGTTTTTCCAATATTAAAGAATCCTTACGAGCACGAGTTCCGGCAGCCTTATTCTGTTTTTCCAATTGAAGCGTAGCATTTGCTTTAAACGTTTCATAAGTGTCCTGCATTTTTTCTAAAAGTTCTTTCATCGTTATTTTTATTTGAATTATAATATAGCAACAAAGATAGCAGATGGTTGAAAGTTATTTTTTAGAATGCAGAAATTATTGCTTGACAGCATGAAAATTTAACAAACGAACACATTTATTTGCATAAGGGAGATTGATTCATGACATCGAGTTCCGGTTAATAAGATATTATATATAATTTCAATAACCTGAAAACAAGAATGGAGTATAAGGATTTAGAAGGTCGATTTTCCTATGTTGGATGTCCTATGCGAAAAATATCATGAGATAAATGCACTGAATCATAGAAAATCCCTATATTTGCAAGGAGGGATAAATATAGGGCGTTTTGCTCTATTTTGTCACCCTAAGACAGATTAAGTATAGTACAGCTATTGGACTTTCACTATAAAACTGCTACATAGAGATGAAATGCTCAATATTAATAGATTATGTAGTTTTTTGCAGAAGTGGCAAGGAAGGAAATTTGCTCTGTATAGGGGGATTTTCAGAAATAATTCATTTCTAACCTTTTAGAAGTTGTAAACTATATACATCCGTCTTTGCGAAAATTTGATTATTAATTGTATTCATGTAGGCTGATATGCGATTTTCCGACTCAGAGACCTTAGTTTACATTTGATATTCAGAAAGTTATGGGGTAAAAATAAGCTACCTGGGATAGATAGCCTTTTTTTATGTCCTTTTCTCACGTCAAATATACCGTCACTATCCCATCCGGATGTTTACCCTATCCCATGAAGATACCGTCACTATAATAAGCGGATAGCGTCAATATGTTTCAAGTTCCCATTCCATCGATAAAAATTAAAAGCTTTCGAAAAAAATTTCTTCCGTTTAACATTTGAAACATAGCAGGTTATCTCATTTTACAAAAAACAGGTAAAAAAAATCTTGCTAAAAGATTTGCGTAGTCCAAAAGTTCCCCCTATATTTGCACCGCATTTGAGAGAGAATGCGGGTTCAAGGAAGTTTGGGTGAGTGGCTGAAACCACCAGTTTGCTAAACTGACGTACGGGTAACCGTACCGGGGGTTCGAATCCCCCAGCTTCCGCAAGATTCTCTAGATAAAAAGAGCTAAGTTTTATAGACTTGGCTCTTTTTAAATCTATCAAAAGCCGGTGGGTTCGTCTAACGGTTAGGACACATGCCTCTCACGCATGTAATACGAGTTCGATTCTCGTACCCACTACTATCTGATTATCAGCCTCTTACAAACAAGTAAGGGGCTTTTTTATTGCCCTATATCTATATCAAAGTATCGTTTTTAGGCGTTATTGACGGGTATTTTCAAAAGAAAAATGCAAATTTAATGCAAATTTTCATCTTGCATTATTATCGCGCTATCCCGTTTATACGCTGTTTGCGTATATATACTAAAAATGATAATAATATGGCAACAGTTAGTTTTTACTTAGACACCCGCAGAGAAAAGAAAGACGGTACATTTCCGGTTAAGCTACAAGTCAGACACAAAGGACAAATAATGTTATGCACTGATTTTTGCGCTACGCCGGAAATATGGACGGCACAGAGTATAATAAGAACGCAAAGAATCATAAAACTAAGAACGTAGCGATTCGGAATCTCATTAATCGTGTTGAAATGTTACTTGTTATACTTGACAATAATCAGAAGTTAAGAGGAATGAGCGATAAAGCGTTAAAAGACTACATTATAAAATCTATCAAAAACGAATCGACCTGTAAAACTTTCGTAAGCTACATAGACGAGTTTGTAGCAACAAAATCAAAGGAAAATACAATCGTTTTATATAAAGCGACAAAAATAAGATTCTCACCTATGATCCAACCTGTACACTTGAAACAATGACAAAGAAATGGCTAGAATCGTTCAATAAATGGCTAAAAGATACCGGAATAAAAACAAACTCGATTTCAATCCATTTAAGGAATATTAGGGCGGTTTTCAATCACGCGATAGATAATGAGGAAACGGAACTATATCCATTTAGAAAGTTCACAATAGAAAGGGAGGAAACTAGAAAACGATCGTTAAAACCGGATCAACTTATTACCCTAAGAGATTTCAACGGAGAAGAATATCAAAAAGAGTATCAAGACATATTCATGCTTATGTTTTATCTAATCGGAATAAACGCAATAGACTTATTTAACCTCAAACAAATAGTTGACGGACGCATAGAATATAAACGAGAAAAACCGGAAAGCTATACTCTATCAAAGTAGAACCGGAAGCAATGGAGATAATAAACAGGTATAAAGGAAATAAATTTCTACTAAACACGCTCGAAGTCAACGATTACAATTATAGAAAGTATATGGCGGCTATGAATCGAGGATTGCAGAAACTCGGAAAATTCGAACGAAAAGGATTAGGCGGGAAAAAGATTAGAGATATTTTATTTCCCGGTATTACTTCATATTGGGCGCGCCACACATGGGCTACAATAGCGCATAAAATAGGAATATCGAAAGATGTTATATCTTTTAGCTTTGGGGCACGAGTTCGGATGCAAAACAACCGGAATTTATATAGATTACGATTTAGAGCAAATAGATAAAGCGAATAGAAAAGTAATAGATTATATTAATTCACTAAAATAATTCGCCAAAAACTTGCATAATAAGCAAATGCTTATTATCTTTGTAGAGTCAAATAAGAGTTCTTAATTTTAATGTTTAACCAATGAAAGATGAAGAAAGAAAGGAATTAGAACAAGAGTATGAGAATTTAAAACTTCTCGCTTCATTTCACGAAGCCTACGGGGTTCCCGAAAATGAAAAAGAAAGAGAAGCATTAATAAATGACATACTTGACCGGATGAATGAGATTCGGGAAAAATTAAAAGAGTAATTAACCTCCCTCCCTTCGGGGAGGGATTAAAACTTTAAAATATGATAGATATAAACGCCTGCTTGCCAACACCCGAAATGAAAGCGGATTTTGAAAGATTTAAAACCTTGTCTACACAAGAAGAAAGGGATGCTTTCAAAAAAGAAATGCAAGCCAAATATAACGCACTGCCAGAGGACCAGAGAGAAGCCTATAAAAAAGCGTCTGAATCTGGACTAAAAGCAACTGTAGACGCTTGTAACGATTTCATTGAAAGAGCGGAAGAAGCTATATTAAGAGATAAGCTCGGAGAATTGCCGGAGGCTATTTCGTTTAGCTATATCGCAAAGAAGTATTTCGGAAGTCAAGAAATTGGCTATATCAAAGAATTAACGGTAACATCGTAAACGGGAAAAAGGCTCGCTTTACTGATAATGAACTTCAAACATTTTTAAATGCCTTGAAGGACGTAAGCGAAATGATTCATCAAACATCGCTTAAACTCGGTTAAGATTCTTATTTGACACCAGCCCCGCAATTTGAGCCGTTGCGGGGTTTTCTTATTGCATATAAATAAAAGAGGTTGTGCCGTTGAACGACACAACCTCCCATTCTTAATGGAATAAATAACGCATTATCTCCCGTCCTCGAAAAATAGCAATTTTCCACAGAGAGATGATACAACAGACACCCCCACCCGTACACAAATATACTAATTATTTCTTGATTTGAATATTATTCGACCAATTATTATCAGAATAAACAAAATTATAATTCCAAACGCCCACCCGCCCAACTCCATTTTAATAGATTGCCATCGGTTCAACTGTTTTTCGACCGGATAAGGCACACGAATAGAATCGTTTTTAAGAATCGTATCGGTACGATTCGTTGTTAAGTAGCGATACAGATACTTATATCTATACTGATAAACTGTATCACCCTTTACGAGCGTATAAATACTATCTCGTTGATAGACGCTATCATAACGGATGCTATCGCGCGTTTCGTATTCAGTGCGGACGGATTCAACCGGGATATATTGAGTCCGGCATGATACGAAACATATTGCTAATATCAGCAACATAATAATATAGACTAGCCGTTTCATGGTCGAACTACTGTATTACGCAAGAAATTAGGAAACTCGGATCGTACATCAAAACAGGGGCACGCCTTAATATATTCTTTCGGCTCTACCTCTCCGCTTCCGTCCAGATCGGGCGAAGTATCACGATGTCCGAGAACCTCGATTATCCCATATTCTTTGCAGAGTTTAGCAACCAACTCGCGTAAAGCCGCTTTTTGAGCGATCGTTCTTGTGTCTGTGGGCTTTCCGTTTGCATCCAATCCGCCTATGTAGCAAATACCAACACTATGTTTATTATACGAAGATTCGCTAAAACCCTTCGTATTACAATGCGCTCCGTCAACTGCTAAGGATCTCCCTTTTTTCTACCGCCCCATCAATTCGGATAACATAATTATATCCGATCTGGTTAAATCCGCGCGCCCGGTGCATACGATCAATATCTTTTGCGGTTAAATCCTGCCCGGCACGCGTAGCCGAACAATGGATGATAATCGAGTCTATTTTATTCATTGCTTTCCTCTTTATTTTGATTGTTAATTGTAATTGGTCTACGCGGCGGAGTTCTCCGACTGCATTCGCTGTCCGGTCTATCACATCGGTTGTGTTCTGCATCCTTTAAGGCTAATTCAAGCTCGTAGTATTTGCGCATCCAATTTTGCACCTCTGCTTGTGCGGTTCTCCATTCCCGGTAAATCGTATCTACTTTCTCATCTCGTTGTTTCAATCGTCCGTCGTATCGTTCGATCTGCTTGTTTAAATTCTCAATAATAGAAAGTAGGTTTTGAAGTTCCATAGAATCCGCCGTAGCCTTTTCTTTTCTAGCGTTCGTTTTTCGATTCGCTAGAAAAGTAACAGTAAATCGGATCGCCTCTAATCCTCCTAACGCTCCTACGATTTTTAACCATTCGTCCATATTTTTATTTTATGTATTTCATATCGCTTTTGGTAGCTCTTATTCTACCGATAAAGCCTCGTTCACTGCAATCTGCACAACGGCGACAAAGTTAGTTTTTACATACTCTTTAATGCGTTCCGCCTGTTCTGGCAACAATTCTACCTCACCGTTCTTGTAGATTTGTTGAGCTAATTCCAACTCGCCCAAATCGGCGGTTTTCTGATAAATGGTATTACCTAACATTTTTGCAATATCGACGGTACTGTTATTCCCTTCGATGTCTTTTACTTGAATTTCTCTAAAGTCTATTTTCATAATTATGTGATTTAAATATTATCACCAAGTTGAACTAAATAAAATTCCATTTTTAAATTGTAATACTTTAGTTCGTGTACTCCCATTATGGCATACCTGGGCAATTTCAATATATTCATCAATCCCTCTTTTTGCCATCAACTACAATACCGCCTTCAGTAGTAAGTGCTATATTATCTCGTCCTCCGGATACACTAATAGATACGCCCCTGTTTATATCATAAGGTCTTGATCGGTGATCGTAGAATCTTCCTAAATAATCGACTCCTAATGTACTAAATGGACCGACAATCACTTGTCTATTGGGACTATTAAAACCAATCATATTATCGTAAAGAAACATTTCGTTACCAGAATTTGTGCCACTAACAGAACCCGTTCCGATATGGGTATTAGATATTTGGAACCCTGCGATTGTTCCTTCTACAGCTTCTATTCGTTTTACAACGAGTTTGTTTGCATCAATAAAGTCAGTTACGATCTTACCGTTTTTATGAAAATCTCTCCGCCTACAGTCACCGCACCCGTTGCGGGGAGTGACACTTACCATCTGCTGTTAATTCAAGCCCGGTTACATTATGCTTAATTGAACCGCCTTTTATTAACCAACCCTGCGTCTTTGATAGATTACCGACGAATAAACCCGATGTTCCTAATATATCAATCGTCGCATTTTTGAGCTACTAACAACTGCGTAGCGACATTTATAAATTCGTTAAACAAAGTCCATTTCGTTACATCGAAAGAAGAACCGGAATTATGATCCGCACGACACGAATAAGTATTACCGTTGTAGATGATAGTATCTCGATACTGCGTGTTGTTAACATAGTTAGTATTTGCTTTCCACTCACCGCGCGGACGGATTAGAGCACCGGGAAGCCCGGTTGCTCCGGTTGCACCCGTATCTCCCTTATCACCCTTGTCACCTTTGTCGCCCTTGACCTTCGTCCAGGTATAAGCGGAAAACGTATTGCTGTCTGCCGCCGTAAAGTCAGTGTATTGTCCGATATATGCGCCCGGCGTCTCACCGTTGTTAGCGGTAAACGTCGTACCGTTGTCCGAGTACTTGATATGCAGATAAGAAGTTTGTCCGTTGGCTCCGGTTGGTCCTTGAATACCTTGATCTCCTTTTACACCTTGCGCCCCTTTTAATTGTACCCACTTATACGAGGTATAAGAAGTCGGAGCGGTAGAGCTAGTTGTTACCGCCGTACCGATGTAGGTATTAGGGATATCAGAAAGCGGATTTCCGTTAGCATTAGCGGAGTACTTCACATGAAAGAATTGCGAAGTACCGGGAATGCCCTGCGATCCGGTCGGTCCTGTTTCCCCTTTATCTCCCTTTACCCCGGTTGCCCCATTTATTGCACCAATACGAACGGTAGTCCATGATGCGGGAGACGTAGCCGGAGGAATAACCACGCCCGTACGCATCCACAAATATTCGGTCGTACTACAAGCGGGCGGAGTCTTAGCCCATCCGCTTGTAGGTGCAACGGTTGAAGATGTAGACTTCGCAAACTCCTGTACGGGATATTGACCGTCCTTCGTTACGCTGATCGTTATTTGTCCTCTTGCTACTATCATGCTTTTATTTTAAGGATAATTCAACTATAAATGTTGCCTTTACATCTACTTCGGCAGAGGTGACGGTGATGGTCTTTCCTGTTTTTACACCGGAAGTTCCCCAAGCTGTATCCTGCGTGCCGTCTTTATTATATTTCTTCCAAGAGAATACAAACTTTGTATCCGCCGCACTATCGGCAAATGCTTCACCATTCTGCCAAACCTTCGCGTTTAGGGTCGTACTTCCTTGACCGTTTACGAACTTATCGCCCGTCGTGGAAGATACTTCAATTATATACGGATCGGAAAGATCGGAGAACGAAATAATATCGCTCACAGACGTGTTATATGTACCGCTCGTCGAATCGGTGTCTTTAATTACACATTTAAATGATTCGAAGTTTAGAACAGCACTAGCCGGAATAGATATTTCATTTGTGGTTGTTCCTGTAATACCGTAAGCGTTCGAAGCGGCTAAAGACTCCCAAGTGCCATCGGATTTCAATTTGTGCCATTGATAAGATACTTTATCCGCATCAATATTGCTGCCTCTCCACATATCGCAATGCGCCGTTAACGTAGAGGATTGATCGTTTTTAAATACGTTCCCTTTAGGCGCGTAGGCGATAGCGCAAATAAGCTGTCCGGCATTCTCTGTCTTAGTGTAGTTGATAACTGCCTTAACGGGAGTTTCTAAACCTGTATCGGGATCAACGTAAATGGCTGAACATTCTACCTTTAATTGAGACGCGGTAGTCATGTTATTTTTAATTGTTAAGGCATAAGGTGCTGCAGCAGCTACCGTTCCGCCAAAAGCCGTTATCGCGCCGCCGTTGATCGTGTAAGTCGGAGCGGCTTTTAAGCGACTGATAACGTTTGTGGTTGTTCCGGAAACATACAGTTCGGGAGTAACAATCAAGAAGGGCGAAGCCGTCCAATTCGGTACATACGAACTGTTTTCTTTGTTAAAAATCTGGGTTAGCGGTTGATTACTTCCCAAATACAAACTCATTGATTTAGCGTCGTTCAAATCGACGATGGTAATTTGACCTCTTGCGATTGACATAATAGTTTATTTTTTTAAAGTGAAACAATACAATTAAACGTGGCACGCCCCCAAACATCATCAGGAGTAAGCATCAATTTATGTCCGTGCCCGACATGAGTTTCATTAAATATCTTATCGGTGTTGGCGTTGTTGCTTTCCTTCTCCCACGAAAAGCGGGAAGCCGGAACGCTATCTGTTATGTCAGTATCCCCCTTTATCACGTAAGCGGTTAAAGTGGTAGATACAGAACCATTCTGAAATATATTCCCGCTACTGCTCATGATATTAACGACCACCGCATCTTTCCCCGCCGCCGACTTTTCCAACCAATCCGACACGCCTTCGCTCGGCTCTTGTGCTGTCGGTTTCTCGGAGATACAGAGCCATGATGCACCGTTGTGAGTTACTTCGTCGTAGTAATAATAAGTCCCGGCTTTCCATTCTCCTTTAAAGCAGGGGACGCGACTTTCTGTTACTCCATCGTCCGAAATCTGTTTGATTACCCCGGTCATGTAGATGTTGCGCAAATACGCCGAATGTCCGGTCATGTCGATACCAAACAATTTCAAGTTAGACAAGTCACCCAACTGCATAGCAATCATTTCCTTTGTAATCTCCCAACCGTTTACACCTGTAAGATACCGGACATAACTTTGTGTTGAATAACTCGACCTTTGCCGATCTTCATTCGTAAAGTTACCGTATGCGACAAAGTGCATAGCCTTACAAGGGTGTACGCTTGTACCAGATCGGAGCGCATATTTAAACGTGGAATCACCTAGCTTTTCAGCAATACGAAAATATGCAGTTTGAAATCCTGTTGAGTTATTAAATATACCTTTGCAAATATCATCTACCTCTATTTCTGCAAATTCGCCCGGTTCTAACTTTAGATAAAGAATCTGATTATCCATATCAACAGATTCGAGAATCCCACCGCCCGGAGCATTCCACTCTTCGCCCGAAACGATTGATACGCGATTATAGCGTAATTCAGGAACTTCAAGAAAGTCACGCAAACGAAGAGATTTCGCGTCTATATGACCGTTTTGGCAATCAGCCAACCGATTAAATTCTCCGCATAATCACTCGAAGATATATCACCGGAGAAAGTAGCAGATTTTGCAATCAGTTTGTCAAGAACGTTGAGTATTTGCGTTGTTACTGTCGTTGCGGTCAACGTATCTGTAGAAATCCCCTTCGTTACGTCTAGTCCGTTATCAACAATTAAACCGCCTAGCAACTTGATAAGGAATTGCGTTTCGTCTGGTGCTGTTTTGGATAGGCACGAGTCTTTTAAAGCGTCAATAGCGTCCTTAAACCTTTCGTTGATTGTATCAAGTTCTTTGTTTACTCGGGTGACGATAAAACATTACTATCTGTTAGCTTTGTTTTTCGGCGTCGTCTTTCGTTACAATTATAGATAATATCTCCGCAAGCGACTCCACTACCTCCGCCAGACGACACGCTAACAATCGCCCCAGTCGGATAATTTTTTGACCGGGGCGATGACGGAATAGCTTTATTTTTTATTTGAATCGTCATTATGCTTCTATCATTTTACAGGTAAATTGTTCATTGGCGAAATCTATTTCTCCGCCTGCTATCATGAAACGTTTTCCTTTCATGTAGTTATCCGAAAGAACGGATATAGGAGTTATAGAGTCACTATTTAATAATACCTGTGTTAGTTTTATTTTGGTAGCTCCGTATTGATTAATAATTCTTCTTATTAAAAGCTCTTCCGGGCGAATCAAAGTCTTTTCAATAGATGAATAAAGGTTATCTTTCAAATATTCATCTAATAACAAGACTTTACTATAGCACGCTCCGTCGTTGTTATAACTCGAAATTTTAAACTCTATTTCGTCTAATTCATTAATAAAGTTTTCATTAACAACATTCTCATAAATCCGGTCGGAGTCTTTATCATCGTCCATATCTAACGGCTGGCAATACCTTAACTTAAGGTCTTTTATCAAATACCCGTACGGAACTTGTCCTTCTCTTTCTGTCAATGTCGGAGCATATATAGACATTTCAAGCGTGCCAAATAAATTAGTCGGAATATCCATTACAACACCGTCTGCATCAGAATACTTACCGAGTACTCCGTATGTTTTATACAATGAGACAAACCCCGTTCTCATTTTTCCATCAGCATTTTCTACACTAGATTGATCTAAATTTATAGACATAGTAGACGGGGTATCACTCCACGTAAACCGCCCGTAATTATCTTTAGAAACATATTTATCGCCAATTCTTATTCCTACTTTAATTATATCTTTTAAATATGTAATACCATCCTCGGAAGGAACCAAACCGCCACCAAAGGGAGAATCATATTTATCCTTTTGCAAAACCTTAATACTCATATTGAGAGAAAGAGCGCCTCCCTTCCCTAAAAATAAAGCGTCTTTCTTTGCACCGATAACTACAATCGAGTCATTAAATACCGAATTGGGGGTTACGTCGTTAATAGGATCGTATTTTGTTCCACAACGTTGTCGGACTTGTATTGCACACTCATAATTGTACGATTGCGTAGTTGGTGTTTTTAGCCCGGATTCATAAGAGGCGTATCTTAATGGAATAGCCCCTAATAATTCCGTCGCATTACGCTTATCATTATAAATAGACAAGTCTGTAACAGGAGACAAAACACCATTTTTGTAGGTGAATTGGTGCATCGTTAAAATATTAGGATATAAAACCTCCCTTTGTGTATGTCTTGTATTACCGTTACCCAGATTAGTAGATACTTCTCCGATATTTGATAATAATTTCAGCTTATCAAAATCTTCGGTTATCTTGATTTCCTCAATAGGATAATTACTACATTTTATAGTCACTTTATTATATCCCGGCAAAATATCTAAAAAGTGCTCCGATCCTGCAAAACCAATATCAGATACATTCAACGCAATAGGCGTAGCTTTAGAATATGTATTCAGATCACAATCATATTTATAATAAATACTTTTGTGATCTATGTCAATGAAATACAGTTCACCCCTCCAATCGACACAAGTCCAATTTAAGAACTTACAAACCTCTTCTAATATTTCTTTTAGAGTCATAGCCTTGTTATCCTCGTCGAAGAAGTTTTGTTCACTAATCGTCATTTCTTCAAATACGTTCAGGTCGTTATTATAATCATCTTCGTTTTTAGCATACACATGAGGAATAAATATAGACGAATAACACCCGCGAGACTGCTCAATGAACATTCTAAACAGTTCCCAAAAACTAATAAAAGTTCGCTGTTCGGCGTTCTTTTGTTTGTAGTTAACATATTCGAGCGTGCTCATGGCGGAGCTACATTCTATTTCTAGTTCGAATTTTGTAGACGTGTAATCCTGCGTATATAGTTCTGAATTTATAAAGCCCGTCCAAATAATATCATTTCCTCGCTTGCATAATACTCTGTATTGTTGATATCCGGTCGAATACAAATTTTGCAGATAGTCACCTCCAACAATACGGATTGAAGCAGAAGAAAAGCGAGTCGGTACATATAAAAAATCCTCGTCCTCAATTATCACGGAAAAAGGAGAATTGCCACTGCCGACCAATTCAGTACTTTTTCCTTCATAATTCTCTTTTTTGTATCTCAATCAAATAAGATACTTCCTTTCTGGATTTGAAAGGAAGCGTATAGATAGTGCCGTAATTTACCATAGTTTTTTACCTGTTTTCTTTATATGGTTGTGTAATGCTAAAAATATGCGATCCCCTCTTATTTCGACATCACTGTATAAACGAACGCTTTGATCTTCCATTGATAGCGCGATTTTTTGTGATAAAGAACCATACAAACCTGAATTTAGCATCTTAAATAAGTTACTTTGTTGTGATCCGTTCAGAATCATTTCACCCGAATTAAGTAAAGCCGGAACCTTGTCACCCGTAAAAGATGCACCGGGAACAATACCGCCCGCTGCGAATTTAGGGACACTAGCCATTGCGGCAAGCACAGAGGCAACAGCTGCACCCGCCAATAGCCAACCAACAACGGGTGTTTCGGTTGCCGATGCTACACCATTGATTACTGCCTCCGCTTCTTTAGCCGCAATTAGTTTTGTGATAGATTGAATAGCCTGCCCGACACTTGACATTACATTTGCGCCCCATTGTAAGTAAGACGCTGCACTATTATCGGTAATTCCAGATAGAGAACTCATTACACCACCAATAGCCGAAAGCGAATCGGCATAATCTTCGTTCAAGTCTACATCTTCTTTTTTAAATAGCGGATCATATTTCGGCAACTTAAAATTTTCACCTCCCTTCCCATGCGTCGGAACCTTATCGTAAGTCGGTGCAATAGGTACGGACAAAGCGCCGTCTTTCATCCCGCCGTTTTTGATTTTAAACGCTTCTTGATCGACTACAAACTTTAGATTGATCTTTCTTTGTTCTAGTTCGTTTATAGTTGCTTGAATCGTTGCACGCACTTGCATATCAGTTTCGGCGATAAGTTGTTTGTTTAATGCAGACAACTGAATGTTTATCGCTTCAATACTATTTCCGCTAGTCTCAACCTGTAATTTTATTTTCTTGGCTTCGAGTTCGTTAATCGTTGCTTGAATGGCGGAACGCGCTTGCATGTCGGTTTCAGCAATCAGTTTTTATTTTGCTCTGCGATTTGCGTGTCATACCAAGCGATAGAACCCTCTTTCGGTTCTTCCTTTGGCGTTTTACCGCCTATTCCTGACTGTAAAGCACGGTTCGCCGCTTTCGTCATACTAGATAAATTCCGTCCCGCCGCCTCTGCCGCCGTTGCAACGTTTATTAAATTCTGCAACCATTCATCACTCTTCTTTACTAAAATCGCGTTATATTGTATTGCATCCTGATACTTCGATAACATCGGGCTTATTGCCTTACTCAATGCATTTGTATCTGTTGTTGTAACCGTGTGCACATTCATTCCAGAACCCACCGTTTCGTAAGTTGTGAATTTGGATTTTAAACGATCGTATTCATCTACGAAGTCTTTATACTGTTTCGCTAATTGTGCCTTTTGTTTATCGCCTACCGAAGATACATCTAATCTCAACACTTTATCTATATCTATTGCCGAAACATCTACGCCGTCAAGTCCTATTGCCGCCTTTACCATTGCTTGTAATGCGTTTTGACTTCTTTGTTTATATTGTCCTACGATTTCCTCTTGGTCTTTCAGCGTCTTGTATAATAGTTCCCTAGCTGCTTTCTTTTGCTCTTCCGTTGAATCCTTATCTTTTAAGATAGTTATTTGTTCTTGTATGGTTGCTTGATTCTTTGCATCAAAATAAGAGAATGACATCTTTGTATTTCCTAATTGATCCATCGCGTTGTATGCTTCGCGTGCTAGACGTATAGTTTCGGTTAACCCGTTCATGAACGGCGTCCAGTCTCCACTACCGATAGAGTAGAAAAATTGGTCTACGCCACCTTTTAAGCCGTCCATAGTACGGGCATATTCATCTCCTAGCGTCTGACTGCTATTCATTACTTTATTGAAACCCTCCGAGGCAGTTACAGCAATACCAAGAACCCCGGCGAACTTCATAACTCCCGATACTGCAACACCGGACATTTTAGAAATGTCGCTTTGAAAAGCGTTTACATTCTTCTTCGACTTATTTAGATTCGCGTCAAAGTCATTCGTTTTAAGCAATAATCGTGTTATTATATCAGACATCTTTATTCGTATTTAATTGTGATTCTACTTCTTTTGCCTTAGCTCGTAATCGTTGCATTTCTTCGTCCGTTACGCTCGTATCTTTCTTTTCTTCTTCATCCCACGGGAACCGGAGTATATCGGTTTGCTTTAGCGTCTTTGTGCTATTAGATTGCGCTATAATGAAACCTAACAATCTAGTTTGTTCCCACGCTTCCCGATTGCGTCGATTCAATCCGTCTATAAACGATTCAACCTCGATAAAGTCCATTTTATCGAGGAAGTAATCGGGAGCGATCCCGCCCTCACCAACAACGCGCGAATAAAGTTCGCGTATACTTACGGCTTTCGTTTCCGCGTTGTCACCTTCTTTTTTTACGTCATTTCCTGCCGATTGCGAACGTAGTTTGATTTCATCCAAAATAAACTCTTTGAATTGTTCGAATAGAGTCAAGTCATTTTCACATAATTCGATAAATTCCTCAAATTCCATTTTGAACAATTCCTGATTAGAGGCAAGCAGGAACGAATAAAACAAAAGAAACTCGTCTAACATCTTTCCAAACTGGAACGGATAGCCGGATATAGATTCGAACACAAAGAACGCACGAAGCGTATATTTCAAAGAGAAATCTTTTCCGTTAAGTGATATTGTTTTCATTGAATAAGTCGTTTAGAGGGCGGCAAAACACCGCCCGTAAGTTATTTACTAGCTGCTTCCTTTGCAAGCGGTCCGGTTCCTTCGAAACTGATTGATAGTGTTGCTTTGTCTCCATCCGGCGCATTTGCTTCTAGTGAAGTGATAACCGCACTACCTGTATATGCACCTTCCGCTAGCGTCCATCCGGCGGCGGGCATTTCGTTTACGTCAGGATTGCCAACAACGCCAAATTTCAGAACAACAGGTTTATGCGCCAAGAACAAAGCGAATAGTTTATCGTAGCTATTCGCATCTGCATCCGCGCTAAATACGTTTTCACTGGAAGCGTTCCAAGAAAGTTTTTTAATGTCCTTTTCCGTCCAGATACCTGAATCTTTACTTTGTGTGTCGATTGTTTCAGCCGAAAGCCCCAATTTGCAAGATGTGGCAAGTGCGATGGCTTTACCGTCGATGAATAACATTAGGTCTTTTTCCTAACACTGATTTTGCTTTACTCATAATTTTATCGTGTTTTAGTTATTATTCTGTTTTAAAAGAAAATACAAGGCGTTGAATGAAAGTATCTTCGATAAAATCCTCGTCTGCACTCATTAGTTTAGCGTCTATTACATTGAAGTTATCATATTGCCCGCGCTTGTTTTCGAGCGCCTTACGTACTTCTTCGGCGATGGTAACAGAGTTCAAATAGTTATCACTAGCTACGGCAACCTCAACCGAAACAGTATCGCCCGTACCATATCTATCTTTCGTATATTCTGGAACCAGAGAACTACGCTTGTAGATAACGAACGGAAAAGATGTTTCCGTCTTTGTTGAGATCGCATAGATTTTATCAGCAACCAACTTTTCCAATTCCGTAGAATCGCTTAGTTTCTTATATACATGTGCACCTATTGACAGACTCATTTCTTTTTATTTGCTACTTTCATTATAGAATCAATAATATTTTTCTCTAGTGAGCTTTCCGCCTCCGCTTGCTTCGATTTAACCGCGTTAGAAAAGAAGTGAGAAGCATTTATAATACCTCTATTCGCTCCTTTTTTGGTAGCTCGTTCTTTTGTTCCTGATTCAAACCATTTCAACATATAGGCGCGTGATCCCTTTTTACGGCGGTCGATCAAGTCAACCCGTGCACCGGAAGCATTGCGATAAACTGCTACGTTTATTTCGTTCTTTAACGGTTTGAACGATACGCCATTCTTAGAACTGCTAAATTCTGCATCAGTAACAGCGGAAACTAGATTTTCCTGTGCCTGTTTACGAATGATAAGAATCGACTTTCTAAGAGCGGAGGAAATTGCCTTCTTTGCTTCTTTATCGTTCAACCGTTTAAGTAGTTCGTTTACTCGCGTTGCATCCACTTCGACGCGATACAAGTTGCGCCCGGTGTAATTGTCGTTACTCATTGATTACCTCCGCTTCTATAACCGTTGCTTGTTGCTTCCGGTCGTGATTGATAGATAGAATCTTGTATTTCTGCCCGTCGTATTCGATCCTCATTTTAGCGTTGATCTCTTTACAGATGCGAATCATTATCGTATTAACGGTCGTATTATATATCTCGCCGTTCGCTTCTTTACGTGCACCCGACTTAAAGCGAATGTATGCGCGTTTATCGAATACTTTCACCCAACTTTCAGACGTGCCGCCCAGATTATCGCGCTTTGACTCGCTACGGTAAAAAGCGATCATTTCGTTTAATAATCCTGCTTGCATTACGTATATCGTTTTAAAGGTTGCAGTAATAGTTCTATGTGCCCCGGAATAACTTGCGGAGTGGCAAATGTTACCGATTCACGGTTTGCGTAGTAATTCGCTATAAGGATGCGGATCGCGTGCCAGATACGCCGATCTATTTTTGCGTCCTTAACGTAGGTATCTAGCGGATTATTTAGATACGATTCGATAAGAAGTTGAACGGGTTCGATAAGCCCGGTTATATACGCGTCGTCCGTGTCGAAGTCAACGTTTAAATGCTGTTTGAGTTCTTCGAGTGTTACGTATTGTGCCATATTGATAATTAGAAAGGGCTAGAGCCGAAGCCCCAGCCCTTTAGTGAATGATAGGTTATAGAATTAGGCAGAAGCTTTTTTCTTTGCGATGGCAAAGGCTTCCGGGCGAGCTACAACAATATCATAATCAGTATTCAACACAAAGTTTACGACATTACTTTTCGCTCCGGTATACGGGTCTATCACTAAATCCATATCGCCGAACTGACCGATAGCAGCGTTGGAGAATACACCGAATCCGATAGAATCGGCGTCCATGTAGTTAGTAACAATAACCGGATAACCGTTCACCATACCATTTTGGCAGATCATTTCAGCAGCCCCCGCCGCTTTGGGAGTGGATTTCAAAGTACCATACACCTTTGGAGTGCAAACATAGGCGGCTGTACCGTCCGTAACATCTACGCCCGCATCCATGACAGTAGATTCAAGTGCAACAATATTCGCGAACGTCAATGCGGAAGTATATTCTACATCCGGTTTTGCCTTTACAAACACGCCGTTACTTGCACCAGACAACGCAGCCCCCGAAAACATCCATTTGTTCAAAGTACGGGCAACACCAAGCGAAATTTGTTTTAAAACTACGTCCTGCAAAGAGTAGTTCGTTTGGTTGATCGCACGCTTAGACACCGGGATAGAAATAGATACACGTTTGGGTGAAGCCTTGATTTTGTCGATATTCAATTCGGTATCGGTAACCGCAACGTTTTCACCCTGAATTGTTGCTTCAACAGCCGCCAATGTTGGGAAAACAAGGTCACCTACAAGCCCGCTTTGCATCTTGATACCTAGTTTATCAATAATCAAGCCTTTTTCTAACGGTTCAATGATTTCACCGATTGTAACAGGAACCATGCTAGCCGCATCGGTTGTATCTGTAACAGTCACCGCACGTTCTACAACTTTAATACCGCCTTCCGATACTACTCCGTTGTATTCTTCCAAAGAGCGATGATTAACGACGTCAAAAACAGCCTGTGAAAACAACACGCGACGGTCTGACACCAGTCCCGCGTTAATATCTTCAAGCGCACGGCGTTCGACTTTCATTTCCAAAAGTTCTTTCTTTGTTTTTAACTGCTCAAACTGCTCTTTCTCGCTTGCGTCGAGTGCTCTTTTTCCGCTTCTGCTTTATCCAACAGAGCGCGCATCTGCTCTTTGTATTGAGCAATAGTTTCAAATTCTTTTCTCATGTTTTAAATTGATTTGCGTAAATTATTAATTTCATTTAGATAGTCTTTATTCTCGCCGGACAACTCCGCTATCGTATCGTCCATACTCCGCACCGTTACGTCTGTACCATAAAAAGCAGGATCAACAACGGGAGATATATCGGAAATCCGATCAATCATGTGTACAGTACGAAGCAACAACCCGTCTTTCATTGAATAGGAAACTTTTGTTTTATCCTTTTCATTTAAAGCATACGCAAAAGACGAACCGAAAATATCACCGCGTTTAATCATTTCTACGGCGAAATCTCCATCGGGAGTACTAGGAGCCTCAAATCTGTATTTTAATCCGTAGTCGTCAAGTTCAAGCGACAAAGTTCCCGCACCACGATTAGAACGAGCTAACAATCTCTGTTTATTATGATCTAACAGAGCTTTAACATCACAACTACGCAATAACTCTTCCGTTATAGCTCCCTTTTCGATCACCTCAACAAAAGCGCGTTGTTTTTCCCTGTCGTACAATACACGGCTTTCTTGTCCGAATACAACCGCATAACCTTCGATTATTCTTCCATCTCCAACTTTAGGGGCACCTAACTCTGTATAACTTCGTATTTCCATATTTTGCAAATATCATTTTACTATATGTTTGTTTCTTCGTTTTTGGGTAGCTCTACTTTTTGACTAGCCGCCTCGATTGGTTGAACGTTGCAGGAGATAAACACTTTGTCGCCTCCTTCAACGGGCGGTTTTCCTAAAGCCCCTACGAGTATCATTCGGGGAATGAGCTCCCATTTCTTCCAAAGCTTTATAATAGCTTGCTTGTCGTTAAATCGGTTTGATATAAGCATGACAAATCAAATGAAATACTATATAAGTGAGCGACTGAATTAGGAATCAGCTTGTAATTAAATTCAGCCTCGATTTGTTTCAATATTGGTTGCAGTGTATCAGTTAAAAAAGAAACATTGCTCATTTCAGAAGCTTTGTAATTAGTAGATTGTCCGGCAAATACTTTATCTGGGTGAACTCCGTAAAATCTACATATATCAAGAATACTGAATTTCTTTGTTTCCAATAACTGCGCATCAACCGGATTTATAGAAAGTTGATGAAATCCAACATCGCCGGGAACTGAAATAATGTCTCTTCCTGTATTTAGTTGTTCCTCTATGCGATCTCCAACCGTAGAAAGTTGAATATCCGTCATACCTGCACCGGGCAACCCTTTATTTATCTCTTTTGCACCGGAAACAAGCCCCTTTATTTTACTTCCATTCTGAAAAGTTCGTAAATTCTGATTATCTGCACTAGCGGCTATGGAAAAGATACGGCTAGCATACATTATTGTACTTACTCCTGTATATCCCCCGTCCAAACTATTATTTTTAAGATGGATTATTTCGTAGGATTCAAAACGCCCATATATCCGGTTATATGGATCAGAAATAATATAAACATCATTCAACTTGTCATAGGTTACTGTATTATTTGCGCATAATACAAGTTCGCTAACACTGCCGAACTTTCGACGGATAACGATGTAGGCGTTTCCTTGATTTACGATTTGAACAACCATATTCCTAACCATTTCAAAACTATTCATTCGTCGGTTAGGCATACGGGTTAATATCGTATATAAATCGTTTTCCTCGTCTGGTGAGAAATATCCATCTTTTTTCCGTTTAATTATAAGCGGTAAAGACGCGATAGTCCCCGAAAGAATAGAAGTACATCTATATGCGGCTGAAAGTTTCATTGCTTGATTACTGTTATGCACATCTATTGGCTGACCGGGTAACGATGGTAATCGGGAGTTTATCGCCGCATCTTTATCCGTTGTGCTCATCTCTGCATTTAAGGCGCGTTTTTGCGTCTTTGAACGTCCCAATTCAAAATTAAAAGATAGTTTCATTATACCTCCATGTTATTAAATAAGTAGAATGTCATTAGGTTTGTTATAGTCGAATCAATCTTCGCGTTATGCGTTTTCTTGACTGGCTTCTTATTCATGTTCCGATCTTCGTCTAATACCGCATTACTAAAACAGTATGGCGTAATTGGATTAGGGCTAAAGGTGAGCTTACTCCGATACAAAGCAAGTTCAAAGGATTCGATAGGGCTTGTAAACGTTCCGTATGTCTGTTTAACAGGCTTAATATATTCACTCGCACCGCCTACGGAATAAGTAAGAAGATTCACAAATTCAGCCGATTTATAAGGATCATAGCCAACTCCCATAATTTGTAGATACTTTGCACGCGCAAGTATATCGTTTACTATTTGCTGATAGTCGATAATATCACCGTCACAAAGAATTAAATAGCCCGCTTTCGCCCAACCTTCGTAAAGTTCCCGATTCGGATGATCTTTCAAAGCCCCTTCCGGGAAATAGTAGTCCGTATGCGAATGAAAAGAGCCGCTTTCTTTCGAATAGATATTATAAGTAACCGAAGAGAAGTCGTCTCGAACGGACAAATCAACCGCCACCATCGTAAGCGGATAAGTACCAATATTTTCTATTCTAATATCTTTGAATCGTTCTTCGATCTGCTTTGCCTCAATCCATTTTGTTGTTTGGTCAGTAGTAAATACGTTTAGTAACTTTGTTCGAAATTCCAGTGCATCCGGCGCGCTATATAGTGCTTTTTGATACGCGTCTATATAGAAATCTTCATAAACGGTTATACCCATGTGTGGTTGTACCTTGCGCCACGTTGCCGGATCGCCTTCCTCGTCGTCTACGTCTGGCTCAAAGATGTGCGCAAATATGGAATCATTTTCAATCTCACCTCGTAGGATCGATTTATACATTTTGAGCATTTCGACGAATGGAGCCGTTTCTTTATCGGATGCGGTCGTAATTACTACGGTTAAAGGGTTGAGCCGTGCGCCCATTGAGGACGTTAAAACGTTCTTCAATGCGGCGCTATCGGCTTGTGAATACTCGTCTACTATTACCATGCTTGCGTTAAGTCCGTCTAATTTATCCGGGTTAGAGGCAAGGCAACGGGCAAAAGAGGTTTTTCCCTTTATGCGGTTATATATGATTTCTCGATTAATTTTGAAGTGTCTAAACTTCGGATCGAGGGACTTTAAAATATTACGTATTTCATCAAAACAAACTTTCGCCTGATTATATGAGTTTGCAGCAACGTATGTTTGTGCGTTCGCATCACCGAACAACAAATCGTTAATCGAAAGACTCGCTACACTTGTTGTCTTACTGAATTTACGCGGGACGAATAAAAGAGCTTCACGAATCAAACGTTTGTTTGTGCCGGGCTTGTAAAACGCTAGAATGTTAGAGAACTGAAACACTTGTATCGGAGTCAGTTTGTATCTAGTTTTTCCCTTCGTGCCGGAAAACTTCAAACGCTCATAGAACGTGACGAACTTCTTTACTTCCTTGATCCGAAACTCGTATTTATCGAGGAAAACAAAGAAGCGGCGAACGGCTAGCAACTCGTAAAGGTTGTGCGCGTTCGGATTGTTAATACAACCTTTGATATACACATTTAGTCTTTCGTCTGCCTTGTCTAGCTTATACGAATCAACGTCGATGTTATGCAGATCGGAGACAACCGACTGCTTTAACGCTATCAGTTTATCTCTATTCTCCTTGTTCATCGCGATCTATTTTGTTTACTTCGTTAATCAAGTCGTTTACTTCGTCGTCATCAGATGCAGAAAGCGTTTGAAAGGTCAAACCAAGTTCGCGTAATTGTTTGCGCGTTGCTTCGAGTGCATCGAATAAAACTTTGAAAGCAGGATGCGCCGTAAGTTTATCATTATTTTCGCGGGACACTTCTTTCACGTATGACTTCATACGCTTCTTTGAAATATCGTTTAGTGCAATTTGAAACGCCATATATGAACCTGCGCAAAGAGTTATACAGAGGTCTAAATCTTCCGTATATGTTCCCTGCGACTCCATCGCGGCGCGAATCTTTTCTTTTATGTCGTCCAAATCACACATTTTTATAGGCTTTTTGCATATAGGAAAAGATCGCAAGTATTTGGTAGCTCGGAAGATGCGCGCAAAAAGTTTACCCCCAACGCGCACCCCCTCGTTTCAAAAATTACTCGCGCGTGTAAATATGAGGTGAGGTGGGTTTAGTGTATCGCGTTAAAAAAAAAAAAACCGCCCCCCTCTCGTCGAGGTTGAGCGGTTGTAAGAAAATCAGAAAAGTATTATTTCTCGCCTTGCAAGAACCGATCTGCAAAACGTTCCGTCATTCGTTTATTGTTCGCCTGAACCGCCTCTTTCGAATGACTGAAAGCGCGTCGATGCGTGTCAGAGTGGCACGAATGGCAGAGGCTTTTCAGATTGTTATAATCAAACATTAGCTGTCTCATTCCGAGTTCGTGCGATACGGACTCAACCGGGGCAGTGTGATGTACTTCCGTTGCAAGCGTACTGCGATTGTTCGCCTCGCACATCTCACAAACCGGATTGCTTTGTAGCTTCTTAGCTCGAAGTAACTTCCAACGATTGGAGTTAATCATCTTAATGTAATGCGGGTTTCTACTCATTGTTCGTCATAATTAAAAAGAATCTTATCACATTGATAACAATCGTGCAACTCCTTTCGTGTTGCCTCGATGTCGTCCGTTTCTATCTCAACTAAATGCGTCTCGGACACATCGCCCGATTTGCATTGAATACGCCTGATTATATACATAACGTTTCGATCCGGTCTAATCCGTTAATAAGTAATCTAATCCGTGCACAATTCCCGTCGCATCGAGTCGACTGCGTTTCCTGTTTATGAATCCGGCTTGCACAACCTTTACAGTTCTTAGACGGACACATTTGTTTATACACTTCGATAGCTTGCCGCCTCGTTTCGTTTCTCTGCATCCGAGCTGCTTCGATAGCGACTTTTCGGATTAAACCACGCGAGCGGATGCGCTCGTTAGTGGCTTGTTCAATGTACTGTTTTACTTTACTCATTTTACCGTGTTATTTTTAGGTTTGTAATTCCATCCGTTTAACTCGTAGACTTTCCGTTTCGCCTCTTCTTGCGTTGCCGCATCATCTACCTTTGTGTCTCCATCTGGATCGCGACGATAGATATTGAAGTGACGAAAGCGAGGAGAATAATAATACTTTGATTTATTTTGCGTTTGATTCATTCTTTATAGAATTTACAAAGCCCGAAAGGCTCTATTTATTGTTATTTCTTTTATTTCTTAGATAAATTAATTACATTTGAATCGTCGTATAACCTATTTTTATTTTATACTTATGGAACAGTACTTATTTGGTTTTATTCTTTATCAATGTGATCCTAGAACTTTCACAACGATTATGACTGACTCTGTTTACTTTTTTGCTGACCGAAGATGAAGCTTTTAGAAAATACAAAGAATTAACATCGAAATTGGAAAAAGGTCAGTTTATAGTAATTAAACGAGTCTAAGTATATACAATTCTTAAAATTTTAGCTATACACGAAATACTCAATCGTCGTATAGTTAATCTAATATTGCCATAATTCTATCGTTTATTAGTTCTACACAAACATTCTAGGCTGCATCCGCGACAAAATGATTTTATTCGCATCTGCATAGAACTTCTTCTTTATCTCAAATCCGTATGCTTTTCGCCCGCATTGAGCGGCTGCAAGTAATGTTGTCCCACTTCCGGCGCATGGGTCTATTACAACATCACCCGCATCGGTGAAAAGTTCGATCAACCGCTCAAGCAACGGAACTGATTTTTGTGTCGGATGAATCCGCGGTGTATCTGTATCTCTAGGATAATCGAAACAATTAAATACCATCCGACCGCCATTATTGAACTTTGGCAGTTTGTCCCGATATAAGAGTACACCATATTCACAATTACCAACGACCTTCATATTAGCCTTTAAAACTTGTGCCGAAAAGTTCTTTTTAAATACCAGATTGATATAATTGTTCAGCCCGTATTCCTTCGCTTTCTGTATAAGTTCGAATTGTTGTTGAAATTCACAAAAGACAATCATACAGGGGGATTTTCCTTTTTCTTTTGGCTCTTTAACGAGCATCTTGCTACAAAAGTGAAGAAATTCAGTAATTCGAAAATCTTTATCGGTATCGAAAAACTCTTTTCCGGCTAATTCGCTTTCTCCGTTAGAATTGTCTCCGTCGATATACCAAGATGGATTAGAACCGTATGCGTTCTTCCCGATGTTGTAGGGAATATCCGCAATGATTAGTTGTGCTTTCGGAATACCGTATGTTTTATAGTTCTGGAAATGGTCGTTAAATAGTTCTACGTCTTTCATCGAAACAATAATATTAATCGTTAATAATCTCGTCCTCATTCTCTACTACTTCGCTTTTTACAGGTTTCTTCACCGGAACGCGAATCGCCTTTTCTGTAAACTTGTTCGATAGATATTGTTTCGCCTGCTCCCAATCCGTAAAGTGTAAATTCGGATCAATATAGAGCGAGATAATCGTAGAGTTTAATTTATCGAGTGCTCCGAAAGCACTTGAATTTATCGTACCGTCTAAGGGTGAAAACTTGGCAACTAAACCGTTATAATTCTCTGATACAAATCGGTCTATATACTTCCGATTCCGTTCATTTGTCACGACGGGGTCTGCTGATATGTCGTGCAAATAATTTGTGTTTGATAGTTTTTTAACCATATTAAAATCCTTCTAATCGTTTTTGTCCGTTCATCTCGTCTACCTTGTGTTGTGGTAGTTTTCGTTTTGGTTTTACATACTCGAAATGTCGTTCCGCCTGTGATAGATCGTAGAACATTTCTTTGATTTCGTCCGGTAGTACTTCTTCATCATCATCGCCGGGCATCGGATCAGCAACCCGGAGAAAGCAGCCTAAAATGTACTGCATAATCTCGTATGTGCTTTTGAAATGATAGTCAGCGCGAATCTTATCGAGCCTTTGCCATTGTTCCAGATCGACGCGAACCGGAATCTTTTTAAAGTACACAAGTTTCTTTTTTCTGCTTCGCATGGTTTCGTTGTATTAATTATCTTCTACTAGCTCCGTTCAAGTCCAAGACGTTAAACATTTCATTTATTCGATCCGCGATATACGCGCCGTAAATACGCTGTATTTCCTTAATCGTTAAGTTCGTTGTGACATGAGTTATTGCCTCATGTCTCAACTCGTACCGACATTGGAAAATATACTGCATCACGTTTAGTTCAGTACCGAAATACTTTGCCGGGATTGGCTCGCGTCCTAGTTCATCAAAACAGATCATTCGCGGAGTACCGTTGTTGTAAGTATACAATTCTAGTGCATCCTTTCCGCGCATCGAAAAGCCGTTTGCAATACAGGAAGCCGAATCAATCCTAAAGCCACCGATCGGATAGCCGCCCTTTGCTTTGCCGCGTGTGAAATAACTATATCGGTTTAGAATCTGCATGATAGTGCTTTTCCCTGTACCGATGTCGCCTCGTAACAATAACCCTTTATTTGAATCTAGCTTCTCGGATCGTCCTTCAGTATACAAAAACAATTGATTCATTATGTTTCTATTCGAATCGTCAATCTTAAAACCGGGGCAAACGTATTTGCAGCACGCTTTAAACCATTCGGACGCTTCTCTACTTCTATCGGCTCGTCATAGTACGGTAGTCCGTATGATAGTATTGCCGCTATCGGTAGAGTCTGTTTGCTTCTTGTTTCCATATTCGCATTTATCGTTTTTAGTTCGAATAACCCTGACCAATTATTAGCAATCGATTCATTTACGATTTGCTCCGCAATCACCGGATCATTCTTGCTCAATTTTACCAGTTTGTTATAACACGCTTTTAGTGACTTTTCCGATTTGTAATTTTGCCGCCTGTCTTTCTTGTATTCAAGCCAGAGCGAAAACGCTTCTAAAAACTCGTCAGATATAAAATCAAAATCTCCATGAGAGACTTTAGAGAGTATATTTCTGTTTGGTTTCTGTTTTAGTTTATTATAGTCTGTACTATCCCCTGTATCATTGACTCCTTATCCCCTGTATCATTGGCTGTCTGATTGGCTCCCTTATTGGCTGTTTGATTGGCTGTTTGATTGGCTGTTTGATTGGCTGTAAAATTTACAGTAGTAGTTACAGTAGTTTTAAATTCCTTCACGAAAGAATAAGAGCTTATAATACGTTTGTTCTTACCAGATTTATAATAAATCAATCCTGCATTTATTAAAGACTCACGGGCTTTTATTAGTGTTTTCTCATTCACGTTAAGCGCAAAACAAAGTTCAATGTTCGAGCAATCGAAAACGTCCCTCCAATCTTCGCCGTTACAAATAGCCACTAATTCATAAAAAAGGGCTTGTTCGGTGGCGGTAAATCTGAAACGTCGTCGCGCTTTTCGCATCTTTTCGGTTAGCGTATATCCGTCTATATTCATCACACTTATAAAGTCTATCGAGCGACATAATAACTACAAATCCTTATCCCGATCGCCCGCCCTACTTTCAGGACGGAACAATAGCAAATAAAATTATTCTCTCTTCCTCCGTTGCGACACGTTCGACAATCGTGTCTTACTTGCTTTTTGTGCTGTTTTCTTCACCATTCTTATACCTCCTTTATTTTAATTCCATGAACGTAAAGCATGAGCTTACGTTTGATTATATACTCCTTTGTCCGAACACCTTTAGTATCTTCGACGATATACTCACCATCCCGATAATAAACGAAATCCGCGATGTAGTAAACTCCTCGTTCGATCAGCTTCTTTTTACGTAGCATCTTCCGTGCTCCTTGCACTTCGTAGAAATGATATTGAGGCGAAATAAGCTCGTATTTTATTTGCTCTTGTAATCCGGTTATAATCCCCTTCTTTTCGAGTAGTTTCAACTCCTTAGCGCGTCGATATTCCTTTTTAGAGTCGTATCCGTCTATTTTTACATTGTTATACTTTGCCATGTCATTTTAATTGGTTTGTGAATAGTGGATAAGCCCGGATTCGAACCGGGAATGATACTTCAAGAGCCGCACCGCATTAACGGAATGTCTGGCGATCAACCTTACATAACTAGGCGTTTCCAATTCCGCCACTTATCCGATTTGCCGGGGTTTTCACCCGGCGCGTTGTTATTTAGTTATTTTCAAGAAGTCGGGAACAATCCCATATAACGCCGTTTTCCCGTCCCAACGATCAATAAACTGTTTGTACAAAATTTCTTTAGTCAATCCTCTTGACCGGATGATAGCCTGTTCTGTTTTTAGTTGTTCTAACTCGTTTAACTTCTTTTGTTCTTCAATCTGCTGATCTAATACCGAAATATTCGTATTTACTTCATTACGACTGTCTATTTTCTCACGTACCTTTTCCGAAAATTCTAATTGTGCAGAAAATGTTAGTAATTGCAATCCGCGTTTTTCAAACTCCGTTTCGATTATTTGTTCTAACCGTCTTTCAAAAATCAATGAGCCTCCGTCTGCCATCAAACTATCCGTTTTATGTTTACGACTTTCTTCTTTTATTAAATCATATATACGCGGCTCCAATATATTATCTTCAAGAGAACTCATAAAATCGCCTCCGTCGCTAATATGTTTATTATCGAATACCACATCGACCGCCCTTTCTTTAATCACTTTATATGAATAAGTCGGACGAGCTTTAAACTCTGTATTGTCTGCTGCTTTTAGCGTAACAGGTTCGGCAAAGTCACCTCTTTGGTCAAATAATGGAACTTGAAAAAGTTCTGTGCCCCATTCCCACGTAGAAACGCATCCCGTTTTAATGGAAAAATCGTTCTTTCCGTCTTTCCCGTAATTCTCCATGAAAACACCTGCATAATTGGGAGCGACACGTTCACATGAAGCGAACAAAACAACGGCAACAAATGCCAATAGTAAAAACTTAAAATCTTTCATTTTTAAAAATTTAATTAGTTTGTAAATTAAGAAAATTACAGCCGATAAAATAACCATAACGCCCAACCACGCGCTAACATGGTTGAATAGGCGGTTTCCTATTGGGATAGCCATCACGGCTATTAATAGCATCCAATGTCGTTTAATCATGTTTCTGTTGTTCTTTATTTTTCGCTTCATACGGATAAACATCTACAATCGCCGTTTCTTTGAGAAGAATCGAAGAATAATCCGCCATCGTTCCTTTCATACCTTCGTCGAGCTTCTTCATTGCGTCGTGAATGTCTGCGGCTTGTATAAGTACGTTTGTATAAGTCCGTTTCTCCTTGCCGCTTTTCTCGTCAAGCGTAGTGAAAGCAAGTCGCCCGGCAAACCATTTATCGGCGGAATCCTCTTCGCTAGTAAATATCTCGCTATAATGTGCGCGGGAAATGTCGGACACTGTAAACTCACCGGAGATAAACGGCGTTACTTCTTCGATTATTCGTGCTTCTGCTTCGGTAAAACTTAGTGCATCGACTAAATACGGTTCAGTTACCTTCTTTTGCATCCCGTTTTCCATTACTTTCTCGTAGCGAATTTTACATAAAAACCAAGTGTGCATAATTTCGTGTTTATTAAAGTGTTTATAAAAATGTGATTAATCGTGTTGTGTTAGTGTTGTGACGGTACTTTCTGCGTCAGTTTCCTTAATTCCTTCCGTATCTTATAAATCTGATTTTTAACCGGAACACTGTTTTTCGCTTCCGGCTTTAATGCCTCGATCTGCATCTTTAATTTTAAAACATCTTTTGCCTTATCGACACAATCAAGCAAGTCCAGACCGGAACGGATAGATTCGTCTATCATCTCGCTAGCCAACCGGATTCGATCATAGAGTTTCTTTATATTATCCGCGTGGTTGGCGCGATTCATTTCGAGTATTCGACCTTCATTTGTATAGCCGTCATAAATGACATAATATAATTTGTCTACGTCCGGGCGACCTAAAAAGTGTCCGAGGAACTGCCAATAGTATTCATCTTTTTCGTCGATGGTATTTCCGAATTGCAGCGCCTCGATCTTACCTTGCGACATAGGGCACTTAATTTCTCCCAGAGCGATAACTTTCCCGTCAAATCCGTACACATAGAAATCCGGTGAATCTCCGAATCCTTCAAACGGTTCATTGAAAACAATGTCTTTAAAATCAGTTGTACACGACTTGATCTCGTTCATTAACTGGCTCCGTACCCATTCGACCGCTAGCGGTTCGTTTTCATGCCCCCAATCAAACGCTTTGTTACTTCCGTTTTCTCGCATCGTTCCGGTTCTACGCTCGTATCGTACTAAATACATCGCATCTAACGCGGCTTTACCAAAGGGACAACCTTTGCCCGCTTTCATCAGATCGGGAAGCGTAGAGGCGGTTATTTTGCCCTGTCTCTTTTCCTTCCATTCGATTTCTTTTTGTTCACTTGATTTCATGTGCTCCTAGTTCTTTGATTTGTTCTTTAGTTAGTTTATATTTCATCTGTACCTGCGCGACCGTAAAACCACCCGCCAGACCGTCGAGGATATTTTTCCAGATTGCCGATCCTGTCTCAACCGTAGGCAATGAGTTTTCTACTTTCGGAAGAAAAGGACGAATACGAAGCGAATCAACCTTTTCGCCGAAAGCGTCAACTAATACCACTCCGATTTGGATTTGCTTGTTTATCCATGACTCAAAATTCGGATTCTTGAAAATTTTCGTCAATGTTTTGCAGTTCGTCCGGTTGAGGATCATCGGTTTTACATTTTCGAAGAAATAAGCGACGAAACATTCTTCTTTCTTTCCAGACGCACCGACTACCTGCTCTTTTTTTTGTTTCGCGGATGGTGAGAATTATATCTTTTCCGTCCGGTAGGCTGTAAGCTCCTAGATAGTCGTAATTAAATTGAGTTTTCCAGTGTGTCATTATCGTGTTGTTTAAAAGTTATCGTTTCCACCCTGATAAAGCGACTCATAACAGCGTGCACAAACCGTTATTATCTTTGTGCCATGTCTGCCTCGTTCGTACGTTTCGACCTCTAATTCTATTTCTTCGCCCGGTTCGATCTCTTCGCTGCAATCTTCGCAAACTAGAGTATCAGCAGGACACGCGCCAAGAACCGTACAAATTCGGCAATTACCGATACATTGAGGATTCGCCGCCATGTCGTTTCGTATTTAGATAGTTGCAGACTAGCACGTAGATAACCGTTATAAATACGATCAATAGTGCGATAATTAATTTGCCCGGCTCCGGCTCGCCTTCTGCGAGGCTGCACGCTAAAAGCATTAAGAAAATAGCGGCGGGGCTTTGTTTTAGTGTTAGCATGGTGTTTGGCTTTATACGACCTTATTACTCTGTATGAATCTATCTATACTCGATAAATCGTACCAGATCATTTTTCCAAATTGAGAAAAAGAAATGAGAGCTTTTTCCCGTAACGTTCTCAAAAAATCATCCGAGCATCCTATATAGGATTTTGCTTCATCTTTACTAAGCCACCTCTTTACTATTGGCTCAACTTTTCCGGTTACTCTAGTTCGTCCCATTGTCGTACTATTCTTTGCGTTCAACATAAATGTTATCTCCGTCGATCCAAGTTTTAAAAACCTTTCCTTCATCGGTTTTTAAATCGGATGCGGTCGTTCTCACTGATTTTCTGCGGTTGCGGGGAAGTAGGTTTGTCGCCCTACTTCCATCGCTTGCAGTGTCGGTTTAATTGGTGTTGTGTTCATTGCTAATATTTTATTTCGTGTTTAAAATTCAAAATCGGTAAATACGCTTTTATCAGGAGAGAGCAATCTTTCATGATTTACATCTTCGAATTTGTAGGTACTATACTTTTTATCCGAACGAACATAATCGCCTTTAATCCATACAGGAGCCGAATCGCTATCTTTCAATCTGAAATATTCGCCTTTCTTTAGTTCCTTGATCTTCTTGATTGTCATAATCGTATCGTGTTATGTAGCCCCGAAGGGCTACGGATTAATATTAAATAGCTGCTTTCAATTGCTCTATATCTCTTATTAATTTTTCTTGCCTTGCTACTTCATTATCCGCCATTCCGTCAAGCCCGAGACTTGCATACCATTCTGCATTATTAACAGCCTCTTCTAATGCTATTTCTTTTTTCGCAATTAACGCATTAATGATGCTCTTATCACGGCTTTCGATTAATATCTCTAAGGCTGTTTTTCTGGTTAAAGTGCTAGTTGCTTTCATAATCGTATTTATTATGCAGCCCCGAAGGACTACGGATTAATATTAAATCTTCTGATAACCGAATGAGTTCATAAACTTCTCCGCGCCTTTGAACGTTTTGAAAGTCTTGCTACTAGAAAGTGTACACGCTAAGAATCTTTGTCCGGCTGTTGTATTAATCAAGCTAACACAACATACCGTTTCGCTTCCTGCTTTTTTAAATTCTACGTCTCCGATCATTCCTGCTTTCATAATTCTATACTTTTATTTGTTAGTTCTTGATTGATTGATTAACTTTGATGATGCAAAGTAAAGAAAATCTTGAATAACAAACAAGTTTTTCTTGAATTATATTTCAATAAAATCTTTAATATATGAATATAGGATTAAAAATCAAAGAGTTGGCAAGTAAAGAAAATCTTGAAATCCCAGCAATAGCCGAAAAATTAGGTAAATCAAAACAGGCTGTATATGATATGTTATCAAAGCAAGATTTAAACACGTCAGTACTTCGTGAACTTTCAGTTATACTAAAAGTTCCTATAACGGCTTTCTTTCAAGAAAATGACGATTTAAATCCTGGTAATTCCATTCAAGAAAAGCTTGAATTAGCCTATCAAGAAATAGAAAAGCTTAAAAGACAACTCGAAGAAAAGAGTAACCATCATCGCAAATCTACTCGTGTAGTCATTGAGTTAGATGTTGATAATGATGAATTTATAAAGATGGGATTAAAAGAAAAAATTGTTCAAATATTGGATAAATAACTTTATTAAGTATCGAATGAAAGAAACATATAGCGAAAAACTACCATACAACAAAAATACATTAAATATAATATTAGAAGATATTAGTCAACAGAAGAATGTTATGTATAAGGCTCAATATGAGTATTTAGACAAAATGATGCGACAAGATCAATCTAATTTTATGGTTTCATTGGTAGTATCTGCAACATTAAATAGAGGTATATCGCTCATTGCTGCATATATTAATTTAGCTGAAAATAATAATTATCTAGCCGCAACATCTTTAATAAGGCTTCAAATAGATAACGCATTATCTTTGTATGCGATGTCTATAGTAGATGATATGAATGACTTTGCTAGACATATCATTAGTGGGAAAGAAATTAATTCTTATAAAATAGGACAGAATAAACTAACAAATGGCTTTTTAACTAGAACCATGGAACAGAGATTCCGCGGGATTTGCTCTTTATATAAGGAAATGTGCAACTTTATACATTTAAGTAATCGTTTTCTAATCCCTATTGCCAAAGTCGATAATAACAGAATGATTAATGTTTCTGTTGGTGAATATGATTTTATCAGTTTAAACGATAAAATATTAGTCTCGCTTAAAATGTTGAATATAAGTAAAGCATTGTCGTCCATATTAAATATTATTATAGACAAAGCTGCTAACGAAATCCCCGCCCAATAAACGAACACCATCAACCAAAAAAAACAAAACATCATGGGAACATTTTTCGGACTTATCGCGATATTATTCGCCGTACTTCAAATCATTCTATTCTTCAAAATCTGGGGAATGACGAACGACATTAGAGAAATCAAAGAAAAGTATCTTTCCTCGACCGATCCAAAGAAAAGCGTATCGCCTGCTCAACCGACCGAATTTAGTATAGGCGAATTGGTCGTAGAGATAAAGACGAATAAGCAAATGCGGATCAAAGAGATTACACAGGACGGAAAGTATAGTTGCTATACAGGTGGAGGCGCTTCACATGAGGGCGACTTTACGGCGTCGGAGATTAAGCATTTTAATTCGTAGAGTCCCAATATAAACATCTTCAAACCATTATCTTAAACATACCATTTTATATTAAAAATAAAATAGAAAAAAGTATCTCATTTTATTTCATCGACAAAAATGTCAGTGAAATATTAGTTATTCTATTCAAAATAGCTATATTTGCATAAAAATGTCGATGAATTATGTATATAAGTAAAATAAACACTTCCCAAGCCCCCATTGATGTCTCGCTTAGGGAGATGCTTGCTAAATTTATTCAAGAGAATGAAATTATTGAATCATCTATTGCCGATGAAATAGGGATCCATAAAGAAACGCTATCTAAATTCCTAGAAGGGAAAGCTGAATTAAAATTTATGCAAGCAATTCGTTTAATGAAGCTATTAGACTTAACCGAAAGCCAATTAGTTTCTGCATATTGCAAAGATATAAATATAGATGAAGCATCTTCATTGGACAAATTTGAGAAGCTATCATATATAATGCAAAACTTTGATGTTCCAACATTAAAAAAAATAGGAATAATCAAAAGCAGAGCGAAAATTGATGAATACGAACAATGTATTTGTGACTTTTTCGGTTTTTCTTCTATATATGAGTACGACGACACATCATTAATGCCAACTTTATTTAGTAAGTCAAAAAAGAAAATCTTACAAGAAAAGGAGGCTAAAATGACTACATTTTGGCTCAAATGTGCTATTAGTTCATTTTCTAAAATAGATAATCCAAATGACTATGATAAAGACTTATTATTCCAACTTCTAAAGCGAGCATCAGAGTTTACGCAAGACGAAGTTAACGGTTACAAAAGATTTGTTTTGGTACTATTTCAATTAGGTATCACCGTGTTAACACAATCTTATGTATCTGGAACTAAATCTTTCGGTGTAACGATGATATTAAATGGGAAGCCATGTATCATAATTACAGATATGAATAAGCAGTATCATAAACTTTGGATTAACTTATTACATGAATTATATCATGTAATAAATGATTTTGAGATGCTTGAAAGCATGGATTATCATCTTTCTAACTCTGAAACACCTGAATTATTATTAAATGAGAATAGAGCGGATCAGTTTGCTTTAGATGTTTTGGTTAATCCTTCTGTACAAAGTAAACTCCGGAAAATTATATCATTCCCATTTAAAGTACATCTTTTAGCAAAAGAATTAAATATATCTCCATCAATAATATACGGAGTCTATTTAGAGTCTTTGCCAAATGGAAGATTAAAAGCTCAAGAATTTGCTAAATATAACAATGGTGATAATTTAATATCTTCTGATATTGCTACACGAAATATACTATTCGATGCAGTGGAAAAAAGATCATTAGAAAATGCTATTGAGAAAATGAAAACTGAATTATTTAAAAGAGCAATCTAAATAAATTAACATTATGGAATTACCAAAGAAAAAATTAGAAGATCTAATCAGTGCTGCAGATAAAATTATTGAAGCAAATAATCAAACACAAGAAGATTTGTTCGGACAAGTAAAGAACCCCAATGCAATAAGCGAAATATTAGATATACCACTACAGGATCCTAAAAGATCATATACCCTTTATTATCAAAATATTCAAAAATTTCTTGGTGATTTTTTACCAAAAGATAATGATATAAGTAAAACTATTAGAGAGTTAATTTGCATTTTACTTGCACATAAAGAATTATCAGGCATCACGTACGGCACTCGTGAAGCGGATTCTCGTATGGCTACAACAACAGATATGGAAAATCTAATAGATGTTCTTTCGGAGTGGTCGGAAACACCTACTGATTATTTTAAACTTGCCAATATTCTTTTGAAGAAAAATAAAGAACTGGGGTATATCCCAGAAGAGCGTGAAATAAAAGATTATTTGAAGTAGTTCAAGTAAACGGGTACATAATTTTGTTTTCCTGTTTTGATATACTCTAAAAGGATTTCAGTAAGTTCAAATAAGTATATACTATCTGTATTTTGAAAGCCCATGGTTCGAGGCTGTTCTTTGTGAGTAATGATTTGAATAGCTTGCTTTAAGCAAAATGCTCTTAGTTCTTCATCTGTCATAATAGTACTTTTTCTATTAGCCGGATAAACTAGAAACAGATAGCTTAAATTCAAACAAATAATATTTGCTATTTCTGATTGATTGATTAACTTTGTATTGAAAACGTTCTTTGATAAAGATGAAATATAAGAGGTGATATTTATAAGAAAGGGCATGAGTACCGTTTTTTAATGCAAATTCGGTGCAAATAGATTTTATAAATATTATAAGATATTAGTTATAAGTGCTTTAGGTGGTGTAGAAAACGCCTCTCACGCATGTAATACGAGTTCGATTCTCGTACCCACTACCAAAGGAAAAAGAGGAAATGCAGTTAAACTACATTTCCTCTTTTTCTTTATAGATCTCGAAATAAGATTCCTTATCAATCCTCAACCGGACTCTATCCTCCCTTTTCTGTCCTGCCAGATTCACAAACAGATTGAAATACAGTTGGCTGAAAGAAAGGTTGGAACGATCATAAGTAATATCAAATGTCCAGGTTCTACGGAAAGAATCGAACGTAGCGTACGATTGCTCACCCCCTTTACACATAAACACTTCCGGGAAAGACGTAGGCGGATAAGGCTGGAATAAGCCCGCTAATTGGGCATACACATAGTCAATCATCCATTCGTCTCCTGTCAAGGTCAATTCTCCCTTTAAACGAAGTTTAATGGCATAACTGGCAGTCACGTCAGACGAAGTATAAACAGGAACCTGGCTTTCTGCCGGATAGTTGCCGTCTTTATATCCAAGACTCATCGTTAGTTTGGATAGACCGACACCATTAAAGCCACTCACCTCCTGATCTGCCAACCGGTTTTTCAGACTGACCATGAATGTCAGTTTACCAAGCGTCGGATCACCCGGATATTGCGCAAGCGTGTCCAGCACATAATCTTCGGTATTGTAACTTCGGGCTATTAAATCTCCCTTTCCTGCCTCCAAAGCCGGACCGCCTCTTTCCACATCCACGTTGCCAACCGGATAATAAATAGCATCATTATCCCTTACGCAACCACTCAAACAGAACAGCAACACTGCCAAGCCTATTATCTTATTCATTATCATCTTACCTCTTGATTTTGCAGACAAAGATACATCTTTTTTATACCACACTTGATTTATGTCAACCGTTTTTAGTATTTTTGCACACATCAAGACAGAAAAGATATGGATACACTATTAAGAGAGACTGTAAATGCTGTTGTCAATTCCCGCTTTCCGGAGATGAGTATAGAAGGAAGACGGCAGATAGAAAGCATACTGATTCGTGAAGAATTTCCCAAAGGAGCCATAGCGCTCAACGAAGGAGAAGTAGCCCACGAACTTGTATTTGTCGGCAAAGGCATGCTTAGGCAGTACTATTACAAAAACGGGAAAGACGTGACCGAACATTTCTCATACGAAGGATGTATCGTGATGTGCATTGAGAGTTTTCTGAAACAAGTACCCACCCGGCTTATAGTGGAGACACTGGAACCTTCCATTATCTACCTGTTCCCCCGCGACATGATACAAAAATTAGCAGAGGGAGAACTGGGAAATCAACATGTTCTATCAGAAGATATTGGAATACTCTTTAATTGTATCACAGGTTAAAGCAGACTCCTGGCGTTTCGAATCCGCTCGCGAACGTTATAACCTCCTGCTCGAAACACATCCGGAAATCATCAAACGCGCGCCTCTGGCACACATCGCCTCTTATCTTTTGATGACACCGGAAACACTAAGCCGTGTGCGCTCCGGTGTTCTATGATTTTAGCGGCTTTTCCGGTATTCTTTAGGAGACATACCAGTGTAATGCTTGAAATACTTTCCAAAGAACGACTGGTTGGCAAAATTCAGCCGATCGGCAATCTCTTGTATATTCATACTTGAAGAATTCAGAAGTGCTTTCGCTTCCAGAATCACTAGTTCGTCTATCCACTCCCCCACCGTTTTTCCGCTGACCTCTTTTACTACTCCCGAAAGATGCTTCGGCGTCAGACACAGTTGGTCAGCATAGAATTTCACGCTCCGTTCAGACTGGTAAGACTCCACTAAAGACTCATAAAAACGTTCGAAAATATATTCTTTCCGGCTTTTATTTTTCATGGTAGTAGCATTGGCTGGCGCATGATTGGTAAAGATATTACAAAGTTCAAAAAAAGAACCCTTGCATCAAGCCCATTACCACTTCTCTACGGTATAAAGCCTCCTTATTCTTCAATCGTTTTCTGATAAATGCATGATATTCCTTCACAGTCTCCTGCTCCTGCGGTGTAAGATTGAAACACGGGTAATCTTTCAGATAAAAGAATAAGGAAAGCACATTACTGATCTTAGGCAATGTCTCTAACAAGTTCTTCGACACAGCAAAGAATATCGCTTTAAAGTCGGAACTGAAACACCGCTGTTCGACAATCTGATTAGGCAGCGCGATCACCATTAATCCGGGGAACAGTTGAAACTCACGTAAACTAATATTAAAAGTACCAGTACCTTCCAGGCAAAGACCTACCGTCAACACCTCCAGTTTAGTCGGTCCATTATACAACGATATAACGCTCTCCGTATCGAAAAGCGCTATATCATTATCAACAACATCAATGTTGTCGGCATCTATATGTTTAGAATGAACTACCGAAGAAATACCTACTTTCGGAACACTTTGAATATCCATACTCTCTCTTTTTTTGGCGACAAATATACCAGCATTTAATCAGATATACAAGCCAATCGGGAGCATTATCGGACATAATGAACACTTTTAGATACTTATCGAACAGACCGGAACAGATATTCATAATCACGTTGGGCAGCCGGCACCGTCCACTTTTCCGGGACAAACTTCCACTGATTGAGCGCTTTCGGGTCCATCGTTCCTTTCTTTTCGATATAATTCATCAAATAGAAACGAAGCTCTTTATCTGTAGAGAAAATTATGCGGTCCTTCAAATCCTCCTGCGGGATACCCGACCCTTTCGTCAGCAATTCTCCGCCACCATTGCCACGGTAAGAATTCAAGGCCACCTTATATATCTTATCCATGCGGAAAGGAGAACCGTCCGCCATACTCGTAATCGTAATCTTTTCTCCCTGCGGTTTTGTCACGTCCACCGTATAAATAATGCCGGAAGCCGAGTCAAAATTAAAGCTGAAGTTCTGGAAAGAAGCCCTGTCTTCCGCACCTTTCCGAGGTTTCTTCTTGAACCAGAGCAGATGATCTTCCGGTGATTTCATCCGGTTCGTCCACATGAAATAAGACATCTCCAAGAAATCCTTGATTTCTTTTCCGGACAAAGTCATCACATACAGCATGTTTTCATACTTATATAAGTTGAACATATCACTGACAAACACATCCCCCTTCTTTATTTCCGAGTCAAACGAAAGCGGAGCGGCAAAACGAGATGTCGGCACCGGTGATGTCGAGCTGCAAGGTATGTATCAGATCGATAAAGGCAGAAGGGCCGAAGAAAGCAGGATGAGTGGAGATACTCTCGGTAAAAGTGCCGATCTTCTTGGAAACAAACTTCTGCACCGTTTCATATTGCGGGGCAAAACGCTTCATAAAGTCCTCGCTGATTCCGTAAGCCTCCGTTTCCGTCAAGACACCCTTAATATCCTTGCTCTGCACCTTTCCATCTTTCAGTTTCAAGGTCACATCTATGTTGGACAATACAATCCCATTGCTGGCCGGATCGATAATCAACACCGAGTCTCCGGCAACATTCATCACTTTCTTACATTCGCGCGCATGATCGTGTCCCATCAGTACAATGTCAAATCCGGGGACATTCTTCGCCACACTCAGAGAAGCGTTTTCATTATACTTGCCGGACATTTTGAAAGCCTCCTGTCCGGCATGGAACAAGCCGATCACCAAATCCGGATTCTCTTTTTCACGGATGATCTTCATCCATTTGCGTGCCGTCTCTTCCATATCATCGAAACGCAAGCCTTTCCACAGATTTTCAGAAAGCCATGCAGGGATGGCAGGGGTAATCATTCCCAATACCACGATCTTCACGCCCTCACGTTCCAACACTTTGTAAGGAGCCAGATGGGGCTGTCCCGTAGATGTATCTATGATGTTGGCACCCAACACTGGGAAGTCACAAGTGGCGATCCAACGGTCGAAAACGGCACGTCCCGTTTCCACGTCATGGTTACCCATGTTGCCGGCATCATACTTCATGTAATTCATCATTTCCGAGCAAAGATGAGGAGACACCGTATCTATATAATTATAGTAATAGGCAGTGGGCTGTCCCTGCAAAATATCGCCGTTATCCAGCAATATCAAATTCTCTTTATATTGTTCGCGCTCTTTCTGCACGAAAGAATAAACCCGTGCGAGACTACCCTTCCACTCGTGGCGGGTTATAAAATTGTAAGGATAATAATTGCCATGTACATCACTTGTTTCTACAATCTTCAGTTTCACCACCTTTTCCTGCGCCGCAACAGACAGAGCGAGGCAGAGAAGCAAGCCATAAATTAATACGATTCGTTTCATTCTTTTTCTATATTTAGCGGATGAGAGAATACAAACCGCGCCCCACCGGTATAGTCAGGGTCGATCCATATACTTCCTTTCCATTTGTGCACAATCAATTTACAGATAGACAATCCCAGTCCGGTACCCTGGGCATATTCATTCAGTTTCTCAAAACGCTCGAACACAAGTCCCTGTTTTTCTTTCGGGATGCCGCATCCGGTATCCGTTACCGAGAAAATAGCCATTTGCTTTTCCTCATTCACAGAAAAGTCCAATGTGATCTTACCGCGTTTCGTAAACTTGTTGGCGTTGGACAGCAGGTTAATCATCACTTGCTGCATACGCTGCACATCCGTCACCATCCGGAAAGATTCGAAAGAAGTGGTAAACAAGAACTGGTTTTCCGACGACTGCCGCGAAAAACTAACAGACGCCACCACCTGGCTGCACAACTGCACCACGTCACATTCCTCCCAAGTCAGCGTCACCCGGTTGGCCTCCAGACGTGAAAGGTCGAGAATATCGTTAATCAGTCGAAGCAACAAATCCGAATTGGTTTTGATAATCTGATAATAAGACTGCTGTTCATCCTCCGTGCTACCGCCCATTGCCAGTACATCCGAAAAGCCGACAATCGAGTTCAACGGCGTCCGTATCTCATGACTCATATTGGCAAGGAAAGCACTCTTCAGACGATTAGACTCTTCCGCCCTGTCTTTTGCTACGCGCAAGTCCTTCTCCGATTTCAGCAGCTCATCTTTCAGGCGTTTCGTACGGAAATAATAGAAGAGAGAGATGCACAAGCCAAGTACCAGTATCACAAACAAAGCACAAGCAGACCATATCTGATAAGTATATTGCTGATAGAACGAAACCGGCTGGTTGACAAGCTGCACTTTAAAAGGCAATACCGCCGGGTCCAGCCCCATTCCTTCACCTTCCGGCTATCCAATACCGCTTTGCAGCCGATTACCGAAAGATGTTTCGCCGTATCCTGCGGGTGCGTATCCATCCGTACAGACTCCATAGCCATCTCTTCACCCACTTTCCGGTAGTCGGGCAATACCCCTCCTATCGCCCAATGCCCAAGGCTCACCGATGAAGGGTAAAAGTCGGAATGGTAGGAGTACTTCCATCATGGCATACGTGGCATTTCTCATGAAATACCCCTCGTTCATATCCACCCGCCATGTTCCCACCAGGATCACCGTGTTTTCGGGCAGTTGCCTCAACTCCTCAACGATGGTATAAATAGAATGTCTCCGTCCATCCATCAGAATCAAATCCAGATCGGGGAATTTCTTCATTTCTTTTCGCACCAATGCTTGCATGGTCACTCCGCCATACGTGTTGTCCGAGATAAAGGCAATGTGTTTCGTTTTCGGATAGAAAGCTTGAATCATGGAGATATTACCTTCTATATTATATTGATTGATAAATCCGATTCCAGTTCGGGAATATCCAGATGATCTTCAAAGATATCGACAGATTCGGGCATCCAGCAATCAAGATTTTCCACCGTATCTTTTGGCAATATCACCACATTACTACTGGCCAGACTGCACATCACCGGCACTTTCACCTGCATTTCATCCCTCTGCGACAAATAGGCAGCCCACGCTTCCTGTCCTAATAAAATAATTTGTGCCGGATGCTTTTCTCCCTGATATTTAGCCAGAATCTGCGTCATCATCGCGCTCCATAACGGAGCCTCCGAGAAACTTTTACAGTTCATGTTTTCGATGACAATGTCGCGCTGTCCTCCCAACTTACTATATTCATCCATATAATCGGAAATAGTGACCGAAGTTTGGTGTGCTGCCGGATTATAAGAGCAAATAATCAGAATAGGTTTCTTATCTTTAGAGACAGCCAATACTTCCGTTGACTGCAGAAGCCAAAGAAAACAGATAAAAAGATATCCAAGACGTCCCAGCATAATAATGCAGTTTTGATGTGTTAATTCATTAATTGAGTTGCAAATATAGTAAAACTTGTCGGGTTTAGCAGATTTATATGTATTTTTGTCGCTCATTTACTCTCAAAAAATACAAATTATGGAATTATTTCACAAGATGATTTCCGGTTTTCTGGGTATACCGGAAAGACAAATAAGTAGTACGCTCCATCTTTTGGGTGAAGGTGCTACGATTCCCTTCATCAGTCGTTACCGTAAAGAAGCCACCGGCGGACTGGATGAAGTGCAGATAGAGCAGATCAAAGAGCAACACGATAAGTTGTGCGACATAGCCAAACGGAAAGAAACGATTCTCGGCACCATCACCGAACAGGGCAAACTGACTGCCGAACTGGAGAAACGCATCAACGACACCTGGAACCCGACGGAACTGGAAGATATATACCTCCCTTACAAACCCAAGCGGAAGACACGTGCCGAAGTGGCCCGCCAGAAAGGACTGGAACCGCTTGCCACCATCCTGCTGTTACAACGGGAAAACAACCTTAGTACCAAGGCTGCCTCCTTCGTGAAAGGAGACGTGAAAGATGTGGGAGATGCCCTGAAAGGCGCCCGTGACATCATTGCAGAGCAAGTGAACGAGGACGAACGTGCCCGCAACGCGGTACGTAATCAGTTCAGCCGCCAGGCAGAGATTAGTGCCAAAGTAGTGAAAGGAAAAGAGGAAGAGGCCGCCAAGTACCGGGATTATTTCGATTTCTCCGAACCACTGAAACGTTGCACGTCCCACCGTCTGCTCGCCATCCGCCGGGCAGAGTCGGAAGGGTTGCTGAAAGTGTCTATCAATCCCGACGACGAGGCCTGCATCGAACGTTTGGAACGCCAATTCGTACGTGGCAACAACGAATGTAGCCGGCAAGTGGGCGAAGCCACAACGGATGCTTACAAACGGTTGCTCAAGCCTTCCATCGAAACAGAATTTGCCGCCCAATCCAAAGAGAAAGCCGACGATGAAGCAATTCGCGTATTCACCGAAAACCTCCGCCAACTTCTTCTCGCTCCGCCATTGGGACAAAAACGGGTGCTCGCCATCGACCCCGGATTCCGTACCGGATGTAAGGTTGTTTGTCTCGACGCGCAAGGCAATCTGTTGCATAATGAGAATATCTATCCGCATCCTCCGTTCAACAAGACCGGCGAGGCTGCTTCGAAACTTCGCAAGATGATTGAGGCCTATCAGATAGAAGTCATTTCCATCGGCAACGGAACGGCAAGCCGTGAGACAGAAGATTTCATCAACAGCCAAAGCTTCGACCGTCAGATACCCGTGTTTGTAGTCAGTGAGCAGGGAGCTTCCATTTATTCGGCTTCGAAGATTGCCCGCGACGAGTTTCCCGATTATGACGTAACGGTGCGTGGAGCAGTCTCCATCGGCCGCCGCCTGATGGACCCGTTGGCGGAACTGGTAAAGATAGACCCTAAATCTATCGGTGTGGGACAATACCAGCACGATGTAGACCAGACAAAGCTGAAAAAAGCGCTCGATCAGACAGTAGAGAATTGCGTGAACCTGGTCGGTGTAAACCTGAATACGGCAAGCAGCCATCTATTGACATCTATCTCCGGACTGGGGCCGCAACTGGCACAAAACATTGTCAACTTCCGTGCCGAGAACGGAGCTTTCAGTTCACGCAAGGAGCTGATGAAAGTCCCCCGCATGGGTGCCAAAGCTTTCGAACAGTGTGCCGGATTCCTCCGCATCCCCGGAGCCAAAATCCGCTGGACAATACCGCCGTGCATCCGGAAAGTTACCACATCGTAGAGCAAATGGCCAAAGACCTGAAATGTACCATCGACGAGCTGATAGCCGACAAGGAACTTCGCCGGAAGATCAATATTTCCGCCTACATCACTCCTACCGTCGGTCTGCCCACCTTACAGGACATTCTGCAGGAACTCGACAAGCCGGGACGTGACCCGCGCAAGGCTATCAAAGTCTTCGAGTTCGACAAGAATGTACGCACCATAGCCGATTTGCGCGAAGGGATGATTCTTCCGGGCATTGTAGGCAATATCACTAATTTCGGGGCGTTTGTCGATATAGGAATTAAGGAGAACGGTCTTGTACACCTCTCTCAATTAGCGGAACGGTTCATTTCCGATCCAACGGAAGTGGTATCCATCCATCAACACGTCATGGTCAGAGTGATGAATGTAGATTATGACCGGAAACGGATTCAGCTTAGTATGATCGGGGTACAGCAAGACTGATTGCTTCCCTTTTTTCTCCCCACCACACGATCAGAATCGTAAAGACAATCATAAGTACTGTGCAAATGAGCGAGCCTTCAAAACCGAAGGCTCCGCCATTCAGTACGTTTTCTTCGGGCATACGCAAAGTCAGCATACTGGTGGTGAAGTTGTTTCCGCTTACCTGATAACCTAGAATCGGACCTTGAATCCAATTCCAGAAAAGATGAAGAGAGATAGGGAAACACAGATTCCGGGTATAAAGATAGGAAGCACCCAGTAACATACCGGCAAGTAAGAGATTAAGCATCGGTAGGAAAGCTATTTCGGGATTAGATGATATGCATAAAGGCGAATAACGCTGCCGAGATGAAGAGCGCCAGGAATTTATTCATGGTGGTATGCAATAGGCGTCCGAGGATATAGCCGCGCATCAGTATCTCTTCGAACAAGGCGACCAGCAGGAAAAACACCCACGAGCCCAGCAGATCCAACGGCTTGAACTGAAAACCGGTGACTTCTATTTCTCCCAAAACAACAGAGACTCCGAAACCCAGCAAATAGAGCAAGATTGCCATCAGAAGCCCATACCACAGTCCCTGGCATGTCCTTTTAAAGAAAGTCCCAAATCAGAAAACGGACGACGTTCGAGACGAGCAGAAATTACGGCAGCAGTAAGAACAGCCAAAAGCATACTGGCCTCCACGAAAATATACCCCCTACACTCCCGGATGGCGAGCTTCCACACCCAGAACCAACGACAAGCCTCCGCGGGCCAGCGTACCATACAATCCAAGAAGTATGAAAAGTATCACAATAAACAGCGGGATACAAGCCCACACAGGAAGTCTTTTGGGTTCTTTGCTCCCCAGCAATGTTGTCTGCTTCCATTTTTACAATTTGTTAATCCGGCTACAAAATTAGATATAAAACATAAAAAAAACATCATGTATTCTCTTTTTTTCCTATATTTGTCAGAACAAATCTACAAAATTATGAAAATAAAACTACTATTGATAAGTTTCTTATTGGCCGCTAATGCGTTAGGAGCAGCCGCCCAAGTGAGTAAGACGTATTATGTGAGTAAGCCCGGTACGCTGATTTCCATGATGACTGAAGAGGAAGCTAACAGTGTCACCCATCTCACACTGACCGGCAAACTGAACGCGGAGGACTTCCGCCATCTCCGTGACGAATTTGATAATCTGAAAGTATTGGATATCTCCAATGCCGAAATCAAAATGTACAGCGGAAAAGCCGGCACATATCCTAACGGAAAGTTCTACATCTATATGGCCAATTTCGTCCCTGCCTATGCTTTCTCGAATGTGGTGAGCGGAGTGACCAAAGGCAAACAGACGCTGGAGAAAGTGATTCTTTCGGAAAAGATAAAGAATATCGAAGATGCAGCCTTCAAAGGATGTGACAACCTGAAAATCTGCCAGATACGGAAGAAGACAGCTCCCAACCTGTTGCCGGAAGCGTTGGCAGACAGTGTTACTGCTATCTTCGTCCCCCTGGGCAGCAGCGACTCTTACCGCTACAAGGACAGATGGCAAAACTTTGCGTTTATCGAGGGGGAACCGGTAGAGACTACCCTGCAAGTGGGCTCCATGGGCAAACTGGAAGAAGAGATTATGAAAGCTGGTCTGCAACCCAGGGACATCAACTTCCTGACCATCGAAGGGAAACTGGATAACGCCGACTTCAAACTGATCCGCGATTATATGCCGAATCTCGTCTCTGTCGATATTTCCAGAACGAACGCAACGGCTATCCCCGACTTCACTTTCGCACAGAAGAAGTATCTGTTGAATATGAAATTACCTCATAATCTGAAATCTATCGGACAGCGTGTATTTAGCAACTGCGGTCGCCTGTGCGGCACGCTGGAATTACCGGCCAGTGTGACGGCTATCGAATTCGGTGCTTTTATGGGATGCGATAATCTTCGCTATGTGTTGGCTACCGGAAATAAGATTACGACGCTGGGTGATAATTTATTCGGGGAGGGAGTTCCGAGTAAGTTGGTTTATAAGAAATAAAAGAATTGAGGGCTGTCTAAAACTTCAACTTACTAAAAACAGCCCTTTTCTTATTTAAAAGAAACATGCTTTTGGCCAATTTTAAGCAGAATGAATATATTCATGATTATTTCACATATAGATTGTTTCCTTTTCCTAAAGCATAGCTTTTGCCCACCTAAAGCTAAGCTTTCCGTTCTCTAAAGCTATGCTTTTTACTTATACTAAAAGAAGTTTCACACTTCTCCTACAAAAAACTCATTTCTCTATTCTCCTTCACCTTTCTTCTGAACTCCAGATAAATAAGCTCTCTACGGGTGAAGGTAGAGTTTTTCATCATTACATTCATCGTATTGCATATCGAAAAAAGTCATTATAGAACTTTCTAAAAATCATCGCATTAATTGTAGAAAACATCCCAATGTTTAAAAAAGAATATCCCAATGAAAAAAATAATCTATTAGCATATTCTATTTAACTATTAGCATATTTCATTTCTAAGCGTAAGCGTCTCCGCGATTCTATCTTGTCGCCCCTTTTTCATTCTTATATTTTTGCTATGTATAAAAATGAAGCATTATGGATTTAGCAGAAGATCGATTTGGAGAAACTTGGAAACATTTCCTTGAAGTATTGAAAGTAGACTACAATTGTTCTTTAGCCGATGTTTGCCGCGATCAGCATACCACTTTTGGTGGTATGAGTTCCTGGATGTCCAGACGGGGCTATAGCGTTAAACAAGCCAAGGCAGATGTGGTCCGTGATTATTATGGCGGCGTTGAACCCTCCCAACCGACAACTTCCTCTCCTTCATTCACTCAAATAGCACCCGCCATGTTGTCGGAAGAAGAGTTTAGTCTTGCCGGGATCACAATCACCTTTAACAGTGGAACCACCATTTCGGTCAAACGGGCCACACCCGGTGGTGTGATTAAAATGTTGCGCGATTACGAAAGAACGGAGGGAGATCTATGTATTCTCTAACATCAGCCAATCGCTACTATCTGTACCAGGGCTTTGTTCGTATGAACCTTGGCATTGACGGTTTATTCAAAATTATACGATCGGAAATGAAGGACTTGTCTCCCGTTTCCGGAGATATCTTTTTATTCTTTGGTAAAAACCGACAAAGTGTAAAAATACTGCGTTGGGATGGCGATGGCTTTCTTCTGTACTACAAGCGCCTCGAAGGTGGAAGTTTTGAGTTACCGACATTTAACCCCAATACAGGCAATTACGAGATTTCTTATCAGGTTTTGTCTTTTATCTTAAATGGAGTGTCATTAAAGTCTGTACGGTTGAGAAAGCGTTTCAGGATCTAATATAATATGTTGATTATTAATTATTTGCACTAAAGATATCATCCGGTTTATTTGGTCAACTCGTTGATTTTTTATATCTTTATGCCATGAAAAAGGATGAGATCATAGAGTTATTGAAGGAACAAATCAAGGGATTACGAGATGACAACAACAGACTCTTGGACCAAATAGATGCTTTGATAAAGGAGGTTTCTTCCCTTAAAGAGGCACTCCTTCAAAAAGGCGAATCTCTTAGCAAGCAACAGCGCCTTACTAAGGGACTCGCCAAACTTGTATCCAACACATCCGAACAGCAACAGGCTCCCCAATCTGCCATATTCGAAGAAGAGCGGCAGAAGATAGAAGCGGAAAAAGCAGATAAGCGTAAAGCAAGAAAGAACAATGGGGCCAAACGTGACATGCATTATGAGATGGAGGAAGAAGCATGTCGTTTATCCCGATGATCCCGATTTTGACATCAATAAGGCCCGGTTGTTTACCACTGTTCCCAGAATATGCGTCCGCTATGAATGTGTACCCATGCGCTTCATCAAGCATGTCTACAAGATACACACCTATACGCAAGAAGGTCGCCTGTTTGAGGAAAAACACCGGCTTCGGCCTTCTTGAATTCCAGCTATGACGGTTCATTTATTGCCGGATTGATGGAATTACGTTATATACAATCGCTACCTGTTGAAAGAATCATCAACTACTTCGAGAGTCATGGCTTTACGCTGAAGAAACCTACGGCTCATAAGTTGATAGAGAAAGCCTCAAACCTCTTCGAAAATCTTTATAAGTGCATCCGGCAGACAGCTTTGAGTGATCCTTATAAGGCAGCCGATGAAACCTATTACAAAATACTCGTCCCGGAAAAGAACAGCAAGGGAAAAAAGGAGTCAGGAAGGGATACCTTTGGGTGGTTGTCGGCATAAACACCAGGATGATATACCTGCTCTATGATGACGGCTCCCGGTCTGAAAGAGTTATTCTTAACGAATTAGGCAGTTGCAAAGGTATCATACAAAGCGATGGTTACTCACCTTACCGGAAGCTCGAAAGCGATGCTTATCCCAATATCACACGCATCCCGTGCTTGCAACATATAAAACGGAAATTTATAGATTGCGGTGAGAAGGACCCGGATGCAAAAAGGATCGTGGAGCTGATAAACGCACTTTATCAAAACGAGCATAAGCATAAAGTTGGGGTTGAGGGATGGACGGTAGAACAGAATCTTATGCATCGAAAAAAGTATGCGCCGGACATACTCGGAGAAATAAAAGATGTGCTTGATGACATAGACGAACGGGGGATTTGTTACCTAAGAGCGAACTGCAGGAAGCCATTACCTATCTTCGCAATGAGTGGAATGCAGTGGTGGACATCTTTAATTATGGTGACACTTATCTGGACAACAATATGGTTGAACGGATGAACCGGTACATATCCTTATCAAGAAAAAACTCATTGTTCTTCGGCAGCCATAAGGGGGGCCGAACGAGGCGCCATACTCTATACGATAGCACTCACTTGTAGGATGCATAAAGTGAATCTATTTGAGTATCTCACGGATGTGATAAACAGAACAGCCGAATGGCAACCGAACACACCAATTGAAAAATACAGGGAACTGCTTCCTGACAGATGGGAAAAGGCTAATGACTAAAAAGGGATCATTAGCCTTTTTATTTTAATACACTATATAGAATCGCGGAGACGCTTACTTCTAAGCAAGGTGAAAAAGACAGTGTAAGAGCGCCCCTTCACCCGTAAACACACTATTTATCAGGAATCTGGAAGAAAGGTGAAGAGCAGAAAAATAACTACGCTCGAGAAAGAGAATTGAATATTAATTATGTGCATAATGCTTCTGTCCTGTTATTACAATCAAAGTTACAATTACAGACATAGGGATTAATAGTATTTCTCAATTCCCCAAATCCTGTGATCATTTTATTTTCCTTCGTTTTATTGATGAAGTTGTTCAATCGCTTTTCAAATTCTTCGGGCCGTTTTCTGGCAGCTTCAATGTATGCAATTCGGATACGTCTATACGCATCGGAAAATTGTTGGTAATTCTCCCATACTGTTTTATCCTCTTTTCAGTTTTCCGATAATATCATTCGGGAAGACAAAAGGGGCTGACAATACTTTTCGTATATTATCTTCCCTATCAGGGTGAATCATATTATGTTCCAGCAACCATTTCAGTCTCTCTTTGTTGGCTTGCGAGTAGGAACTTTTAGGGTTTCTGGGTGTGAAATGCTGGATTTTATGTTCTTTGTCGAGCGCCTTTATGGTGCTGTCGATCCATCCGAAGCAAAGGGCTTCTTCGACAGCGTCGTTGTATGTAACACTTTTTTCGCCCGAAGATTTGGAGGGGAATACAAACCAAACGTCATTGGCGTTTTCAAAGTTGTCTGCCAGCCATTTTCGCCAATCTTCTCTGTTTTCAAAATATTTTATTTCCATAGTGCTAAAAAGAACAGCAACCCATTGTTGAGAATAGGTTGCTGTTAAATTGGTTATTCATCAGACTTCATGTATGGGAGTCAGGGGCTTTTATTCGTCCGGTCACTTATTTGTCTCCGTACATCTTCGCCCGCAATTCCTTAATATGGTCGGAAGTGATATATTCGTCATATTCCATCATCTTGTCAATGATACCGTTCGGTGTCAGTTCGATGATGCGGTTGGCAACGGTCTGGATAAATTCGTGGTCATGAGACGAGAAGAGGATATTTCCTTTATACGTCTTCAGGTTGTTGTTGAATGCCTGGATAGATTCCAAGTCCAGATGGTTGGTCGGAGTGTCCAGAATGAGGCAGTTGGCATTGCGCAGCTGCATACGGGCAATCATACAACGCATCTTCTCACCTCCGGAGAGTACGCTTACTTTCTTCAATACCTCTTCGCCGGAGAAAAGCATACGGCCGAGGAAGCCTTTCATATATACCTCGTTGCCTTCTCCAAACTGGCTCAACCAGTCTACCAGGTTCAGGTCGGAATTGAAGAAATCAGTGTTATCCAGCGGCAGGTAAGCAGTGGTGATGGTTACCCCCAGTTGAAGGTACCTGCATCCGGTTTCATGTTTCCGTTGATAATTTCGAAGAAAGCAGTCATCGCGCGCGGATTGCGTGACAGGAATACCACCTTGTCACCTTTCTCTACGTTGAAGTTCACGTCGTTGAAGAGCACCACGCCTTCTTCTGTCTTCTTGCTCAATCCGGAAACTTCCAGAATCTGGTTGCCCGGCTCGCGTTCGGGAGTGAAGATGATGCCCGGATACTTACGTGAAGAAGGTTTGATTTCTTCTACGTTCAGTTTCTCCAACATCTTCTTACGGCTCGTTGTCTGCTTGCTCTTCGCTACGTTCGCGCTGAAACGGCGGATAAACTCTTCGAGTTCTTTCTTCTTCTCTTCAGCCTTCGCCTTCTGGTTCTGTTGCTGACGGAGAGCCAATTGGCTGGATTCGTACCAGAAACTATAGTTACCGGCAAACATATTGATTTTTCCGTAGTCGATGTCTACGGTGTGTGTACATACAGAGTCGAGGAAGTGACGGTCGTGGCTTACCACCAATACGGTATGCTCGAAGTTGGCAAGATATTCTTCCAACCAGGTCACTGTTTCCATATCCAAGTCATTGGTAGGCTCATCGAGCAAGAGGTTGTCCGGATTTCCGTACAATGCCTGCGCCAGCATGACACGTACTTTTTCCTTACCACTCAATTCACCCATCAATACGTAATGCTTATCTTCTTTCACGCCCAGTCCGCTCAATAGCATGGCTGCGTCGCTTTCCGCATTCCATCCGTCCAACTCGGCAAATTTTTCTTCCAATTCGGATACTTTCAGTCCGTCTTCGTCTGTGAAATCTTCTTTTGCATACAATTCTTCGCGCTGCTTCATGATGTCCCACAACACGGTATGTCCCATCATGACGGTATCCATGACAGTATATGAGTCCCACTTGAAGTGGTCCTGACTCAACACCGAGAGACGTTCGCCCGGTCCGAGCGCAATCGTACCTGTTGTCGGGTCCAAATCTCCGTAAATCGTACGAAGAAACGTAGATTTTCCCGCACCGTTCGCACCGATAATACCATAACAGTTACCACTTGTAAACTTCAGGTTTACGTCATTAAACAACACTCTTTTACCAAACTGAACCGATACGTTCGAAACTGTAATCATCTTATTATTTACTATTTTACTAGTTACTATTTACTATTTGAGCGTGCAAAGGTAGACATTTAAAATGAATTATGAGCTATCTGATATGTGCCAATCTGACATAAAAGTGTTACCTTTGCTGCGTTTTTTGGCAAAACGGCCAACTTGGCAAAGTTTTTGCAGACGAAATCTGTGACATCCGGTCATTCCGGTATGTTTATAAGCGGTATCTTGCATAGATAACGTGTGTTTCTAAATAGTAAATAATAAAATAGTAAATACCAAGATGGATCCGAAAGAAAAAAAAGTGAAGGAAGAGGAACTGAATGTGGAGGAAACTCACAATCCTGCGGAAGACCAACCGCAAAACGAACAAGCAGAGGGAACCGCTCCGCTGACTCATGAAGAGGAGTTGGAAAAGGAACTGGAAAAGGCTCAAGAAGCGCTTGAAGAGCAAAAAGATAAATATCTGCGCTTGTCTGCCGAGTTCGACAATTATCGTAAACGCACTTTAAAGGAGAAGGCCGAACTGATCCTGAATGGTGGCGAAAAGAGTCTTGGCAGTATTCTTCCGGTAGTGGACGATTTCGAACGTGCCATCAAGACGATGGAAACGGCAACGGATGTCAATGCCGTAAAAGAAGGGGTGGAACTGATTTACAATAAATTTATGGCTGTTCTGGCTCAAAATGGTGTGAAAGTCATCGAGACGAAAGACCAACCGCTGGATACTGATTTCCATGAAGCCATCGCGGTAATCCCCGCACCGTCGGAAGCACAGAAAGGTAAGATTCTGGATTGTGTGCAGACGGGGTATACACTGAACGACAAAGTGTTGCGCCACGCCAAAGTGGTAGTAGGGGAATAAGGATTCGCAACCCATAAAACTCATAATTTTTAAAGAAGCATGGCAGAAAAAAGAGACTATTACGAAATATTGGAGGTGACGAAGACAGCCACAGTAGAGGAGATTAAGAAAGCGTACCGTAAGAAAGCAATCCAGTATCACCCTGACAAGAATCCGGGGGATAAGGAGGCGGAAGAGAAATTTAAGGAGGCGGCCGAGGCTTATGACGTGTTGAGTAACCCGGAAAAGCGTTCGCGTTACGATCAGTTCGGTCATGCGGGAGTGAGCGGTGCGGCAGGCAATGGCGGTCCGTTCGGTGGTTTCGGTGGCGAGGGATGTCGATGGATGACATTTTCTCTATGTTTGGCGACATCTTTGGTGGCCGCAGCGGCGGTTTCGGGGGAGGCTTCGGAGGGTTTAGCGGATTTGGCGGTGGCGGTTCACAGCAACGCCGGTATCGCGGCAGTGACCTTCGTGTGAAAGTGAAGCTGACGTTGAAGGAGATCTCTACCGGAGTAGAAAAGAAGTTTAAACTCAAAAAATATGTGCCGTGTGACCAGTGTCATGGCACGGGTGCCGAAGGTGACGGCGGTTCGGAGACTTGTCCTACTTGTAAGGGTAGCGGCTCCGTGATCCGTAACCAGCAGACTATTCTGGGCACTATGCAGACTCGCGTCACTTGTTCTACTTGTGGCGGTGAGGGTAAGATTATCAAGAACAAATGTAAGAAGTGTGGTGGCGACGGAATCATTTACGGTGAAGAAGTGGTGTCGGTGAAAATCCCTGCCGGAGTGGCAGAGGGTATGCAGCTTTCTATGGGGGGGCAAAGGAAATGCCGGCAAACACAACGGTGTGGCAGGCGACTTGCTGATTCTCGTAGAGGAAGAACCGCATCAGGACTTGATTCGCGACGAGAATGATTTGATTTATAATCTGTTGCTTAGTTTCCCGACTGCTGCTCTGGGCGGAGCTGTGGAGATTCCGACTATCGACGGCAAAGTGAAAGTGAAGATTGATTCGGGTACTCAACCAGGTAAGGTGCTTCGTTTGCGCGGCAAGGGATTGCCGAATGTGAACGGGTACGGAACGGGGATTTACTCGTCAACATCAGTATCTATGTGCCGGAAGCGCTCAATAAAGAGGAAAAGAGCACGCTCGAAAAGATGGAGGCTTCGGACAGCTTCAAACCTAACACGTCGGTGAAGGAGAAGATTTTCAAGAAGTTCAAGAGTTTCTTCGACTAATTTTTTGCTATAATATATAAGGTATAAGTGAGCTGCAATCTTTTTTGTGGCTCACTTCTGTTTTTAGGGCTTGTCCTTTTAAAAAAAAGACATATATTTGTGTAGCAAATAAATAGATACTAAATATAGACTTCAAGTATGGCAGAACCTTTTAAGAATATGTACAACAAGCAATTTTTCGATCTGTTTACGAAAGATTTGAGACTTGTTATCGATGATTTTGATGCTCACGGTTTTGTTTCTCAAATAATGGATGATGAATGGGAAGGCAGGGAACTAAAACAGCGCTGGATACATATCACTAGCATTCTGAAAAAGTTTTTGCCGGCAGATTACAAAGAGGCGATCGCTAAGATTCTTGAGTTGTTGGATCATGTAAAAAGTACGCGGCCTGATTTTTCGGTGATAGACGATACGAAGTTTGGATTGATGCTGGAGTATGGGGTGATTCTGAATAATTATGTCGAGCAATATGGGTTGGATGATTATGAAACGTCTGTCAAGGCGATAGAGAAAATCACACAGTTCACAAGTTGCGAATTTGTGACTCATCCTTTTATAATAAAATATCCGGATGAAATGATGAAGCAGATGTTGGTTTGGTCGAAACATGAGCATTGGGGAGTCAGGCGGCTTTCGTCAGAAGGTTGCCGTCCGCGTTTGCCTTGGGCGATGGCTTTGCCGAATCTGAAGAAAGACCCGACACCTATTATTCCTATTTTAGAGAATCTTAAAAATGATCCGGCAAGATTTGTACGGTTGAGCGTTGCCAATAATTTGAATGATATTGCGAAAGATAATCCGGAAATTGTCATTGATTTGGCAAAGAAATGGAAGGGGGAATCGAAAGAGGTAGACTGGATTATTAAACACGGTTGCCGGACGCTCTTAAAACAAGGGATTCCAGAGGTGATGGAGTTGTTTGGCTTTGATTCTATCAGAAATAATATTAGTGTGGAGGATTTTCAGATTTCAAGTCTTAAGGTTAAAGTCGGTGATTCGTTGGAGTTTGGTTTTAACTTGTTGAATCATAGCAATAAGACGATCAAAATACGGCTCGAATATGGTATTTATTACCAAAAAGCAAATGGAACGCTGGCGAAGAAAGTTCATAAAATCAGCGAAAAAGAATATACCGGAAATTCTACCACACGAATAACGCGAAAGCACTCTTTCCGTGTGGTTACAACGAGAAAATTCCATCTCGGGCTTCATCAAATTGCTATAATAATCAATGGGAGTGAATTTGAAAAATATGATTTCGATTTGATTGGGTAATTCGATTTAATTGAGTTATTCGACTGGATCGAGTAATAACCACACTACATATAATATGGATTTCTGCATTAGCTATTATCTCTACAAGTGCTGCAACAAATAATATAAATCCTCGATTCTCCGGATGAAAATCGAGGATTTTTTTATTTTGATTACTACTATCTTCTTCCTAATACCCCGGATTCTGTTTCAACCTCTCATTCATCACCCGTATTCTCTCCGGTATAGGGAATACAGTTGTATATCCACTTGCCTCATCCGGTAGTTGCGGACGGCTGCTGTAAGCTCTTGTAAACTTCCCGAAGCGGACTAAGTCCTGTCGTCTCCATCCTTCCCAAGCCAGTTCCAGCTGACGTTCGGCAAGGATATTCTCTAAAGTGGCAGTGCGGGGAGAAGCGTTGACACGGCTACGAACTTCATTGAGTTCTTCATCTCCGTTTGCTCCGTTCCGGACTTTCGCTTCACTCTTCATCAACAAAGCGTCTGCATAGCGGAACAATACAATGTCATTCTCCATCAACTTACCGTCTTTTGTGGCAGTCGGATCGACTTCATACTTTTTCATGCGGGCTCCTGCGGTTTGTTCGTATGGGGTATCTGTTATATCCAGAGATACTTTCCAGGGCAGATATTCCAGTACCGTTCCATTATCCAGTTTGATTATGTTTCCTTTCAGGTCGTGGACAGTTCCTGCAAAATAGCAAATATCAAAACGGGGATCTTGTTCCGCGGTTTCATAACCGAAAGTTTCGAGGGCTTCAATGGTGGCGCTGGGACCGTTCTCACCGCTTAGTCCGTAAGCCTTGGCGTGATTATAGTGGCGGGAACGGAAGAGATATTGCATCTGGTTGGTGTACAGAGTTTTGTTCATCGGGATAGTGAAGACATTCTCTACGGACGGTTCGTTGAATATAGAGAAATTCGTTTCGTATTCCGGTTCCAGTTTGTAGCCCATAGTCTTGAGTTGGTCACAATAGTAGATGACTGTTTCCCAGGCATTTAGTTCGCAGCCGTTCACTGTGAACTTTATATTTTTTTCCATCCGGGCGTTGTCCGTCCGTCCAATCATTGTCTGTATAAACTTCGGAGTTCAAAGCCAGTTTGGCCAGTAGGAAAGTTACCACGGGGCGAGTGATACGGCCATAGTAAGGGCCGGACTGGTTGCTATGTGCATCGCTCAACAAAGGAGCCGCCTCTTGCAATTCCTTGACAACAAAGTCAAAGACCGTTTTCCGTTCACTTTGCACTACATCTTTCATTGCTACGGAAGAGGATTGAACTAGCGGGATGCGTCCGAACAAATCCATCAGGTAATAATAATACATAGCCCGCATGGCACGTACTTCGGCACGGTATGTCGGCAGTTCCGTAGCGGAATGAGTTTCGGCGAATTTGTCTATCCGTTCCAGTGATTTGTTACTTAACATGACGACTTTATAGAGATATTCCCATGTAGCCTGAATGGCATCATTCTCTATTCCCCAATCGTGCAGGTAAAGTCCTTGCCAAAAACCACCGTCATACCAGTCACCTCCACGGGTGGGGATAATGGCTTCGTCGGAGGTAAAGGTGTTCAGGTCGTAGACTCCCCTACCCGTTCCCTGCAATCCCTGACTATCACTATAACCGCCTACGTATGTATAAAGCGAAGCTACTGCATTGAGATATACTTCCGAGATTGTATTGTAAACGTCATCTTCGGGTAACTTATCTTTCGGATTTTCCTCCAAAAACTTACTACATGAGAATAAACCCAGGCACATTGCCAGAAAGAATCCTAACCGACTTTTATTTTTCATATATTGTTTCATCATCTCCTCCTCCATTAAAAGTTAATACTCAATCCCAGTGTGTACGTCCGCGCCAACGGATATCCCCGTTTATCATCCACGCCTAAAGTGGAGTTCACCGTTGAACTGTTAATCATGGGTGAAAGTCCCGAATAACCGGAAATGGTTGCCAGGTTGTTGACTGTAAATGCCAGACGCAGGGAGCGGACATATTTCTTCAGTTTCTGTACTTTCTCAATCGGCACGTTCCAACCCAGCGTCACATAGTCGAAGTTGACATAATCTCCCTTTTCCAACCAATAGTCGGTGGCGGTTTGATCCTTGATGTTCTGTTTCGGGGCTTTCTTCATTACGTTATAGTCGGGAAATATATTCATGTTCATATAGGTCAGGGAGGTTCCGTTGTAGATTTTATGTCCGAAAGCTCCGTTAATCTGCAAAGACAGATCGAAACGCTTGTAGCGGAAACTGATGTTGGAGCCAAGAATCGTTTTAGGTACGGCTTGTCCTGCCACGTAGCGGTCTTCACCATCTTCAAGGCTGACACCTCCGCCATTCAGATCGGCGATGCCATAGGTGTATCCGCCGTTTCCGTCGGATTCCAGTCCCGTACTGTGGGGAAGATAGAACACGCCCAACGGTTGACCCACCATCTGATATACGATGTGGTTGTATCCTCCATGAAAGCCGGCTCCGTCGAGGCCAGCAAGACTTTTATATTCGGGAGCAGAAAGCATTTCGCCGTTGTACATACCGCTTAATGAGAGCAGTTTGTTGCGCTGAAAAGTGATATTGGCATTGATATTCAGTTCCATATCCTTGGTCTTCAAGGGGGTGATGCCGATGGCGATTTCCGTACCCCAGTTGCGCATGGAACCGATGTTGGCAAGCAAGGTGTTATAGGTGAAAGGGGGTACGCTTACGTTGTAAAGGTAAAGCATGTCTGTGGTTCGGGAGTTGTAATAGTTGGCGGAAAGCAGCAGGCGGTTGCCGAAAAGAGCTACGTCGATACCGGTATTAAAGGTATGTTTCACTTCCCATTTCAGGTCGGGATTCGTGTTCCGTAAGTCTCCTAAAGATACGACGGCGGAGTTTCCGACGGGGACTACACCGTTCGGCTTTACAAGGTTCAATGTAGTGTATGAGTCAATCCCACTCTGATTACCTGCCAGACCGTAGCCAATACGGAATTTCAGATTATCCACCATCGGCAACTGCTTCATAAATTCTTCTTCACTAATCACCCATGCGGCAGATGCGGAGGGGAAGAATCCCCATTTATGGTTCGCTCCGAATTTGGAGGAAGCATCTGTACGGGCGTTCAGCGTCAGTACGTAGCGGTCGGCGTATGTATAGTTGAAACGTCCCATGAAAGATGCCAGACGGGGTTGGTCGTAGTAAGAATTAGTGCCTTCCCACAAGCGGAGTGCACCTGCCTGAAGATTATTATACCCGAATTTGTCGGTGCTGAAATTGCTTACTGTTGTATAATATCCCGTGTAGGTTTCTTTTTGAAGTTCGGCAAGTGCCAACACGTCAAAGAAATGTTTTTTCCAGTTTTTCTTATAGGTCAGCATCATGTTGCCCAGCAAGGACTCTCGCTTTTTGGTTCCTTTGTAAGCCTGGCCGTTCGCCCAGACGGAGGTGGGGAGGTATTGCGAATTTTCCACGATATTATAGGTATAGGCGCCGAAGAGGTTTAGTTTCAGTCCTTCCAGCAGATTGAAAGTCAGACGGGCGTGCGTGCTGATGTGCGAAGTGGCATCATCATCCTGCACTTCCATCCATGCCAATGGATTGGTAATTTGGCTGGCGGTTGTTATTCCGTCCCAGGAATTGGTGACGGGGTCTTTATGGTTGGGATAGGTGGGATTGAATGTGGCTGCCGAATAGAACGTTTTCTGATAATCCACCAGATTATGATTCTTCTGAATGGAACCGAACATTCCCAGCTCGCAGTTCAGGAAGCCGTCGAACATTTTCTGATTCATGTTCATATTCGAAGTGAAGTTTTTCATGTCTTCATTCAGAATCACTCCCTGACGATCCATGAAACCAAGAGAAACGCGATAGCTGGACTCACTGGAACCGCCATAAAAGGCGATGTGATGGTTTTGCTGTAGTCCTGTCTGTTCAATTTCTTTCTGAAAATCGGTATTATTTCCTTTGTCCAGAATGGAAATCCCGCGTTCGAAGCGACACGGCGGTACTCATCGCCGGACAGCATTTTCAGATTCTTGTAGACGGTGGAAATTCCGAAGCTACCGTTGTAGGCTACCTGTGTTCTGCCGCTCATTCCTTTTTTAGTGGTGACCTCGATCACACCGGAAGCTCCTCGTGAACCGTATTGTGCGGTTTCGGAAGCGTCTTTCAGAATGGTGAAGCTCTCAATATCCGTAGGGTAAATGGAGGTGAGCATACTCAAGTCACCAAATACTCCGTCGACGATTATCAAAGGGTCATTGCCACTGGTCAGTGAGGTAGTTCCCCGCAGGCGTACTGCATCCAAGGCTGCCGGACCATTTGACCCGCGTTGGATAGTCAAGCCCGGCACACGTCCGCGGATTGCTTCCAAAGGGTTCGTTATCTGGTCCTTATTCATCTGTGTCTCCGTAATCTTCTCTACGGAACGGGAGAGGGTTTTCAAACTTCCGGTGGCATATCCAACTGTTATCAATGAGTCTATGGGCGTGACGGGAATCTTCTGCGCCAAGGTGCTCTCGCACGGGATTACCAGAAGAAGAAGGCTGTAGAAAATGAGTCTAGCGTGTTGTACCATATTCTTAGTTTTTAAGGTAATAATACAAATATACGAAAAAAAGAGAGAATCTGGTTGAGTAGATTCCCTCTTTTATTCATAAATGATATTGACAATGTCTATTTCACGATTATCTCATCCGTAAATATCCACCCTCCGAATTCGCTTCCGGCCTGTGCCTGGTAACGTACGTATCTTCCTTTGGCTTCTCCCTGCCATGAAATATCCGTAAACCGGATAGGGGTTTCTTTGCTCACTTCAAAGTGTTGTTTTTGCAACTCCGTGAAGTTAATTCCATCATCGGAAATGGAAATAATCACTGTCTCCGGCAGGAATACTTCCGCGCCGACCACTTGCATAAAAGCGGCGGTGATGGAATGGATAGGGGTTTTTTCCATATCAATCGTCACATCGAGACGGTTGTCCGAGATAAATCCTTGCCATGAACCATCACCGTAAGTCCAGTCACCACGTATGCCGTCTGTCAGGGCTGTGTTGCCTTGTGCGGGATAATGGGGGCTATAGGAGGAGTTATAGGTCACTTTTTTACCGAGCGCCAAATGGCTGACTGGTTGAAGAGATTCGGGACGGCTGCCGATTTCTTTGCTCAAATCGAAAGGATGGTATCCTTTTTTCTGTAAATCGGCCACTGCTGACAGTGCGCGGGTATGGAAATCGGGCCACGACTTACGTTCCGGAGCCGACCAGGCTACTTCCGCCAATGCCAGCATACGGGGATAAATCATATATTCCACGTGTTCGGGAGTGGGGATATATTCCACCCATAGGTTACCCTGCACACCATAGACTAACTTTGCCTGCTCCGCAGTTAAGGAAGCGGGGACAGGATCGTAGGCATATACTTTCTTCAATGGCAGGTAGCCACCGATAGCTTCCGGCTGGGAGTACGGGGCGTCCTGATAGCTGTCCAGATAACAGTATGCACCCGGTGTCATGATGGCATGATGGCCGGAGGTGACGGCAGCAATACCACCCTCTTCTCCACGCCACGACATAACGGTTGCATTGGGCGCGATACCTCCTTGCAGAATCTCGTCCCATCCCAAGAGACGGCGTCCGTGATTGTTGAGAAACTTTTCGATACGGTGTATCAGATAGCTTTGCAGCTCGTCTACATTGGCCAGATGCTCGTCTTTCATTCTCTTCTGACATTTCGGACAGGTCTTCCAAGCCGATTTGCCGGCCTCATCACCTCCTACATGAATGTATTCGGAAGGGAAAAGTTCCATGACTTCCGTCAGTACATTCTCCAGAAAGGTGAAAGTTTCTTCATTACCGACACAGAAATCGGAGTTCTTGTAAGGTTCTCCCGAACAGGATAGCTGCGGGTAGGCAGCCAGCACTTCTTCCGAATGGGAAGGCATTTCAATCTCCGGAATCACCGTGATGTAATGCTGACGGGCATATTCCAGTATTTCACGAATATCGTCCTGGGTGTAATAGCCGCCGGAAGCTCCGGGTTCATCGTAACGGAGGTATTTACGTCCGCCGTTCCACCATTTCTTCCAAGTGGGGTCTGTACGCCAGGCTGCAAAATCGGTCAGTAAAGGGTATTTCTTGATTTCAAGCCGCCAGCCTGCCGCATCGGTCAGGTGCAGGTGCAAACGGTTGATTTTGTAATATGCCAATGCGTCTATCTGCTTCTTTATAAACTCTTTGGTAGAGAAATGACGGGATACGTCCAGCATCAGTCCGCGATAAGCAAAACGAGGGGTGTCTTCTATCTCGACAGAGGGTACGGAATAGCTGCCTGTGCTTGCCGGTTGCATCAGCTGTAACAGGGTTTGCATTCCATAGAATAATCCGGCTCCCGAAGTTGCCCGGATCTCGATTCGTTGAGAGGTGACGGAGAGTGTATAGCTTTCCGGTGATGGCAATTGGGGGGTCTTGGGGGTTATCAATAAGAAAAGCATCTGTTTCCTGTCTTTCATTCTCGCTTCTTTCAGCTGAACAGGTAATGCTTTCAGGTAATTCTCCCAGAGTTCCGCTTCTCCACCTTGCAGGTTTGTATAAAGTTTAGTCTTTTCTGACAGTAAAAAAGAGCCCGTCCCCTGCTCCATTTTTAATGGGACAGGTATGACGGACTGTGCCAAAATGGGATGTGCATGAAAGCACATCCCCAGTATACATAAGAAAAGACAAACTTTAGGGTATTCTTTTCTTATATTCATTAATCAATTTTGATTTCGTCTACAAATAAAAATGCCTTTTTACCTTTTCCTCCATGCCATGCCGGAAGTGATTTCTCCGGTGAAGCAATGACTCTCACGTATTGGGTGGTCACAGGAGCAAAGGTTAGTTTGTGCTCAACGATTCCGTCTTTGTCTGTCTCTTTCATCTCCGGATATTCTTCGGAAGCAATCTTTTTGAAGGTCTTGCCATCATCTGAAGTTTCTACGGACAGGTTTCTGGCATCAAATACCCAGTCTCCTTTTGCTACATTGGTAGAGATTGCCACGCTTGAGATTTCAGTAGGTTGCTGGAAGTCGATAGTCATATCCATGTCGTTTCCGTTGAAAGCGATCCAACGGCCTGACTTATAGCTGCTATTTTCCTTTCAGACCATCTATCAAAGTGGAAGCTCCTTTGAACAGGTATTGTTCATTGATAGGCTGATTGGCTACAATCGGCTTCATGCTGGATTTGCTGAAATCAATCTTCTCTGTCACTGTCTTGCTTTCGCCGTTGGGACGAATGGCTTTGGCGGACAGGGTTACATTTTCCTTGATTTTCAATACTCCTTCGTAAACGGGGGAAGCGGCAGTAGGTTCTGTGCCGTCTAATGTATAGTAAACAGGGGCACCGTCGATGGTAGACAGGGTAACGTCCATTGTTCCTTCTGCCGGATTCGGGTCAAACTCGGCTTGTACGTCAAATACGTGTTTAGCGTAATTGTATCCTTCTGCATCGTACCACTTAATCAGTTGTGGAAGACGGGACAGGAAGTTGGCATAGTTTTTTTCTTTTCGGGGCTGGACCACTGAATTTCACACAAAGCAGCCCAACGAGGCAATACCATGTATTGTGCATGCGGGAAGGTAGCGATGTATTCTGTCCAGAGGTTGGCTTGCACTCCCTTGATGTATTTCTGTTCTTCCGGAGTAAGAGAAGCCGGCATCGGCTCGTAGCTATACACTCTTTCCATCGGCAGATAACCACCGATACCGAACGGTTCGTTTTCGATGTCTTTAGCTTGGTAGTAGTCGAAATACAGATAGGTGTTCGGTGTCATGATGACATCGTGTTTCTGCTTCGCAGCTTCGATACCACCTTTCTCACCACGCCATGACATCACGGTAGCATTCGGAGCAAGTCCGCCTTCGAGGATTTCATCCCAACCGATGATTTGACGTCCGTGGTCGTTCAGGAATTTCTCAATATGGTTGATGACAAAGCTCTGCAAACGTTCTTCTTTGCTGTGGCTCTGATCTGACTTCAATCCCAATGCTTTGATACGTGCCTGGCACTTCGGACATTTTTCCCATCTTACTTTCGGGCATTCGTCACCCCCTACATGAATATATTGTGATGGGAAGATTTCAATCAATTCACCATAAACATCTTCCAAGAATTTCAATACTTGGTCGTTTCCGGCGCAAAGCACATCCTCGGATACACCCCATTGTCTCCATACTTCGTATGGACCACCGGTACAACCCAGTTCAGGGTAAGCGGCAAGGGCAGCTTGCATGTGTCCCGGAAGGTCGATTTCGGGAACAACGGTGATGTAGCGTTCGGCTGCATAATCTACAATTTCTTTGGCTTGTTCCTGGGTGTAGAATCCACCGTAAGGTTTGCCGTCGTATTCGCCGGAGTTACGTCCGATGACTGTTTCTGTTCTGTTAGCACCGATTTCAGTCAGTTTCGGGTATTTTTTTGATTTCCAGACGCCAGCCCTGATCGTCGGTGATATGCCAGTGGAGGCGGTTCATGTTATGTAAAGCCTGCATGTCGATGTAGGTCTTTATTTCATCCACGGTAAAGAAATGACGGCTGGTATCGAAATGCGCGCCACGATAGCCAAAGCGGGGAACGTCATTGATTTCTACGGCTGGCATGGCAATATCCGCACCGACAGCCACAGGCAATGATTTGCGCAGGGACTGGATGCCATAGAATACGCCGGCTTCCGTAGGACCGGTAATCGTGATTCCGTCACCGGTAACTTTCATCTGGTAGGATTCCGGATTTTCGTTCTCCGTGCCTAATGCCAGTACGATTGCGTTTTTACCTTCTGTTCCGGCTTCAATGGCGAAATCTTTTCCGGTAGCCGTTTTCAGATAGTCTGCCAGGAATTTTGCGTTGCGTTGCATCTTCTCGTTTCCTTCCGGATAGAGAATTTTCACACTGCTCTTGAGGATGAAGGGACTTCCTTGAGCGGTTACAATTTCTTGTGGCATGGGGATGATCTGGTAGTTGGCTTCCTGTTGCGCCGATTGGCAAGAGGCAAAAAGTCCTGCTAGTGCCAGACATCCGGTTAATTTAAAGAGTTGCTTCATAAACTAAAAAATTAAGTGTTAAGTTATTAATAGATTAATTATAAGTTTCACGAATATGTTTGATTGTCAAAGGCAGCTCCTCTCCTTTCTTTATTTGGGGAGAAGTGATGACGACCGTTTTACGTTCTCCGGGAAGAAGGTCGAAAAAGTTGTCGCTGAAACGGGCTCCCTGCAAAGGAATTTCAATAAAGACATCTTTTGCAAGAGCGGGAGAAAACAATGTCAGTTCACACATGCCGTCTTTCTGTTTCATCTTGCAGGAAACGGTTGTTTCAGGCAGAAGCAGGTCTTTTGTTTTTCTAAAGAAGTATACGGTTTCGGCAAGGGTGTTTCCTGCCTTGTCTTTTAGCGTCAGTTGCATGAAACAGCGTTGCTGTTCTTCCGGTGATAGCCAGGTGTCGGTTTTTATACGGTACACGCATTGGGAAGTGTTAGCCGGAACTGTCAATGTGTTGAGTCGTATCGGCTTGCCTTGTTTCTTTCCGTCAAAGTCTGTTACTTCCATTTCCAACATCAGGTGGTCTTTGGTGTCCGGACAGTCGGAAATCAGGTAGATATTGAGGCTGTCGTTCTGCTGGATAGGATTGATGAGGATTGGAGCAAAGACTCGTTTGGCTTGGTAATGCAGGGCTTTCCAGTTACCGTAATAGTCGATGCTCGACCAGGATACTACCGGCCAGCTGTCATTCAGTTGCCAATACAGGGTACCCATACAGTAAGGACGGTTCCGGCGGTGTGCTTCCAGTCCGTGACGCATTCCTTGTCCTTGCAGTACTAGTCCGACATAGACAAAGTCTTCAAATTTTTCGGGGATGATATAGTCGCGCTCCATGTAGGTACGAATCAGGGCGTTGCCGATACTGCTTTTCTGATGAGCATTCATCACTTCCGATTCTATCTGATAATCTTCCGGAGCGGCGAAAGTGGAGATGGTCTTCATTTCCGGAAGGACTGAAAACCGAATTCGCTCATGAAACGGGGCAGGTCTGTATCGAGTGACTCGAATGTTTTTTGACCATACCAGACTCCCCAGTTATGGCTGTCTCCTATCCCCAGGATTCAGGACGCCCCCAGTTGGCAAAAATACGGGGAGCTGTGTATGTAGAAACGATCGGCATCCAGTTCCTTAACCTTGGCTGGAAGGAGCTGATGGAACAGTTTGTCGTAGCCTCGAAACATTTCCTGATAGATTTCGGGCGGGAAGTTCTTGTTGAATCCCCAATATTTTAAGGCTTCCAGTATTTCGTTATTGCCGCACCACATCGCCAGGGAAGCATGATTGCGAAGGCGACGGATGTTATAGCAGGCTTCCGCCTCTACCCTTTTCAGAAAGGTGGGGTCGGACGGATAGGGAGTGCAGGCAAACATGAAGTCTTGCCACACCAGTATTCCGTTTTCATCTGCCAGGTCATAGAAACGGTCATCTTCGTACGTTCCACCTCCCCCATACACGAATGACATTCATGTTCGCTTCGCGGATGTCGCGGAATAAGGTTTGGTAGCGTTCGGTAGTGACGTTAGTCAAGAGTGCATCCTGGGGGATGTAATTGGCTCCTTTGGCAAACATAGGTACACCATTTACTTCAAAATAGAAGGATTCTCCGTCTTTATCTTTTTCATTAACGAGGCGAACAGTACGCAGTCCTATCCGGTGCGATTGCTCGGCTACGACTTTATCTTCTACTATGATTTGAGCGGAGAAATCATACAGGGCGGGCTTTCCCCATCCATTCGGCATCCAACGTACGGGGATGCCACTTCGGAAGGTATGGAAACATGATTGATTCCGGGCTGTAAGGTGATTGCCTGGCTGATGCTTTTTTCTGCACTTCTTTCGAATGAGGTATTGATTCTCACCTCTGCCTGAAGTGGCCGGGAGAGTATGTTGTTTATTTCTAATTCATTAGACAGATTTGCGAGCTGGTCGGTCAGTGCGAGTTGCTTTACGTGATAGTCACTGATAGAAGCTGCGTCATAAAAACGGATGGTCACCGGACGCCAGATGCCGCTGGTCACCATGCGGATTCCCCAGTCCCAGCCATAACTGTAAGGGGCTTTACGGGAGAATATGCTTAAATGTTTGTCGTGATGGTCGTTGTCTGCCGGATAGTTGAATCCGTTCGAGTTATATTGAGGCAGTGTCTGCCGGATGGGGGAATGAAAATAGATGTGAAGAAGGTTTTCTCCGATACGGAGTTGGGACTTGACAGGTATGGTATAACCGACAAACATGTTATCGGCTTTCAGCAACAATGCTCCATTGAGGTATACATCGGCGTATGTGTCAAGACCTTCAAAAACTAATTGGGCGTCATCTCGTTTTAGTTGTTTGGAAGTAACTGTAAAAGCAGTCCGGTATTCCCCATCTCCATTTTCCACCCACTGAATCTTTTGTTTGTTGATGCCATAAAAAGGATCGGGAAGTTGTTTATGGTTGATAAGATCCTGATGAACGGTGCCCGGAACCTGTGCCGGTCGCCACAGCTCCGTCCCTGCCTGGGAAAACTCCCAGCCTGTATTTAGAACGACAACTTCGGAATTGTCATTGCTCTGTGCATATGCCATACTGCAACAGCATAGTAGTTCACATGCTATTTGAGCCTTTTTTCCGATCAAATTAATCATCATAGTGGGGCATTAGATATTAACGGATTCAAAGATATTATTTTTTCAGCAAATTTCACTGATAATTTAACAAAATATGTTGTTTTTGCACGCCACGATAAATATACGGTTTTATTCTTTTTATCATATCGGATAGTTTAACCGCTATTATATCTATCATTTCATTCCTAACAAATCTGTTAATTTCACCGCCTGAAAAGTCATGTGTGCCACACTGCTCTCATATAGAATACCGATTGTCTCTTTATCAATCATCGTCAGGCAACTATATCCCCATCCTTCTGCTTCGTCGAGCATGATTTGATGTTCGGGCAACCAGGTAAGTCCTTTATCCAGACTTGTTTTTATTGTTATATGATTGCGCCCTTTAGTCGTATCCGGATTTGAAAACAACAGGAGGTCTTTATTCAAAACGTTGTCCTTGGCATCGACATGAATCAGACTGGCCATACATACCGGTTCCTGAAGTGCCTTACGTGAAGACGGGTGTTCTGTCCAGGTTTTTTTCCCAAATCTTTCGTTATGGCAATAGCCCGGCTTCCTCCTCTATTATCACGCATATTCAGCATCAATACTCCCGGTTCTATTTCCGCCACTTGCGCTTCCGTTGTATTGGTTCGTGCCATATTGTGCATTTTCCAGGTTTCCCCCGGTCTTTACTATACATGATTCCTGCATTCGGAACACGGGTAGAGTCTATAAACTGCGTTGGAAATACTAATGTGCCGTCGCTCATCGTTATTCCACGTCCGGGTCCTTGAAGGAGGAAATAACAGGAAGGATCTTTCACCTGCTCTGTTATATTGATCGGTTTCGACCATGTTTTACCATCGTCTGTACTCTTTGCCAATACCAGCTGTGCGGTATGGTTTATATCCATTCCCGAATGGGAGCTCCACCAGGCACGTTGATTACCCATACCATGTGTCCATGCGGCAACCACCCAGACGGTATTCGTCTTAGTATCTACTAAAATAGAAGGGTCTCCTACCCCATTCTGTGCTTTAGGCAGACCACCATACTCGCCAAATGAAAGCGGAAGACGCATTTTCTCCCAGCTCTTCCCTCCGTCAGTGCTACGACTCAAACCCACATCTACATATTCCTGTAAATCGACACTACTGTTGTATCGAACATCATACACGCCTAATAAGGTTCCTTTATTGGTAGTCACCAACCCGGGAATACGGAAAGAAGCAGAACCGTCATCACCGGCATGACGAACTCCGACTGCCATCCGGTGAGTAATATCTTTCGGGGAAATAAATTTACAATAGAGTTCTTTCCCATCCACTTTTACAGCATGTAAATCAGAGACTATTTTAGTATGCAAAGAGGCATCTGTTTTCATCTGCAAACTGATCCAAAAAAAATTTACACCCGGAAATAAATTGTAATTACCTTTTAATACTACTTTTTCTGATGATCCCACCTCTGCACATTTGATCGAATAGGAAGGATTAGCCGCCAATGTCCCACCCGGACGGTGACTGGATATGTACTCTACTGGAGCAAAGCGATTTTTGTTTTGATCTTGTAAGGCCTCTGTTCCTCCATAATAGAGTTTGATTGCCTGAATATCAGTTAGATTCGTACTTTTACTAAAATCTAAAATGATTTCATCGAGCTTCTTACTTTCTTTTGCATCCAAACGAAGATAGAACAGAACATTGTCTTGCCGCTCTATCAAAACCGGGATTTGTGTTTCATGAATAAATACTGTGTCTGAAGCTTTTACGTCAAAAGAATATCCTAAGAGGATAAGGAAAAGTAAATAATAAATTCTTCTCATAATGGGGGTATTAGTTAGTTTAACGCGATAAAGATAAAACTTTTCTACTATAATACAGCTATGCAAACAGTTAACTTTCATTTTACCAAGTTCTGGTAGGACTAGTCAATACTTTGACCACGGTTCTGGCTCTTGTCATCATTGATAAGGTAGGCCGCAAGAAGCTGGTTTATTACGGAGTTTCGGGTATGGTTGTTTCTCTGATTCTCATCGGCCTGTACTTCCTCTTCGGAGATTCCCTGGGAGTATCCAGCCTCTTCCTGCTCATTTTCTTCCTGTTCTATGTATTCTGCTGTGCCGTGTCTATCTGTGCCGTGGTGTTCGTGCTCCTCTCGGAGATGTATCCCACCAAGGTTCGCGGACTGGCCATGTCGATAGCAGGATTCGCTCTGTGGATCGGAACGTACCTGATCGGACAGTTGACCCCTGGATGCTCCAGAACCTTACCCCCGCCGGAACATTCTTCCTGTTCGCCCTCATGTGCGTGCCGTATATGCTGATTGTCTGGAAACTCGTGCCGGAGACTACTGGGAAGTCGCTGGAAGAGATTGAAAGATATTGGACCCGTTCGGAATAGTAAAACAAAAAGACCTTAATAACTTAATAATAAAAGATGTATGGATTTTAAGAAACTGGCAAATCAATACAAGGATGAACTCTTGGATAATGTTCTTCCTTTCTGGCTTGAGAACTCACAAGACCATGAGTATGGCGGCTATTTCACCTGTCTGGATCGTGAAGGAAAAGTTTTCGATACAGATAAATTTATCTGGCTGCAAGGTCGCGAGGTGTGGATGTTTTCCATGCTTTACAACAAGGTAGAAAAACGTAAGGAATGGCTGGATTGTGCCGTTCAAGGTGGTGATTTTTAAAAAGATACGGACATGATGGAGACTATAACTGGTACTTTCACTTGACCGTTCGGGTAGACCATTGGTAGAACCATACAATATCTTTTCGTATACATTCGCTGCCATGGCTTTCGGGCAATTAAGCCTTGCAACCGGTAATCAGGAATATGCTGACATAGCCAAGAAAACCTTCGACATTATCCTTTCCAAAGTAGATAATCCGAAAGGTAAATGGAATAAACTTCATCCGGGCACTCGTAATCTAAAAAATTTTGCCCTGCCGATGATACTATGCAATCTTGCTATGGAAATAGAGCATATTTTAGGTAAAGATTATTTGGAACAGGCTATAGACACTTGTATCCATGAAGTTATGGACGTCTTTTATCGTCCCGAACTTGGTGGTATCATTGTCGAGAATGTAGATGTGAATGGTAATCTGATAGATTGCTTTGAAGGTCGCCAGATCACTCCCGGCCACGCGATTGAAGCCATGTGGTTTATCATGGATTTAGGGAAACGCCTAAACCGTCCGGAATTAATCGAAAAGGCTAAGAATATCACTCTTACAATGCTTGAATATGGTTGGGATAAAGAATATGGAGGTATCTACTATTTTATGGATCGTAACGGTTGTCCTCCCCAACAACTGAATGGGACCAGAAACTCTGGTGGGTGCATATTGAAACACTCATATCTCTTCTGAAGAGTTATCAATTGACCGGAGATAACCAATGTCTGGAATGGTTTGAAAAAGTACACGATTATACATGGACCCATTTTAAAGATAAAGAGCATCCCGAATGGTATGGATACTTAAACCGGAGAGGTGAAGTGCTACTACCACTCAAAGGAGGAAAATGGAAAGGATGTTTCCATGTACCAAGAGGGTTATACCAATGCTGGAAAGTATTGGAACAGCTATAAACAATAATGGATATGTTAACCAATCTATATTAATAATCTAAAAATTAATTCTATGACAGAGTTTAACTCAAAAATCAAGAAGAACTCTCGTATATTGAAAATATTTATGTTTTCAATCTGCGCGCTATTTGCATGTGCTATCAGTAGTCATGCACAGAGTTTAGTGAAAGGAACTGTTACTGATGGTATAGGAGAACCGCTACCAGGAGTAAGTGTTGTCGTAAAAAGGAACTACTAATGGCACTATTACAGATGTAAATGGAAAATATAGCATTCAGGCCACCGCAAAAGACATTTTATCATTCTCATATGTTGGAATGTCAGATCAGGAAATAAAGGTAGCAGGTCAGACGACCATTAATGTGGTTATGAAAGATGATGTGGCAGCTTTGGATGAAGTGATTGTGGTAGGATATGGTACTGCCAAGAAGCAATCTTTAACCGGGGCCGTATCTGCGGTGAAAGGCGACGAACTGCTGAAAGCACCGGCAACCAATGTGTCGAGTCTTTTAGGTGGACGTTTGCCAGGTATTTCATCTGTTCAAGTATCTGGTGAACCCGGAGACGATCAGGCTACATTACGAGTTCGTGGCTCTATTTATAATGTTACTTATATAGTAGACGGAATGCCTCGTTCTATTAATGATATTGACCCTAATGATATCGAAAGTGTATCTGTTTTGAAAGATGGAGCTTCTGCAGCTGTTTATGGATTAAAAGGAGCCGGTGGTGTTATTATTATAACTACAAAAAAAGGTCAGGAAGGAAAATCCAAAATCACTTATAATGGTTCAATAGGAGCATCTATGAATGCAAACTTTCCGCAGTTTATGAATGGACCTCAATTTGCATATTATTATAATATGGCTGACATGATGGATAAAATGGCTAATGGAAGCATTTCAAACATTAGTCAATATAATCCCGTTTTTACAAAGGCGAATGTGGAAGCTATGTTGAATGGTGATCCTACTGACGGATGGGATAATGTTAACTATATTGATAAAGTATTCGGAACCGGTATTAATCAGAAACACAATGTAACAATACAGGGAGGTAGTGATAAGATGCGTTACTTTGCTTCTGTGGGTTATTTAGGTCAAAAAAGGTAACATTGACAATTTCTCTTACAAGAGATACAATTTAAGAACTAATCTTGAGACTCAACTGGCTAAGAAGTTCCAGTTAAGTTTAGGTATTGCAGGAAATGTCGGTAAACGTGAAACTCCGGGATATGCTTCAGGCGGTACGGATTCTAATTCCGAATTGGGTGAACAAGGTTGGTTGTCAGTAGCTCATCAGACTATAATGATGCATCCCTATTTGCCGGAAACATATGACGGACTTTATACTGCTACTACACAGAATAACACAAGTCTGCCCAACAGTCCGTTGGCTGCTATTTATGAATCCGGATACAAGCATACCAATAGCTTTGATTTGCAGACCAACATCTCATTGCAATACAATGTGCCTTGGGTTAAAGGTTTGAGTGTAAAAGTAACCGGAGCTTATGACTATACAACTTCTCATAATAAGAATTTGAATACGCCTTACTCCACATATATACATAAAATGCCGACTTCGACAGCAGATTGGACTTGGTCTAAAGCAGACGATCCTCGCGGCACAGCAAATGGAATAAATTTAGGTGAAGGACAGTATAGTTCTCATCAAATGGTAGGCCAAGGAAGCATAAACTATGCAAGCTCCTTCGGAAAACATAATGTAGAAGGAATGGTATTAGCAGAAATCCGGGATTATAAAGAAAACAGTTTCTCCGGCTATAATAAGAACATGAGTTTCTCTGAACTACCGGAATTGAGCTTTGGACAACCTGCAGACTCTCCAATCTCGGGATACAGTGATGCAAACCGTAGTATTGGTTATGTTTTTCGTTTGAAATATGACTATGACAATAAGTATTTGGCAGAGTTTACAGGTCGATATGATGGTTCTTACAAATTTGCCGGCAATGTTAGTGGGAAACGTTGGGCATTCTTCCCGTCAGCGTCAGTAGCGTGGAGAATATCTAAAGAAGATTTTATGTCTAGTCTGACATTTCTGGATGATATGAAGATACGTGCATCTGTCGGTTTATTAGGAAACGATGCAGTGAGTCCGTATGCTTTCCTTAGTACTTACAATTTGATGGATGGTAACAAAAATGCATACCAAACAATTCTGAATGGAAAAGTAATGCAAGCATTACGCGCCTCTGTAATTGCCAATCCTACTCTAACTTGGGAGAACACCTTAACCTACAATGCAGGATTTGACTTTACGATGTGGAATGGTCTGTTGGGAATGGAGTTTGACGCATTCTATAATTATACCTATGATATTTTGACAGCAATGGGAGGCGATTACCCCCCATCTATGGGAGGATATTATTATACTTATGCCAACTATAATAAGGTCGATAGCAAAGGCGTTGAAGTAACGGTGAGCCATCGTAATAAATTAAACTTGGCAGGTAAGCCATTCTCCTATGGCGCAAGCTTCAATCTGACATTTGCAAGAAACCGTTATCTCCGTTATCCAGATAGTCCGAACACAGTAGAGTGGAGAAAACGCACAGGACGTAGTGTCGATGCTTCTGTTGTGTGGGTTGCAGATGGCTTATTCCGTTCAGAAGAAGAAATAAACAATTCAGCCTGGTATGGCACTCGTCCTAATGTCGGTGATATCAAATACAGAGATTTAAATGGTGATGGTAAAATAGACGAAGATGACAGAACACGTGTTGGACGTGGCAATCGTCCCGAATTAACTTACGGTTTGAACCTGAATTGTGCCTGGAATGGATTCGATTTAAGTGCACAATTTACTGGAGGTGCACTGTTTGACGTATCATTGACGGGTACTTATTATAATGGTTATGACGATAATACAGTCTGGACACAGGCATTTAAAGAAGGTGCCAACTCACCATTATATTTAGTTCAGAATGCATATACAGTAGAAAATCCGAATGGAACATTCCCACGTCTTACGCTAGGTAATCAAGGACATGGAGGAGATAATGGATTAGCTTCCACTTTCTGGTTGCGTAACGGTAGATACCTTCGTCTCAAATCCGTACAATTGGGTTACACATTCCCCAAGAGATGGATGAGTCCTGTCGGCATTCAGAATCTTAGAATTTATGTAGAAGGTTCTAATTTATTTACGCTCTGCGGTCTTCCTGATGGAATCGATCCTGAATCTCCGGGAGTAAATAACGGATACTATCTCAACAACGCACCATTATGGGCGGTATCACTTTGACTTTCTAAACCTTTTAAAAGTTCTATTATGAAAACAAAAGTATTAAGTATCATATTGTTGGGAGCCTCTTTGGGGCTTGGCTCATGTAGTGATTATCTGGACATGACTCCAACAGACAGAGCATCAGATAAACTTGTATGGAGTAAACTCGATTATGCAGAACAGGCAGTCAACGATTTCTATCGCTATATAGATTATTTAGGAGTCTATCGGGACGGACAATGTTTAGCGGGAATGACAGAGGCTTTGACAGACCAGCTTAAATATGGTTCCTATAATTATATGTCCAAATGTCAGATTCCTAGTGAAATAGCTTATGGAGGTTCTGTTCTCACAGTGAATTATGTTAGTACTTACCTGGGCAACTGGACGACAATGTACGAATATGTGCGTCGTGTCAATGAAGGTATCAATAAATTAAAGAAATATGCTTCATTTGGTCAGACTGATGAAGAACGCTTGGAAGCTGAAATGCGTTTCTTCAGAGGGTATCTCTATACTGATTTATTGAAACGTTATAAAGAAGTGATTATATACGATGAAGATTTGGATAATATAAAAAAGGATATGCCGGTTAGTTCGGAAGCCGACGGATGGAACTTTGTATATAACGACTTAAAATATGCCGGTGAACATTTGCCTGTTGATAAAACTCCTAACGGACGTCTTACTAGCGGAGCAGCTTATGCAATGTTATCAAGAGCCATGTTGTATGCAGAAAGATGGGATGACGCTCGCATCGCAGCTGAAAAGGTGATGGGAATGGGTTATGAGCTAGAAGCAAAGAAGACTATTCAAATGCTTTTAAAGCAGGAAGCAAAGAAGCCATTTTACAATATTGTTATGATAAGAGTTCCACTGTGACTCATGACTTTGATGGATATATGGTTCCTGGAGGTGATAAAGCACTGGATGGCAATTCCATGACTGGTGGATTCGGTACTCCGACACAAGAGATGGTTGAATCGTATGAATATGCAGATGGTAGTGGCTTCCCCGATTGGAGTGCATGGCATACTGCTGAAGGTACTACAACGACTCCTCCTTATGATAAACTAGAACCACGCTTTAAAGCTACCATTCTTTATAATGGAGCAACATGGAAAGGCAGACCGATAGAATCTTTCGTAAACGGTACTGATGGTTGGGCTGCATGGAAAACAGATGCCAAACCGGAAGGACGTTCTACTACCGGGTATTATTTACGTAAACTGGTAGATGAAGCTCATAATTTTACTTCCATACAAGCCAGTACACAGCCATGGACAGAAATTCGTTACGCAGAGGTATTACTGAATCATGCAGAAGCATGTTATCATCTGAATGGCTATACGGATAAGGCAAATAAAGACATAAAAGATATTCGTAACAGAGTGGGATTGTCTTACACAGACAAAAGTGGGGATGATTTAATGAAAGCCATCCGTCAGGAACGCAAAGTAGAACTTGCTTATGAAGGACATTATTATTGGGACATGCGTCGTTGGAAATTATCTGCGACAGCATTTACCGGTATTCGTCTTCATGGAATGAAAATAGAGAAAAATGCAAATGGGTCTTTCACTTACATTTATACAGAATGTGATGATAAAGATCGTAATTTCCCGACTAAGATGTATCGTTTCCCAATGCCACAGGCAGAGTTGGACAATAACGGTGCGGTAACTCAATATGCAGAATGGCAATAAATCTAAAATGAAAACATTATGAAAAAGAATATATTATATCTATTATTAGGGATTTTGGCTCTCACGAGTTCTTGCCAGGATCCGGAATATGTGCTTCCTACTGCGGACAGACAGGGAATCACGAGCTTGACTGCACTCTTTACTTCTGGGCCATACGTGGATAAAGAGGCTGTGGTATATACTATTGCAGATGCTTCTGTAGATAAGTATGTAATTCCTATGCCATGGTATTATCCGGAAAATAGTGATAATGAAACTTCAGAATATATGAAAGCGATGAGGATTCAGGCAAAGTTGGCACCAAACTGTACTATTGAACCGGTTCTTTCAATTCTGGATCTGACTAAAGAGAATTATTTCACTTATACAGACGCTCAAGGATATAAGAAACAAATCTGCATCACAGGCGAAAGAGTTAAGTCTACTAAGTGTCAGTTATTAAGTTTCTCAATACCGTCTGAAGACATTACAGGTATTATTGATGAAGACCACAAAACTGTATCTTTAATCTCTGCGGAAGATTTATCTTCTTGCTTGGCAGATTATTCACTGTCGGCTCATGCGACCATGTCACCGGATCCTAAAACAGAGCCTCTTAATTTTAATTCACCTGTTGAGCTTACAGTGATTGCTCACGATGGAGTGACAAAGCAAACTTATACTATTCAAAAAGCAGTACCGGATAAGATTCCTTACGGATATAGAAAAGGTAGTGAGACAGAATTATTTAAATTGGATATGGGAGTTATCGGCTTACCTTGGACTGGAGCAAATGCACCTTCTTTAGCTGTTTCGGAAATAATCTGGTAGTTTGCTTGGGTGATGGTACCACAACTCCTGCATATTACAATGCATCTACGGGTTATAAGATTGGTAATGTAACTTTGGGTAGTGTGAGTGTTGCATCTTTAGGATGTATGACAAGTGATAGTAGGGGAAATATATTATTAGCAACGAAGGCTACTAATGGCAAGTCTTTCTCAATCTATAAGACTTCTTCTGTTACGACTGCTCCAACTTTATTGACTACTTATACTAATAATACAGGGTTAGATATGGGTACGAAAGTGTCTGTTCAAGGAGATATTAATACTAATGCCTCTATTATTGCTACTTGTGACGGAACAGCCAGTTCAGGTTCCAATAAGTTTGTTCGTTGGATTATAACAGACGGTGTATTGGGAAGTCCTCAAGTAGTAACAGTGAATGGTGTAGGTAATTGGGGAGCTCCGCATCAAAACACTAAAGTTGTGACTAAAGGAACTACTGCTCAAAGTGATTATTTTTGTCATACTATGATTCTAACATTCTTTATTGGGTGAATGGAACAAATAATAATGCAAATAAATCTCTGGAAGACTCCGACAATGGTAATTCTTGGGCAATGAATAACAACTGTCTGGATACAAGAAGCTTTAATAATGCACAATATCTTGTATTGGTATGTACAGCTCATTTCCCGCAATGGGGTGGAACTCCATGCTTATATATGTATGATGTAACGTCAGACGGATCATTCACTGGTACAATATCTACTTCAGATGCTCTGTCATTCAATCCTTCACTTTCCTCATACAATTCATCCGATGGTGTAGCTGCAACAGGTGATGTATTGCTTGCTCCGACAACAGATGGATATAAGCTCCGTGCTTACTACGTGGATAACAACTGTAAGGTTATCGGAGGATATGAGTTTGATTGTATCGACAAATAATTAATTGATCTCTTTATCTCATATATGATGAGAAAATACCCATTCATCATATATGGGATAAAGAAATCTGTAAATCATTTAAAGGAGTAGCTATATGTCAACAAAGAAAAAATGTTATGGTTATTATCATTACTGCCTTTTTTCATAGCATGTGGTGATGATAACACTGATATCCCGGATTGGCCATGGGCGGAGCCGGAGACTCCAACTGAACCTGTTGAAGCCAATCCTGATATTGTAAATTTAGGCTGGGCCAATGTGAAAAGCACTTATGGAACCTTGCCTGAACATATCAACGTATATAAATCACCAGAAACACTGGAAGGCAAAAAAAAGCGATAGCTTATATTGCGGTAGGTGATATGAGTAAGGCAGCATTTGGTGTATTAGGAGAAAAGACTGGATTGAAAAAGCCAAAAGAATTTTATGAAGAGAACAACTCCACAATTGTAATCAATGGAGGTTTCTTCTATGAGGGGTCATTAAGCCTAATATGGCGTAACGGTGAAATGGTGTGTAAGAACAATGATGTAACAGCAGAAGATTGGACTAACGGTCCATTCTGGTATCCTGTATTAGCTGCATTCTGTGAAATGAACGATGGCTCATTCAAATCAATGTGGACTTACACAACACTATCCAATGTTACTTATTGGTATTCGGAGCCCTCACCGGTAAAATCAGAAACACCTCCTAATGAAAATTTTCCGTCTACAGGAACTGTCTTAAATGCTAAAACAGGAATAGGCGGTGGCCCCGTACTTCTGTTGGATGGAAACATAAAGAATACATACGAAGAAGAAATTTTATCAGATATTGGCGCCACGGTGAACAGACCTCGTTCGGCTATTGGTATCACCAATGATAAGAAAATGATTCTTTTTGTGTGTGAAGGAGATGGAATGACAACGGGAGTTGCCGGTATGACCACCGAAAATGTAGCTAATATCATGAAAACACTGGATGTACGGATGCTATCAATTTGGATGGCGGTGGTTCCAGTTGCATGTTAGTCAATGGGCAAGAGACTATCAAGACAAGTGACTCCAGCGGAGACGAAAGATCCGTAGCATCAGTAGTCACTCTTAAATAAAAAATGTACTGCGGATATATCAGGCAGTATATACCTAATAAAAACAAGTATGATATGAGAAAATTTCTAAAAATACTAATACTGACTTTCTTGGGAGCAGTTACAATAACCTCCTGTAGTGATGATTCTGATGGAATTTCGGATGGCCGTGGAACGATAATTCGACAGAAAAGCCGGACGAGCCGGATGTTGCAGAAGCTAAGCCACGATATATTTGGATTGATGCGGCTGCTAATTTTCCTGACTATGCCAATAGTAAGGAAAACATAGCCAAAGATATGGAAAAGATAAAAGCGGCAGGATTCACTGATATTATTGTCGATGTACGTCCCACTACAGGAGATGTATTATTCAATACTAATGTTGTAGATCAGGTGAAACGTATGGATGTATGGGGTAATTCCGGATATAGTTATTATGAAAGGACGGAAACTTGGGATTATTTACAGGCATTTATTGAGGAGGCTCGTATACAAGGATTAAAAGTGAATGCTTCTATCAATACATTTGTAGGAGGCTATTTATGTCCGTATAATTTAGGACATGATGGAGTCTTGTTCCGTGATGAATCAAAAAAGGATGGGCTAGTGTAGCTAATCTAGCTGACGGGCTAACCAATACGATGGATTTGTTGGACGATGAAACTGATTATGGAGCGAAATTTTTCAATCCCGCTAATGATGATGTACAAAACTTTGTTTTACAGTTGTTGGCCGACTTGGCTAAATATGATTTGGATGGCATCATATTGGATCGTTGTCGTTATGATGACTATGGCTTAGAAAGCGATTTTTCAGATATTTCCAAACAGAAGTTCGAAGAATACATCGGTGAAACTGTAGCAAACTTCCCGGCAGATATTATGGCACCCGGTACGGATGAAATACCTTCTGACCAGCCTGTTTATTTTAAGAAGTGGTTGGAATTCAGAGCGAAAGTTATTCATGATTTCATAGTAAAGGCACGCGAGAAAGTTAAATCTGTCAATAACAATATCAAGTTTGGAGTTTATGTTGGTGCCTGGTATTCAACATACTATACATCAGGCGTGAACTGGGCCAGCCCTAAATACAACACCTCCGCTTATTATCCGAAATGGGCTACTTCCGATTATAAGAATTATGGATATGCGGACCATTTGGACTATATCTTTTTGGGTGCTTATGCTTCCGTGAACAATATATATGGAAGTGGCGAATGGACCATGGAAGGTTTTTGTAAGAATGGACGTGAACTGTTACAAGGAGATGTACCTTTTGCAGGCGGACCAGATATCGGTAACAGTACCGGATGGACTGACGGAGGACAATCTGCAAAAATTCCGGATGCTATTGATGCTTGTATCAGTAATAGTGACGGCTTCTTTGCCTTCGACCTTTGCCACGTTAAGAAATACGACTATTGGAACGCTTTTAAAACAGGCTTTGATAAATATCTGGAATCTATCGAAGAATGAGGTTTGAACTAACCAACTAATTATGAAAATATATTTATTACAATTCTTTTTATTAATAGGTCTGGGCTTGAATTTACAAGCCCAGATTCCTTCTAACCCTATTCGCGGGAAAGTAACCTGTAATGGGACAGGAGTCCCGGGGGTAGTAGTGACCGACGGAATAGACTGTGTTTTGACTGACCAGCAAGGCCAATATACTCTCCCCCCTAATAGGGATGTTCGTTTCATTTATTTATCCACTCCTTCCGGATATTTACCGAAAACAGAACAAACAATACCTTTATTCTATCAGAAGCTGAATCCGGCCAAGCAAGATATTTACGACTTCGAATTGGTAAGAAATCCGCAAAATGAGATCAATCATTTGTTTTTGGTGCAGGCAGATGCGCAGGTTACTTCCGAAGATGACGTAAAGGCTTATGCTAAATATCTGCAAGATATGAAAGAATATATTCGTCCGTATATGGGCAAAAAAAGAAGTATTCGGCATAGATTGTGGGGATATCGTAGGAGATACTCCTTCTTTATATCCTTCCTATATAGATACGGTATCATCATTAGAGATTCCCATCTATCGGGCAATTGGTAATCACGACATGACGTATGGAGGGCGTACTTTTGAATATTCTTATCGCACTTTCGAAAGTTATTTCGGTCCTATCTACTATTCATTAAATAAAGGTAATGCTCATTATATCGTGCTTGACAATTGCTTTTATGTCAACCGTGATTATCAATATATAGGTTACATTGATGAACGTACTTTCCAATGGCTGGAGAAAGACCTCTCTTATGTGCCCAAAGACAAACTTGTCTTTGTAGTGATGCATATTCCTTCCAGTCTTCAGAAGAAGCTAAGATATAACACGCTAGATCAAGATGAAACGGTCAATACAGCTGCACTATATAAATTATTGGAAGGTTATAATGCCCACATCATTTCCGGACATACACATTTTAATGTAAACGTATGTTTTAATGACTCATTAATGGAACATAACACAGCTGCCGTATGCGGTACTTGGTGGCGTGCAGATATTAATGTGGATGGTACTCCGAGGGGATATGGGGTATATGAAGTAGACGGGAACCAAGTGAAATGGCTATATAAAAGTGCAGGCTACCCGAAAGAGCATCAATTACATGTATATCAGGCCGGATCATCTGACGAGTACCCTTCCGATATTATTGCTAACGTATGGAACTGGGATGAACAGTGGAAAGTGGAATGGTATGAAAACGGAAAGCGAATGGGAGAAATGCAACGCTACAAAGGATATGATCCTGCAGCCAAAGCAATCTGTTCTGACAAAGAAAAAGGTGAAATATGAATGGATTTTCCCAGTTCTTACCGAACATCTATTTCATGCTACTCCCCCGTAATAAAAATGCTAAAATAGAAGTGAAAGTAACAGATCGCTTCGGCAATGTGTATACTGAAGCTGTCGAAAACAAATAAGAATCATATGTTGAAAGCCAAATATTTTATATTATTGATATGCTTCTCCTTTCTCCTGAAAACAGAAGCGAAAGTAACCCTTACTTCCATTTGGGGGATAATATGGTGTTACAGCAACAATCGGAAGTTACTTTTTCCGGAACAGCGACTTCGGGAAAACGTGTGCAGGCTACCGCTTCATGGAATAATAAAAAATCCAAACGAATGTTGATGCAAAAGGTGAATGGAAACTTTTCTCCAAACACCGGTAGCTGGAGGTCCGTATAGTATTACGTTCTCGGATGGAGAGGACCTCACATTGCAGAATATTTTAATAGGAGAAGTCTGGTTCTGTTCCGGACAGTCGAATATGGAAATGCCAGTGAAAGGATTCCGTGGACAGCCTGTGTTTGGTTCCCAGCCATACATTGTATCTGCTAATCCCAAACGTCCACTGCGTCTCTATACTGTAAAAATGCCTGGAGTACCATTCCACAGGAAGCTGGGGTGGACGGAGAATGGAAAGAAGCCTCTCCGGAAGATGTTGCTGATTTCAGTGCAACTGCCTATTTCTTTGGCAATCAGTTACAGCAATCTTTGGATGTTCCTGTCGGTCTGATACATTGTTCCTGGAGCATGTCAAAAATAGAGGCTTGGATGAATAAAGAGACTTTATCGGGCTTTCCGGAAATAGCATTGCCTGATGTAATACAGAGAGAGTTCGGGTGGACGGCAGGGACTCCTACATTATTGTGGAATGCAATGGTGAATCCATGGAAAGGATTTCCTGTTAAAGGAGTGATTTGGTATCAAGGTGAAGCAAACACACCCGATCCCGGATTATATAAGAGATTATTTCCTGCAATGGTTTCTCAATGGAGAACATTCTTCAACAATCCCCAAATGCCATTTTATTACGTACAGATTGCACCATGGAAATCGGAAGGCAATGATAAACTGGATTGGGCTTGGTTCCGCCAGTGTCAGTTGGAGTTGATGTCAGCTGTTCCAAATGTTGGAATGGTGACCACAGGTGATGCCAGGAGTGAAAACTTTATTCATTCGCCCTATAAGATAAAGGTCGGTGAACGACTGGCTTATTGGGCATTGGCAAAAACGTATCATCGTAAAGGTATTCAATATTCCGGTCCTATATACAAATTCCACCGGGTAAAAGGGAACGTAGTAGAAATAGACTTTGAACATGGTGAAGAAGGATTGACACCGGAAAATCAAAACGTGAAAGGATTTGAAATAGTGGGGACGGATGGTATATTCCGACCGGCCAAAGCGGAAATTATCAGTGGTTCTTCTACTGTAAAGGTCTGGAATGATTCGATCAATGACCCCATAGAGGTACGTTATTGTTTCCGGAATTATATGTTGGGAGAATTATGCAATAATGCGGCTATTCCTGCTTCTCCTTTCCGGATTGTAATCAAAAAAGAAACCTGCGTTAATGTGGTTCGATGCCGAAGCTAACTTCGAACGTTTCAGCCATAAAGACTCGATTGACTATTATTTGGAGAAAATCAAATCAGTAGGTTTCACTCATGCAATAGTGGATATACGACCCATTACGGGAGAAGTACTTTATCAAAGTCAGTTTGCCCCACAAATGAAAGAGTGGAAAGGCGCAAAGGCCGGGAATTTTGATTATTTGCAATACTTCATTAAAAAAGGGCACGAATTGGGTCTTGAGGTTCATGCTTCATTAAATGTATTTTGTGTCGGACACAATTATTTCGATCGTGGAATGGTGTATAGCGGACATTCGGACTGGGCGTCCATGGTATATACTCCCGAGAAAGGCATTATTCCGATTACGGAAGAAAAACATAAATATGGTGCTATGATCAATCCTTTGAACGAGGAATATCGTACGCATATTCTAAATGTACTGAAAGAAGTGGTGACCAAATACTCTGATTTGGACGGTTTGATGCTCGATCGTGTACGTTATGATGGTATAACAGCCGACTTCTCACCGCTGTCACGTGAAAAGTTTGAAGCATATATAGGTAAGAAAGTGGCGAAGTTCCCCGAAGATATTTTTGTTTGGAAGAAGAATACGGACGGAAAGTTTATCACACAACCGGGAAAGTATTTCCAGAAATGGATGGAATGGAGAACGAAAAACATTACTGATTTTATGGCATTGGCACGTAAGGAAGTGAAAGCCGCCAATCCAAAAGTTTCTTTCGGCACATATACCGGAGCTTGGTATCCGTCTTACTATGAAGTGGGAGTTAATTTCGCTAGCAAAAGTATGATCCGGCTAAAGACTTCAGTTGGGCCACTCCCGAATATAAAACTTACGGATACGCGGAACTGACCGATTTGTATGCAACCGGAAATTACTATACAGACATAACGATAGAGGAATACAAGAAAACGAACCGCAATATCTGGAACGAGACAGATTCGCAGGCTCAAGCCGGTACATGGTACTGTGTAGAAGGTTCCTGTCAGCACTTGCGTCAGATTCTTAAAGACAACAAGTTTATGGGCGGCATCTTGGTGGATCAGTTCTATGATAATCCGGGGAAATTATCCGAAACAATAGAGATGAACCTTCGTCGATCGGATGGACTAATGGTATTCGATATAGTACACATCATCCAAAAGAATCTTTGGAAAGAAGTAGAAAAAGGAATGCGCGAGGGGGGAGCTTTATGAACAACAGAGCTTTAGCTTTAGATGCCTTACGGGGATATGCAATTATTACGATGGTGCTTTCGGCTACCATCGTAACGCATGTTCTTCCCGGTTGGATGAGTCATGCTCAAACGCCTCCGCCAGATCATGTGTTTAATCCTCTGTTGCCCGGTATTACTTGGGTAGATCTTGTGTTTCCTTTTTTCCTGTTCGCTATGGGAGCCGCGTTTCCTTTTTCCATAAGGAAACGTGCTGAAAAAGGTGATTCAAAACTAAAACTCGTTTATGAAGCTGTCAAACGGGGGATTCAGTTGACCTTCTTTGCTATTTTCATCCAGCATTTTTATCCGTATATGTTAAGTTCTCCGCAGGATATCAGAGCATGGCTGCTGGCTATACTCTGTTTTGCTGTTCTATTTCCCATGTTCATGCGTATTCCTTTGAAAATGCCGGATTGGGCACATATTTCAATAAAAGTGGGAGCTTACATTGTTGCTGCCATTATGTTAGCTACCACTTCTTATGCGGATGGGAAAACATTCAGCTTATTCTCCAGCAACATCATAATTTTACTGTTGGCTAATATGGCTATTTTCGGTTCTATCCTTTACATTTTCACAATGCATAATCGTTGGATGCGTTTAGGAATTCTGATATTGCTGATGGCTATGATAGTAGGGAGTACGGTTGACGGTTCGTGGACACAGAGTGTATTTAATTATACTCCTCTGCCGTGGATGTATCGGTTTGACTATTTGAAATACTTATTTATCGTTATTCCCGGCAGTATAGCCGGTGAGTATTTAGCGGAGTGGATGAAAGCATTTCAAAAAAGAGACGGATGATTATGCTACATCTCCTTATCGTAAAATGAGTATTATGCTAATGATATTATCCGTTATCATCATCATTAGCAATCTTTACGGTCTATACACTCGTAATTTGGTTGTTAATCTGGTGGTTACTGTTTTATTGTTATTAACTGGCAAGTGTGTATTTCCACATAAGGTGGATGGAATAGCTCTATTATGGAAAAAGTTGTTTAACGCAGGGGCATATTTACTTCTTCTGGGTTTGTGCTTTGAGCCTTTCCAGGATGGTATTAAAAAGATCCAACTACTTTTAGTTATTTCTTTGTCACTTCCGGACTGGCTTTTCTGGCTCTTTTATTTCTAAGTATCGTTTGTGATTATTTCCGATGTGTCAAAAGTACTCGTTTTTTGGTGATGTCCGGTCAGAACCCGATGATAGCTTATGTGGTTGGCGATTTGTTGATTATGCCCTTGGCTAATATACTTGGAATTGCTTCATTATTATCTTATTTTCAACAAAATGCCTGGTTGGGATTTCTTCAAGGAGTAATCCTTACTTCTTTAGCTGTTTTAGTAACTATGTTCTTCACAAAAATCAAGTGGTTTTGGAGAACATAAATATCAATGTGATTATTTTATATTAAATTAGTTGACATACTGTCGTTTTTTCTTTGACTCTCCTATTTTCCACTTTTTATGAATGAAAGAAAGTAGAGCGAGTAAACAATAAAATACGGTATTTATATGCATAATTACGAATAAAAGAACCGGCATTTGCATATAAATTACCGTATTGTTTGTGAAAAATACACGGTTGATTGTAATGAAACGTACGGTTAGTTTTAAAGAAACACACGGTTGGCTTTAAAGAAACGTCACGTACATTTAAAAGGAAGCATATTCTGCTCGTAAAAACACGATTTATTGATTTATTAGAAGTGCTTTGATGAATTTGTTTTATTAAACAAAATGCATAAATAGATTTAGAAATACATTCACTATGCAATGCATGATATCAAATAATAATGATTATGCTCCATAAGGAACGGATTTCTTTAATTTCTGAATAATACTAATGCTTAATCTACGCGATTCTTTTCTATGTCCAGTTAACAAGCTGAATAAATTCAATTATAGCATCATTCAAATACCAAAATGATATTTTACCATTTTGATATTTGGAGATTTTTTTTACCGATATAACATATACAAAAAGCCATCTATTAGAGTATTAAAAATAGTGACGCTATGTCAACAAGATAGTGTCGCTATAGGCTGAATATAGTGACGCTATACCGAGTGGATAGCGTCACTATTTTATTTGATTGCTTTCTTAATGATTGGACAAACAAAATCAGCGTATCTCATCATGCCTAAATCTGTGAAATGAATACCGTCTATAGTAGCTTCTCCATCTTCTCCCAGCATATTTTTTGAAGAGATTAAAATGATATTTTTTCATTTTCCTTCTTTAACCGATTGAATATTTCCTTTAACGTGTCATTTTCTTTTTTGTACTTCTTTAGCTATTCTTTCATCATAAAGTGTATGAGTGAAAATAGGCTCTTCTATAAAAATAACTGGCGTATCCGGATGTTTACAACGAATGATACGATAGAATGCTTCCATTCGTTCTTTCATCTGTTCTGCAGAAGCATTAGGCACAAAGTCTAAAACAAAAACGCTGGCATCTACTTCGGCTATCACTTTGGCCACTTCCAAGTCTAAAAGTGCGTTTCCGCTAAATCCCAAGTTGATACATTCACGGTTCAGCCTTCTCGATATGATATTGGTATGTGCCATTCCGGGACGTGAAGCACAACCTCCTTGAAGAATACTGGTTCCATAAAATACAACCGGCTTTTTGCGGATCGGATAATCAATTAAAGGCTGATCGATGGTGGCTAACGAATCTACTCCTATAGACAAAGAAACCAAGACCATCGTAGAGGAAGATAAAGCATATATTCTCTCTCTTCCGGTCGCATGTTAGCAATGATTGTAAATCCCAAGTTGCTTGATTTGTTTTTCCACCCGGACGACCACTATTAACAAAACGCCACTCTCCATTCTTCTGAAGACAATAAAGGTCTAAGCCTTTTGCACCTGTATCCGTCATATGATTCATATGAAAATTGATGAGCGTTTCCCATTTAGCGGCTATTGTGGTAGAATTACTACGAAAACGTATCGCCATTCCGGCAGAATTACGGCTTAAATTCCATAACGGAGCACGGGAGATATTCTTCAATGAATCCGGGAACCTTTCATATCGGGCTCCGGTAGCTTCGGTAGCTTTTCCTAATAAAGGGAACTTTGAGGCATCATGATATACTAATTGAGCATATATATGACACACCGAAAAAAACATTATAAAAATACAGATTCTTCTTTTCATATTTTGAGTATTATTGTTTCAAGTCCGCCAAAAAACATTTTATTCGGGTGAAGAACATAGTTATCAGTACTGATAATGTTGTCAATACCACTCCTCGTAAAAATCCCATCCATGCGTTTTCGTTGAAATATACAAGCAATGATGCAATTCCTAATAAATTGACCAAAGGCATAATCAACAGATCTCCTACTACATAAGCCATCATAGGATTTTTTGTCCGGGCATTACGAGAAAACGCGTACTCTTCACACAACGAAAATAGTCACATATTACATTAAAAAGCAACAAAGCCATAAATGCCAGGCCTGAAGTGAGGAATAAATAACCAAAAGTGGCGGGGTCTTTTTTATACCTCCTTGAAAAAGGTTCAAAACATAATCCCAGGATAACTAGAAAAGCTCCGGCTGTAAAAGTTCTCTCCAAAGCTTTATAAATCCTGTGCCTTTTCTCAATAAAAAGACTCCACTTATCAATAACGGAATATTTATTATCAGATTCAAGACTGTACAATGTGTATAAAGTCCTGCCAAATTTACAATAATTATAGCTAATGTCAAAAGAATCATTACGATAGCTTTCCATTTATTGGTAGATTCAACAAACGAATCATTGTGTTGCTTCAGCCAGTCCATCAAATATTCTCCCGCAATGCTTCCCGGAATCACGATAAAGAGATATTGTAAATACTCAAAATGAAAAGCCCATGGTAGAGGTGTGTAGTTGTATATAGCTTGTGCCCAGGAATTCTCGACCTGTCCGCTCAACAACAAAGCCATCAATATCAGTAATACACCTACTCGCGCCCGGAGGCTTTGCATTGTGAAAATATATATGACTGAACCAAAAACAGCCATATTTGCCAATAATAATATGATAATATTGCTGAATGATACATCAAAAACTCTTCCATTTGCATATTGAGTTGTCTGTAACAGAACAATAGCTATCCCATATGCTACCACCTTAATAGCTATACGCATCCAATCCGGCATTTTCAGTGGAATACGAATGAACATGGGGAATAATATCACAAAACAAAGGATGGCCAATAACCAGCCACGCATGTCTTGTGGATTACTCAATACATGCGGATAAAAATGCTGGATGAAAATAGCAAAAAAGTCAATTGTGCACCTCGTTTGATAGCTTCATACACCAATCTCAACTTAGTGTCCCCTTTCTCAAATCTTTTTTTGATTGAGAAAGGGAAAGCTGCTCCCATTGCAAACAAGAAGAATGGAAAAACCAGATCCACCCAGGTGATTCCTGATAAACTGGCGTCGAAAGCTCTGTCCGGCGGAGGAGTTTGCGCATGATACATCCATCCGGGTAAAGAATTCCACGCAACCGTTGCCGAAAGCACCATTGTGATTATAGCGTATCCTCGTAGGGCATCTAAAGCATAAGCACGTTTAGTCATAATATCTATGGATTGATTGTTTGAATATATTCTTTGCCAAAACGGTCGGTAACTTTAACCGCTATACGAGCATCTTTATTTTTAGGAGTTGCCCGGAACATATGCTGGGTAGGTCTTGGAGTAATCCATGTATAGACCATCTTTTCCCGGTCCGAACATACCACTGATGCGTATGGGTCTAAACCTGTATATTGTGTCATGCTTCCCATCAATTGACCGTCTTCCAACCATTCCACTTTCCACAGTTTATCCCAGTTCCAGACATTAGCAATAATATCCGACGGATGCTCTTTTAGAGGCCCCTGCCGGATATGAGCGAAACTGATGTTCTTTAGGATATCCGGAACTTTTATAATACCATTTCACATCGTTACCATTCACTTCGTATACACCATAACCACGCGGAGTTCCATCCAGACAAACATCCGCTTTCCACCACGTACCACAAACCGCAGCTGTATTATGTTCCATCAGATTCTCATTAAATACTACATTGAGATTGTAGTGAGTGTGTCCTGTGATAAGATGTGCCTTATAGGGTTTCAAGATCTGATGCAGTGCACCGGCATTAACCATCTGATTGCCAATCATATCATAGTTATACAAAAAAGCTTCTTGCTTTTCCGTTTGACGGGAAGGGATATGCATAATAAAAGAATACGAGTGACCCTTTCGGTACGTATGATAAATCCCTGGTCAAGCCATGCAAATGTCTTTTCGTCCAGATAACCCATATAAAAATAATCACGTCCGATGAAGAAGTTGTTGTCTACTACAATGTAATGGGCATTCCCTTTATTAAAAAGAATAGTAGGAAGGACCAAAAGTATCTTCAAAAGTCTTGTAGGAAGTTTCATGAGTACGACCGTCATAATTCATAGCATGATTGCCAACTACACGATAAATGGGTATATCCAGTTGATCGGCTCTTTTCAGGTAATCGGGATATAATTCTTGATGGTCGCCTACAATGTCTCCGCAATCGATACCAAAAACATCAGTTGTTGCATAAGAAGAGAGAAGTTGTTTGCAATCATCCACTACATACTGATAAATAGCCAGTTCATCTCTGGAAGTAACCTGTATGTCAGATTGAGTAACAAAGACATGAGAGGCATCATCTTTCGGATTCTTCTTTAAATTAAAATTATAGTTTTGCTTTTTAGAATGATCGATTGGTAAATAAAAAGAAGGAATAGTCCCTTTCCGGTCTGTCAGATAACCTGAAGGAGTACAAATATACACAAAACGGCTGTCTCCCAAAGTTGGTATATTATACTTTCCAGAAGCATCAGTTTGCACACATATACGGCCATCGGTAACCATTATCCCCTGTATCCCCTTACCTTCGCAGGTTACTTTACCTTTGATGATATGAATCGAGGCTTCTGCCTGAACTGAAAAGTTCAAGCAGAAGCACATTAAAAGCAATAAAAAAAAGTGTAGTTTATTTGTTCTCATATTGAGGTGTACTTTGTAAATTTATCGAATGATTTCTTTTGCGTATTTCTTATAGATTTGCCGGGCTAGTTTTATTCCGTCACCACCTTCGTTATAGTTGATTCTGTTACTCGGATTTACCCATTCGTTTTCATACATCCGTGATTCATTAAAGAAGACTTCCTCATCAAAAGCCTTCTTCTTTTCGACAGCTTTAATCACTTCATTTATAAAACGATCCCACCGGACAGAATAATACTGATTGGTTAGTCCTGCCCATGACCGATTGGCGTAGTCGGTCAGGTGATAGCTATCTCCCCAAATGGTAATCAGAGAACGGGCATTCATCTCATAATAGTTTTTAGAAGCGGCATCGTGTCCCATATCGCGGGCGTCAGTGATCCATTTATTCAGAGAAAAGGTAGGATGACAGCTAACGAGCTTATCAAGATCAGCAAGAATTTCTCTCATTTTATCCCCTCGGTTTTCATCATCATTATATCTCCGGCTTCATATGCAAGAGTAAACTCATCACGGACTACATTAAAATAATTTCCTAAAACTTGTCGTCCAATATTAACCAAATCAAACTCATAGCTATCCCGTTGACAGTCTTTTACTAACAATAGTAATCTCCACGCTTCAACTAAATCTTTGGGTTGATATTCTATTGTCGGCTTGGTAGTCCAATGTCCATTTCCCTTTAAACAAGGACGTGCATTGGTAAGTGTGCCTTGCCCTACTTGTGCCGGCTGGATATACACTTTTTCTGCCAGTATTTCCCATGCTTTTCTTGCTTCGGGAGACACCTTGCCAGTCCGTCTATCTGCCAGTTTTAAGAACCATTCTTTGTCTGTCTGACCGCTATTCCATGCTTTATCAAGAACAAATTCATACATAAACTGATTCAGGTCTATGCCTTCAAGAGTGGAACCAACTCCTTTAAGATTGCTGCCACCATTTTTTTTAAAGCATCTGCCAACCGTTCACTTACCAATTTAACTGGCCCTGACAAGAAAGAATTTCCTCCGAAATTGCCTAAATAACACCAAAGATAGGGTTGCCCGAAATAACTATCAGTCTGTTTTCCATATTTCTGTATATTCGCAGAAGTAGTCTAATAGAATCAATTTGTCTTGAGGTACAGAACGAAGATAGATTTTATACGTGGAGTAGTCCAATGCTTGATGTCAGCATAAAACAACCATGTCATTTGTAGCCATATTGCTTTCGGATCTACAGCAGCCACAGACTCGTAGATATGTTTAGCCATCATTCCTAAAGAATCGGCATCCCATGAAGGAGGATCTATCTCGTTAAACGGATCTATACCATAAATATGATTTGTGCCATACAAACGAGTTTGTTCGGTAAGATATTCTTTTGTATGATCGCATACAAAGAATCCATAGGGTTAAGGAAAGTGCAACGATATTGATCGGCGAATCCTCCCATTCGCTTACTCTGGATGTTTTTATATTGGGATAGACCCGTTTCAACGCTGCCGGTACATGTCCGGCAAAAGCCGGTAATACAGGTTGCATATTAAACTCACGTTCACGGGCAACGATCTGTTCCTGTAGCTCTGCCTGACTTGACAGCCACTCTTTGGGTAAGGGGCTTTGCCAGCCGTCCAAATTACACATTCTGATGCCACGGAAGATGTGCAGGTCCTGTAAAATAGCCACGTATTTCTTCATCTGTCAATCCTAATTTACTCCAGACCTTATACCAGATGGCTTCCTGACCAGTAATAGCAAGAGGCATATTAATTCCGTTTAGAGCCATCCAATCGATGAAATGTTCCCAATCACTCCATTTCCACCAAGTCATTGAGTATCCGAACGTACAATAGTTCAGAAAGAAACGCGTTGGGACATTTGCCTTAATAGTGACTTCCGCCGGTATATTAGGAAGAGTCTTTGGCAATTCTATCGGATCATCCTTATACCATGAGATAGTAGTCAGGCAGTAGTTTTTCAAATAATGATTCAAACCTACAGCCATAGAGTTAGCATTATTTCCGGAAATAATAATTTTATTCCCTTCACTTTTGATGGTAAAAGTATCTGTAGAAGTATCATTCAACAGACGAAAATCAAAAAATGAAGCCTGTTGAGGAAACAACCGTTGTGTCATTTTACGCATGGTAGTGATATTTGTATCTTCCGCGCGAATTTGGCAGATGACAACAAGAAAAAAAGGAGCACACTAAATATTTTCTTCATAATCATATTATTGTTTGATAAAACGAATAGCACATCCACCGCTTGTTGCCAGTTTGACATGAAGCGTATCAGAAGCCGTTACTGTTTTTTCTTCATATTTAAAAGAAGTCGGATTTGTTTTCCATTCTGCATCATCACTGTCAGCATATATTTGAGCAATATACTTTACCTCCGTCTCTAAAAAACTTAAAGGAATGTCCAACTCTCTTGCATTTTCGTCAGTGATGCAACCCACATACCAATCGCTAGAGTTGCGATCTTTTCGTGCAAATACGGAATAATCACCAATTTTCGCATCTACGACATAAGTTTTATCCCAATCGGTAGGTACATCCTTAATAAAATCAAACGCTTTTATCCCTTTATAATTTTCTGGTAAATCCGAAGCCATCTGTAAAGGGCTGTAGATAACAACAAAGAGTGCTAATTGCTTGCAAAGCGTAGTATTGACACGTGTTCCCGGATATGCCTCGTTAGCAAAATTGAAAGTTCCGAATGTAAAATCCATAGGACCGGCTAATCCTCTGGTAAAAGGAATAACAGTTGTATGTTCCGGAGGATTTCCTCCATCGGGAGACCACGCATTGTGTTCCTGTCCGCGTACACCTTCTTGGGTCATAAGGTTGGGCCAGGTACGTTCAATACCGGTAGGCATAACAGGCTCGTGGTTGTCAATTGCTATTTGATATTTGGCAGCTGTTTCTATTACTTTCCGGTAGTGACGTACGCCATACTGACCGTCATGAGCTTCTTTAAAATCCATTAGGCGATTTACATATCCTGTTTTTACAACATGTACTCCATATTGTTGATAGAAAGCAAAAGCTTTGTCCAGTTGGTTCTCATAGTTGCGTGTAGCAGCTGCCGTTTCATGATGTCCGATCAGTTCCACACCTTTTCACGGGCATAATCTGTAATTGCTTTAATATCGAAGTCCGGATAAGGTTTGGTAAAGTCTAAAGAATCACCATGCTTCATCCAGTTTCCTTCCCAGCCGACATTCCATCCTTCAACTAAAACACCGGAGATACCATTCTCTGATGCAAAATCTATATATTTCTTTGTATTGGCAGTAGTTGCGCTATGTTTAGGACCATAATACCATGTTCCTTTGCCCAAATGCATTTCCCACCATATACCCATGTATTTTCCTGGCTTTATCCAGGAAGTATCTTTAATTTTGGAGGGTTCGTTGAGATTCAACATTAAATAGGAGGTAACTAGATCGCCCGGTTTATCACCAATCACGATCGTTCTCCAAGGGGTAACAAATGGAGCTTTTGATATATGCTGCTACTCCATTAGACCAAGGTACTAACGAAGCACAGAGGGTGGCAGAATCCTTTGACTGTCAGATTCATTTTAGGATAATCTGTCAGATTGGCTTCGTGAATGGTAAGATACTTTCCTTCCGCTGTTTCCATTGTAAGAGGAGTACGTACGGTGTCTAGTTCGTTAATGGGAGAGAAGGTTGCTATACACTCATAATACGGATCGGATGCAGGAATCCACCAGGCTTTGTGTGTACCTGACATTCTAAATTCTGTTTCTTCACTCATAATCACTAATGAATCCATGGATTCCTGTTGCGGGAATTCATAACGATACCCAATACCATCATTAAACAGACGGAATATTACATTAAGTTTGCGCTTTCCGTCTGTTTCTTGGAGTAGTACCTTCAATTCATTATAGTGATTGCGTACATACCGGCTCTCTCCCCAAGGTTGTTCCCAAGTCTCGTCTAAAGAGGAACGTTCGGTACCTTTAATCACAAAGTGGTTTAAACTATCCTCATGTTCCAGAATAAATCCCAGTTTAGAAGGGAGTATCATAGCGGCGTTTTCTTTGTTTACTGCGTATGATATTGTATTATCATTTTCTGTGACTGTTAGTTGTATTTTACCATCCGGAGATTTTAGTACCAGATTATCAGTCTCGTTACAAGCTGAAAGGAGGCTGGTGATTCCCAGAATATAAAATACTCTCCTTAATACAGTTAATCGATTCATCTTCTTTCCTTTTTTATGTTTTTGCTTATTTAGATTGCTGCATTTTGCGGGTATATACATTACCACAATGATCTGTAACTTCTACTCTTATTTCGGAATCCTTCGTTTCAGGAACCGCATAAAACAAGTGTTCGGTAATGTCCGCTCCCAAATACTTGTGTTTGAATGTAGAACTGTTTTCTCGCAGTATTCATAAATAGCAGGATCGTATCCGGAAAAACGGGGCATTTCCCCCTTGTCAATACCATTTTCATACCATTTCACTTTCCAGGTTGAATCGTAATTCCAAACATTTGCTACAACTGCCTCCTTTTTATTACGACTGGCACCTACCGGATAAAGCTCGAATTGATAATCTTTGTCTTTTCCTACACATTTGTAATACCAATTGACTTTACCTCCGTCAAACTCGTAAACGGCATATCCGCCTGGAGTTCCGTCACAAGCCCAGGAGCTTGCCAAAACAGTGTTGACAAGGGAGCATGTACATGTTCGTAAAGATTGTCTGCCAAAACATAATTTTCATTATAGTGCTCATGCCCCGACATGATATGGGTATTGTAAGGTTTTAGCAGCTCATACAAATGAGAACGGTTGTTCATGACTTTCATAGTAGACTCTTTTTTCCCCATTCTTTCCGACGTGCTTCTCTTGAATATGTAGGAATATGCATGGCAACTACTACTGTAGATCCTGGAGTGACTTGTTTCAAAATCCTGTTCCAGCCACTGAAGCTGCTGCTCGGTGAGATAACCAACATATAAATAGCTTTTTTGCAATAAAGAAAATATCATCAAGAACAACATAATGTATATCTCCTCTATTAAATGAATAATAAGTGGGACCATAATAAGATTTGTAAGTAATACGGGCATGTTCATTAGAACGTACGTTTAAATCTAAATCATGATTTCCAATTACATAGAAAAGGGAATTTCCGTTTCAGCTATTGCATCTATCATCGGTGTAAAGTAACTGGGCTTTTTATTGATGTCACCGATAATGTCTCCACAGACTATTCCATAGGCAGGAATCCCCTGATAATTAGTTGCCAACAGTTCTTTTTTACATCTTTTGAAGCCTGCTGTACTTGTGGCATTTCTTCATCGAAATAAACTTGTGGGTCAGCCCATACCACCAAAACGTGCTTTTGTTGTCAGTAGATGATGGTGTCAGTTCAAAATCAATATGCACTTTTTTGAAGGTTGAGCAGGTACTTTTTGAAAGAACGCAGGAACTTTACCTTTCATCGGGAATATTATAGCCATCAGGAAGGGTGATGTAAATGTCTTCTGCATTAGACGTATCTTGATATGGAATATTGTCCCTTGTCATCCGTAAGGACAATTTGTGTACCATCTGTAACAGGTACATTAGCAATTCCCTTACCTCCGGACAGTACTTTCCCATAATAGACCACGGAGTAGTGATTGCCTGCACACTGAAACAGGAAAAACTCCATTGGAACAAGCTTAAAAGCAATAATAGTCTTAATTTCATTCTTTAATCCTTTCTATTTTAATCAAACGTGTGAGAGGCTTGTTTATTTTATATATTTGAGTTATCAACTGGTCTATTTCAGCTTGCCAGGCTTCACGTATCTGTGGAAACATGGCTTGGGTATAATTGGTATATAAATACTTCACTAAATAGTGACTTTCTCGCTCCGCTTTGGCAGCATCAAGAGCAGCTTTATTATCTGCGAAAAGTAATCCTCTATGCTTAAAAAGACATACTGCATAGCCATATACTGTCGTAAACGTTTTTCTATAGCACATCTTTCCTCATTCAGATACATGATAGACAGGCTCTGTTGGTATTGGGGCGTGCATGTTATTTCAGCCAGATTAATTCCTTTACTCAATTCATTGCCGTCCCAGCGTCCTATTTCTGTTCCATCAATAGTCACTCGGAAATTGCCATGCAAATCGGTCACTTTCATTATTTCCTGATTCATTTCCTGCATAAAGGGAACTTGTCTGACAGCATCCCGGGCTGTACCTTTTGTTCCCCAACGAGGAATAGTGTCGACAGGAAAGGGCAAAGAACGGGATAAATAGCTGAAAGATATTGTGTCATTTTCGTTCTTTATATGAGTTATTCGACAATTTCTCTCTTCCATTGCTTTCCTGTTAGTTGCATTGATATGAAAATAAGCGACTTCTTTCCCTGCAAGTCCCTGTGCTTTTAAGAACAAATATGCCATTACCATGTGACCGTCTTTATCCGGATGAATTCTGTCACCTCCACAGAAAGTAGCTGTAGAATCAGACTGCTGAATCTCCTTATTCAGCTCACATCACTGTATTGAAATTGACAAATCCCCATCCTCGCTTTTGGGCAACTTCTGCTTGCATTTCAATAATTCTTTTGATCGTCTCATTCTTTCCATGTAAAGTTTCCACTCCTTCCAATTTCACATTCTCATCATAAGGAGAAGAACCCAAAAGTACTACGTTTTTTATTTTCTTGTCTGCAAGAATCTGCTGTTGTAGTTTTCCAAACTCTGTGTTAGCGTATTCTACCTGTTTATTCGCGTACTTATCATATCCGGGCTTATTATATCCGTCATATCCGGAATCATTCATTCCGAAGGAACAAACCAGATAAGTTGGCTTTTTAATTTTAATATCTGAATCGAAACGAAAAACCATGTGGCTTGCACAATCGCCACCAATTCCTCCATTATAAATACGAAGAGGCAATTGGGGAAATGCGTCATATAATACAGCCATATATAAGAATGATAATGGCCTCCTTCCGTTATACTATTTCCAAGAAAGACAATTCTGTCATTGGCTTTAAATGATGGAATTTGCTGTGCACTTACGGGAAACAATAAAATGCAACAGGTATATAATATGAATAGTATTTTTTTTCATTGCTCAATCTTTTTATTCAATAGGAGTCAGAATTGCTGCCCAACCACCGCCTTTGGCCATTGTGACATTGATCGAATCACCTTTTGAAACTATTACCTCTTCTGTTTTAAAATCCGATGCATAAACATCTGCATTCACACCATCTTTGAAAACTTCCATTTTATATTTGTCTGCCTCAAGAAAGTTCAGTTTTACTTCAATGCTGCGGGCATTCCAGTCTGTCAGGCCTGCCAAATACCAATTCTTCCCATTTTTACGAGCAATCACCAATTGTTCTCCGATTTTGGCTGTTATCGCTTTGGTATCGTCCCAAGTGGTAGGTATACGGGAGATAAAGGAAGCAAATTCAGGAGCTTTATAATAGTTTGAAGGAGAATCTGCTAACATTTGTAACGAGCTTTCATACACTACATATAAGGCTGCTTGATGGGCACGCGTACCTAAACTGATCGGATGCACGAAATTGATGTAAAAATCTTCTGCTGTCGCATTGTTTACTGCACCAGGCGTATAATCCATCGGACCGGCTACCATTCTAGTGAATGGAAGTATCAGGTCATGTACCGGATTAATATCTCTTGAATCTTTATCGTGCTCTAATCCCAGTACACCTTCAAAAGTCATCACATTGGGGTATCTCTTTTTGTAAGCCGGAAGGTTTGAAAGAACCATGAAAATCAACGAGTAATTTACGGTCCATAGCCGCTTTTCCTACACGCTCGTAGAAATTAACTATATATTGATCCGAACGTTGCATAAAATCGACTTTTTATACCTTTGATTCCCCATTTTCATAAATATCCAGAATTCCTTCCAAATCTTTATCCAGCGGGTTCCACAAAGTCCATAATACAAGGCCAACGTTTTTTTCCTTTCCATATCGTACAAGTTCCGGGATATTAAGTTCGGGGATTGCCTCTTTAATATTCCAAGTCCTGGCTGACCATCCTTCATCTAATAAAATATATTCAATTCCGTATTTTGAAGCGAAATCAATGAAATATTTATAAGTATCAGTATTCACACCTGCCTTAAAATCTACTCCATATACATTGAGTGTACTCCACCAATCCCAAGAGATCTTTCCGGGTTTAATCCATTCTGTATCTTGAGTGACAGATGGAGAGGCTAATTGATATACTAAGTTGTTTTCAATCACTGCTTTGTCATCCTCGTTAATCATTAACACACGCCAAGGGAAGGTTCTTGTTCCTTCAGTTTCGGCAATGTAAGAAGCTTTCTCTAATAATACTTCATCACGGTCGGCATCTTCCTTTAATGCACTTTTTAAAACTACAGGAGGAAACTCGCCAGAGAGTGTGTTATTGCGATCACCAGTCAGGAATAGATTAGGATAATCGAGAAGATCGGATTCCATGATGACAACTTTTGTTCCTTTAGGAGTAGAAAGATAAATGGGTAGATAACCTTTCATTTCTTTAGTCAGAGAGGCAATGTTTAATTCATCAAAAATGGCTTCGCAATGTGTAATGTATTCTGATTCTTTTCTCTAGGCCAATATACTTTGCAACCATCTGTCCAGTTTTGCTCAACAGTTTCATTATTAATGATAACTTTTGGTTGTTGTAGCGAAGTCTCAAAACGATAGGCAGCTCCATTGTTGTATACCCTGAAGACTATTGCGTAATTGCCCTTGCAAGTCAGGGTTAACTGATTATATTGGTCTCTGATGATTTTTTGTTTAAGTGGAACAACAGCGGTTTGCTCCGAATTTACTTTGACTGTTTTAGCCTTTATTACTTTCGGATTCACTCCTGGTTGTTCAATCTGTCCTGCGATATTCATCTGCATCAGACTGGGATTTAGTATACGCTCCCCTGTTGTAATCAATGCTCCAGCTCAATTGTTTACCGGCTGTAACAGTCACTTTGATTTTTCCATCCGGTGAATTTACTGTGTAGTTTTTGGCTTGAGTCATTATGCATGTGCATAAAATAATGTGTAATAGTATAAGTACTCGTTTCATTTTATATATTATATTTTATTGAATGTTCTCTATTTAAAGACTCTCTGCTCGTTGAATTCCTTCTTTAATAGCTGCCCATTGATTGAATTCTATTACTTGTACAATGTCAAACACCATTAATCCTTCGGATTGGGAAAGACAGACATAAACAGCATCTGCTATATTGTCCTTGTGATTTAAAGCATACAAAGTTCCATAGACTTTACATGCACCATGAATAATGCGTTGTGCACGCGCTATACCATATTCTATTGATTCGGGATCATTTAATCCAAATATTTTGTTAACTAAGTTCCACATAGCAAAGTATCCAATAATCCGGCAAAACCTGCATTTTTATATTCAGATGAAGCCCAACTGTATTCTTTTGAGAAATCATATTCGGTGGATGCCCAATTTTGTCCTTGCCCATAAATGGCATGAATCCATGAGGCGGCCCAATATTCTAATTGAATATCCGGTTTAATATTTTTAATTTCTGTACGTACCCGTTCTACAAAAATTACGTACAACCATAGAACGGAATTCCCACCATTTTTTATAATAAGCCCCTGTACGCTTAGTCCCATCCGTATTCCAAGTGAAAATATCATCCGGGAATCGATCCAGTTGTTTTCCAATGTATTGTTCAAAAGTTACTTTTGTAATCTCCGAAAAGTCACTTTCATCTCCCGGATAACGACAATAGTCTAAAGCAAAGCCATCAAAATCGTAATTTGTAACTAATTCTTTTATGAAATTCAAACAAAAGTCTTGTACTTCCGGTAAAACAGGATTCAAAAAAGGCGGAAACTTTCGTTTTATCGTTCTTTATATCTATCAACCCTTGATCTTTGGTGTATTCCAGACAAGTTTTTCCATTCCATGTATCATCACGATATGCCATCCCATTTTTAGAAGAAGGCAGGCCTGCTGTGTAAATATGGTGGTGGATACTGTAACTTTAAGTTCACGTTTATGGGCCTCATCAATAAAAAATTGAAGATAATCCCAATCTCTTTCAATATGTATACCGGCAAGATCAGTCAATGGGGTTAAATAAGAACTTTTAAACAGGGCATCCCCTTTGTACAGGACGGACATCAACTACAATTTTATTAAAACCTGTTGATTTGGCAAGATCAAGATAATAGGTGATGTTCTCTTTCTTTGAGAAACGTTCAAAATTAGCTTCTGCATCAAACCAAAGCATTTTTTCTTTTCAGGAATCGGTTCTTCCGGAATAACAGGAGCGGGAGGATTTGCATCAGGAAGTTCTGGTTCTACAGTCTTTGTGGAACAACTACTAAATGATAGAAGAAAAAGAATAATAAAATGCTTGGAATGAATTTCATACTTTATTGTTTTTATTTCCCGATTTCAGGCTGACATTAAAAAATACAGCCTGAAACCGAGAATAATAAGAAAGCTAAATAAAAATAAATTTGTTATCCTAAAGATCTTTCGACCGTTATTTTAAAGCTACTGCCGTAGTTATAGCACGTTGGGCACCTGCACTTGGTTTTATCACCGGTTGTCCGTTGACCAACATACAAGTTGAACCACCACCATCAAGATTCATCGCATCTACACAACCCAAGCTTTTCAAAACATTAGCTATCATAGCCATATTCATACCCTTTACACCCTCCGTCACACTACGACCTTCGCAAACGAAAAATACCACCTTATTATTGGCTGTTACTCCAATAGCTGTTCTTGGATGATAATTTTCAGGAGCAACTCCACTTTCTTCATCAAAAAGCTCTTCAGTAAAAGTATTTCTCACATTTCCGTCTTTCAACAAGATCGGACCTCCTCCAATAGCTGTTTCCGCATTTAGTTTTACGCCTCTAGCCGGAAAATAAGCTGAAGGTATAGGTTGAGGTTCATAACCGGATTTATTAGGAGAAGGTTCTTCATAGGTATATGTCACGCCATCAGCTGTTGTATAAGCCCAATCTGTGGAGAAACTACCATTTTTGACAACTGAAAGATACCTCGTGTCGGATAATAACTTTTTGAGAGCGTATCTCTTCCTGTGAATTTACTGCTAATACCTCTCCTTCACGACATAGCAGACTAACAGACTTTCCAGTCTCCCATAACAAAATATCCGCCATTCATAATTATCGGATATTTTTGTTGTTCTGCTTGCCAAATTTGATTGGGAGTCTTAGAATATATCTGATCTCCTATAGTTGCAAAATTAGCTTTTGACATATCTGCAACAGCAATAAAAGCAATAGCTTTCATACCTTCCAATTCTGTTGGAGATTTATATACACTTATGTACTCAGGTAACGTGCCAAACTCTGTTGCCTGTTTAACCCAACCTAATGTTGTCGGATCAGGATCCGGCATTACTACCTTTTCATTATCATCATCTGAACAACTTGTCGCTGACATAGCGGCAATCATGAAAAGAAGCCAATATTTTGATATATTTTTCATTATCATATTGATTTAATCGTAAATGTTTATTTTTTATTTTTGTGCTTCCGCACGTTCTATGCCTTTTCGGATACCATCCCATAGATTCATCTCAATAACCTGTACTATGTCGAACACCATCAAACCTTCCGATTTTTCAAGACAAAGACTAACAGCATCCGCTATATTGGCTTTATGATTTAAAGCGTATATCGTCCCAAATACTTTGCAATCATTACCAACCAACCTCTGTGCACGGTCAATGCCATACTCTATAGATTCCGGATCATTCATTCCGTAAATACGCTCCAAGTACGTTCCACATAAGAAAGTATCCAGATAAGGTGCAAATCCTGATTCATTATAAGCTTCCGATCCCCATGGATAATTTAATGAGAAATCAGATTTTGGACTAGCCCAATTTTTGTCCTTGTCCATAAATACCATGAATCCAGGAAGCAGCCCAATACTCTAGTTCTACTTTCTTATTAATGGAATGAATTTCTTTTACGTACTTCTTTCACAAAGCTTGTAATAACATTAGCCCGAAATGCCCACCATTCTTTATAATAGATGCCTGGTTTTTTCGTTCCATCTGTATTCCATGTGAAAATATCATCTGGAAAGTTCTGAATTTTCTTGCCCAGGTAGCGTTCAAAAGCTTTCTGACTATCAATAGAGAAGTCGCTGCCATCTCCGGGATATCGGCAATAATCTAATGCATAAGCATCCACATCATAGTTTTTCACTATTTCACGAACAATACTCAAAGCAAATTTGCGAACATCCTTACGAACCGGATTCAAGAAAGCTCCTACCTTTTCTTATCCTCCCTGATGTCAAGCATCTTTCCGCCGGGTGTGTACTCCAAGCATGTTTTTCCATCCCAACGTGGCTCATCATAGACTAAGCCTTCACGAGTAGCAGGATGTCCGGAGGGAAACATTGCAGTAGAAACTGTAACCTTTAATCCTAACCGACGAGCTTCACTGATAAAATACTGCAGGTAATCCCAATCTCGATGAATCACCTTGCCATTTACTGTTGTAAGCGGAGGGAGAATTTTACTTTTTTATATAGTACTTCCCCATATATAGGTTTGACGTCTACTACTACTTGATTGAAGCCTACAGATTTAGCTTTTTCCAGATAGTAAGAAATAGAATCTTTAGAAGCAAAACGCTCAAAATTGGCTTCTGCATCAAACCAAAGGTATTTAGGTTGTTCTTTGCCCCTGTTCCCGGCAAAGGAACAGGTAGCAAATAACAATAGAAAAAACGATATAATGCTTTTTATTCAACATATTTCAATTCTATATAATTAGGAGTATTATGTCTATTTTTCGTATTTGGTAAGTTCATAACAACGAATACCTACACCATAACCGTAATAGAGGTATAATGATTCCCCATCATCACTTGGTGAACAAGTAGTCCAGATACAGGAGTTGGTAGTCCAAGGCTCGATTGTTTCAGTGATGGGTAATGAGTTATTATTGGATGGATCTAACAAGTGTATTCCAACCCAGCCCCAACCACAAGTAATAGTTGAACCATACCATCTGCCATTGAATGGAATTCCTCTACCGGAAATAAGCACATGATTACCCCAGCCAGCATATCCTTTCTTATTCCACATATCAATATATGGACCTGTGATGTTGTTAAATGCCCCTGCCGTATTTGCTTTGTAACCGATTTCCGGTCCCATTACACCTCCGGCATTCACCGCGTCTATAACATAAAATGGTGGGTTATCTGACACTCCTGAGTACAGCTACAATCTGTCGCCAGTTACTATCATTGCTTGGACGGCCGGTAACTAAGGATAAAGTGCTTGTATATGAACCGTTTTCAAATTTTAAACAGCATGTGTACCTACACCATCTGGTTTAGAATCATAGACATATCCCACTTTATCAATATCACCGGTTGCAGAAACTTTATTTGCTCCGGGAGTTACATTAGCAACTTTTGAGGAGCTCCTTCAACAGTAGTCCATCTGTATAATCCTACATTCTTTACTACACCTATCAGATTACCGGCATCATCATTTACTAACTGGCATAAAGAAGCGTCTATTCCTGTCACGTTTAACGTTTTATCAACTTTCTGCCCTGTATATTTATCATAGAAGTTAAACTGGGTATCTATTATATAATTACCAAACACTGCACCAAAACCATCTTTGTCTTTGTTAGATGGTGTAGGTACACTAATTTCCCATTTCTTGAAGAAATATTCAAAACCTTCTCCATCGTTTAATTTTCCGCCATAAGTCCATTTCACGGTCCAGTCAGTGGTTGTGCCATCTTGCGCCTTCACTGTATAATGTACATCTTTTGAAAAATCTTGAGGTACATCAGGGTAGGAGTAACTGTTGCATATGGAGAAATAAAGAACGAACAAGTAATTCCATTTAGTTTGCTTAAATCTAAGTCTGGAGTAATCTTGAATTCAATTATATTACCATCCTTAATGGTACCTTGTTTATAATTTCCCCTCCCAATCTTACTTTTGAATCCGGTTATATCAGTATCAGAGTATAATGTAGGATCGTCCGAGCATGCGGAAAATGCAACCATTGTTGCCATTATAGCAACTTGAAGCCAATTATGATATTTTATTTTCATGACATCTACTTTTTTAGTTATTCGGGTGTTTGGCAACCAGAGTATATTTTTTTGCGTTCCATCACCTGCTACAATAGTTAGTTTAAATGGAGTAGATAAATCTTTTTTTAGCACCCGTCAATGAAGGATAAGCAAACGCTGCTACAGGCAAATTTGCCGTTACATACAATTCACTCAATTTTACTTTTTTGCCGGGAGTTCGAAAGTTATATTTCCATTCTCTGATATGACTCCATCGTAAGTAGTACCATCTTCCGGAGAATTAGCACGAACCATAATAGATACAATATTACAATCAGAGTGATAATGGATATCATCATGCTTTTCACAAGAAGAAAAGGAAAAGCTAAATGTTATCATTAATATGATGTATGTAATTACTTTGAAATTTTTTCATAACTATAATAATCTTTTAATATTACCAAGGAGCATTATTCTCACATAACGGATTATTCTGTAATTCATCTACAGGAATAGGCAGTAAGTAATAGCGTTCTGGGAAGAAGCGGTTTATATTGTCATCACATGACACTTGTTCATAGGTATAAGTATTGTCGTCTTTTTTGGTGATTTTTGTCCCATGTGCCTGCTTACCATCAATGACTTCTCCTGCCAAACGCCATCTGCGTAAATCCCAATAACGGAATCCTTCAAACGCTAATTCACAGATACGCTCTTTACGTAATAGTTTCATAAATGAATCTTTATCCGGAGCTTCCTCTGTAGTGCGTTTGGGTAAATTAACACGTTCTCTGACTTCGTTGAGAGCTTCTAAAGCATCATCCTGATTTTTGCTATAATCCTGTTCTGCCAAGGCTTCGGCCAGATTTAACAAAACCTCCGCATAGCGCATTTCAATCGAAAATTGATCGCTTCCTTTGTCATCAAAATCAGCATTTTTTTCTTTTGTAGATATTTTCTGATAAAGTATCCGGTAACTGTTTGTTTTTCTCCCGGATTCATGTTATCTCTATAAGCAGCGAAACCATATTCAGCATCCACATAAGTATAGATTTTCTTTTCTTTCCAGGAAGCTCCATTGTATATAATAGATGCATAGAAACGAGGTTCGCGACCTACATAAGGATCATTAGCCATAGAGCCACTCCATGAGAAAGGAGTTCCGTCGGCCATATCATAAGAATCGACTAATTCACTCGTCGGGACAGCTCTTCTTATTCCCTGTTTACCGTCAGGAGCAAAGTAACGATCAAAATAATGAGGCATATCTGGTATCTTATATGCTATAGAGAAAATAATTTCTTTATTGCCTGCCACTTTGAATACATCTTCATAATTGTCCATTAAGTCATACTTATTGAGCTTTTTAATCTCATCAGCTGCGGTAATAGCAACATCCCAACGTTTTGCGAAAAGTGCTGTACGACACATATAAGCATATGCAGCTCCTTTAGTTAGACGTCCATCCCATTTACTATCCCATTCTTTCGGAAGATGTCTTGCCGCAAATTCTAAATCTTTCAGAACAAAATCCCACGATTCAGCTTCAGTTGCTCTCGCTTTATCTTTTTTGCCCTTCTGAATCGACTCCATTGGTTTCATCACGAAGTATAACACCTCCGAAAATTCTAATCATACGTGCATAATTCACAGCCCGGATAAAACGAATTTCGGCAATACGAATATTGAGAAAATCTTCACTAAATTTATTTCCATAAATACCAGCATCACGTAGAAATACATTTTCTCTAAATATATCAGTATAAAGTCCCCATGATGACATCGGGTTGTTATCTGATGTTATTGTATTTTGCTGTAACAGAATCTTATTATGAGCACTCCATGTCTGTGGAACTCCATTCCCATACTTTACTAAATCTGTATATCCATCAGTTAAGGATAAAAGAAGAAAAGTTGGATAAGCCATTAAGAGGCTTATATAAGTAAGTCACATACATATCTAAAGAAGATTCCGAACTCCAGGCTACTGTTTCTGAATATGAGTCTGTGGGATCTTTCTCCAACAAATCATGGCATGAGGTTAGAAACTGTGACGTAAACATCAGTCCTATCCCTAATAGATATAATCTTTTTTATTTTCATAATTATTGATTTAATTAGAATGTGATATTTAGTCCAACACTATAATTCTTTTGTTGGGGTAATAACCATTATTTATAATAGCCATTTCAGGATCGCAATATTTGAACTCCGTAAAAGTAAACAGATTAGTACCTGCTACGTATACACGAACGTTGGATAATCCGATATTGGCTTTAGCAAGTATTTTTTAGGAATGGTGTAACCAAACTGCAAGTTCTTCAAACGTAGGAAATTACCATTTACCAACCACCAGGAAGAGGTATATGCATTGTTTCCATTATGAATGGCACTTAATCTGGGATAACGGGCATTAACATTCTCCGGTGTCCATGAATCTTCTACCAGATAATAAGGAGCATTACCTCCAGAGTAGAATGGTCGTGTATAAACTGTATTATCCATTGAACCATGGCTATAAGTACCATTCAGTGTATAACTTACAATAGCGGCTCCTTGCCATAACGCACTCAAGTTAAAGCCTTTCCAATTGAAATCCATAGACAGAGAGTAGTTTAGCTCTGGTAAAGTACTGTGACCTATTTTAACTCTGTCTCCATCCTGTGTAATTTTACCATCTCCATTAATATCTTCATACATGATATCACCAAAACGTTGAACTCCATTGCCAACGAAAGGACGGTTATCCAATTGCTCTTGTGTTTGATATAATCCTATAGCTTTATAGCCATAAATTTGTCCTAAAGGTTCACCTATGTTAGTCCGGTACCAAGGAGTACTTTCACTCTCTATTCGCGATAAAACTTTATTTCTAGCCCATGCCACACTACCGGTTATGTTATAATAGAAGTCATTAATATGGTTCTGATGCTTCAACACCAACTCAACACCGCGATTATCGATCTTGCCAGTATTTCCTTTTTGAGCATAATTTCCACCTAGTGAAGGAGGGAAACCACCGCTCCGGCTTTCTTGTATGTCTTTTGTTAACTTATAAAATAAATCGAATTCTACTCCTAGTAATCCATTCCACATTGTCAGGTCAGCACCAATATTGTAACTGCGGGTGGTAGACCAGGTTAAGCTGGAAGTAATAGAGTTGGATGCACCTAATCCCGCATAAGGAACTCCTCCGAATATATACGCATTCTTCTCTACCTTAAAAATACTTCTATGCAAAAAGCATCTGTATTATCACTACCTAATTCACCAACAGAAACGCGAAGCTTTAGTAAGTTGATAGAAGAGATGTTATTTTTTATAAAGTTTTCTTCAGAGATTACCCATCCAAGAGATACAGAAGGGAAGAAGCCCCATCTTTTATCTTTAGCGAATTTATAGGATCCATCTACACGGAAAGCAAATTCTGCAAGGTATCTTTTATCAAAAATATAATTGAAACGTCCTACATAACCAATGGTAGCTTTATCGCTGTGGCTACCTGTAGGATTGGATATAAATTCAGTACCTAATGAAAGGTCAACCGGATCATTGAAGTTATAACCGCCCATCTTTCCTGTCATTGTAGAACCTTTCAGTTGTGTCTGTTCATATAAGAATAAAGCAGAAACTGCATGCTTGCCAAAAAGTATTTGCATATTCAACAGTTGGGCGGACCATAAATCTTCTGAAAGAAGAGGCCGATTTTGTATAATTACCTTTCTCACTTGTAGAAGATGCACGCATTAAATTATATGATTTTGAATCTGCACTGTATGCATTGACGTTATATCCTACTAAAAAACCATTATCTTCTGTATAGCTAGTATCGTAAACTAAGCCCAAAGAAGCTTTCAGCCCCTTTCACCCATGGGAAAGCATAACTAACTTTCATTGTACCATCAAACTCATGTCTTTGATTTTCTGGAATCCACTATTTCTCAATGTAGCAAGGGGACTTTGTGTGGTGGAACTACCAGGACCAATCCAAGCAGTGTATTCTCCTTGATAATAAATAGGGATAATAGGAGCTGCATAAACAGCCTGCTGGATTGGATTTTGTTCAGCTTGTGCACTTGTACTAATTCCAGGCCAATTCTTTTCTTCATAGAAGCCGGAGATATTAAGTTCGAACGTTAAATCCTTGGTGATATTACCTTCTACATTAGAACGAACATTGTAACGATCATAATTCACATTTTCGATGATACCAGATTGATCCAACATACCTATACTAGTAAAGAAGCGGATGTTTTTTGTTACCACCAGAAGCCGAAATATTATGTTGATGTGTGAAGCCATAATTCTTAAAAACTTCTTTCGTCCATTTTGTACTTCCATATTTACCTTCCGGATCATAGTTATTAGCTACTTTCGTCTGAATATCAGCTCCGTAATACGGACCATTACCATCAAGTTCACTAGCTTTATTATACCAATAGATATAGTCAGGACCATTTAACATTTCAGGCATAGCTGTGTTTTTTGGAAAGTTACAGAACCGTCATATGAAAGCGTAACTTTACCTTCAGTACCTTTCTTGGTTGTTACCAAGATTACTCCATTGCCGCTGCCAAACCATAAACAGATGCTGTGGCGGCATCTTTTTAGAATAGATATGTTTTCTACATCATTCGGATTTACTGTATTCAACATACGTTCAACACCATCCACTAATATGGGGACTTGAATCTAAAAAAGTACCTAAACCGCGAATGTTGATAGATGTTTGATCGTTTCGGGAAGACCGGAACGTTGAACACTTGTTACTCCCGGTAATTTACCTGTCATCATATTGGATAGGTTGGCTTGAGGAGCCATCATCAACTCTTTAGAGCCTACTTGAGAAACAGAACCTATTAAGAACTTCTTTTTTTGAGTTCCATACCCAACTACCACAACTTCATCCAATGCTTTTGCATCTTCTTGTAATCTGATAGTAATTTCTGAACGACCCTGTAAAGCAACTTCTTGAGTCTGATATCCAACAAATGAAACGACTAAAGTTGATTTTAAGTCTTGTACATTTAAGTTAAACTGCCCGTCAATATTGGTAATAGTACCATTGGACAAATTCCTTTTACACTAACAGTAGCACCGACAAGCGGTTCATTGTTTGAGTCATACACTGTCCCTTTCACGTTCGTGTTTTTTGAGCATGAGCGTTTAAAAAAAAGCGAACAGATGAATAAGGCTATAAACCTTATACTCCATGTGATTTGTTTCTCCATATTAAATATTAATGTTAATAAAACAAGATAGTTATTTATAATTCATCAAGTCTTCTAATGTTTTCCAGCACTGAAACAGCCCTCTTGGCACATGGAAACAACCTTTCCATTTCCCTCCTTTGAGTGGCAGCAACACTTCTCCTTTTCGGTTTAAGTATCCATACCATTCGGAATGCTCTTTATCTTTGAAATGCTCCCAAGTGTAGTCATGTACTTTTTTCAAACCATTCCAGACACCGTTTGTCTCCCGTTAACTGATAACCTTTCAGCAGGGAAATAAGCGTTTCGATATGCACCCACCAAAGTTTCTGATCCCATTCCAATTGTTGAGGTGGACAACCGTTACGGTCCATGAAATAATAGACACCTCCGTATTTCTTGTCCCAGCCATAATTAAGTATTGTAAGGGTGGTCTCTTTGGCTTTCTCTATCAATTCCGGACGGTTCAGACGTTTGCCCAGATCCATGATAAACCACATCGCTTCAATGGCATGGCCCGGAGTTACCTGACGGCCTTCAAAGCAATCAACCAGACTACCGTCTATATCTACATCTTCAACAATGATACCTCGAGTTCAGGACGGTAAAAAACTTCCATTACTTCGTGGATGCAAGTTTCCATTGTTTCCCGCAGATAGTTCTCATCCAATAAATGCTCTATCTCCAAAGCCAGGTTGCAGAGGATCATTGGCAGGGCAAAGTTCTTCAGATTACGAGTTCCCGGATGAAGTTTGTTCCATTTGCCTTTCGGATTATTCACTTTAGACAGGATGATATCGAAGGTTTTTCTGGCGATGTCTGCATATTCCTGATTACCAGTGGCCAGGCTTAACTGACCGAAAGCCATGGTGGCAAATGTATATGAAAAGATATTGTACGGTTCTACCAATGGTCTACCCGAACGGTCAAGGGAAAAATACCAGTTATAATCGCCGTCATGTCCATATTTTTTAGGAATTCGCCACCCTGAATGGCGCAGTCCAACCATTCTTGGCGATTTTCCACTTTATTGGCAAAAGCATGGAGAACATCCATACCTCACGACTTTGCAGCCAAATAAACTTATCCGTATCGAATACTTTTCCTTCACGGTCCAGACAGGTGAAGTAACCACCATACTCATGGTCTTGTGAATGTTCAAGCCAGAAAGGAAGGACGTTGTCCAGAAGCTCATCTTTGTACAGACTTGCCAGTTTCTTGAAATCCATAATCGTATTTCCATTATAGATTGTTATAGGTAATTCAGCGGTTAAAGAGATGTCTGCTGAATGACCAATGTTATTCTTACTATCCATATTTATAAAATGTTAGTTTATTGTTATTAAGGTCTGTTTTATATTTATTCCGAACGGGTCCAGTATCTTTCAATCTCCTCCAGCGACTTCCCGGTGGTCTCCGGCACGAGTTTCCAGACAATTAGCATATACGGTACGCACATAACGGCAAACAGGAAGAATGTTCCGGCGGGGGGTAAGGTTCTGGAGCATCCAGGGGTTAACTGTCCGATCAGGTACGTTCCGATCCACAGAGCGAATCCTGCTATCGACATGGCCAGTCCGCGAACCTTGGTGGGATACATCTCAGAGAGGAGCACGAACACCACGGCACAGATAGAAACGGCACAGCAGAATACATAGAACAGGAAAAAAATAAGCAGGAAGAGGCTGGATACTCCCAGGGAATCTCCGAAGAGGAAGTACAGGCCG
>VOFG01002811.1_pt1 | contig 160492 bp, 192 predicted proteins | sample 5384171 | NCBI WGS metagenome assembly VOFG01 (sample SAMN12384726, study PRJNA508395) | human gut metagenome | isolation source: healthy gut F | host: Homo sapiens
ATCCTGTAAACCGTATATCCGTCTGTAGATACAGATCCCACAAAATGCTCATGAAGCTGTCTTGCTACATCAGGAGGCTCTGCTGCTGTTATTGTAATGATAGTAAAACCACAACCTTGACATGCTTTTAAAAAAAGTCTATAAATACTTTCTCCAGGGGTTTTGCTCTGGTGTTTCAACCTCGACAAGTTCGGTAGTTCATCAACCATAAGGTATTTTTGCCTGTTGTACAAACTCCTTTTGAAGACATCTTCCATAAACTCCCCTAAGCCTGAGATTCTGTTATGGATATATAGCCGTCTTCAGCGTGTATTGCTTTATGGATGCCTTCTCTGCAAGCAGTCTTATCTGTCTGTTCTCAGGCATACTGAAGTCATATTTCAGGACAAAGCAGACGGGCAAGCAAATCAGGGGGAAAAGATTCCTCCGTTTGCTGGATACCCATCGTGTTAGTGAAAGTGCCGTCTGCAAGCTTTTACCCTGCTTACACTTGTACACATGCTCCACGTTATGAGCACGCACATGTTCTATAAACCTGTATTCCCAACACATCAACCATTCCGTTACGCTTCATAAGCCTTGCACCATCCGGGGAGTTGGTAATAGTCTTCTATTTCATGAACAATTACCTTATCCACCTTCAGCCTGGTCTTTTTGCTGCACGGGGAGCAGTTTTCCTTTTTCCTTGAAGGCCTGCAGTTCTGTGCAGGTACGTTACCGGAAGAGGTATTGCTGCCGGTACCGTTACCATCGGTCTTATTATCATCATCACCTTTCTTGCCAGAACCGTCGTACTCGGACTTCTCCATTGCAGACTTGTCAATGTTACGGTTGTTTGCAGCCTTCTTTGCTCTGAGGTACGGCCGAAACGGTGTTTCCTGCTGCCCTCAAGCTGAAGCCTGAGATTGGATATCTCATTTGCCAGCATCATGTTCACCTCGTCTTTTGCCTCAAAGAACTTTCTCATAAGTTCCATCTCTTTCCTGTAATGTTCAACCGTAGGTCATTGATTGTATCAACCATAGCCTTGGAGTTCTCTTTGTTTGATTCTTCAATAGCCTTAAGCCTCGCAATCAGTTCGTTTACCTGTTTGCGAAGCCCTGCCTTTTCCTCATTCGCCAGACCCAGGCGGCAGCAAAGTAACTCGTATGCCCTTTCATCAATCATGATATAAAGGTACGAAAAAAATCAGGCAGTTACGCAAACTTTTTATCGTTTATTCTTATATTATTTTATTGATAATCAATGTATTAATATTAATCTTTCGGACTGACGTACATCTTGTCAACTACTATGCTTTCCGTAAGATAGGCCATGTCCGACCATTGTATCCGGTAGCATTTGGAAACTTCATCAAACACAGGTTTCTTGAACTTTCCCATGACAGGACGTTTCTCGTAAAGCACATAAAAACCGCGTTCGTAATGAAGTATCTTAACGACCTTCCGGTTCCTGGACATGAACATATATACATTGGATGCATCGCTCGGGTCAAGTGACATCTCTTCCTTATACTCTCACACAGGCGGAAAATTCCTTTCCGCAAATCCACATTACCGTTGAACAGGTAATAGTTCAGGTTAGCGCTAAGTCCAAGCATATCATCCTATCATTTTATTAAGCAACAGACTCAAATCAAGAACTGTGGTGTTTTCTCAGGAACAATGTGGCACCTGATGTCAATTGCAGTTTTACCCACTTAATCGGAGATTCACCTTCAGGTTGTTTCACCTCAAACTTTACGGTTGGACTGTTGCAAGGCTTGCCGGTTATCCGGACTTTGGCAACCTTGGGTTGCTCAACCTGAACTATCTTGCCTAACTTTTCGCTCCATAGCTGATGACGCTGCCAGTTCATGAACTTGTCGTAATTTACTCCATAATCCGCAGAGAACTCACGAAGATCCTTGGTCTCACTGCATAACTGATAGAGGTCATATACCTCCTGGTAGTTTACTTTCTCTTTTGCCATAATCATTGTTGTTTAAGGGTTACGGCGCAAAGATATGTCGGCTAACAACTTATGTCAAGGCGGAAAATAGAATGGTTACAGCATGCTAACCACATAAACCACCGCAATTGCCAAAACTGTATAGACCAAAGTATTGAGTGCATCTTTCATACCTTGCCCCATCGCATCGCTTGTGGGCACTTTGGCACGGCCATGTTCAATAGCCCATTCCAACGCCTTAAGGTAAGCGAAAAAGGTTAGTAGATAAAGAAGTATATGCAATATGACCTTATATTTCGTTTACATTTTGTGCGAAAAATTATTTTATAGTTCTGTATTCACGTGTATTTTTCCGAAAGTCCTTTATATTCATCACGTACCCGGCACAGTTCCCGGTGCACCTTTTCCTTACAGGTTTGCAGGCTTTTGATTTCGTTACGCAATCGGTCGTTTTCTTCTTGTATGCGCCGAAGTCCCTTCTCCTGTTGCTTCTCCTTTTTGCCGGAGCAAGAAGTAAACCAACTCAATATCACCATAACGATAATCTGTATTTTCATGGTTCGTACATTTTTATATTCCGATAGCGGCAAAGACACCCTGTCACCTCATATTTTCTTTCGTGAGCCGTAGCGGAAAAGACAAGAAGCAAAGAAACCATTATCACGATCATAATTTACCATCCGTATTCCTTTAAATTTGAGTGTTCATTTAATAGAACATTTTAAGTTCGTTCTCTCCGTCAGGTATATATATAAAGCATGATGTTTTTACTTGTAATGGTATTTGCTTTTGCATCTTTATCTTCTTTTGATTCATAATAATCCACACGCAAGACTGTATCCAAGTCTATCTTAGAACGCAATTGCACTAATTTATTATCATGACAAAGTACCATTTCATAATTTTGTATAGGAAGGACTTTTCTATCTAAAACCCCATCAATGTTAAAGAAAACTTTAGCCCCTTTTGAAAATTCAGGATAATCTTCCTTTTTTAAATATATCATTTCGGCTTTATGCAATGTAACATCAGCGGTTTCCCTTAAAAATGTATATAAATCGCAATCGATTATCCACTTTTGTACTTTATTGTAATAATCGACGACTTTTTGTTCCAAATCCGGAATAGCAGATAAATCTTGTGCGTTCTTTAATCTATCGCTATAATCGAAAGGCAGTTCTGCTGTAAAACAGGATTCTCCTTTAAAGACCTTCAATTTTTTCTCTCCTATATTTGCCGGTAAACGCAGGCTTTCCCCAGTTGTTTAGCTTCGCTTAATGGCTGTTCTTTATCTTCCAAATAGTATATTTTCACATCAACCCATGCCTTATCGGTCAAATAAAGTTCATTTTTCTTAGGCAAGACTTCTATGCCGTAAGAAAATTCACCACTGCTTCTTAAATAGGCATTGATAGGAAGCAGCATTGTCTGCCCTTCATCTTCAATAAATTGGTGTCCTATCAATATGTCATTGACAGAAACAATAACCTTACATTCCTGTTTGTTTATTTGGATGTAATACATTGGTTTGACAGGATAGGACTTCATCAAGGAAGCCCGTTTCTCTAAAAATCCTTCAACTTTCATATCCATATTTTTATTTTCTGAATTATCAATAGCTTGTCCTTTACATAGAACAGGTAAAAGAAATGCTATAATAAATACGAATTGTTTCATACTGCTTTTCATATCTTTAATTATTAGTTCTAAAGTTTCCCACCCCCAATAAAGAGGGTGGGAAGTAACAGTAATTCAAATTTTCTTCGTAAATTAGAGGTGCCAATCAGCTGATTTACAATGGAAAATAAGAATACTGTTATAGATGCAAAAATAGGTAATTTGAACGAACTTACCAAGGTTTTATCCGTTAAAGAACAAGCCCAAGAGCAACTTTTAGTCGTCATGAAGGCATTGGGAATCGGTAAAATCGTTCGGAATCTAAAGTTTGAGAAGGCTCAGGGCTATACCTTGACCTCTCTCTTCATCTCGCTCCTCATCATGCGCCTGTGGGGAAAGACGATTGCAAGTGCCACTTCCAATCATTTTCATGGACTTTGCACCGTGTCAAAGAACACGCTGTATCGCGCACTTTTGAACGCCCGCATCGACTGGCGAATGCTTCTTACCAAAATCACCCTTCGCTTCCATGTCATTCTTCGGGAGCATCAGGTGAATACCGACGAGCATGACACTTGTGCCATCCTTGATGATACAACCTTTCAGAAGAGCGGCATTCGAATCGAAGGAGTCAGCAAGGTGTTCGACCATGTCACCCACAGCTTCATTTATGGAATGAAATGCCTGACACTAGCTCTCTCTGACGGGAAAAGCTGCTATCCCATAGACTTCTCCCTTCATCGTGAAAAAGGAAAGAAGAAGGATTACGGCTTGACCTTAAAACAGCGGAAGGAGCAGTTCAAGGAAAAGCGGAACGCAAAAAATCCGGACTATGCACGCAAGGCGGAATGTGATGAGAGCAAGCTCGAAATGGCCAGACGCATGCTTTGTCATGCCGTGGGGCATGGTATCAACTTCAAGTATGTGCTTGCTGACAGTTGGTTTACATGCGAATCGCTCATACAGGCAGTCCGCGAGCTATGCGGTGGTTCAGTGCACTATATTGGTTTGGCCAAGATGAACCCCAAGTTGCGTTATCAGACAAGCAAGTCCAAACGTCCCCAAAACATCCATGAACTGATTAGTACCATTTCCCATCGATATGTAAAAACATTTATTTTTTATATTCCCAAAACATAAAATAAACTAAGAACAAAAAGATATTTAAAAATATATTCACTACATTTGCAGATGAATAATATAAAACCTTACAATTTTATGATTAAAAAAATTCTGACTGCAGTAATACTCTTTTTAGGAGCTAGTTTGAACATCAGTGCACAAAATGATGTTGTCACTAACGAAACTGTATTGGAACTTCTTAAGGAGGGTTTCAGTTCAGAGGAAATTATTGGTGCCATCGAAAATAGTTCTACCCGAACCATTACATTCGACATCAAGTTTATGCGTGAACTCAAGCAAGCTGGTGCTGATGCCACGTTGACAAAGTATCTTCAGCAAATTGCAAAGAAAGACATGGGATACGAAGGTGTTTACCTTTGGAATCCTGCTGGTGGAGGAAAGCCTGAAAAAGTGTATAGAACCAATTTCGAAAAAGAAGAGAAAGGCTTCAATTTAGGCAAAATTGGTGCAGCTGCTTTGGGTACCTATGTTGCAGGTAGCGTTTTAGGTGGTCACTTACCTAAAGGTGGTGAAGCAGCAGCTGTTGCCGCAGGAACAAGTGTTTTGATGACTTCAGCTAAAGATATTCAAAAACTCGTTTTGCCCGGATTGAAAGCCAAAGTAACCACTTCTACGCAACCTGTCTTCCGTTTTTATTTCAATAATGATGGTAAGAGTGAATTCTCGCCCGAAAGCGGAAACTGGTATGAAATGGTAATGAACAACATTCAAAGTCCTAATGAATTCCAACTTATCAAGTTAGACGTAAAAACAAAGAAAAAAGGTGGAAAGCGTACTTTCCCTGAGAAAATGAGCTATACAATTATGGGATTCGAAGGTAACAATTCGGGTAAACGCCAAATGATGGATTTTGAAATCAAAACCATCAACAACAGCACATTTGAAGTTACCTTCAAAGAACCTTTGGAACCTGGTGAATATTGTTTCTTCTACAAAAGCGGTTTAAACAATAAATATTTTCAAGTTGCACCATTTGGATTCGACTTTTCTGTTCAGTAAATTAAGTTCCTAAAGTTTCCCACCCCCCCAATAAAGAGGGTGGGAAGTAACAGTAATTCAAATTTTCTTCGTAAATTAGAGGTACCAATCAGCTGATTTACAAATGGAAAATAAGAATACTGTTATAGAAGCAAAAATAGGTAATTTGAACGAACTTACCAAGGTTTTATCTGTTAAAGAACAAGCCCAAGAGCAACTTTTAGTCGTCATGAAGGCATTGGGCATCGGTAAAATCGTTCGGAATCTAAAGTTTGAGAAGACTCAGGGCTATACCTTGACCTCTCTCTTCATCTCGCTCCTCATCATGCGCCTGTGAGGAAAGACGATTGCAAGTGCCACTTCCAATCATTTTCATGGACTTTGCGCCGTGTCAAAGAACACGCTGTATCGCGCACTTTTGAACGCCCGCATCGACTGGCGAATGCTTCTTACCAAAATTACCCTTCGCTTCCATGCCATTCTCCGGGAGCATCAGGTGAATACCGACGAGCATGACACTTGTGCCATCCTTGATGATACAACCTTTCAGAAGAGCGGCATTCGAATCGAAGGAGTCAGCAAGGTGTTCGACCATGTCACCCACAGCCTTCATTTATGGAATGAAATGCCTGACACTAGCTCTCTCTGACGGGAAAAGCTGCTATCCCATAGACTTCTCCCTTCATCGTGAAAAAGGAAAGAAGAAGGATTACGGCTTGACCTTAAAACAGCGGAAGGAGCAGTTCAAGGAAAAGCGGAACGCAAAAAATCCGGACTATGCACGCAAGGCGGAATGTGATGAGAGCAAGCTCGAAATGGCCAGACGCATGCTTTGTCATGCCGTGGGGCATGGTATCAACTTCAAGTATGTGCTTGCTGACAGTTGGTTTACATGCGAATCGCTCATACAGGCTGTTCGCGAGCTATGCGGCGGTTCAGTGCACTATATTGGTTTGACCAAAATGAACCCCAAGTTGCGTTATCAGACAAGCAAGTCCAAACGTCCCCAAAACATCCATGAACTGATTGTAAGGTATGAACGCACAGCTTCATGCTATTGCCGAAAGTATAAGTGCAAATACATTCAGCTTCATGCAAAACTGGGCGAACAGCCCGTACGCATCTTCATCATCAAATACGGGCGAAGCACCCATTGGAAAGTGTTGCTTACTACAGATACTTCCATGAACTTCGTCAGAGCCTTTGAACTTTACGAAAGACGCTGGGGCATAGAGGTCATATTCAAGGAATAAAAAAAATGATTTAAAAGAATTTGTTTCGACATTCAAGAGTATGTAAATTGAGCTGTGTCAGCAAAGAATAAAATATCAACTTTACCAACACAGTATCTTTCATTTACATTCGCGGATTATCTTTTAATCGCTCTAAATTTGTATTTATCTCCAATACTATTCGAATAATCGATATTAGCAATGTCACCATCTAAACTCGTGAATTTATAATACTCCGTAATAGGATCAACAGTAGTTCCTATAACAGTATTTCCTTCAATCTTATATTCTCCTATATAATAATCTGAGAACATCACCGTTTTATAAGAACCATCACTCTTCAATGTCATATAAATATATCCTTCAGGAATATCTATACTTTCTCCTTCCTGTTCAGCCCATATCACATCCCATGTACCGACAATTTTTTCTGCTGTCACAAATACCTCTTCATCATCCTTTGAACAAGAAGTAAAAGATAAAATCATAGCTACGAATAGCAGCATTAAACCAAAGAACTTTTTCATTTTTCTGCCTCCATTTCTATTTCAAAATAAGTATTTTCCCATTTAAAAGCCTTCTGAGTTCCTAAGTCAATACCCCACGCCAATACATTCAAAAGGTTTATGCAAGCAACTGGATTGAAAGTTGATTCCAACCTCAATGGTGTTGGTCTATAGCCTTCTTTCTTTGCGATTAGTTCTTTTGAGGATATTTTCTTTCGAATGCGTACACTTGTTTCACCACTTTCCCCTATTGTGGCTATTTTCATACCATTGTCATAGATTCTTATACCTTCTTCCCCAACAAAAGTAACAGTTTGTTTTGCACTCGTAAATATAGAACAGCATGAAGTGTTTAAGAACGGAATAAAAATTCCTAATAGAAATAGTTTTTTCATCTTACAAATCTTTTAGTTAAACATATATTTATTGCAATAAATCCAATAAAGGTTTGTCATACGTTTAACCAAAAAGAAAGACGCAGACAATCACCTACGCCTCTTGGCTCACCACAAGCCATAACACACTAAGTGAGAAGTCTGCGCCATATACGGACTCCTCAATGTGTGTTATATAGCTCGTTCAGTCCCGAGGTGGTGATTCAGAGGCGATTGAGCTACGATATGTCAAATTAAAAAGTGCATTAGAAAATCCAATGCTTTGCAAAAATAGCCAATATATTTTATAAATCAAAAGTTTGATAATTAATCTTCATCATTCAACATAAAAGCCCATTTTGTATAATGTCTCTAACATAATATAAAATATCAATATAACAAAATGTCAAATCACACTCTTCCACATCAGAACTCTGTAATTTAGCAACCCGGAAATCCCGTTATCTCATTTTTTGCAACAAGATGCCTACTTACAATTTCCGAGGAACACAAAATCAGCCAAAACACAAACATTATCACACAAAATGATCAATTACACAATAAAAAGCCGTCAAATCAAGACATACACAAAACAAAAAGGCACTTTTACTCCATCCATAATTTATCTCATTCCAGAAGCAAAAGTCCTCAAAAGTCTTCATTCTCCATCCCCTCTCAAAAGGCCCAGAAACGGCTTTTCCAAAACGCAAGTGCATTTGGATCCAAACACAGTTGCGTTTTTCTTCAAACGTAAAAAAGTTTTCTCAAAAACGCTTCGGGGTTTTCTTCCAAATGTTTCGGAATTTTTGTCCGAAATCTCGCTTTTCACACAAATTTTCCCGTATTTGATTAGCTAAATCCGCCCAAACCTTCGTTTTTACACAAAAGTCACCCCTTCCAGAAGGCTTCTGAGAGGGGTGAAAAAATCTACGGCAAGAAAAATGCGAAATTCCGCCATTCAGAAAGAAAGCAGAATTTCGCATTTCAAATCTTTTATCCGGGAATAAGCGGAAAATAAAATCAAGATGACGTTTCAACTTAATACATATCCCAGTACTTTTCGCACTCATGAAGGTAGTCCGTTTCCGGATGAGAACCGAACACCAGCGCATAGAAGGAAGTACCCCGCAAACGGGCACGATGAATCTCGGCCAGCAGGTCGTCCGCAGGGGGCGGCATCTCGAAATCGGAAATCAGCACCACGTCAGAACGATGCCAGCCGTGGGTGCGCAGCATCATCAGGGCTTCGGAAAAAGCCGGACGCACATCGGTTCCTCCGTCGAAACGACGTTGCAGGAAGTCCACCAGCATCGGAAAATCAGTTTTCAGGTCACGAATCAGCAAGGTTTGTATATCTTCTGAAAAGTTGATAACGTAACACTTTCGTGAGGTGGCCTCCGTCAGGCGGGCAATGGCCAGCACGGCCGATTTGGCCAGGCGTTCGCGGCCTTCGCGCATGGAGCCGGAGGTATCTATACATATAATGTAAGGCCCTTGCGAACTGACTTTCTTTTTCTCCGGTGAGGGAGTGGAGGTGTCTTCATGCGAATAGGAATCAAACTGTTGCAGGCGTTTTTCTACATAACGCTGCATGAAGAAGGGATGCAGTACTTCGTCGGTGAGGTAGCAGTATTCCACAGGCAGCAGGCTGTTGAGGTCGTCGCCCAGGGTCACGCCTTCCACATCACTCTGTGAGGCATGACGAATGAGGCTGTCGGCCCGTAAGCCCGACAGGGAGTCAAAGCTTTCTTTCCGTCCGCCTGCGTTCTTTCCCAAGCAACGCACCAGCTCGCGTATCTGGCGGTTCTGCTCCATGGCTTTTTCGTAGGGGACTACTTTCTGGTAGAGTTTCGGATGGTTCCGCAACAGCCATTTCACGCGCGAGCCCCGAAGATTGCCTTCCGTTTTCAGGCCGAACGATTTATCCAGAATCTGAAATCCTTCGCACAGGCGGAAGAGGTGCTGGTACTGGTAGTCGTATTCCTTGACCGTGAGCAGATGGTGCCACTTGTCGAGGAAGAGTTCCTGCAAGGCTGCCCGTTCTTCGCTCCGTTCGGGAAGCCGGGACAGGCGACCGATGTAATAGGATACGTCGAGTTCGGCCAGGGTGTAGCGTTTGCGGAAGGCGGTTTCCATCCGTTGCAGGAATACCAGGAAATCGGTCGGCGACAGGGTTTCGTGCTCGTAGAAGACTTCCCATTCGGGGGTGTAGCGGGAATAGAATTCCTGCAAGGAAGGGGCTGTCTGGCGATAATAATCCCAGATGCACTCTTCCAGTTCGCTTTCCAGCACGGTGTGGTGCTGAAGGTATTCTTCCATCCGCGCCCGGCTTCGCTCACGAAGTTGCTCCAAATAGGCTGTTTTCAGGTCTTTCAGACGGATATTCCTCGTTCTCTTTCCGGTATGCATGTTTCATTTCCTCCAACTCGTTCCGATAGCGGAACAGGGCTTTCGACGGTTCGCCCAGTATCCGGCTCATGGCTTCTTTCTCTCTTTTCCCGACAAACAAGTGGTTTGCGCAGTAGTCTGCTTCTTCTTTTACCCAGTCGCCGCAATGGGCTTCTGCATGGCTGAACCGTTGTTCCAGCTGGCTGAAGCGTGCGGGGATGTCTTCCTGCACCTGTACTTCCATGGCGGGCAGGGTCGCACAGTCGGGAGTACACAGCAAGGGATATTCATAGTCGTTGATAAATACTGAACGACGGCCACGGCGCAGGGTATAGACTTTGGATGGGGATACCTTGTTGCGCATGGAGGGGTCGTATTTCTTCAGTACATAGCAATCGGTCTTGTATTTGTCTTTATGCAGATAGAACTGTTTGCCGACGTCGTCCAGCTGCTGGTAGTCGGATGCAAAGAGGAGCAGTCGTCCGGCCAGGCGTACGCGCTCCACCTGATAGTAGTATGCATCGACCAGTTGCAGTCCGGCATCGGCCCGTTCGCGCAAGGCTCCTGCCGAGTCGAGTTCTTTCTTCAAGGCCTGCAAATCGGTTTCAATGCCCGACAGGTTCAGCACGTAGCCACGCACGCTCTCGCCTACTGCCGTCAGCACGGCATCGCGTACCCAGTCTGTCTGGTTGGTCTCATTCCACAGACAGTGTACCATCAGCAGGCAGTCGGACAGGCGTACCTCAGTGTTTCCTTGCAAAAAGGCAGCGGCCCGCAGCAAACGGACGATTTTCTTCCAGCGACGGTCGGACACGTAAAGTGCTACATCGGAAGGTGAATCGGCATTTTCCAAGCTGGCGGTTATAATCTTCCAAAGCTTGTCTTTAAGGGAATGGATGACTTCCAGCACGGAATAGTGCAGGCCGACGGATTTCATCTGTTCCTGCCACTGGCGGTATTCTTCGTCGCTCACTGCCAGACTTTCGTCCATTTCCGGCTCGCTTTCGTCGGCCATGGAAATCATCCGGTCAAAATCGGACAGGTCTTCAATACCGCCCACCAGCCTTACGCACCAGGAAGCGGTCGTACAGTGCTTCCAGGCCTTGTCCTGAAGCCGGAAGTTCGTTCGATGCGGCAATCAGTCCTTTCATGGGAACCCGTACCGAGAACTGTCCGTTGCGGAAAATTTTCTCATTGATGACGGTCAGAAGGGCATTCTGTATGGCGGGACCGGCTTTCCATATTTCATCCAGGAAGACGACGGTGGCGGTGGGCAGATAGCCTTCGGTCATGCGTTCGTAGGTGTCTTCGTTTTTCAGCCGGGCGATGGATACGGGACCGAATATTTCGTCGGGGGTACTGAACCGCGACATGAGGTACTCGAAAGCTGTTCCTCCACGGAACATCAGTTTCAACCGGCGGGCTACCATACTCTTGGCCACTCCCGGAGGGCCTAACAGGAAGATGCTCTCTCCTGCCACAGCCGAAAGCAGCGCCAGGGCCATGACTTCTTCTTTGCCGTACACCCGCTCATTAAGGATGTCCAGCAGTTTCACGATACGGTTTTTCAACGTTTCCATTTTACAAAAAATGAAGGAGTAAACTTACGGTGCTGCGACAAGACATTGAGGGTCTGGAGCACGACGGACAGGACAATCAGCCCCAGTCCTAAATAGAAGCTGAAGTTCAGGTATTTGGCCTCCTGAAATATCAGCATGGCACCGATGATGCTGTATATCGGCTCCAGGTTATAGCTCAAGTTGACCGTAAAGGCGGAAATCACTTTCAGCACCTGAATCTGGAGGATATAAAGTCCCACGGTACACACCGAAGCCAGGCAAAGCAGGTAAATCAAATCCTGGGCGCCGGGCAGAATAGAGGGCACCGGAAAGTAATGCAAATAAGCCGGCAGGATGCAGGAGAGCCCTAAGAAACCACCCAGCATCTCGTAAAGCAGCATGGTGCTGGAGGTGTAGTTCACGGCTACCTTCTTGTTGACAATGGTAAACAGAGAAGCTAAAGCCGACGAAATGACTCCCATGCAAATGCCCACCCGGTAGCGGGTGTCAAAATGGAATATCAGCACAATGCCCAGCACGGCTACCAGACTGAACAGAATCTCCCGCAAGGAAATGCGGTGACGATTGATGAGGGGCTCAAAGATGGCGGTAAAGATGCTCATCAGCGAAAGACAAACCACGCCGATGGATACATTTGAGGCTTTGATACTTCCATAGAAGAATATCCAGTGCAAGGCCAACAGCAATCCCACTGAGCCAATCTTGGTTACATCGCCCAAGGTCACTTTCCGCAGGCTTTTTCAGAAACGAAAGCAACAGGAAAAACATCACGGAGGCGAACATCATACGGTACCACACAAGCAGGCCTTCATTCAGGGAAATCAGTTTCCCGAAAATCCCCGTTCCTCCGGCAATGAGAATGGAAAGATGCAGTTTTATGAATGCTTCCTTCATATAAAAAGAGTCTAATGTGAACACGATACAAGAAAGCGAAGAACTCCTCACGTATGACCGGCGGAATTCTTCGCTTCTTCTTATTTATTTTCTATACAATCGCTACCTGATTACAGCGGCATGTTACCGTGTTTCTTCGGCGGATTGCTCTGGCTCTTGTTCTGAGTCATTTCCAATGCCTGAATCAGTTTATAGCGAGTATCCTTCGGAAGGATGATTTCATCAATATAACCCTGTTCGGCTGCACGGTAAGGATTAGAGAATTTTTCCTTGTATTCTTCTACAGCCTTCGCCTTTTCTTCCGGAGTAGCCTTGCGGTACAGGATATTTACGGCACCGTCGGCACCCATTACGGCGATTTCTGCAGTCGGGTAAGAGAAGTTTACATCGGCACCTATAGGCTTACTGTTCATTACGATGTAAGCACCACCGTAAGCCTTACGGGTAATTACGGTAATCTTAGGCACTGTAGCTTCTGCGTACGCATACACAATCTTCGCTCCGTGACGGATGATACCGTTGTGTTCCTGTGTGCATCCCGGCAAGAAGCCCGGTACGTCTTCGAAAGTAACGATAGGAATATTGAAGCAGTCGCAGAAACGGATAAAGCGAGAAGCCTTGTCAGAAGCATCGATGTCGAGCACACCGGCCAGGTAAGCAGGCTGGTTGGCTACGATACCTACAGAACGTCCGCCCAGGCGAGCAAATCCTACCACGATGTTCTTGGCAAAGTGAGGCATCACTTCAAAGAAGTAGTGGTTGTCGACTACCGGCTCAATGATGTTCTTGATGTCGTACGGCATGTTCGGGTCATCCGGAATGACTGTCATCAGTGATTCTTCTGCACGGCGGATGTCGTCAGTGCAAGGAATCATCGGCGCATCTTCCATGTTGTTAGACGGAAGGAAGTCTCAACAGTTCACGGATGCTCATCAAAGTTTCTTCTTCTGTATCGCAAAGGAAGTGAGTTACACCGCTCTTGCTGCTGTGGGTATAAGCACCGCCCAGTTCTTCCTTGTCCACTTCTTCGTGTGTCACGGCCTTCACTACGTCCGGACCTGTGATGAACATGTGGCTCTTTTCTTTCACCATGAAGATGAAGTCGGTCAGTGCCGGAGAGTAGCAGGCACCACCTGCAAGGACCTAAGATGGCCGAAATCTGTGGAATCACACCTGAAGCGATGGTATTCTGGTAGAAGATAGAAGCGTAACCTGAGATACTGCCTACACCTTCCTGAATACGTGCACCACCTGAGTCGTTCAAGGCAATCACCGGAGCACCGTTCTTCAATGCCAGTTCCTGCACTTTCACAATCTTCTGTGCACCCGTTGTACTCAGTGTACCGCCATATACGGTGAAATCGTATGCATATACGTACACCAGACGTCCGTCAATCTTACCGTAACCACAAACGATACCGTCACCCGGAATGTGATTCTTATCCATTCCGAAGTCTGTACAGTGATGGATTACGAACTTGTCCATTTCATTGAACGTACCCTTATCGAGCAACATGTCGATACGTTCGCGGGCTGTCATGTGACCGTTGGCGTGCTGTCTTTCCACGCGTTCTACGCCACCCCCCTGAGAAGCAAAAGCTTATCCAGCTCCTCAAATTTCTTATATTGTTCTGCTGTTGTCATTGTTCGTCTTCTTTAATTACATCCAAAGTCATTATCACCTGATTGCTGTTGACAGAATCTCCTTCGTTTACCAGGATTTCCTTCACTACGCATTCGCTGTTTACCTTGTAGTTGCTCTGCATCTTCATGGCTTCAATCACTACTACGATATCACCAGTCTGCAGACGGTCGCCTGCTTTCACCGGAATCTTGACTACCTTACCCGGCATCGGAGAAACAATCTTATCCTGCTGTTTCTCGTCACCGCCCTTGCGCATGCGCAGGTATTTAGCCTGTGAATCGATAATGTCAATGTTATATGACTGATAATGTGCATTTACAGTATAGCTTTTTCCACCTTCCTTACGAATCAGTTCGGCATTGTACGACTTTCCTTCGTGCAGAATGGAGCAGCTACCATTTTCGGCCATCACGATGTCTACATCGTATGGAACTCCGTCAATGGTCAACTGTACCTTGTTGCCTTCTTTGCTGACCAATGTCACATCCGCAACTCTGTCTCCTATATGTATTTCCATAATCTTCTACTTTAATTCAAAATACTTAGATTCTCAGCACACCTTTTTTTCAGGCCAAACTCACGCCAGCGGCTGATAGGACGGTTGTCGCTTGATGCCGACTTGTTTTCTTCCAGGTTCATCAGGTAGTCAATGTAAGCCGCAATCATGGCGATGTTTTCAGTTTCCTCTTCTTTCTGTCCGGCCCACTCACGCAGCATGTCCTGATGTTTCGGGATGAACAATGTGTTGTAATGTCCTTCTACAAAATCGGGCACGTTCATGATGTGACGCAGGTAACCGATATTGGTCTTCAAACCGGTAATCTTGTATTCGTACAACACGCGGCGCATACGTTCGATAGCAAACTCACGAGTAGTAGCCCATACAATCAGCCTTACCAATCATCGGGTCATAGTAGATAGGAATTTCGTAGCTTTCATACACATAGCTATCGATACGCACACCGATACCGTTCGGTTCCATCAGCCTGACGGATGACACCCGGTGAAGGCATGAAGTTGTTTTCTGAATCTTCTGCACAAATACGGCATTCGATGGCATGTCCGCGCTGTTTCAAATCTTCCTGCTTGAAGTGCAACGGCTCGTTATTGGCAACACGAAGCTGTTCTTTTACCAGGTCTACACCTACTACTTCTTCTGTAATAGGATGTTCTACCTGTAAACGGGTATTCATTTCCAGGAAGTAGAAATTGCGGTGCTTATCGACCAGGAATTCAATTGTACCAGCTCCTTTATAGTGTACAGCCTTGGCTGCTGCTACAGCTGCCTCACCCATTTTCTGACGCAATTCAGGAGTTACAAAAGGAGAAGGAGTTTCTTCTACGATTTTCTGGTTACGACGCTGGATAGAACATTCGCGCTCGAACAGGTGTACGGCATTTCCGAAATTATCTCCCAAAATCTGGAATTCGATATGATGCGGTTCTTCCACAAATTTTTCCAGATAAACGGTGTCGTCACCAAATGAAGACATAGATTCTGAACGGGCAGTATTATATGCTTCTTCTACTTCATCTTCGCTATGAATCAGACGCATACCCTTACCACCGCCTCCCATAGAAGCTTTCAGCATGACCGGATAACCGATTTTATTACAGATTTCCTTTGCCTCTTCTACACTCTGCAGTGGCTGTTCTGTACCCGGAACTACCGGCACTCCAGCTGCAATCATGTGTTTACGGGCAGAAATCTTGTCACCCATCGCATCCATCGTTTCAGGATCCGGACCAATGAAGATAATACCTTCCTGACGGCAACGGCGTGCAAATTCTGAATTTTCAGACAAGAAGCCATATCCCGGATGAATAGCATCCACTCCATGACGTTTTGCAGCCATGATAATTTTATCTATGTTCAGATAACTTTCGCGAGATGCTGCCGGACCTATCAGGCAAGCCTCATCTGCATAAAGTACGTGGCGAGCCGTTCTGTCGGCTTCGGAAAAAACTGCTACGGTACGGATACCCATTTCACGGCAAGAACGCATCACGCGCACAGCAATTTCACCACGATTAGCGATTAATACTTTGTGTATCATGCTTTATGTTTTAATAATGATTTCTTTTGATGCAGGACTATTCTCATATAGTCCAATAAGCTGGGTATCTGCATGCCCCTCATAGTCGATTCGGCACAAATGCCCCAAAAACTGTGCAAAAATAGCAAAAAAAGAGACACCGTTCCAACGAATGTCTCTTTTTTTTTGCCAAATTGCTACTCTTTCCCTCTAAAATACCTAAAAATGAGGAGAAGATTATCTATTTAAAAACAATAACGCAAAGTCGAGTTTACAAAACAATGAAAACAAACAGAAAGCCGCATTAACGGGCCTGTCTTACTGTATGCAACACTTTGCCTTCCTTATTAATCATATACAGGCACAATTCTTTCTTATCGGCAGAAATCAAAGAGAAACCTGTCTCTCCGCTACAGAACACAGTGCCTTCTACAGCTTTTACCTTGCGGCTTAAAGATGCGGAAGTGTTCACTACATAATCGATCTTGCTTCCTGCTTTGCGAATATGCTGGAAGTTATGGATATGTCCGCATAAGTACATGTTTACATTGTTATGCTTGCGCAAAATGCTGTCTACTCGTTTTTCCATATCCAAGCGTTCCGAATCATTCTTGTCTGTATCCGCATAAATAGGATGATGACCTACAACCAGCACCCAGTCTTCTTTGGCAGATGTCAGTACAGAATCCAGCCATGCCAACTGCTTGTCCATATCTTGCTTGCATGCATCCGGATATTTCTCCGTATCCTCACGGTATTTATCCAACAGAGGAGCTGTGTCAATCATTACCAGGCGCACCGTAATATCATCGTTCTCCAGCACCTTTGTGTAATAACGTGCCGGCATCTCCCAACGGGCACTCACCTGACTATAATCCAATACAGCCTGCGTATTACCACGATATTCATGATTACCCAATATAGGATACCATGGAATCATCAGTTCCGGATGGCTGTACACCAATTCGTAGTTGGTCATCCACAACGGGTCGTTTACACTGCGTACGCCTTCAAAGTGATGCACATCGCCGGCAGCTACTACAGCTTCAATATCTACATTCTCTGCCATCTGACCCATCAATTCGGCAATAGGTTTCTGGTCGTAATATCCATTACGGCCCAAATCATTTGCCAGATAAAAATTCAAAGGGCTTCTCAATGCCTTCCACTCAGAAGGACGCCTTGTGCAAAAACTGCCCATACCGATAAAAGCAGACAACATGTACAGAAAATTCTTTTTAATGAGATCATAATCATTTTAGTTTTATCAATTATTTATTTGTTGTTGCAAAGGTAAATCCCAATTCTGAATAAAATCAGGAAAACTCCTCTGCAGAAAATTTTCAAAAAATAAGTCCGAAACACAACTGTCCGGACTTATTCGTCTAGGAAAAATGCAGTTTCACAACTGCCTTAACAAAACCTAGAAAAGGATGTTATTATTTTGTACCGTATGCTCCGAAGCGAGCTTCCACTTTCGGAGAGGTATAAGTCACTCCATTTACTTCCAGACCTGCTGCGAAATAAGGCTGCATAGCTTCATCATTACCATTGTAAGCACCAGTCAGTACCGGTGAACCAGCCTGTACATGGAAGTCCCACGCATCCTGATATACATAATCAGTTAAACCAACTTCATTAATCGGATAGTTTACGAATTTCGGATCATTAGTAGCGCATGCCTCCTGTGTCTTCGTAATTATACTGTGTGCATCTACCACTCCTTCATTATAATCTTCATGCGCATAAGCATATCCTTCCCAAGAGTAAGCCACACCTGACTCATCAGCAAACACGACGTCACTCTTCTGTGTACCTGAAGCATAGTAGTTATAGTCAATAACCGACTTATCATTGTATCCTTCTTCCGGATCATTCGGAATATTGAAGCTAGGAGTCATGGCTCTGAACTTACAGTTCACCATCAGGTTATTGAACACATTAGCCAATGCATTCTTTTCTACATACACGCCACCACCTTTTTCACCGTCACGACGCCATCCTGCATTAATAATGGTATTGTTGTATGCCTGGATTTTTGCCATATCACGTGTTTCACTCTGACCTGAGCTGGAAAGTTTCAAGCCGTTGGTGTTCGGGCTAAACATTACGTTTCCAGCTACATCGACCACACATCCAGCTTTTTACGTTTACAGCTTCTGCACCATCATATCCGTTTGCAGCAAACACATTGTTAACAATAATGGCATTTCCACCCATCAGATAAATACCATCTGACCATCCGTTGCGCAATACAGAGTTGGTAATGACATAATGTCCATTGATGTTATTGGTTGTAATCTGCGGATATGCATCATCTCCAGCGGTATATACTTCAGTTGCAGCAGCAGGAGAACCTTCTACAACCTGACCACCTGTATACTCAATGATTGTATGGTCAATCAACATTTCCTCACAAGTGGATGAAGCCACAATACCTCCCCAAAGACCTGCAAAAATATTTTCTTCTGTACGTTCATCTTCCGGAACAGAGAACAAGATAGGCTTTTCAGCAGTACCTTCACAATACAAGTTTCCGTTTACGGTAAATTCTACCGGAACATGATTAGCTCCTACTCCCGCTGTACTTACAATAATTTTCACACCTTCTTTGATTACAAGGCTTTTACCTTTGGGTACTGTGTAATGGTTAGTCAAATTTACTGTAGTATCTGCAGGCCAGACAATGATGTCGCCAGTTGTCTCTCCATTTCCACCATCGGTATTTTCATCGTTATTTCCATCATCATCGTTTCCGGGAGTCTCAGTTCCATCCCCATTTGCAATCGGGTCTTCTTCTGTACAAGCAGCCATAAAAGACAATGCTATCAGAGCCGTTCCGGCCAACAAATAATTCTTCAGTTTCATTTTGTAATAATTTAGAAATGTTAGTCAATATAGTTCTTTATCTCTTTATTATAGTTTGTATCTGATTCCCAGCATAAATGACTGTCCGTGCCATTCCTTTCGTTCTATCACATTGCCATTATTACGTTCGGAATTGACATTCTCCGTACGAGGGCCACTTTGAATAAAGCGAATCAAAGGAGTATCCAGCAAGTTAGATGCCTTGGCAAAAAGGCTGATACCGTTCTTAAAACTTTTCTCTACAGAAGCATCCAACTGCATATAGCCATCTTCCCATATATCGTCATCATACCAGTTAGAAATATCGCTCAAGCGCTTTCCGGTATAACTTCCGGCAATCTGTTCTTCCCAGCCATATTTGGTGCTTTTTGAACAGCAATGACAGGTTAGCTACATGGGCAGCCTGACCAAACAACGGACGTGTCTGAGTGCATGCCTTCACATCATTTCCATCCATAATTCGCTTTTCGGTCGTAATGGAAGAATGCGTGTAAGTATAATTGGCTTTTATTCCAAACCAGTTAAAATATTTCATTACATCCACTTCTACTCCCAAGTTGGTAGCATTACCAAAATTCATCGGCTTATAATAGGTATCCTGTCCTTCGTTCAGCAATCCGTATTCAATCGGATTCTTCAGTTTCTGTAAAACATACCCACCATGAACTGCTCGGATGATTTCGGGAAGAATTCATAACGCAAATCGAGGTTATCGGCTACCGTATGCTTCAAATCCGGATTTCCTTTTTCTTTATAATCTTCATTGATAATGCTGTAAGGAACAATCTCAAAGAAAGGCTGGGACGATTGATGGAACGGGCATACGAGAAACGCAGATTCGCATTTTTATGTACTCCATATTTTACATGGAAGCTCGGCAATACATCCGTATATTTCTGGTATCCTTCGGAGGATCTGTATTTTCTGAGGGAACTTCAAAGTGTAATCCCTTGATTGGTATGTTCCACACGAACCCGGCAATAAATTCCCATTTCTGGTATGTGTATTTCACCATTCCATACCCTGCACCAATCTTTTTCAGTGGCATCATAGTTTAACGGGTCACTGATGTTACCGTATTTAAGCGGGGTAAACAAGATTTCATCGTAGTTATTCCAGTCCTCTCCCTGATACTGCGGATCTTTCACTCCCGTAGCAGAGTTAAAAGTATATTCATTGAAAAAGCTGTCACGTTTCTTATCACGGTACATACCTCCTACTGAGAAGTCGAATACAGACCCTCCATCCAGTTTCAACTTATACATCAAATCAAGGTATCCTGCCTTGTCCTTATCGGAGTTATGTTCCCAACGGCGGATTGCTGCTCCAGAAGTCTGTACATGATTACCCAGAAAAAGATTTCCGCATTATCCGGTGTTTCACTGTATGCCTTTGAAAGTACAGCCGACCAATTCAAACGAAGCACACCGCCTTCCAGAAAGGCATGCTCACCTTTCAGCGTGGAATTGATAATATACTGATGATTCCACTTCATACGTACAGCCTCCTTCCTTATCGTCATGCCCGTCACGTACTTCTGTTTCTCTCATATCCATATATCCATTATACCAGGTCAGTTTATGATTGGCATTGATATGATAATCCAGCTTGGCATGTGCCCCGATACGAGTCTGTTGCGAAGAATAATTTCGGTATTCGATACCATTATGGGCTGTTCCCGGCTGATAATACAGGCTGGCTTTCTTTTCCTCTATACGTATTCAGGTAACTACCTGCCAGCATCACACCCAATTTATTGTTAAAGAAGCGGTCACCGTAAGATAATCCGGCAGTCAAATCGGGCAATGGTTTGTTCCATTTCATCCGCAGATTATCTGTCGTAAAGTTATCCATTGTCACACGGCTGTCTTCCGGCATGCCCATCTGCTCGTAAGGAGATTTCTTCACAATCGCGCCATGATTGAACGACTGGAAATCGCGGTCAAAATACATTGCATTGTAACCGGTTGACAGATTCGCCGTAAACTGACGTTCAGAAGGCGCATCCTTCATAATCAGATTAACAGCTCCACCGATTCCGTCACCCTCCATGTTGGCAGTCAAAGATTTGGTCACTTCCAGACGGTCCAACATTTCTGACGGGAAAATATCCAGTGGCACAAAACGGTTCTTGTTGTCCGGACTCGGAATTTTTACTCCGTTTACCAAGGTATAGTTGTAGCGCTTATCCATACCACGAAGAATCGCATACTGTCCCTCACCGCTACTGTTACGTTCAATTGTCACACCAGACATTCGCTGAATCACGTTGGCTACCGTAATATCCGGAGAAAGCTCTATCGCCTTCGCACTCATCACATTCACCACGTTCATAGCCTGACGTTCAATACCTCTTGCACCAGCCTTCCGTTCTTCCCGGATTAGAAGCTACCACCACCACTTCATCCAAAGCGACATCGTCACTTTTCAAAGGAATTACAATTTCTTTCTTATCTGCTGCTATGCTGACTTCATATTTTTTATAGCCCACATAAGAACAGACCAGCGTATATTTGTCTCGGTTCACCGACAGATTAAAACTTCCGTCCAATCCGGTTACCGTTCCTTTTCCTGGGTCTTCCTTTACAATCACCGATGCACCTATAATTTCCTCTCCAGTCTGTGCATCCTTAATTTTACCTTTTATCACACCCAGCTTGAACTCCAGCCGACATCAGTGATAACAATACCAATACAATCTTAGATTTCATTTGCTTTCCTTATTTGTCGCAAAAGTATCCCGTATGATTTTCATAGGTATTGCATAGAGATTTCTATTGTGTTACATTTACGCCCAATATCCTTTACAATAAAAAAGAGGTACTTTCAGGTCCAGCCCGCAAATACCTCTTTTTACAAACATATTACAAATACGATTATTTATCCTTACTTTCTGGAAGGGAAATTCCTTTACAACCCGCTTCAGTATTCCCTTACATCGTTCCAATGATAATAAGGTGAGACATTTGTCTGCAAAGGGAGTGCGACTTCACGCTCATTCAGCAGCAATTTCACCAAAATATCCTGACTGCCTCGTTTTCGATAGAAAATAAGCTGAACATTACCACACATCGGAATCAGGCGATAAGTGCGATATGTATCCGCTATTTTATTCCAATCGGCAGTTTCCTTTTTGCAGTGCGTTCATTCCCATCAGCGTGGCCAATGGAGCCAGATTCGTATCATGCCCGTAACGTAACGTCACTGCATTTTTCCGGGAAGCAATTACCGTATCGGCTGTTTCTATGAAATTATTCAGCAGATTTCTTTCCAGCTTATACATACACGCATCGCTCAACGGAGAAGGCCCTTTTTCGTAATACCATTCAAAATTATTCCGTTGCCACAAATCATATTGTTCTTCGGGAGTAAATAAAAAGAAAGATCCGGTTGCTTGTAACTACTTTGACTGATGCCATGAAGTTCGAACAAGTCCATCATCAGTTTTGCGGCATCCACATGCTTTTCCACGTAAACAGAGTCACGGAAAATCTGTTTCATCAATCGTTCCGGATGTACATAAACACTATCGGCAGCACGATACACAGAATCCACATTCTCCAAATGCTGTGCTTCATACAAAGGATTCTTATACTTTATATAATAAGCATCCGCTTCACTGGTCTGTGTCGTAACATTTAGTTTAGGGTTCAAACCTTTCAATTCCACGCATCCGGCAGCCATGGAAAGAAAAGCACGGGTCTTGTATGTGGAGCGTGCATCCACATGCGTACCGTCACTGAACACCTCAGGGTAACGGTGGAACATCCGGTCTATCAATTCCCGATGCTGCTGTGCTCCCTTCGGAGTCAACTCTCCATAGCGTCCTCTGCCCCTTGGGCCAGAGAAGCCACCACCTTCAGCACACGCTTTCCATCTGGGGTCAACACTCCCTCCTCGTCTGCCTCAAGAAGGAGTGACAACGGCGCGGCATATTTCTTCTCTTTTGTAAGATACCGGGAGCCATGCCGGGCAAACATGGATATATAAAAAGGTTCATATCCAGCAGGAGCCGGAGTCAACTTCTCCTCCGGAGTCTGATAAGCATAATATTTTCCTGCAGCCAATGCCGGATTCTTTCCAATCTCCTCACGTGCACTTTGTCCCTGCCCCCACAAAGGAAAAGCCAGGAACAGCACAATCCATCCTCTTTTCTTCATATATTTTCCAAATTTTAGGCGTGAAGTTACACCATTACTCCACTTAATCCTTTCTTATGCAACTTGGAAAATCATGAAAACACTTCCCATGAAACAGAAATGAAATCCTCTTGTCACTACTTTGAGAAAACGGCTACTTTGCTTCTATACTGACAATTTCCTGCAAGATGCTTACCGCACTCTTCACATCTGTCACTTTCGATACCACCATGCTGCGCCGTCCGTTCTGCTCTCTCAGATTGCAATAACGAGGATTCTTGGCCATGTAATCAATAAACTTGCCGAAAGCCATACTCTGATAATACGGACTATCCAAGTTGCTGACGAAGTAGAGCGTCATCCGTTCTGCCTTTAATACCACTTTTTCCACCCCCAAACGCTTGGCCAAACGTCTCAACGGAACAATACGCAACAACTCTTCCCCTTCTGGCGGTATTTTCCCGAATCGGTCAACCAGCTTGGCCTTAAAGGTTTCCACATCCTTATCCAGTTCAAGTTTATCCAGTTCACGATACAGCAACATTCGCTCACTACTGCTTGGAATGTACTCATTCGGGAAGAGCAACTCCAGGTCACTTTCCACCGTACATTCATCCACAAACTCCTCTCCGCTGATTTTTTCTTCACCCGCTTTGATTTCCTCAGCATACAAATCGGCAAATTCCTCATTCTTCAGTTCAGTAACCGCTTCATTCAGAATCTTCTGATAAGTTTCATATCCCAAGTCTGCAATAAAACCACTCTGTTCTGCACCCAACATATTTCCAGCTCCACGGATGTCCAAATCCTGCATGGCAATGTGAATGCCACTACCCAAATCGCTGAAATTCTCAATGGCCTGCAAGCGGCGTCTGGCTTCCGGTGTAAGCGACGACAAAGGTGGTGCCAGCAAATAACAGAATGCTTTCTTGTTGCCTCGTCCCACTCGTCCGCGCATCTGATGCAAGTCGCTCAATCCAAAATTCTGCGCCTGATTGATAATGATGGTGTTGGCATTAGGTATGTCAATTCCACTCTCAATAATCGTTGTGGCCAACAAGACATCATAATCATAATTGACAAAGTCGAAAATAATCTTCTCCAGTTCTTCCGGCTGCATCTGTCCGTGCCCGATACATACTCGGCAATCCGGTATATTCCGCAGAATCATCGCCTTCAGCTCCACCAGATTCTGAATACGGTTGTTCACAAAGAAAACCTGCCCGTTGCGGCTCATTTCAAAATTGATGGCTTCGGATATAATTTCTTCATTGAATGTATGCACTTCTGTCTGAATAGGGTAACGGTTGGGAGGAGGCGTCTGGATGACAGACAAGTCTCTGGCCCCCATCAAAGAGAACTGAAGGGTACGCGGAATAGGAGTCGCAGTCAGTGTCAGCGTATCTACATTGACCTTCAACTGGCGAAGCTTTTCCTTCACGCTTACGCCAAACTTCTGCTCCTCGTCAATGATAAGCAGACCCAAATCCTTGAATTTGACACTTTTGCCAATAATCTTATGCGTGCCGATAAGGATATTGATTTTACCGTCGGCCAGCCTCTTTTCAGAATACGGCTTGTATCCTTTGCCGTACGTGCCCGGCTCAGGTATTCCACCTTACAAGGCATATCCTCCAAACGTTTCTTGAAAGTCTGGAAGTGCTGATAAGCCAGTACCGTAGTCGGCACCAGCACCGCCACCTGCTTGTTGTCGGTCACTGCCTTAAATGCGGCACGGATAGCGACCTCTGTCTTACCAAAACCCACGTCGCCACAGACAAGACGGTCCATCGGTTTATCACTTTCCATGTCCGCCTTTACTTCCTGAGTAGCCTTCAACTGGTCTGGAGTATCTTCATACAAGAAACTGGCCTCCAGTTCGTGCTGCAAAAAGCTGTCCGGACTATATTTAAACCCTTTCTCCTGTTTACGCTGAGAATAAAGTTTAATCAAATCACGGGCAATATCCTTGATTTTAGTCTTCGTCCGTTCCTTGATTTTTTCCCAGGCTCCTGTGCCCAGCTTACTGATACGGGGCTGTTCTCCTTCTTTTCCTTTGTACTTGGAGATTTTATGTAATGAATGAATGGACACAAACACCACATCCTCATTCTGGTATACCAGTTTGATGACTTCTTGCGTAGTGTTTCCGTTCGGAATACGCACCAGTCCTGCAAACCGTCCGATACCGTGGTCGATATGTACCACATAATCGCCCGGTTCAAACATATTCAGCTCCTTGAGCGACAATGCCACTTTTCCACTACGTGCCTTGTCACTGCGAAGGTTGTATTTATGGAAACGGTCGAATATCTGATGGTCCGTGAACACACAAACCCGCAACGCATGGTCCACAAACCCTTCATGCAACGTACGGTCTACTGGTTCAAAGGTAATGTCATCGCCTCTTTCCTTGAATATATCTTTCAGACGTTCCGTTTGCTTCATGCTGTCTGAACAAATATACAGACGATATTTCCGTTGCAGGAAATCGGTGAAAGAACTTGCTACCAAATCAAAATTCTTGTGGAAAATTGGTTGTACGGAGGTCTCGAACGACAAGCGTGCCTGCGGAGTTCCTAAGGCTTTATGTCCGAAATCTACCCGGAAGAAATCAAGGGCACGCACCGTGAACTCGGCTCCGTCAATCAGTTTTTTGGACAAATTCATCAGTTCCGTCTGCTCGCCTTCATATGCTTTCAGTGCCTGAGGAGAAACCGCCTCATCGTGTACGACCTGAATGCGTTCACGCACCCAAAGCAAATCTTTTACCCACAGCGTAGCGTCTTTATCCACGAAATCCAGAAAACAAATATCCGCTCCTTCCGTTCCTGAAAGTTCAGGTACAATACAGATAGAATCTTTCTTTTCTTTTGACAACTGAGTCTCTACTTCAAACGTACGCAAACTATCAATTTCATCTCCGAAAAAGTCAATTCGGTACGGATATTCCGATGCAAAAGAATACACATCAAGAATGCTGCCGCGTAAGGCGAACTGCCCCGGCTCATAGACATAGTCCACATGCTCAAACCCATACTTGGAAAGCGTCTCCATCAGTTTGACCGTATCTTCCTGCTGTCCCACTTTCAGGGTCAGCATCGCATCCGAGAGTCGTTTCCGTGAAACCACTTTCTCTGCCAAAGCCTTCCGGATAAGTGACTACCGTGACCGGCTTCTTCTGCTCCAGTCTGCTCAGCACTTCCGTGCGAAGAATTTCATTGGCTGCATCTTTCTGTCCGTATTTGATGGCACGACGGTAAGAAGACGGGAAAAATAGAATATCAGCCTCTCCGTCCACCTGCACCAGGTCATGATAAAAATACCCGGCTTCCTCCAAATCATTCAGTATAAACACATGAATTCCCGGTATCGTCTTGACCGATGCCGAAGCAAATAAGGAAGCACACGAGCCGTGCATACCTTCCAAATAAACAGTCTTTATATCCTTATTTTTACGTAAAGAAGCCAAGCCTGCCACATTAGGATGCTTGGCATATACCTCTTGAAGCTCTCTTTTTATACTCATTGTCTCATCAATAGATGCTGCAAAAATAAGCAATCTCGTTTGAATATGCGCACAAAAAACGAAGAATACCGCAGCAACTCTTCCTTAAAATTTGAAGCTGATGCTTCCGTACGGCAAACAATTTCCTCTCCAGTGCACGGAATAAAAACTCAAAATATCCTCTTCGGAAGGGTTTCCCACGACATTATACACGCTCAGACGAAGCAACAGCAATTTCTCACCGAATGATTTCCGGTAAGAATAGCCCACATCTACCCGGTAGTTCAGCGGCTCACGCTTTTCACGAAAATCGTCCACCGACAAAGGCTCATAATCTTCATTCAGGAACCGGACTTTTCCGGAACGCAACATCCCTCCAACAGAGAAAGAAGAACGAGTCGTCAGCTGATACGACAAAGCTCCTCCCAACTGATGAGGTACATCGTACAAAGAGGGCACCTTCCCTTTTTCCGGCAGTTCACCAAACCACTCCCGGCTTCGGGAGTAAGCATACGACAGTTGCAGGCTCCAACGCTTCCAGTGCTGATACAAATATCCCTTTACCCCATAACTGTCTCCATTTCCTACCATCAAGTATTTCTGCCAGCTCTCATCTTCAACCCACGTATCCGGGCGCAAGGCCAGCACATTCCGTCTTGTCTTATAGTACACAGAGACTTCACACTGTCCCGAATCCATAAAATGTTTCCAACCCATCTCATAATGCTCGGAAGAGCGAGGCTTGAAACTGTCAATGCTGGGCATTCTGAAATCTGTGGGTAAAGAGAAGCTGTCGAAACGAAGGAAATGATAAAACTGCTCCATCTTCGAAAAGTTCAGATAAAGCAGATTTCTTTCCGACGGGAAGTATTTCACCGACAGACGTGGCTGAATACTATAGTACGACCGGTGGTGCTGTGGGCAATAGGCCACTCCATGCACACCCACCTGCACTGAGAATTCTGGAGAAATGCGCAACAGGTTGTCATAATAAATCGACACCTGATTCACCGGCTCATGCCGTACCCGCATCTCTTCACCTTGCGACACCAAATCGTAGACTTCATACGCATATTTCACTCCCCAGCGCGCATGATAAAGATTCTCCAGCGAATAGCTAAAATCCGTCGTCACGTTATTTCCCAGTCTTCCCTTCTGCGTGGCAAACGAGAGCCTGATAGGCCTGATTGTCCCAACGCAACACTGACACATTTTCTCCGTTTTCCTCGATGGGTAAATGAAAATCATCCCGGGCACCGTAGGCCAGAAAATTCATCATGGTAACAGGAGACAAGTTATACGATAACTTGGCATTATAATCATAAGTAGAGTGATTCAAACGATTTTCCTCCGACAAAAGACTGTCAAAGAAATCCAGCCAGCTTCTACGTGCACCAACCATGTACGATAGTTTATTCTTGATAATCGGTCCCTCAAGCATGACGGAGGCAGCCGGCATGTCCAACGTCAATGTACGTACATGCTCCTTTTTATTTCCTTCTTTCAAATTGACTTCCGTGACCGACGAAATACGCCCCTCCAGAGGAGTCGGGAAAAAACCTTTATGAAAGACCATATTCTTCACGGCATCTCCATTGAACACAGGTAAAAGCGAACTGAAATGTCCGGGATGAAAAACCGGCACACCATCCAGCAGTAGCTGATTTTCATCATATCCTCCTCCATCAACCATAAAATTCTGGCCAGCCAAGGAAGAAGGCCCCCCGGCAGAAACCATATCTGTGAAAACAAATCACCTCCACTAAAAGCCAGCAAGTTGATGGAGTCAGTTCTCCCAATTCATTTTCCCGTTTACCCGACTCCACGGTAACTTCTTCTATCTCAAACAACAACGGTTTCAGACAAGTACGCACAAAGCAATCTCTCGTTACCCTAACCGACTGTGACTGCGGAGCATAGCCCATATAAGAAGTTTTTCAACGTGTATGTTCCTTCGGGTACATGCAAACGGAAAATACCTTTCCCGTTCGAAATAGTATTCCATTGTTTTCCATCTTTATCCTCCAATGTAACGACCGCCCCATACAAACGTTCTTCGCTGTCCTCTTCGGACACCGTACCGCTGACATCATAACTTTCAATCTTCCGTGCATGAATCACCAGCCTTTCCGAGGAGGTACTACAGCAATTTTCATCTGATAACCGGAGAGAATGCGACGCACAAGTGTCTCCACAGTCATTTTTCCCCATGCTCTATCCGGCATACATCCCCCAGTTCCATCTGTGCCGGATTATATGACAATACGATTCCCGTACTTTTTCAATCCATTCAAACCACTGCAATACGGTAGCGGAAGAGGAGCTCACCTGTATCCACTCTTCCGCTACCGTATTCGCTGATTTGACTTCCTGTCCCCATGCTTCCGGCCGTACTATCACGCACATCCACAGCAAGAGGAACAGCCATTTACTTTTCATATAATCTGTAATGTTTTCCTTTCACCAATGTCTCGCATTTACATCCACAAAGAAAAGCCAGTTCTCCGGCTATGTCCGGTTTTCCAGGCGCGGCTCAATTTTTTTGCCAGGCCTTACCCGCATCAAAATGAATTTCTGCAGAAGTCTCCATCGGAGTATTCATCAATCTGCGCATCTGCTCAAATTCCTGTTGATGCGACGCAATCCATGCATCCAGTTCCTGTTGCTGAACAAGACTCAGCGTTTCACCCGTAAAATAGCGGGCCAGTAGTTGGTTGATATCTTCCTTGTTACTCATAGTCTTATTCACAATTTATAATAATGGACAATATAATGACAGCCACTGTCACCAGCAGTGCTCCATGCTCTGACACTTCCAGTTTTTCAGCAATTTCACGATATTTCAGTCCATGGAGTTTAGCCAGCAAAAAAACTTCCCGGCATCTGGCAGGTAGAGTATCTGGCGCCGATTCCATTATATCCTGAAGGGGTTTACCTTCTTCAGGACCTTCGTCCGGCATGCAACTGGCAGAAGCCGGATATGCGTCTATCGACACCGTATCATCCCTACGCTTCCGCAGAAAGGATACACAACTGTTTCTCACGGAAGTCGTCATATAAGCAGCAAACTCCTTTTCAGGCATACCATCCAAACGCTTGTTCCATACGCTGATAAACAGTTCCTGCACAATATCTTCCGCATCATCCTGGTCAGAAACATATCCATAGGCTATACAGCACAGCCTTGAATAATGTTCCTGAAACCGAGATTTGAATATATCCTTTCTATCGGCACTCATTATCATGATTCTGTCAATACAAATAATCAGAATTTCAAACTTACACCTGCTGTCAAGAAGCCTTTATTTCCTAATCCTGCTTCTACAAAACCACCAATCCGGTCATTTCCTACTCGCAAGGCTATCGGATTTACCTGGTAAGCAAAAAAGAAGTGCTCAAATCGGCTTTCTTTGCGGCTTTTTTTCCTGTTTCCGTCAAAACTGTTTCTTTGTGACGACTCAGGTTTACACCGGCTGCCGCTGTTCCATATAATTCAAACAAGCCTCTTTTATAATATACAAATTCAGCAGCAGGAAGAACCAGGAAGTTTACATTGCTTTCTTTCAATGAAGGAGTCTGCTCACCCGCCAATGCCAACTTACTGCTGGAAGTAGAAAAGCCCAAATCAGTTCCTACCTTTGAAACGCCCTAAAGAATAGCGATAGCCAAAGCCATATACCAGACTGTAATTTTCATCGGTCCGCTTGCTTCCTGTCACTGCATCAACTAATCCCATTCCCAGTATATCTACCGTACCCTGAGTCAACCCGTCACTGACAGACAAACGTATTTCGTGTTTATTTTCAGAAGGAGTAAAACCCTGTCCTTTTACCAGATTTGTACTTGCCAACATACACAAAGAATAAAGCAATCAATTGAATTTTCATAATGTCTAGTTTTTTTAGTTTTAAAAAGTCTTACGTTTAATTCTCTGTTGTTTCACCCGGCCTGGTGGTTTTGTCTTCATAACGCAGTTCTTAGGTAAAACCCCTATCCGAAAAATCATTTTTTTAAAAAAATCTCCACATCCCATTAAATACCTGATAATGAAGCTTAAATAAAAACATCTGTAACTGATTTTTTTTCATTTATCAATATTCTACCGACAAAAAGTGAGAAATAATTATTACTTTTGTCTACAGGAAAAAGTTTTTTACTAAGGTATTTTTCTGATTGTATTTTATAAGACTTCTGAAACGACATCATGCATAAGGAAATCATTCAACTGTTAAACGAGAAAAGATTAAAAGAAGCGTTTACCCAAATTAAGGAATCGGCAAACACGCTTAATAACTGGGAACTAAAGTCACAGGTTGAAACCCAACAGACGACTTATGAATATATGCTTCAATACATGGCAATGGGCACACAAGACCCACAACGTGAAACAATTTATAACCAGTTGCTTTGCAAGGGATATGAACTGGCTGACAAGACTTATTTCCTGAAAGACTGGGAAAAAGCGTATGGCTATTTTGCCGATAAATTCCGTAAATTTTCTCAAACTCCTCCACACTCATTCAAGGAAATCGGCTTCATGCTGGAAGCAGCTAAGCACACGTCTGCCACTCCCCAAAACACAGAGGAAGAAGAAGCTCAAAATTACAATGCTACACGCTTCACAAAAATACAGTCGATGAATTATTCAATAAGATATGGGTATCTACACAATGGAGTGAAGAAGACTATCAGGAAGCCCGTGAACTTCTACTTTCTCCGTCTATGGCCACCAACGACAAAGCAGTAATGATGAGTGCCGTCACGCTCAATCTGCTTCAGGCTCTTTGACAGCCGAAAATTCCAGCTGTTACTCACAGCCTATCAGCAAACCCAAGAACCGGCTGTTACCCAGCGGGCATTGACAGGAATTGCTCTTGCCACCTATTTCCAGACTGACCGGATTAAACTCTATCCGGAACTGGTTTCTGCCTTGAAGCTGATGGAAGATGACCCTACAGCATTGAAACAATTGCACGATATACAGATTATTTTCCTTCTTTCACGCGAAACGGAGAAAATAGATAAAAAAATGAGGGAGGAGATTATTCCCCAAATGATGCGCAATCCCAATCTCAGAAATTCAGAGTCAAAAGTCATTGAGATAGAAGACATCGAAGACCTCAATCCGGAATGGCAGAAAGACATGGAACAAATAAACAGCCACATTCGTGAATTGGGAGAGCTGCAAATGGAAGGAGCTGATACCTACATGACTGCCTTTTCACAACTCAAGACCTTCCCGTTCTTTCAGGAAGCAGCCCACTGGTTTTACCTGTTCAGCATGAAAGTGCCCGATTTATACCAGATTTTCAAAGACAAGGAATTCAATGAAAAATCGTTGTTCGGACTCATGATTAACTCACAGATGTTCTGCGATTCCGATAAATTCTCTTTCTGTCTGGCCATGCAGTCGTTGCCTCATGACCAGCAGACATTCATGCGTTCGCACATGAAAGGAGAAGAATTGATTCCCAAGGAACTGGAAACAAGTGAAAATCCGGAAGAACAGAAAATCAATGCCATACAACGGCAATATATCCACAATTTATACCGGTTTTATAAATTATGGAGATTCAAACAAGAAATGCAAGACATTTTCCGTGAAAAACTGGACTTCTGGAACAACACCTTGCTCCGCCCCTTGATACTGAAAGGAACGTATCATAACCAGATTGCTGGATATCTTTTTTTCAAAAGGATACATGCAAGAAGCTTCGACGAACTTTATGAAAGTCTGGCTCAACAAGATCCGGCGAATGCAGAAACCTGGCAAAAACTAGGATTCGCCTACCAGAAAAAACAAGCTTTATGATAAAGCGGTAAAAGCATACGTGCAGGCAGACGCACTAAAGGCCAACCATTTATGGACACTCAAGCATCTGGCACAGTGTCACAAACTGTCGGGTAATTACTCTCAAGCTGCTTTCTGCTTTCAGAAAGTGCTTGAGTTCGATCCAGACAACCTGCACATCCTGATGCAAACCGGACAATGCCTTGCGGCACTGAAGAATTATCCGGAGGCCATTAAGGTTTTCTATAAGGTGGAATTTCTGGAAACACATCCGGAAAAGGCACGGCGTGCCATCGGATGGTGCTACTTCATGTCCGGGAAGTACGAAGAAGCTGTCCGGATGTATGAAAAGTTGCTCGCTCTGGAAAACCCACAAGCCAATGACTGGCTAAACTCAGGCCACGTGTATCTGGCTATGGGGAATATACCTCAGGCACTAATTCACTACCGGAAAGCGGAAACAGCCTGCAAATCGGACGAGGAGTTCATCTCACAGCTTCTGGCCGACAAAGATGCGCTGACAGCACAGGGTCTGTCAGAAAGTCAGGTTTACCTGATGGCCGATATCCTGCGCCAGAAATAACAGCACATAAGATATACCAATAGAAACAAGTCCGATAAAAGCTTTTATCACCCTACCGGACTTGTTTCTATTTTTTTGATATAAGCCAATGCAGGCTCCTATGGCCGTCTGATATTCCGCGCTTGCCGGAATGATAAAACGCACATCGTACATCTGCGCAATGGTATCGAAAACCGGACGGCATTGGGGCAATTGTGTCAGATTGCCAATCAGCACAAAATCACGGATTCCCATTTCCAATGCTGAAAGTACGGCTGCCTGCCCGATGGACTGCAATACCATGTGCATCAAGCCCAAAGCCAAATCTTCGGGAGATACATTGTTATCTAATTTTCCCAACAAGGAAGCCGTGGCATCAAGCGGCAATCCGGGCAAGGAAGTCTGACAAATATCTTGAATCTGTAAGTCCACGTTCTGCAAATTACCTTTTCCAGCCAGTTCTGACACCCACAGAATGTCCTGCGTATGCAACAACAGACGCGACAATCCCATCAGTGTACCTCCCCCGATACCGATTCCGCCCACATGGCGAATCACATCGTGTTCCACTTTCACAAAGGAAGTACCCGTTCCCATACTCACCACCATGAGCCGGTCCAGCCCCGTGGCATACTGGGCACTCAGGCCGTTGGCGATAAATTCATCCGTACGAGCCGTAGGCAGACCGTACAAGGGCTGCTGAATGTATGAACTTCCCACTCCGGTCAGCATTACCTGCTCCACCTCCGAAAAGCTGGATGGAATGGTCGTATATATATTTTCCGAATGCACCAAACAACGAAGTGACAGGGTCCTTGGCAGTCACAAACATCGGATGCTTTATTTCACCGTCTTTCATCCCGACAATCTTGGTGGTACTTCCTCCCACATCTATTCCTATTATCATAACTTAAAAGATTTTGCTATTTTTACAATATGGGCGCAAGTCTACAAACTTTTTTCGGGAAAGCAGACACTTCTGTTACTTTTTTATAAAAATTTGAAAGTCTTTCCCTATGTAGCCCACTTTCGAATGAAAAAGACACTTTGCTTTTTTTGCAAAGTTCCGAAAAGAAAAACGCTTATTTTCAAGACTTTTCAAGAGCACTTAAACGCATGTTCCCAAACGTCCAAGCGTTTTGAATCAAACGCACTTACGCTTGATTCAAAATGTACTTGTGTTTCAACTAAAACACTTAGGCGTTTGCTCTTAAACGCACTTGCGTTTTTGGAAAGAAAAATTCGGAGCACGAAAAGGAATCACATTTTTATTTCTATCTTTGCAAAGATATAAATGAAACACCATGCAGACAAGTGACAGTATTGTGATTATTCCTACTTACAATGAGAAGGAAAACATCGAAAATATAATCCGGGCGGTATTCGGACTTGAGAAAACATTCCACATTCTAGTCATCGAAGACAACTCTCCCGACGGAACAGCCGACATCGTACGCCGTCTCCAAAAAGATTTCCCCGAACGTTTGTTTATGATTGAACGAAAAGGCAAACTCGGGCTGGGAACTGCTTATATTACCGGCTTCAAATGGTCTATCGAAAAGGGATACGACTACATCTTTGAAATGGATGCCGACTTCAGCCATAACCCCAATGACCTGCCAAGACTTTACAAGGCTTGCCATGAAGAGGGAGCTGATGTATCCATCGGTTCACGCTACGTAAGTGGAGTAAATGTGGTCAACTGGCCCATGGGAAGAGTACTGATGTCCTACTTTGCTTCTAAATATGTGCGGTTCATTACCGGACTGCCCATTCATGACACCACTGCCGGCTTTGTATGTTACCGCCGTAAAGTACTTGAGGCCATCCACCTGGACCATATCCGCTTCAAAGGGTATGCTTTCCAAATTGAAATGAAATTTACCGCTTACAAATGCGGTTTCCATATTACAGAAGTACCTGTTATCTTTATCAACCGCGAATTAGGTACTTCCAAAATGAACAGCAGCATCTTTGGGGAGGCCGTATTCGGTGTCATCCAACTGAAATGGGACAGCTGGTTCAAGAAATATCCCAAACATGCTAATTAAAAAGTACTTATGAAACGTACGTGGATACATCATGCAATCATCGTAAATGAAGGACGCCGTTTTGCCGGTTCTGTGGTGATTGAAGGAGAAAAGATACAAGAGGTCATTGAAGGAGACGGCAAACCCGATGCCGACTGTGAAGAAGAAATTGATGCACAAGGATGCTTTCTGCTGCCAGGAGTGATAGATGACCATGTGCATTTCCGCGATCCGGGACTTACTCACAAAGCAGACATGGCTACCGAAACAGCTGCGGCTGCGGCTGGAGGAGTAACTTCGTTCATGGATATGCCGAACTGCAACCCTCAGACTACCACACTCGAAGCACTGGACAATAAATTCCAGGATGCAGCCACTAAATGCATTGTCAACTATTCTTTCTATTTTGGGGCTACGAACAACAATGCCGACCAACTGAAAGCATTGGACAAAACACACGTATGCGGTGTGAAACTGTTTATGGGAGCCAGCACCGGGAATATGCTGGTCGACCGCATGGAAGCCTTGAAAAAAATATTCTCCGAGGCAGGTATGCTGATTGCTACTCACTGTGAAGACCAGCAGATTATCCGCGAAAATACCGAACGTTTCAAACAGCAATATGGCGAAGATCTGGACATTTCTTTCCATCCGCTGATACGCAGCGAGGAAGCCTGTTACCATTCTTCGGCACTCGCCGTACAGTTGGCGAAAGAAACAGGTGCCCGCCTGCACATACTTCACATCAGCACGGCACGTGAATTGGGCCTGTTAGAAGACCGCCCGCTCCAAGAAAAGAAGATTACGGCAGAAGCCTGCGTATCGCACCTTATGTTCTGCGATGAAGACTATGCGCAACTAGGGGCACGCATCAAGTGCAATCCCAGCATCAAGACAAAAGCCGACCGTGATGCGCTGAGAAAGGCTCTGAGCACTAACCTGATCGACGTCATCGCTACCGACCATGCACCTCACCTGTTGAGTGAAAAAGAAGGAGGAGCACTGAAAGCCGTATCAGGCATGCCGACCCTGCAGTTCTCATTGGTCAGCATCTACGAACTGGTACACAAAGGTGTCCTGTCTATCGAACAGTTAGTTCAAAAAATGTGTCACGCACCGGCCCAACTTTTCCAGATTAGTAAAAGAGGATTTATCCGACCGGGGTATCAGGCCGACCTGGTACTGTTGAATCCGCACAAGGAATGGACTGTAACAACCGACTGCATTGAAAGCAAGTGTGGATGGAGTCCGATGGAAGGCCGCACCTTCCATGCACAGGTAGAAAAGACATTTGTCAACGGTACGGCAGTTTACGAGAATGGAAAAGTAAACAAAGCACACCGTGGACAAGCCCTTCGGTTTGAACGTTAAAAGAAAGCGAATGAAAACAGACATCACGACCGTCCGTTACGACATACACGACCTGGCTGAATACATCAACTGGATTTATTTTTTCCACGCATGGGGGTTTCAGCCACGCTACGCAGCCATTGCCGACATTCATGGCTGTGATGCCTGCCGCGCCGGGTGGCTGGCTTCATTTCCCGAAGCTGAACGCGCCAAAGCTGCCGAAGCCATGCAACTGCACAAAGAAGCAGTACGCATGCTGAACAAAATCGACGGGAAATACAAGGTCTATGCCATTTATCGCCTGATGGAAGCCAATGCCGAGGGCGACAACCTATGGTTAGAGGGCACATTATTTCCTCTGCTCCGCCAGCAGACCCGCGTCCGCCCCGACGACCCGTTTCTCTGCCTGAGTGACTTTGTCCGTCCCCTTTCTTCCGGTATCAAGGATACGGTAGGAGGATTCGCCACGACCATCGATCCGGCCATGGAAGAAGAATTCAGCCATGACGACTACCAGTCCTTGCTCATCAAAACACTTGGGGAAAGACTGGCAGAAGCCGCTGCTGAAAAGATACACGAAACCCTGCGCAAAGAGGTATGGGGATACGCCAAGGACGAAAAGCTGACCATGAAACAGTTGCTCAACGAAGACTATCAGGGCATACGTCCTGCTGTAGGCTATCCTTCCCTGCCCGACATATCAGTCAGTTTTCTGCTCGACAAGCTTATTGACATGAAACGCATCGGCATAGATCTGACAGAGAACGGAATGATGCAACCTCATGCCTCGGTATGCGGACTGATGTTTGCCCATCCGGCTTCACGCTATTTTTCGGTTGGAAAAATAGACGAGGAACAACTCATGGACTACGCTTCCCGCCGGAATATAGATGCCGACGTACTGCGAAAATACCTCGCAGCCAATCTGCAACCCTAAAATGAATAGCAAATATGATTCTACTAAGAGTGTCACTGATATTTTTGGCCTTGTTTCTGCTACCAGACTGGTATATATACAAGACCTATTTGACCAGCCTGCACGATAAGAAGTGGAAACGTGCCTACTGGCTGCCCACCTTATTACTATTGCTCGCATTAGTAGTTTTCCTTGTTGGACATGACAGTTTACATGAATATTTCGGGACTTACCTGATTGTTGCTCTGTGCTTCACTATTCCTAAAATGATATTCATGCTGACCAGTATTCTGCTGAAACTGATCAGAAGATTGATAAAGCGCCCTATTCCTCATGGATGGATTTCACTGGCACCCGCATTGTTTGCTTTCGGATATGTATTGTTTGGAGCCATTAAGGGAAAGGAAAATTTTCAAGTAAAAGAAGTTACATTCTACTCGCCCAACCTTCCGGATGCATTCGATGGCTATCGCATTCTGCAATTGTCGGACATCCACTCTGGAAGCTGGAAAGGAAATGGAAAGGCACTTCAGGAAGCCATCGATATTTGCAACCGGCAAGATGCAGACCTGGCTGTATTCACTGGCGACCTCGTGAACAGTCGCGCTGACGAATTGCTGGAATTTATGCCTGTGTTCTCACAACTGAAAGCGCGCGACGGAGTGTATTCCGTATTGGGTAATCACGACTATGGCTCCTACGTAAAATGGGAAAACGAGCAGGCCCGTCTGGCTAACGTAGACAGCCTGATTGCACGCGAAAACCGTATGGGATGGTTCATGCTGCAAAATGACCACCGTATTATATATAAAGGTACTGATTCCATTGCTATAGTTGGTGTGGAAAACAGCGGGAAACCACCTTTCCCTGACAGAGGCGACTTGCCCAAGGCTCTGCAAGGCACAGACGGCATGTTCAAGGTGCTGCTAAGTCATGACCCGACACATTGGCGTCGGAAAGTGCTTCCGGAGACCTCGGTACAGCTTACCTTGTCAGGTCATACCCACGACATGCAAATCAGCCTGTTCGGCTTTTCAGTGTCCAAGTTTATCTATCCGGAACACAGAGGTATGTATCTGGAAGGCAACCGGGGACTATACGTCAACATTGGGTTAGGCTATGTGCTTTTTCCCCATGCGGCTGGGTGCCTGGCCGGAAATTACCGTCCTCACACTAAAAAAAGGAAATAACAAATCAATCCAATAAAATCTATCACACTTATGAGATTCTTATACATCATTTATCAAATCTGTATCGGGCTTCCCATTTTTCTTGTGCTGACCATTCTGACCGCACTGACCACCATGCTGGGATGCTGGCTGGGCAACGGACACTTCTGGGGATATTACCCGGGGAAAATATGGTCACAACTCACTTGTTTTCTGTTTTTGCTTCCGGTGAAAGTGGAAGGACACAAAAACATTGACCACAAAACATCGTATGTATTCGTAGCCAACCATCAGGGAGCGTTCGACATATTCCTTATCTACGGATTCTTGGGAAGAAACTTTAAATGGATGATGAAGAAAAGCCTGCGCAGCATTCCTTTCGTCGGAAAAGCCTGCGAATCGGCCGGTTTCATTTTTGTAGACAAATCCAGTCCACGCAAAGTGTATGAAACCATCAAGCGTGCAGAAAAAATCTTACAAGGAGGTACTTCACTCGTGGTATTTCCGGAAGGCAGAAGAACCTTTACTGGTCGCATGAACGAGTTTAAGAAAGGGGCTTTCCTGCTAGCTGACCAGTTGCAGCTTTCCGGTCGTACCGATGAGTATTAGCGGTTCTTTTGATATCTTACCGCGCACGGGTAAACTGCTCTCCTGGCATCCGTTGAAGCTGACCATCCATCAGCCCATCTATCCGCAAGGAAAAGGACAAGAAAACCAAACCATGCTGATGGAAGAATCCTATCAGGCCATTGAAAAAGGTTTGCCGGAAAAATACAAAGGAGAAAAGAAAAGTGGAGAATAAAAAATAAATATCGGGTAGGAAGAATTTCTTACCCGATTTTCTTTTTAATGAAGGGGAGCATGCGACATATTTTCACGTGCCACAGACACATATTCCTTCACCATGTAATTGTTCTTGAACGCTTCAGGAGCCGCGTCAACGATTTCCTGCATCAACGGAGTCATGAAGGGATAGGGCATGCTGTTACCCAACATAATGAACAATCCCGATCCCAATACATTCTCGTAATTGTCCTGAATAAAAGTCTTGGCCAGCTGGTTCATCTCCGTAGCTATCTCGTCACGTTTTTTCTGGATTTCCTGATGCACCGTCTGCAAATCCTTTCCATCCATAATCATGCGACTTTCCTCGCGCTCTACTTCGTAAGCACGGTCATCGAGCGAGTTTTTCTGTACCACAAAATCATTGAAACAGTCGTTCAATGGAGTCCCCTTGATGGTAATTCGCATTGTCTATCTGAATATCAATGTGGCCCGGTTCTATCACTAAAGGCATGATGCACTCATCATCCATATACAACGAAGCTAAAACCGTGGAATCAACCTTTCCCTGCATTTCGAATAAGCCATGAATTACTTCTGCCGAATCAATGTTGACCAATTTATCACCCACCGGGATTTTTATAAAAAGCATTTTACCGTCCAACATAGAAACAGACGAAGTACCTTCTATCTTATATTTCTTACTGCAAGAGGTGCAAAGCATGGCACACAACAGGAAAAAATAAAGTTTATACATGCTGAAACCTTTTAAATTTGTGGGCAAAGGTATAATCTTTCAAGGAAGCACCGAAATATATTATCAAAATTTATACTAAGATAGTGGTTTATTACCTTTTAAGTAACCCGTGTGAAAATGGTGTGCGTTTTTTTACTATTTTTGTGCAATCTATATTTTAACACTATACATAACAATGAAAAAACTGAAAGTACTCGCACTCGCACTTGTTTGTGCTGTATTCTCTCCGGCCAAGGCCGATGAAGGAATGTGGTTGCTCCAGCTCATGCAGGAGCAGAACCTTGCGGACCGAATGAAAGCGCAAGGACTGAAAATGGATATCATGGATATCTACAACCCTGACCAAATTACATTAAAGGATGCTGTCGGAATTTTCGGACGCGGATGTACAGGTGAAATTATCTCACCCAACGGATTGATTCTGACCAATCACCATTGTGGATACGATGCCATCCAACAGCATAGCTCGGTGGAACATGACTACCTGACCGACGGATTCTGGGCAAAAAGTTATCAGGAAGAACTTCCTACACCGGGATTGACCTTCAAATTCGTAGACCGTATTGTGGATGTAACGGAAAAAGTAAACGAAGACATCCGTAAAGGAAAAGTTTCTGAAGCAGAATCTTTCGGAAGCAAATACCTGAAGAAACTGGCTGCCGACGAACTGAAGAAAAGTGACCTGAAAGGCAAACCGGGCATCTCTACACAGGCTCTTCCGTTCTATGAAGGTAACAAATTCTACTTGTTCTTTATCAAGACTTACAGCGACGTGCGTATGGTAGCCGCTCCTCCTTCATCAATCGGTAAGTTTGGAGGTGAAACCGACAACTGGATGTGGCCGCGTCACACAGGCGACTTCTCTATGTTCCGTATCTATGCCGACAAGGATGGCAATCCGGCTGAATACAGCGCAGAGAATGTGCCTTTGAAAGTAAAGAAACACCTGACTATTTCACTGAAGGGATTACAGGAAGGCGACTATGCCATGATTATGGGATTCCCCGGAAGCACCAGCCGCTACCTGACAGAAAGTGAAGTACGCCTGCGCATGGAAGGCATCAACGTGCCGCGTATCACCGTACGCGAAGAACGCCAGAATATTCTCCGCAAGGAAATGGCTGCCAGCGACAAGGTACGTATCCAGTATGCCAGCAAGTTTGCCGGTTCTAGCAACTACTGGAAAAACTCCATCGGTATGAACAAGGCCATTGTGGACAACAAGGTTCTGGAAACGAAGGCAGAACAGGAAGCTAAATTTGCTGCTTTTGCCAAAGAAAAACTGAATGCTGACTATGCAGCCGTAGTAGGAAAAATTGACGAATACGTGAAGCGTGTCACTCCGCTGCGCACACAGCTGACTTATTTCACTGAAACTTTCAGAAGCGGTATCGAATTCACCCTAACTTCGAAGATGGAAGCACTTCAGGACTTGGCTACTGCCCTGCAGAAGAATAAGAAAAAAGATGCAGAAAAAGCCATCGCTACCCTGAAAGAAGCCTACGCTGACATCCACAACAAGGACTATGACCATGAAGTAGACCGCAAGGTGGCTAAAGTACTATTGCCACTTTATGCCGAAAAAGTACCGTCTGAAGCATTGCCTGATTTCTATCAGACTGTTAAGAATGCATTTAAGGGTGATTACAATGCCTACGTAGATGCCCTCTACAACAACAGTATCTTCGCTAATGAAAAGAACTTCAACGCTTTCATCGAGAATCCTACTGTAGAAGCAATCAACAAAGACTTGTCGGCTGAATATGCTGCTACAGTGAGCAAGAAATACAAGGAACTGGCAGACAAACTGGATCAAGCCAACGGTGACATCAACCTGCTGCACAAGACTTACGTACGCGGTCTTTGCGAAATGTATGCACCGACTCCGAAAGCTCCGGATGCCAACTTCACGATTCGTCTGACTTACGGAAACGTAAAGGCTTACGATCCGAAAGACGGTGTACACTACAAATATTACACTACACTGAAAGGGGTAATGGAAAAAGAAGACCCGAACAATCCGGAATTCGTGGTACCGGCCAAACTGAAAGAGTTGTATGCTACAAAGAACTACGGACGCTACGCCCTGCCTAACGGAGAAATGCCGACTTGCTTCCTGACTACCAACGACATCACCGGCGGTAACTCAGGTTCTCCGGTCATGAATGGAAACGGTGAACTGATTGGAGCCGCATTCGACGGTAACTGGGAATCTCTGTCCGGTGACATCAACTTCGACAACAACCTCCAGCGTTGTATTGCCGTAGATATTCGCTACGTGCTGTTCATCGTAGAAAAATTGGGAGGCTGCAAGAACCTGATTGATGAAATGACAATTGTAGAATAATGAAGCATAAGTTATTATTATCCTTATTTGCCACACTTTCCCTCACCGCTCATGCGGATGAGGGGATGTGGATGCTGACCGACCTGAAACAGCAGAATGCTGCCGTGATGCAGGATTTGGGACTGGACATCAGCATTGACCAGGTGTACTGTCCGGACAACATCAGCCTGAAAGATGCCGTGGTGCATTTCGGAGGCGGATGTACGGGGAAGTCATCTCCTCGGAAGGACTGGTGCTGACCAACCACCACTGTGGATACGGTTACATCCAGCAGCACAGTTCAGTGGAACATGATTACCTGACCGATGGTTTCTGGGCCATGACTCGCGAACAGGAACTTCCGTGTGAAGGACTGAACGTGACCTTTATCGATCGGATACTTGACGTAACGGAGTACGTGCAGAAACAGTTGAAGAAGTCCAAAGACCCGGACGGAACCAACTACCTCTCTCCTTCTTTCTTAGCCAAAGTGGCTGAAAAGTTTGCCAAAAAGGAACGTATCCGCACCAACGAATTTACGACCTTGGAGCTGAAACCGTTCTATGGAGCCAACAAATACTACCTGTTTGTCAAGACATCTTACAAGGATGTGCGTATGGTAGGTGCTCCTCCCTCTTCCATCGGTAAGTTCGGAGCAGATACCGACAACTGGATGTGGCCCCGCCACTGCGGTGACTTCTCTATCTTCCGTATCTACGCTAATAAGGACGGAAAGCCGGCCAATTACAGTGCAGAAAACGTACCTTTGAAAGTAAAGAAACACATTGCCATCAACCTGAAAGGAGTGAAGGAAGGTGACTTCACCTTCGTGATGGGATTCCCCGGACGCAACTGGCGTTACATGATCAGCGATGAGGTGGAAGAACGCATGCAGACTACCAACTTCATGCGCGACACCATTCGCGGCGTACGCCTGCGGGTGCTGGGAGAAGAAATGGCTAAGGATGCACGTACCCGTATCCAGTATGCAGCCAAGTATGCTTCATCGGCCAACTACTGGAAAAATGCCATCGGTATGAACGAAGGACTGGTACGTCTGAAAGTACTAGACCGCAAGAAACGGGAGCAGGAACAATTGTTAGCTTTCGGAGATTCCATCGGAAATGATAATTACCGGAAAGCCTACGAAAGCATCAAGCAGATTATAGCACAGCGTCACGATGCAGTGTACCACCAGCAGGCGATTTACGAAGCCTTGATGCTGGGAACCGAATTCTTTAAAGTACCCGATACGGATGCGTTGAGAGTGGCACTGGAAGGCCAGAAACAGAAAGACATTGACGAAGCTGTAGCTGCCCTGAAGGAAGCCGGCCAGAAGTTCTTCAACAAGGACTACAATCCGGAAGTCGACCGCAAGGTATCCAAACAAGCTGATTGCCTTGTATGCCCGACTGATTCCGGCAGACCAGCGGATTGACATATTCCAGACCATCGAAAAGGATTTCCAGGGAAATACCGATGCGTTTGTGGATGCCTGCTTCAACCAGTCTATCTTCAGAAGTCCGGAAGCACTAGATGAGTTCCTGAAGCAGCCCGATGCACAGCAGTTGGAAAACGACCTGATGGTGAGATATGCTGCTTCCGTACGCAACGGATACCAGGCTACCAGCGATGCCATGCAGGAGGAAACCAATGCATACAACGCAGGCTCACAGGACTTGGGTAGAAGGTGTATTGCAAATGAAGAAAGCCAACGGACAGCCTATTTATCCGGATGCCAACTCTACCCTCCGACTAACCTACGGAAAGATTGGCTCTTACGAACCGGCTGACGGAAAGGAATACCTTTATTACACTACCTTGAAAGGGGTGATGGAAAAGGAAGACCCGAACAATCCGGAATTTGTGGTACCAGCCAAGCTGAAAGAGTTGTATGAAAAGAAAGATTTCGGTCCCTACGCTATGCCCGACGGACGAATGCCGGTCTGCTTCTCCACTGCGACAGACAACACAGGAGGTAACTCCGGTTCTCCGGTATTCAACGCGAAAGGGGAACTAATCGGTACCGGATTCGACCGTAACTACGAGGGACTGACCGGTGACATAGCCTACAACCCGCAACTGCAACGTGCGGCTTGTGTAGACATCCGCTATACCTTGTTCATCATTGACAAGTTTGCCGGTGCTTCTCATTTGCTCAAAGAAATGACCATCATCCGATAAACAGAAAAAGCCAGACCGGAAAGTCTGGCTTTTTTGTTTCAGGCTTGTGCCTCATTATCTTCTTCCAAGATTTTCTTTATCTCCGCATCGGCCTTATACAGTTTGTTCTTGCAGAACTTTATCAGCTTCTGGGCTTCCTGCAAGTATTCGCCCAACTGGTCGATATCCAGTTCATTGCTTTCAATGCGAGACACTATTTCCTCCAGGCGTTTCATCGCCTCTGAATAGGTTTCCTTCTTTGCTGCCATATCACTTATTTATTACTTTACTCCTAAATTTACCTTTTGCCAGACGGGTCTCCACTTCATCTCCCGGCTTCAGTTGAGAAGCATCCGTCACCACCTTTCCATCCAGCAGAGTAAGGCTGTATCCTTTTTTCAATAACTTCTCCGGAGAAGCCGAATCTACCCGCTGTGCCAGAAGTTCCAGCCGGTATGTCTCACGCTGTACACGGTTCTGCAAAGCAGAAAGCAAGCGAGGCATCAATTGCAAACGGTAGTTTTCTTGCAACAAGCGCGACTGCCAGGCTGTTTTCATCCGGTTTTGAAATTTCTCCTGACGGAAGTTTTCCCGCTGCAACCGCATCTGTACCTGTCCCAGAATCCGGGTTATAAACGAATCCAGCCGTTGTTTTTCCTGTTGCAGTAAACGAGGCACCTCCTGATAGATAACCTCCTCGTATGTTTCCAGCTCCTGTGCCGTCTGTCTTACATGATTAATCAGAAACTCAGCCGCAGCTGTCGGAGTCTTGACACGGGTATGTGAAATCATATCCAGCACCGTATCGTCTCGTTCATGTCCGATTCCAGTAATAATAGGAAGCGGGAACTGTGCGCAGTTTGCCGCTAAATCGTAGGTATCAAAACCTGAAAGGTCGGAAGTGGCTCCTCCTCCCCGGATAATCACCACCATATCCCAGTTATCGCGTGTCGCATTAATACGGTCGAGTGCCTGAATGATGGACTGTTCTACCTGCTCTCCCTGCATAATGGCCTGAAAAAGCCGAGGATAAAATACAAAGCCGAAAGAATTATGCAGCAACTGATTGCAGAAATCGCCATACCCGGCAGCCGTAGCCGATGAAATGACCGCAATACGCTGCGTCAGTACGGGAAGCTTCAGTTCCTTATTCAATGTCAAGATTCCCTCCTCATCCAACTGCCGGAGAATTTCCTTGCGACGGCGTACCATATCGCCCAAAGTATAGGTGGGGTCAATATTGACTACCGTCAGCGAGTAGCCATACAATTCGTGGAAATCGACCGTGACTTTTACCAGCACCTTCAAGCCTGAAACGAAGGCCTGCCCTGTTTCCCGCTCAAAATAACTCCGTAATCGGGTAAAGACATTTGCCCATATAATTCCTCGTGCCTTGGCCAGGAGCGCATTGCCGGTAGCATCTTTCTGCACAAACTCCAGATAGCAATGTCCGGAATAATTTACGCGTACATCGCTTAATTCAGCCTGCACCCAATATTCATCCGGCAGGCAGGAGGTGATGCTCCGTCTGACCAAGGAGTTCAGTTCGAGTAAAGAAAGAGGCTTATTTTCCATCAGTATCCGCTTTCAGTTTCATGGCCAGTTGATAGGCTTTCCACATATCCGTCACTCCATATCCGTAGATATTATCTGGATAAGCATTACGGTCGCTGGCTTCATGCACTACCTGAATGAGCCTGCCGTACCGTAAGCCAAGGACATGCCTGCCACAAACAAGCCACCAATCCGCAGAAGATAGGCGACGCAAAAGAAGTACCGTTGGCAAAAGCGGTACCTCCATCCACTCCTATCACTGCCGAGTGTACTCCCATTGCCATGACATCGGGTTTGATACGCCCGTCCGCCGTATTACCGATGGAAGAAAAAGTGGCATTCACTCCCATATTATCGATGGCACCTATGGTCAATATATCTTCCGCATCGGCCGGAGGAGTGATTTTTTTCCATTCATCCATACCGGAATTTCCGGCACTGCAAACCACCAAAAGCCCTTTCTTTGCTGCATACGAAGCAGAAGCGGCCATCAAAGAAGTATGCCCGTCCAACTGACGATACGTATAATTATCAATCGGGTCGTCAAATGAATAATATCCTAAGGAGGTATTAATAATATCCACTCCTACACTGTCGGCAAATTCCACCGCTGCAGCCCAGTTATCCTCTTCCACCGGCTGTTCCGTATCATTATCTTCACTTCTTAACAGCCAGTAGCTTGCTTCGGGAGCCTGTTCCCACCATGACGTAAGGCGTATTTACAGCCATGCACGACAAGACTTTCATACCATGATTATGCTCCCCATAAATATCTGAAGAAGGATTGACAAAATCATGTGTGCCTAAAATCGTCGTATTCTTGAAGATTTTCATGGCATCCACATTATAAAAGCCGGCATCAATGACCGCAATCTGCATCCCTTTGCCTTTAAAACCAGCCAAATGCAGGCTATCTCCATGGTGAATCTTGATTTGTTCAGCCCCATTCCATAGTAATCATCTTGCTTTTTTCCACTGATTCTTCACCTGCTCCTTTCTGTCTTTGTTACGGGGCATAATGGAATCTGGAGATATCCATACTTTTTTGATGGAGCGGACAAATGAATTATCCAGAAAGCGCAAGGCAACGGCCTCATCGGGTACTTGCATCAGCACGGTATTGTTCCATTTGCTGGATGAGATGTATTTTCCTCCCTGCGACTCCAGGCGTTCAATATAGGCACGGCAAACAGGCAAGTCGGTAGAATCGACGGCTACCCCCTGACTGACACGACGGGCAAGCGCCCTTTCTGACAAAAAAGTTTCAGGATGTTCCAAAGAATGTACAGACTTTGACTTATCAGTCAATTGCACTCTGTATTTATATAAACTCTCTGCCGAGACACTACTTCCGCAGAGCAAAAAGAGAAGAGCTAATCCTATTCTATTCACTTTCATCCACATAGCTTTTATTTTGGAGCGCAAAGATACACAAAGTTTTCCCTGATTGCGGAAAAAAGTTTACCTTTGCACGATTTTTTAGAAAATCTAAAGATTTCTGGATAACAATTAATAAGGTAAATAAGTATGTCGCAAAAAGGAACAGCCACAGAACTTGGCACTGAACGAATTGGAAAACTATTGATGCAATATGCCATTCCGGCCATTATTGCCATGACTGCTTCTTCGCTTTACAACATGGTAGACAGTATTTTTATCGGACACGGAGTAGGTCCCTTGGCCATATCGGGACTGGCCATTACCTTTCCGCTGATGAACTTGGCCGCAGCCTTCGGCTCACTGGTGGGAGTCGGTGCCTCTACCCTCATCTCCGTTAAACTAGGACAGAAAGATTATACTACCGCTCAACAGATTTTAGGAAACGTCGTATCATTAAACCTGATTATCGGGGTGCTGTTTACCATTGTCTGCCTCTTGTTTCTGGACCCCATACTGTATTTCTTCGGCGCCAGTGAAGCTACGCTGCCCTATGCCAAGGATTACATGGTAACCATTTTATTAGGAAATGTAATCACCCACATGTATTTAGGACTCAACTCTGTGTTGCGTTCTGCCGGACATCCTCAAAAGGCCATGGCCGCCACCATACTGACCGTTATCGTCAACACTTTGCTGGACCCTTGTTCATCTACACCTTCCACATGGGAATAAAAGGAGCCGCTGTGGCAACTGTCCTGGCTCAGGTAATTTCACTCTGCTGGCTCATCCGAATTTTCTGCAACAAGAATGAACTGCTTCACTTCCGGAGAGGGATTTATCGCCTAAAAAAAATACTGGTAGAAAATATCATCGGTATCGGGCTGGCTCCGTTTTTCATGAACCTGGCCTCCTGTTTTATCGTCATTCTGATAAACAAAGGGTTAAAACTATACGACGGAGATTTGGCCATCGGTGCATTTGGAATCGTCAACCGCATCGTATTCTTATTCGTCATGATTGTGATGGGACTCAACCAAGGAATGCAACCCATTGCCGGATACAACTTTGGTGCACAGAATTATCACCGTGTAAACCAGGTAATGAAATATACCGTCATTGCTGCTACCATCGTTACCACCAGTGGCTCCTTAGTGGGCGAACTGATGCCGGAGCTGGCCGTAGCCGCCTTCACCACCGATTCACAGCTCATCCAGCTAAGTGCCAAAGGCCTAAGGGTAGTGGTCATGTTCTTCCCTATCATCGGCTTCCAGATGGTTACTTCCAACTTCTTCCAAAGTATCGGAATGGCCAAGAAAGCCATCATACTTTCCTTAAGTCGTCAGGTACTGATTCTGATTCCCTGTCTGCTTATCCTTCCGCTTTTCTGGGGAGTAGACGGAGTGTGGTACAGTATGCCTATTTCTGATATAACCGCCAGCATCATTGCCGGAAGCATGCTCTACAGTCAGTTCCAGAAATTCAAACGACACGCTGCCGAAACCGGAATCGACATAAAATAAAAAAGACAAAAAAGTGACATTTTTCCGCAGGAAGAATTATATTTGTTGTGTATCAACTAAAGAGTTACACTATGGACGGACACTATGTTATCAATCTCGGACGCCAGCTGGGCAGCGGCGGAAAAGAAATAGGTGAAAAATTAGCGAATGACTTAGGCATTGCCTTTTACGATAAAGAGCTTATCAACTTAGCTTCTGAAGAGAGCGGACTTTGCAAGGAATTTTTCGAAAAAGCCGATGAAAAAGCTTCTCAAACTATTTTAGGAGGATTATTCGGAACCCGCTTCCCGTTTATTACAGAAGGAGCTTATCCGTACAACTCTTATCTCAGCAACGATTCTCTGTTCAAAATTCAGAGTGATGTCATCCGCCATCTGGCAGAAAAACAATCGTGTCTTTTCGTGGGAAGATGTGCCGACTACATTTTGCGCGACCATCCCAGATGTGCCAACATTTTCGTGTCGAAGCTTCACCGGAAGCCCGCATTGAACGACTGATGAAACTGCACCACATCAGTGCGGAAGATGCAGAAGACTTAATGGAAAAAGCAGATAAGAAACGTTCGTCTTACTACAACTACTATAGTTACAAGACATGGGGAGCCGCTGCTACCTATCATCTATGCATCGATTCTTCTGTATTAGGTATTGATGGTACCGTGGAATTCATCAAGAATTTTGTCAAGCTGAAACTTCATCTATAAGAAAAGATAAAGACATAAAAAATAGAGAGGCTGTTCAACTAAGATTGAGCAGCCTCTCTATTTTTTTATACAAAACAAGCCATTCGGAATCTGATTTTTATAAAAATCCAGTACTTCTTAGGCAGTACTGGAGTACTCCCCTGAAAGTACTACAGTACTTTCTAAGAAGTATTGTAGTACTGCCTAAGAAGTACTGAGAACTTACTTAAAATCAATTCCTTGTACTCGTGTATTTGAGAAGGACTATTGTTTCATCAAGTAAGCTTTAAATGCCGCAAAGTCTTTCGACATCGGTACACTCTGTTTGGTACCTTTCATGAATGCCTGAAGTTTTGCCGGTATTTTTACTTCCACTCCAATGATACTTTCCACCGTTTGCAGGAATTTTGCCGGATGAGCTGTTTCAAGGAACAAACCGACTTCTCCTTCTTTCAGTTCTTCTGCCAACGCACGGTATCCGCATGCACCGTGAGGATCGAGCAGATAACCTGTTTCTTCATAAACCTTCTGCACCGTTTCACGTATCTGTTCATCGGTATAGGTTTCACCGCTGATTTCAGAAGCAATGGCATCGTGACTACCCTCGTACAAATCCAGTACCCGGGCAAAGTTACTGGGGTCGCCTACATCCATGGCATTGGCAATAGTAGCCACCGACGGACGCGGACAATACTCTCCTGTTTTCAGGTATTGATAGAATATATCGTTACGATTATTAGCTGCAATAAAGCGTTTCACCGGAAGCCCCATACGCTTGCCAAACAATCCGGCTGTAATATTTCCGAAGTTACCGCTCGGTACGCAAACCACCAGGTTATCGGCCTTACCGATTTTTTTCATCTGCGCATAGGCATAGAAATAATAAAAGGCCTGCGGCAGGAAACGGGCCACATTGATAGAGTTGGCAGATGTCAGCTGCATGTGCTCGTTCAATTCTTTATCCATGAACGCATTCTTCACCAACGCCTGGCAGTCATCGAACGTACCGTCCACTTCGACCGCTGTGATGTTACGGCCCAGGGTCGTAAACTGTTTTTCCTGAATTTCACTGACCTTTCCTTTCGGGTAAAGCACATACACATGAATGCCTTCTACTCCAAGGAAACCATTTGCCACCGCACTTCCCGTATCTCCGGATGTAGCTACCAGCACATTGACCTGCTTCTTTCCTTCCTTACGGATAAAGTATCCCAACAGGCGGGCCATAAAACGACCACCTACATCTTTAAAAGCCAATGTAGGTCCGTGGAACAGGCTCCAAAGAATAAATATTGTCTTTTACTTTTACTGCCGGTACATCAAAGTTCAATGTGTCATACACAATCTGTTTCAAAGTTTCGGCCGGTACATCTTCTCCAAAAAACGCATCTGCTACTTTATAAGCTATTTCTGGAAAAGAAAGTGTCTCAATCTCGTCATAGAACGATTGTGGCAAGGGTTTAATCTGACGGGGCATATATAAACCTTTATCTGAAGCCAGTCCTCTTACCACAGCTTCTTCCAATGTCGCGTCTAATGCTTTTCCGTTTGTACTGTAATACTTCATATTGCTATCTGTTACTGAATATTCATAAATAGGTTCATAAACTCATCTTTCTCCATCAGGCCATATCCTCCTTCCTTGCAACTGATTTCATCATAAGTCTGCACGGCATCCGGCTCAATACCCGGATAATATATCAGGAAGGGAATCGGTTCATTGGTATGCGTTCTCAACTCACAAGGAGTAGGATGATCGGGCAATATCGCAATGGCCACAGGCTCATCCCATTGTTTTACTGCTTCATAGACCGGACCGACAATACGGCTGTCCAAGTCCTCAATGGTTTTCAGTTTCAACGGAACATCTCCTTCGTGACCTGCCTCATCGCTGGCTTCTACATGCAGATACACAAAATCATCTGTTTTCAACGCTTCAATGGCAGCCTGGGCCTTCCCTTCATAGTTGGTGTTATACAATCCGGTAGCCCCTTCCACGTCAATACAGCGCAAACCTGCATAACGGCCAATACCCCGAATCAAATCGACAGCCGTAATCACGGCTCCTTTTCGGATGGACGGATATTTCTCTGACAAAGGTTCCATCTGCGGACGGTATCCCGGACTCCAGGGCCAGATACTATTGGCCGGGTCCTTTCCCTCAGCCACTCGTTTCAAGTTGACAGGATGCGTAGCCAGCAACTCTTGTGATTTCAGAATCAGTGCATTCAACAAATCGGCTGTTTCTTGTGCCTCAGGACAGAGTGCCTTCACCAGATTAGGACGGAAAGGCTGCAAAGGGATGTCATGTGGAGGCACACAAGCCAACCGCTTATCCCCTCCCTTAATCACCAATAAATGACGATATTGCACTCCTGTGTAAAAATGAATGCGGTCGGAGCCCAACTTTTCATCCAGAAAGCGAATCAGTTCATCGGCCTCCTCCGTAGAAATATGTCCGGCAGAATGATTTTTCAGCGTTTCTCCTTCCACACAGACAATGTTACAACGCATGGCCATGTCCCCATCCTGAAGGTCTACACCAATACTGGCAGCTTCCAGCACTCCACGCCCTTCATACACCTTAGGTAAATCATAGCCCATCACAGACATATTGGCCACTTCACTTCCAGGATGGAAGCCGTCGGCCACCGTCTTCAATACGCCCGTACGCCCCATACTTGCCAGTTTATCCATATATGGCGTATGTGCATACTGCAGTAAAGTTTTGTCGCCTAAGGAAGGTACAGTCCAGTCGGCCATACCGTCACCTAATATAATTACATGTTTCATTTTTGTTTGGTTTAAATATTGGCAATACTCATTATATCCGCAAATACACCGGCAGCAGTCACACTTGCACCGGCACCGTATCCCTGAATCAGCATCGGATATTCATTGTAGCGCTCTGTGGTCAGCAAGATAATATTGTTGCTGCCAGCCAGGTTATAGAACGGATGATTGCGGTCTACTTCCTGCAAAGACACCTTGCCGTGTCCATCTTCCAAGCTTGCCACAAAACGCCAGCGTTTGTCCTCGCTTTCCAGTCTCTTTCGACGTTCTTCAAATTCTTTATCTAATTGTGGAATCTTTCTCCAGAAATCATCCAATGTACCTTCAAAATAGCTGTCAGGAATAAACAAGTCTGCTTCCACATCTTCCTGATTCAAACGATAACCTGCCTCACGAGCCAGAATCACCAGCTTCCGGATCACATCCTTTCCGCTCAGGTCAATTCTTGGGTCAGGTTCAGAGTAACCTTCCTCCTTCGCCTGACGGATAGTTTCACTCAGAGGAGTTGTCGCACTGATACGGTTGAAAATATAATTCAACGTACCGCTCACCACTGCTTCAATCTTCAGAATCTTGTCACCACTGTTTATCAGGTCATTGATGGTATTGATTACCGGAAGACCGGCTCCTACGTTCGTCTCAAACAAATACTTCACTCCACGCTGGCGAGCGATTCTTTTCAGTTCCGCATAGATGTCGTATTCAGAAGAAGCGGCAATCTTGTTTGCGGCTACCACCGAGACATTGTGACTCAGCAAATCTTTATACAGTGCCGCAATATCGGGACTAGCCGTACAATCCACAAACACCGAATTGAAGATATTCATTCCCACAATCTCATCACGAAGAGTCTGAGGACAAGAAGGAATACCTTTTTCATCCAATTCTTCTCTGAAATGTTCCAGGTCAATTCCAGCACGCGTAAACAAGGCTTTATGGCCGTTGGCAATACCCACCACATGCAATTTCAACCCACGTTCCTGTTTCAGTTTTTCCTGCTGGCCATGAATCTGTTCAATCAAGCTGGCACCCACTGTTCCCGTACCACAGATAAACAGGTTCAATACCTGATATTCCGACAAGAAGAATGAATCATGAATCACATTCAGTGTCTTACGCAAAGAAGCACCTTCCACGACGAAAGAGATATTTGTCTCAGAAGCACCCTGCGCACAAGCAATGACATTGATACCGTTACGTCCGAGCGTACCAAACAATTTTCCGGCAATACCGGGAGTATGCTTCATGTTCTCACCCACAATCGCCACGGTAGCCAGACCGCCTTCCGCTTTCATCGGTGAAATTTCGCCCATTTCAATTTCTTTGGCAAACTCCTCATTCAGCACCTCACATGCCAGTTCCGCATCCTCATTTCTCACACCGATAGAGGTTGAGTTCTCAGAAGAAGCCTGCGATACCAAAAAGACACTGATGCCATTTTCGGCCAACGTCTTGAAGATACGATGGTTCACGCCAATGACACCCACCATGCCCAAACCGGTCATGGTAATCAAACAAGTATCATTAATAGACGAAATACCCTTGATAGGTTTCGAAGAATGGTCGGCTTCCTGCTTCACAATGGTACCCGGAGCTTCCGGATTGAACGTATTCTTTATCAGAATCGGAATATTCTTATGACACACCGGATAAATCGTAGGCGGATACACCACTTTCGCACCAAAGTTACACAGGCTCCATAGCCTCCACATAACTCAACTCCGTAATAGGATAAGCCGTGCTGATGACACGCGGGTCAGCTGTCATGAAGCCATCCACGTCCGTCCAGATTTCCAGAATATCCGCATCCAAAGCTGCCGCAATAATAGACGCTGTATAATCAGATCCACCTCTGCCCAAGTTGGTTACTTCTCCTGTATTCTTATCAGTTGAAATAAATCCCGGCACCAGAGAAACCTTCGGTATTTCACTGAAAGTCTCACGCACCAGTCGGTTCGTCAGCTCTGAATCAAGAATATGTTTATTATGTTTCTTTTCGGTTTTAATGAAAGTACGGGAATCGAACCACACAGCTCCTTCGATAAGAGTAGCCACAATGATGGAAGAAAGACGTTCACCATAGCTCACAATCGTAGCAGAAGTTTTCGGAGAAAGGTCACGAATCAAATAAATACCCTGAAAAATATCCTTCAATTCGCTCAGCAGTTCATTCACCGATCCAGAAGCAACTCTCTTCCCGCGCCCTGCCGGAATCACTGTGTACACCATTTCAATGTGACGGTTCACAATTTCCTTCATTTCCTTCTCATAAGCGTCATCGCCCGAAGCGGCCATTTTCGAAGTACAAATCAGTTTATCAGTAATTCCCCCTAATGCGGAAACGACTACAATTACTTTGTCATCTATACCCTCTACTATACGCTTGACACTTAACATGCTATTGACAGAACCTACGGATGTTCCGCCGAATTTCAATACTTTCATAGGTTACCATTAATTTTTAGTCCGAAACCCAATGGCCCCGGTATATCTCTGTAAGGCCTTACACTACGGCACAAACAGAAACAATGAATAAAATAAATCTTGATTGAATAAAATAATTGAAATGTCTGCATCCGCAGACGTGTATCACGTAGAAACACCAAACATACTATCCTCACCCCCTAGGGGTCATCCCTGTGGTAGATGTAATGAAAGGCATATACCCATGCCCGTTCAACAAGATGATATGAAGACAGTGTACAGTCATAGATTATTGTTTTTCCGTTGGCAAATATAGCAACATTTTTCTACAAACAAATAAATAAATGATATTTTTTTGCCAGTATAGAGAATAAGCATAAGATTTCGTACCTTTGTAAAGAATTAGTGTAACAAATATGGCAAAAGAAAAAACGGTCTATGTCTGCACAAACTGCGGACAAGAATCTCCTAAATGGGCAGGGAAATGTCCCTCCTGCGGACAATGGAATACATTTGTGGAAGAAGTGGTACGCAAGGAAGCTCCTGTAGCCAAGCACGTGGCTCACGGCATCGAGTCCGTGCGGTCCAAACCTCAACGTCTGACCGAAATAGAATCGAATGAAGAGCAACGCATAGACATGCTCGACGAAGAGCTGAACCGTGTATTGGGAGGGGGACTGGTGCAAGGTTCACTCACCCTGATTGGAGGAGAACCGGGCATCGGAAAATCGACTCTGATACTCCAGACGGTGTTGCGGCTTACCCACAAAAGAATTCTCTACGTATCCGGTGAAGAAAGTGCCCGCCACTCAAGCCTTTCGGGCCGTCCGTATTCCGCACCCAGAAAATGACAATCTGCTGATAGCCTGTGAAACCTCGTTGGAACAGATTTTTACCCATATAAAAAATGCAGCCCCGATTTGGTTATCATCGACTCCATTCAGACGATTTCTACCGAAAATATTGATTCTTCTCCCGGCAGCATCGTGCAGGTAAGAGAATGTACCGCCTCTCTTTTAAAGTTTGCCAAAGAAACCGGCACACCGGTTATCCTCATCGGACATATCAACAAGGAAGGAAGCATCGCCGGACCGAAAGTATTGGAACACATCGTCGATACCGTATTGCAATTCGAAGGAGACCAGCACTACATGTACCGCATCTTGCGCAGCATCAAGAACCGATTCGGCAGTACTGCTGAACTGGGAATCTACGAAATGAGACAAGACGGACTACGGCAGGTGAGCAACCCTTCCGAACTGTTGCTTACCCAAGACCACGAAGGCATGAGCGGCGTCGCCATCGCCGGAGCCGTGGAAGGTGTACGCCCCTTCCTGATAGAAGTACAGGCATTGGTCAGCACAGCCGCATACGGAATGCCACAGCGTTCCGCCACCGGATTCGACCTGCGCCGTATGAACATGTTGCTGGCTGTACTTGAAAAACGTGTCGGATTCAAGCTGGCTCAAAAAGACGTGTTCCTGAACATTGCCGGAGGGTTGAAAGTCAATGACCCTGCCATAGATTTGGCAGTTATCAGTGCCATTCTTTCCAGCAACATGGATGCAGAAATTGAAGCAGGCGTATGCATGGCAGGAGAAGTAGGCCTGAGTGGAGAGATTCGTCCGGTCAACCGCATCGAACAACGTATCAGTGAGGCCGAAAAGCTCGGATTCCAACGGATGCTGATTCCCAAGCACAACCTGTCTGGCATTGACCGAAAGAAAATAAAAATCGAGCTCATCCCCGTAAGAAAAGTGGAAGAAGCTTTCCGGGAATTATTTGGATAACCCTTTTCACACCATAAAAAACGCCTGTGCGCTTTGAAGTATTCTCCATGCGCACAGGCGTTTTTTATTCAGTATCCTATCTCAATACCCGTTATTTCTGAACGGCATTTTCATAAGGAACCATTTTTTCCAAGTTTGCATTTGCCTTTTCAGGTTCTACGCTTGCAGCTTTCTGGAACCATTCTTTAGCTGCTTCCGTATTTCCAGACAACCAAGCCAATACACCCAAGTTATTGAAAGCACGCGAATCATCTTTCACCTTATCCATATAAGAAGCTGCCTTCTTAAAGTCACCACTGATAATGTTGGCTGAAGCTGCATTCAAATTAGCCGTTACATCTTCCGGATAGGTGTTAGCCGCAATTTCATACACTTCTTTATATTCCTTTGTTCCAGGCTGATACATAGCTGCCACACGATACATTTCCTGCAAACTCAACAATTTCGGATTGGTATAAATCAGGCGGGCTGCTTCAGAGTTCAAGACTTCTCTCACTTCGTAATCTACCGACACGCTCAAACGACGCAGACGAGGATAATACTGGTTCATCATCGTACGATAAGTAGTCATCCCCAGTGTAGATTTCAGTCTAGCTTCACGTACATCCAGATTTTCATACTTCTGGATTACAGCCAAAGCCTTTTCCGCATAAGCCGGCTGATCTTCTTCCAGCATTTTCACCAAAGTCTCCCAATCTTCCCCTGCAGAAGTCACATGCAACACTTCCTGCGGGAAATTATATCCACCTTTCAGGTTCAGCGCAAACGATTCCGCACGTTGTTTAGCTACACGGTCATTGGTACGAACCGAGCCATCTGGTGAAGAGTATCCACATACATTAATCGACTTAAATGTAACCAAGTCTCCATCTTCCAACGGATCAAGAATCTCTTTCAGTTTCTGCAATTCACTACGGTTATTCTTGTAATCCGCGTCAAAAACTGTCTTACCTACCGGAAACTCAATAAACAGAGTACTTTGCTCTGAACGTACTTTCAGCGGTTCTTCTTTCGGTGTCAGGAAAGAAACCATTTCTTTACATGGATCACACACCTCAAACTCGGTGGGCAATGCCGGAGTTTCTACTGCTACATCCGGCTCAATCACCGTAATATCCAGCAAATCGACCCCACAACATTCTTTTCCTTCTTGCAACAGAATCATGGAAGCATGATCCATCCATGCCTGATAAGGAATAGAAGCCTGATAACGTACTACGTCTTCCCGGTTTTCCTGACGTCCGTGAATCACTGTATAAGGATTGTCAAACCCGAAACGACGAGCCATCTTACGCTCTTGACGGCGCATCTTGTAATCACCATTCTTTCCAGTTACCACTACCGGAGGCATGGCATAATAGTTTTTACCTTCACGCAATACAGGAGTAAAGGCATATGTCTGCTCACTATTTACACGTACTTCTTCCACACTCATAGAAAATTCAACGGTCAACGTATCATTTTTCAACGTTAATACAGGACGTGTATACTTTATATCACCCGCCATGGCAGCCAGCGGCAACATGACAAACGACAATATATATGCTAATTTTCTCATATCTATTCTTTATTTAAATTACAATGACTGAACTTCTACGCAACGGTGTTTTGTCTTATACTTCGGACCGAAAGTAAAATTGATTCCCAAATTAATGTTGGCAGAGAATCGGTTAAGTGGTGCATAATATTTTGGAGTGTATTTACACAATGGCACATCAGCAGCCACAAAAAAGTTGAAACCTCTTGGGTGAAAATTCAACATCAAACCTCCTGTAGAACCAAAGTTAGAAAGAGCATAGTTCACTGAAGTTTCGAACCAAGTTAAAGGAGATACATTCGCTGAAACACGTGCTTCTGTCCAGGAATGACGTCCCTGGAAACGAGAAGAAGACAAGAAACCAAACTTCAAGCGGTCATAAGCAGGCAATGTATATTCCGCACCAAGATTCAAGGTAGCCGCCAAAGCTGTAGTACGCTTCAGTCCCTCTCCATCCTTTGTAAATTTAGCCATCTGTTCCAAATCATCCACAATACGGTCTGCCTGATTATCTATTGAATTCGGATCGTTATCTCCCAAATCTGATTTTATGGGAATTTCATTAAAACCATTAAATTCAAAACTATTATTCATAGAAGCTTTCACTGTATTCTTCCAGCGGATAAATCCTAAATCAAGCACAGCAGCAGAGAATGTCCACTCATCGTTCAGGCGATAAGTTGCACCAAAATCAAATGCCATACCAAATCCTGTGGGACCGATATTCTTGTCATCAAAATCCACGTCATCATACGAGATCAACTGTTCAGACCCTGGTTTCAGTTTATCAGTACGGTTACCATTGGCATCCAGTTCATAATCACTATCATCGTAATTACCAGTTTCTCCACGAGTAGGAACAATCAACCCTTTACCTGAAAGATAAGCCTGTGCACCCGACGGAGTAATTTTCCAAGCATCCGGCGTAGCCTCAATGTCCAGTCGGTCAATCTTCACGGTAGCCTTGGCAAGACCTACCAAAAATTTCATTTTTGCACCAACCGTCCACTGGTCGTTTATCTGACGAGCATGCCCCAATGCCAATTCAGCATAATTAGTAGAAAGGATGCTCAAATCGTTTACTGTGTAACGAGTTCCCTCCGGAGCATCGACTCCGTTTTTCATAAACTTAAACAGCTGGTCGGGAGCCGACAAGTTGGTATTGCTTTTAATAGAAAGTCCTATCGTATTAAAACCTCCCCAAGCATAAAACCCGGTAGACAGGATATTTTCATTCACATTAAATCCCATTTTCAGTCGGTTAGGCAAACCATTTAAGAAGTCTTTTCTGCTCACTTCCTCGTGCATGAAAGTCATTAAATCGCCATTAGACTTCACAAACAAGAAATCACCTACACCTGCAGTTCCTTAGCTCCCTACCGACAAGTTTCCTACTCCGGGCATACTAACATATCCTCTTTCTCCCATAAATGCAGGGTTCAATTCATGACGATAAGTAGCACCTCCCAAAAAATAAGCAGAACGATTAATCTGAGGTTGCGCTACAGCTTCACCCACAAACCCCAAAACAGCCAATCCGGACAGTACCGTACACAATATATTTTTCTTCATTTGTTTCATTTTTTCTCGTTCATTATTAATTCAAATCCACATTCACTCCACCTAGCACAGACAGTTTGACACTTGTCACCTTCAGCCATTGCGTATCCTTCAAAGGCACACCAGTAGCACTTCCCGGTACAAGCTGTTATTTTAAAACAAATCCGATCTATTTTCGACAAGAATGCAGTATCATCCGAAGTCAGGCTTAAAACCAGTTCACTTGTTGCAGGTTTTTCTCCATCTGTACTTTCTGTCACATATTGCTTATCTTCTTCCATTGTCTTCTTCACAGCCTGTCAGTTCATTGCCATACACATCCTTAATCTGCACATTTTCAGCTTTCAGTTGCAATTTCAAAGGAATGGCATTGTCTACCGACAACATAATCTTGGCATTTTTCAGACTTACTTTATCCAAATCGTTCAAGTCTTTGTTCAAATCTTGTACAGAATCATTGTATACGATATTCAAACCTTGTTCGAAACTTAACGGTACATCTACCTCATAACTTGCCGGCAAATCATACCCTTTTCCTAATTCCGCATTATAATAATTTTCATTTCGAACAATCGGCTGCAGATTCACATCAATATCATCAGGAATAGTTTCAAGCAAATTATTTATATCTTCCACTTTTATATTCTCTGTAACTCCTTCAATAGAACACTTTCCTGTACGAGAAAGAGCAATAATATTTGTACCTGGTATCAATGCTACCTTATTCTGACCATATCCAGTTCCTATTTTTACTTCATGCCCTTCAATATTGACATTATTCTTCTTCGGAGTAAGTACAGCATCAATTTCTACATCCGTCTCCAAAGGGTTATCAGCTTTCAGTAAGATTACCGGATTAGTAATATCCAAACGAGTATCCTCGTCTTTCAAGAAATCGGGAAGGTCATTCAATTCTATTTTTGTTGTTTCCGCTTCAATCTTTGGCTGAATAACACCAGTTACAGAATTTACAGTCATCTCCTCTAAAACAGCCTTCGGAACTAAGGCCAGAGCTCCTGTACCGGAGATTCCAGAGGTTACTACATCACCCTCCATAGAAATATTTCCTTCAATAGTCAATGAGCCTTCTGCATTTGGTTTCATACCCGAACCGGCAGCATCACTAAACTTATAGCCTTCCACTTTCAGCGTACGAGTATAAGACGAACCATTTACAGACAAAACTTCTTCATCCAAAATCAGCTCATTATCTTGGATACCTCATCTTCCTTAAAAACGATGTAATCAGGAAATACAAGTTTCAGTTTATTTGCTTTTACCTGATTAAAGGTCAAATTTCCTCCACTTATATTAAAATCAATCGTCAAGTTTAAATCTACCGGAGTTTTAGCCCGAAGAGAACCCAGTTCTTTCAATGCTTCATCAATATCATTGGCAGTAGCTTCAAAATCTCCAGATGTAGTTATATCTACAGAAACTTCTGGTTCAGAAAAAGAGACACCTGTATTATTAACAATCTCTATAGATTCTAAATCAGTGGTAGTTGCTCCGACTGTTACCTCCTTCACCGTAGTAGGCTCCACATTAATATCATCCTTTTTCGTCAGATGATACACCCGAGTAGTTGCATCTGGTTGAAGAATATCCCCTTCTTCTACTTCAATAATCTTGCTTAAGAAAGTCGTATCTGTACTACCGGCAGGAATTGTGAGATATTCCCCTCCTACATTTATTGTCATGTCTATGTCTTTGTCAAGATCATACTTGTTATCCACATGACACCGTCCACAATGGGAACGACAACAAAAATCCCCATAATGGAGACACTTTTTTTACCTTACACATCATAATTTTATTTTTAACTAATATTCAACTATCACTATCAATAACACTTTCTTACTTACAATTATTGAGAGAAATCAACCACAAATATAGAAAATTTTACTACACTCATAAAGGAAAGTCTTAAATCAGTATAAAAAGTCCTATCTAATTCCCATTGCAAGAACAAAACAGAAACCCTATCTTTGCAAAAAAGTTACAAATAATATGATTCACGAATACCAACTCCGAATTCTGCCCGAACAGGCAGCCAGTGAACAATCACTCAAACAATACATTAGCCGGGAAAAAGGTCTGGACGTACGCACCATCAATGCCATACGTATCTTGAAACGAAGCATTGACGCCCGGCAACGTACTATTTACATCAACCTGACCATTCGCGTATTTGTCAACGAAACACCTTCCGAAGACGAATTCGAACGTACAGATTATCCTAACGTAGAAGGTCGTCCTGCAGTCATTGTGGTGGGTGCCGGCCCTGGAGGATTGTTTGCAGCCCTCAAAGCTCATTGAATTAGGACTTCGCCCTATTGTAGTGGAACGAGGAAAAAATGTACGTGAGCGAAAAGAAGACCTGGCCCGTATCAGTCGGGAGCACAAGGTAGACGCTGAATCAAACTACAGCTTTGGGGAAGGTGGAGCCGGAGCTTACTCCGACGGAAAGCTCTACACCCGCAGCAAAAGCGGGGCAGCGTAGAAAAAATATTAAATGTATTCTGCCAGCACGGAGCCAGTCCTACCATTTTGTCGGACGCTCATCCGCACATCGGGACGGACAAGCTTCCCAGAGTCATCGAAAACATGCGCAACACCATTCTGGCCTGTGGAGGAGAAGTACACTTCCAGACTCGAATGGAATCCATACTTATAGAAGGTCAAAAGGTAAAGGGTATTGAAACGAATACCGGAAAGACCTTTTTAGGCCCCGTCATTCTAGCAACCGGACATTCTGCCCGAGATGTATATCGCTGGTTGTATGCCCATGGGGTGCAACTGGAGACCAAAGGAATTGCCATCGGTGTGCGACTGGAACACCCTTCCATGCTGATTGACCAGATACAATATCACAATAAAAACGGACGAGGGAAATACCTTCCTGCTGCCGAATACAGTTTCGTACAGCAAGTAGACGGACGAGGAGTGTACAGCTTCTGCATGTGCCCCGGTGGATTTGTGGTACCGGCAGCCAGCGGTCCTCATCAACTGGTAGTCAACGGTATGAGTCCGAGCAACCGTGGCACCAAATGGAGCAACTCGGGTATGGTGGTAGAAACACGACCGGAAGACCTTCTGCTCCCGGAAATGCAACTCCAGGCGGAACCTTTCTCCGGATCCAATGAAAGCCTGACGGAAGAACTGATTCTGCGCGACGGAAAGCAGCCTGAAGGAACTGTCCACATTAGCCATGATGCGTTTCCAGGAAAAAGCTGGAACAAATCTGCTGGCAGCAGGAAATATGCGACAGACTGCCCCCTCGCAACGTATGATCGATTTCACACGAAAGAAACTCAGCTATGACCTTCCGGCTACCTCTTATAGCCCGGGATTAGTATCTTCTCCCCTTCATTTCTGGATGCCCTCTTTCCTGAGCGAACGCCTGAGCAAAGGTTTCCAGGCTTTTCGGAAAGAGTTCACGTGGCTTTCTCACTAACGAAGCAGTCATGATTGCCGTAGAAACACGTACTTCCTCTCCCGTACGCATCGTACGTGATAAAGATACCTTGCAACATCTTACCGTAGAGGGTCTCTTCCCTTGTGGAGAAGGTGCCGGATATGCTGGAGGTATTGTCTCAGCAGGAATTGACGGAGAGCGATGTGCTGAAGCCGTAGCCCATTATTTAAACCACTAATTACCTACTATATGCACCACCTGCCGGAAATTGCCATCATTGAGCCCAACACGCTGACGGCCCTCGGACTACGCACGATTCTGGAAGAACTTATTCCCGAGGCAGTCATACGTACGTTTTCTTCTTTTGAAAAACTGATAGACGACACGCCCGACATGTATGCACATTACTTTGTGTCGGCCAACGTGTATTTTGAGCATACATCCTTTTTTCTGGAAAGAAAACCCAAGTGCATTGTGCTCTCCGCAGGAGACCCTCCCTTGCTGACAGGAATCCCAAGCCTGAACATTCTTCTTCCACAAGAACAACTGGTAAAAACCATCATGCAGACCCGAAAACGAGGACACGAGCTGACGCATCATCCCGTAACACCTCCTGCCACTGATGCAGAACATGAACTGAGTGCCCGAGAAATTGAGGTACTCAGACTTGTCACCAAGGGGTTGATTAACAAAGAAATAGCAGACAAACTTCACATCAGTCTGACTACGGTTATTTCTCACCGGAAAAACATTACAGAAAAGCTGGGCATTAAATCTGTATCCGGCCTGGCCATCTATGCAGTCATGCACGGATACATTGACGCAGACCGTATCTAATCCAAAATCCTCATTTATTAGGATTGCCCATCCAGGCAAATTGGCGTTACTTTGCAGCCATTAACTAAACTATATCTTTCAACAGAATGAAAAAAAATATTGCTATCGTTTCGTTACTGGCTGTTTCTATAAAGAGCGCCTTGGCAGGTCCGGTATCACCTGAGAACTCATTACCTAAAGATACAACAAAGGTTATTGACATAGAAGAGGTTGTGGTTATTGCTACTCCGAAGGAGAACAACCGTCTGCGTCAGCAGGCTACTTCATCGACTTCCTTTTCACAAAGTGCGATGCGCAATAATTCGGTGACCTCTGTAAAATCATTGTCTGCACTGGTTCCGAACTTATTCATTCCAGACTATGGTTCTAAGCTGACCACTTCTGTTTATATCCGAGGTATCGGTTCGCGTATCAACACACCGGCTGTCGGACTTTATGTAGATAATATCCCTTTCATTGACAAATCTGCATTCGATTTCAACTACTCCGATATTGAGCGTATCGACGTAATGCGAGGACCACAAGGAACACTCTACGGACGCAACACCATGGGAGGACTTATCCGTGTGTTTACCAAATCGCCGTTTACGTATCAGGGAACAGACCTTCGTTTAGGTGCTGCCACCTACAACAATTACAATGCCTCACTTACTCACTACCATCGTATCTCCAATCAGTTTGCCTTCTCAGTCGGACTGTTTTATGACCATAAGGGAGGTTTCTTCAAAAACGACTTCAACGGAAAACGAATTGATACGGACAATGAGTTTGGCGGACGCATACGTGCCATTTATCTGCCGACTGAAAACTTGAAACTTGACTTTACCGTAAACTACGAATATGCCAACCAGGGTGGCTATCCATATGGATACACGGGTAAAGTCAAAGGAGAAGAAGACCGTGCAGAGTATATCGGCCGCATCTCTTACGACAATGCCTGCGGATACAAACGTAACTTGCTGAACACGGGAGTAAACCTGGAATATCAGGCTGACAACTTTATTCTCAGCAGCGTAACCGGTTTCCAGTATTTGCGTGACCATATGGACCTGGACCAGGATTTTACGGAACAGAACATCTACACCATGATGCAGAAGCAGAATTCCAAGACACTCAGCGAAGAAATCGTGTTGAAGTCCAAACCCGGACGCCGCTGGCAGTGGACTACCGGAGTGAGCGGATTCTATCAGTGGCTGGATACAGAGGCTCCTGTCACCTTTCAGAAGGACGGAGTAAACTGGCTGAATTCTACCATCAACACAAACGCCAACAAATACATGCCCACGATATCAATGGGCCCCATGAGCATGAAGCTAAACTTCAATGACGTAATCAATGGTGAACAGCTTGCCATTCCGGGAAAATTCAGCACGCCGATCTTGAATGGGGCGATTTTCCATCAATCCACTTTCAATGACCTCTTCGGACTGGAAGGACTCTCTTTCACTGCCGGTCTTCGCATGGACTATGAAAGCCTGAAACTGGATTATTATAGTGGTTGCCAATTTACTCATACTTACTCATTGAGCGGTACATTAACTCCAGCCAACAAAGTAATTGAAATGATTCCGGCACAAGAATTCAACGTAAACAACAGTTATGATGGAAAGCTGTCGCACGACTATATCCAGCTGTTGCCTAAATTCGCCTTGCAATATGATTTTGACTCACGTAACAACATCTACGCCAGTGTATCCAAAGGATACCGTTCGGGAGGATACAACATCCAGATGTTCTCCGACCTGTTACAGAATGACATGCAGGCAAGTATGATGAAACACGTGGCCGATGTAACCATTCCGGTGGTCAACAATGTACCGATGCTGAACGAGGAACAGAAACAAATGATTGCCGGAATGCTGAACGGTATGGCTCAGAGCCCGCAAACAGACGTAAAAGCAGCCACGCTCTACAAGCCGGAATATTCATGGAACTACGAAATCGGTTCTCACCTCACATTGTTCAACGGAAAGTTACAAGCCGACCTCTCTGCGTTCTACATGGACACTCGCGACCAGCAGTTATCACGCTTTGCTGAAAGCGGATTGGGACGTATCACGGTCAATGCCGGAAAAAGCCGCAGTTTAGGTGCGGAAGCCAGCTTGCGCGCGCAGCTTACCGACCAGTTCAGCCTGAACGGAAACTACGGATATACATACGCCACCTTCACTGATTATGTGATAAGTGAAACAGAAAACTATAACGGCAACTATGTCCCCTTCGTCCCTAAACATACATTTGCCGTAGGCGGACAATACATTTTCCCGCTGCGCAAGAACGCTATTCTGGACAACATCACCCTGGATGCCAACTATCGCGCTGCAGGCCGTATCTACTGGACAGAACAGAACAATGCCAGTCAGGCACTTTACGGCACACTGAACGGCCGACTCAGCTTGAACAAGGGTAACGGACAAATCGGTTTCTGGGTAAACAATGCCTTAAACAAAGATTATCAGGCGTTCTACTTTGAAACAATGAGCCGCGGCTTCGCCCAAAAAGGACGCCCCGTACAAGTGGGAATTGACATTCGCTGCCGCTTCTAAAAAGCGTAAGAATATTAAAACAGAACGCTTCGACGTTTGAAACAAGACGCAAGTCCGTTTCAAGTAAAACGCAAGTACATTTAAGACAAAACGCAAGGAGGTTTCAAAACAAACGTCCTTGCGTTTTTTACATTGATATAAATCCTCCTTTAAAACAGCATAAAGCCATTAAATTCCAGTCAAATATCCTTTCAATGCTTCCACATATTCGGCCATAGCTTCCCGCCCTTTTGAGGTCATCCGGCAAACAGTACGAGGTTTCTTGCCCACAAAACTTTTTTCCACCTCGATATAACCAGCTTCGCTCAACTTGTCAAGCTGCACACTAAGATTACCTGCCGTGGCATTAGTCTGCTCTTTCAGGTACACAAAATCAGCCTCGTCCACAGACAAGAGTATCGACATCACAGCCAGACGAAGCTGGGAATGAAGCAACGGATTCAGTTCTTTCAACATACGTTACGGGCCTTTCGGTTTAAATAATGGCCGGGCAACACCATCATGACCACAAACGACAATCCAAAATACAGATACCAGTCAATGGTAACAGCCTGATGAAGTGTATAGGCCATCAGCATGTAAATAGCAAAACAAAAGCCTACCAGCGGTGACCACATCACGACTCGGCTACGGATAATGATTCCCGTAATGGAAACTCCGATGCCGCTATAAAGCAGAGAAAGGGGTAGCATCAAGGAAAAATTGACTCCTCCGTAGTGGAATGCCAGCAAAGACATGATGACTACGGTCAGCACAAACAGGCTGCCTATCACTTTCCAGACCTGCAGAATGGCACGGTCGGTATACGTAATTACCGGAGGAGTTTCCTTGCGCTGCATACGAAGCATAAAGCCCCAGAACAGAAACATACTGAACCAGCCGATGCTCCAGCGGGCATCTCCCGTATAGTAAACCAATAAAAACAACAGTACTGAAAGCGCCGCAGTAAAATATCCCCAGTAAAGAAACTGGTTTCCACTGCCCACTTCCATATTCTTCCGGGTAGAACGGATCATTTGTGAAATCAGTTCCAGGCTTTCTTGTTCTGATAATTTCTTTTCTTCCATAAGGCAATCAGTTTTAGGTTTTAAATTCAACATGGTTTATTTTATAAACCATAAAACGAAAAATAAAGGCAAGGAGGCGCGCTTCTCTCTTGCTTTAATGCAAATATAAATAAGTTTATTTTATAAACCAAATAAAACGGCAGGAAAATAACAGAAAAAAAGCCGTTCCAATCTTTACGACTGAAACGGTTCATATAGAGTAAAAAAAAGATGTGCTTACTGATTTTTGCAAGTCATTCTCATTCACCAGCAACTTACCCTGGTATTCTCCGGTCAATGTGCGCAGGAAGGATACCATCTGTGCGACTTCCTGTGTTGACAAATCGACGCCTACCTCGTACTTGGCCATGGCTATCACGGCATCTTCCAGCGTAGCCTGTGTTCCATCATGGAAATAAGGCGCAGTCAATGCCACATTACGCAATCCGGGCACTTTAAAACGATGACGGTCTCTTTCGTCTTTTGTTTCCTTGAAACGGCCATTGTCTTCTATGGTCAGTTCCGTACCACGGTCGGCAAAGTAATCATGCTTGATGCCGAGCAGTTCGTACGACTGTCCGCCCATGTTCTCACCTACATGGCAAGTAGCACAGTTGTATTTCTTGAACAAATCATATCCAGCCAGCTCTTCAGCCGTCAGGGCTTCATTATCCCCTTTCAGGTACTTATCGAAACGTGAATTCGGTGTAAGCAGGGTTCTTTCAAACTCCTGAATGGCATCTGTAATGTTTGCCTGATTGAAACCGTCGGGATACACTTCCTTAAATGCCTTGCTGAAAATTGCTGCATCCGCATTCAATTTCTCGCAAATCTCATCAAACGACTTGCAAGCCATTTCTACCGGATTCAAAGGAGGACCGGCTGCCTGATCGGCCAACGTAGCGGCACGTCCGTCCCAGAACTGCACAAAGTTATAATGTGCGTTATAGACAGAAGGAGCATTTACTCCGCCAAACTGACCTCCTACTCCTTCAGAGAACAGCTTGTTATCTACTCCACCGGTATTCAATCCGTGGCAAGATGAACAAGATACAGTGTTATCGGCCGACAGACGTACGCCGTGGAACAGCAGATTTCCTAAAATCACCTTCCGCATATCTACCGGTACAGAGTCCTGAACCGGACGAATGGTCTCATTGCTCCACTGTGCATGAGCCAGCTGATTGGGATAGAAGGCTGCACGCTGTGACTTCACCCACGAAAGTGCCATCTGTTTTCCGTATCATTCAACGAAAGCTCCCCAATGTACCAGATAATATTTGGCCATAGGCATGGTGCCGTCAATATCACCTTCTCTACTTTTGCCAAATCTACCTCGCTGACTTTTTCTCCTTTTTTCAAGGCTTCTAACATCGGAGTCATGTCGAAAGAGCGGTAGGCCAGACGAGCATCTTCCTTGACCAGCTTTCCAGCAACCGGCAAGCTGGCATAAAACGGTAATTCCGGATTGGCAACATGACAGGCCATACATCCGCTGCTCGCAATGATTTCTTCCATCTGAGCACTGCTTTCCAAACTGGCTGAGGGAGGACGGTTCACCACCCGATAGGTTGCGGCCAATACCGCAGCTACCACCAGCACTGAAAAAATGATTTTTGTTCTTTTCTTCATAAGAAACTGATTAGATTTTAATAACTCAATAAATATCTCACACGTTAAAATACTAAGAACGGTTGTATAAATGCACACTTTGCTGTGCGGCAGGAAGGTAATTCACCCCATACCAGCACATCTGTAGTGAAAGGAAAGACACAATCAGTATCCAGTATAGCGTACGCGGAGTATTCCTGCGGAACAAGCGCAAATGTACGTACAGCAAATAACCTGTCCACGTAACTGCTGCCCAGGTTTCTTTCGGATCCCAGCTCCAATAATGTCCCCAGGCTGCTTTTGCCCAGATCGCTCCGGTCAGCATACCGACTGTCAGAAAGGCCAATCCTGCATAAACTAACTTGTCGGCGGCTTCAAGGTAATTCTCCCGATGCTTGTAAAGTCCCATACAGGCCAAGATGAACGCACAGCCTAATACAGAATAGGAAAACATATACACCGTGACATGAGGAACAAACCACGGGCTTTGCAAGGCAGGCATAAGGGACTGGTCATGAATTTCCGGTTTCAGAATATTGATAATCGCAAATACCGCACCTACTACAGTGGAAAAAGACAATATCCAGGGATACTTCCAGCGAAGATAGGTCAGCAAGCCGGATATACCCATAAAGAACGAATACCACAATCTGGTCTCGCCCATGGTGCGCAAAGGAGGACGCTGAAGGCTCAACCAAAATCCGGTAATAAAGGCGGCAAACACCAGTATACCTGACAAGGTCAGCCCAATAGCCCATCGGCTCCGCTCTTTAGAGAACAAGGCAAAAACCACTCCAGCTCCCCATAAAACGATGGCAGGCAGGGCAAACAAATAAAAATTATCCCACGTAATCATTCAAGAATAGTGTTAGTTATATATAAAGTCAGTCAACAAGTTCACTTACAGATTTACTCATCTGCTTGTCTGGCCCTGCCAAAAAGAGCAGTAACCCTCCGCACAGCATCATCACAATGCCCAACAGCATGACGTATTTCAGCGGCTCACGCACAATCTGCACTACGCAGTATTCCGGTTCGGCAGAATGCACATCATAGGAAGTCAGGTAATAATCTTCTGCCCAGCTTGCCGAATAGGGCTGATTTACTTCCAGATGTATCGGTTTTCCGTCCATTGACACTTCAGCAAAGAAGCGGCGTGGCGTACCATTAGGATAATGCTCTACAGTAAAGTTTGTCAGCTGCAACGGTTTTTCCAGGTATACCACATTTCCCCCGGAAGTAAAAGCTTCATTGTTCGGATTAGCTCGAAATACCGGAATGCGTAAGGTCTGTTCCTCTGCACTTCCCATAAATCCGGCAAAGAGCGCCAGCCACAATCCGGCATGATTCAGCATAAAACGCCACCGATTACGCCCCGGCGTGAAAAAACGTCTTACGGTAATCATTCCCAAATGAGTCAGCAATCCGAATAATCCGGTAACAAAAATCCAGGAAGACATAAAATTATAGCACCCCAAACGAGAAAATAGACCCGACTTCTCTGCAGCCTCTTGCGCAGAAAACTGGGGAAACAAGCCTATCACCAGACAACCGGCCAAAAACCAGCCTAATGTCCAGCAGGTACATTGCGGAGAAAGGCACAGACGGACAGCTTCCGAATGACGCTTCTCCTTATAGCCATATCCTATCAATGCAATCCACAGTAAGGCTAAAATAGCATCTAATGGAAAAGCAAAAAAGGCAAACGGAAAATTGCCAAAAACACATTGGGCTGCCACAGACAGCAGCAATAATAAAATGAATAGTAAGTTAGTCTTTAAGTTCATTCATCAGTCGTTGGTGAAATATGTGCAAAGATAGAGAGTTTATTTAATACCACAACAAAATTGTAAAGATAACAAATCTTTTTCCCTGCAAAATTCGGAAAAAAGATTTGTTATCCTCCTTTTTTAATGCTCCCGACGCATTCTGTGGCCATATATGGTAATAACCACGAAACAAACGAGCGGAAGTACAAACGACAGATTCACTGCAGGCATCCCCACAAGGTCTTGCAATCAATGATAGCGGCCTGCAAAGGAGGAAGTACCGACGCCCAAAATAGCCATAATCAATCCTGCGGCACCAAACTTGGCATCATCGCCCATTCCTTTCAATGCGATACCGTAAATGGTAGGGAACATCAGCGACATGCAGGCTGAGATGCCTACCAGACAATACATACCGTATATGTTCTGCAAGAAAATTACTCCCAGCACACACAAAGGAAGCAGCAATGGCCAGCACTTTCAATAACTGTCCTGGATTAATATACTTCAACATCAGGGTACACACAAAACGGCTGATACAAAAAATGACCATGGCCACGATGTTATATTTCTGTGACAAGACTTCGGCTGCCTGTTCCTCCATTCCTTGTGCCATGAACAGACGGGTACCATACTGGATAATGAAAGTCCAACACATAATCTGTGCACCGACATAGAAGAACTGTGCCACTACTCCATAACGATAACGTTTCACGGCATACAAACGTTTCAATGTAGGAAGAAAGTTTATGGAATGAGACTGATCCGCATTCTTCGGCATCTTGGACATACGAATGATGAGAAGCATTACCAAGATTACAATACCAATGGTCAGATAAGGAGTAATGAGAATAGTCAAGTCAGCGTCACGAATTGCTTCAAATTCAGCCTGACTAAGCTGGGCACGTTCGGCCGTATCCATCGGATGCAGCTGGTTCTGAATGAAGTTCATAGCGACAAACATCCCCATCAGTGAGCCTATAGGATTAAATGCCTGGGCTAAATTCAAACGACGGGTGGCTGTTTCTTCCGTTCCCATTGACAAGATATAAGGATTACAGCTGGTTTCCAGAAAAGATAACCCGCAAGTCATGACAAAATAAGCTAACAAAAACGGATAATAGCTTCCGGTCAGCTTGGCAGGAAAGAAAGCCAAGGCTCCCAGGGCATACAAGCCCAGTCCCATCATGACTCCGGCTTTATAAGTATATTTACGGATAAACATGGCTGCCGGAAAGGCCATAGCAAAATATCCGCCATAAAAAGCCACCTGAACCAAAGTCCCGTCAGTTACGCTCATCCTGAATATTTTGGAAAAAGCTTTGACCATAGGGTTAGTTATGTCGTTGGCAAAGCCCCATAGGGCAAAGCAGAAGGTAATCAGAATGAACGGAACCAGATAGCTTACTCCATCCTTCTTCAGTATAGATTTGTTTTCTGATGTATTACTCATGGTGTTAGATTTTAAGTGACGGCTACAGCCCTCTTGATTATTTTACTTCATTTGCTGCCTGATGTTACCGATGGCAGTTGCCTCAACCGGTCCTTCTACCACAGGAATGCCAATAACTTCTTCTGTCAACCGGTTCAGGTATTTGTTCTGACTTCCTCCACCAATCACATAAAGCTTTGTTACTGGTTCAGGCAAAAGCTGGTTCAGTGCTTCCATACCCGTTTTATAGCGCAACGCCAATGACCGAAGGACACATTTCACAAATTCTCCCTGCGTGGAAGGTGGTGTTTGCTGATGTGCAATACAATAATTCGTAATCGCCTCAACCATACTTACCGGACACTGGAAAAGCTGTATCGTCCACGTCAATCAAAGCATCGGTTTCTGCCACTTCCGCAGCCGGCAGTAAGGTGGAATAAGCTACATCCTTTCCCTCTTCCTTCCATTCCTGCATCAGTTTCTGAAGTATCCAAAGTCCGGTAATATTCTGTAAAAAACAAATTTTTCCATCCGAGCCTCCTTCATTGGTAAATCCTGCCAGACGGGCTTCTTCCGTCAGAATCGCTTCATCGCTCATTACCCCCAGCAAGGACCAAGTGCCCGAACTCAGGAAAGCCACCTTTTCTCCTTTGGCAGAAAGAGGCACTACACTGGCCGCGCTGGCCGTATCGTGCGAAGCCACAGCAATCACTTCTACCTCGTAATCTACTCCTATCTGTTCCTTGATTACCGGTTTCAAAAAGCCGCGGGAAGTTCCCGGCATAACCACTTCACCGAAAAGATGCTCCGGAAGCCCCAGTTCCCGAATCAACTTGAAATTCCAGGTACGTGCTTTGGCATCCAGCAGTTCCGACGTAGAAGCTATGCTATACTCATTATTAGCCACTCCCGTAAGATAATAGCTGAACAGATCGGGCATGAAAAGCAACTTGTCGGCTACCTTCAACTGCGCATTATCTTCCTTCTTCATGGCATACAACTGAAACAAGGTATTGATGGCCATTACCTGCGTACCAGATTCTGCATAGTGCGCCTTTACGTCCACTTTCGAGAAAAACTCTTCAGGCATCCCTTCCGTACGGCTGTCGCGATAACACACCGGATTACCCAACAAATTTCCCTGTTTGTCTATCAGTCCGAAATCCACACCCCACGTATCAATTCCGATACTCTTCAACGTATAGCCTTTTTCTACTGCCATACGGATGCCGGTCTTCATATCCTCAAACAGGAAAGGAAATCCCAGTATACATGTCCTCCCATCCGTACCTGACGGTTAGGAAATCGGTATATCGTATCCAGCACAAGTTCACCCTCGGAAAGGTAGCCGGCAATCACCCTGCCACTACCTCCTCCAAAGTCAATTGCCAAATATGCTTCTTTCATTTTGTCTTCTTACCTAAAATGTACATTTCAAGGTCGTCAATCTCTTCTTTTGTCAAGGTCTTGTATTTTCCCCCGGAAAGCACAATTATGCGACAAGCCATCTCAAAAAACATGGCTCGCTCAAAAGCCTGATTGAAGTTTTTTCCGCAAACCACCTGTCCGTGCTTCTGCAGCAATACGGAGTTGTGGTCTTTCATGGCCGCAATCACGGCTTCGGCCAACTCTTTAGAACCCGGACGGAAATAAGGAATAACCGGAATCTCAGTCCCTACATGGCAAGGGAACTTCGGCTGTCACATTAAAATCTTTCGGCGTACTTTCCATACATGCCACTGCGGTAGCGTATGGAGACTGGAAGTGAAGTACTACATTAACGTCGGGACGTTCTCTCAAAACACCTAAATGGAACACACTTTCCATAGAAGGTTTTACCCCATTGAGTATTTCACCCGTTTCCAGACGGCAAACAGCCACTTTATCTTTTGTCAAAGAAGGCACCCATGAACCTGTACCGGAAACCAGCACCTCATCGCCTATACGCCATGAAAGGTTACCGCTACTGCATACCGTCAATCCGGCATCACCTACCCGATGAGCCTGTTTTACAAACTCTTCAATATGTTCGTTATGAATCATGATTTTTTTATTAGTAGAAAATAAAAGCCGGAACAGACGGAGAGTCCGCCAGTTCCGGCAGCGTAAAATTAATTATTTATAGATCGGTCCGTAATTTTGACATGCTCTGTAATCAGCACCTTCTTTATCCATACCGAAAGCATTCCATGCAGCAGGGCGGAAAATCTTATCATCTTCCACATTGTGCATACATACCGGTATACGAAGAATAGAAGCAAGCGTAATCAAATCCTGACCTATATGTCCGTAACTGATGGCACCGTGATTGGCTCCCCAGTTATTCATTACAGAATATACATCCTTGAAGGCTGGTTTATCGCACAAACGAGGTACAAACCAGGTAGTAGGCCATGTACGGTCAGTACGTTCATCAAGCAGCTTGTGGATTTCCGGATCAATTTCTACCGTCCATCCTTCTGCAATCTGGAGTACCGGACCCAGTCCCTTAATCAAATTCAAGCGGCTCATGGTCACAGGCATACCGCCTTTTGACAGGAAGTTAGAAGAGAAGCCACCACCACGGAAATAATCCCGGTTGGCAGGATACCATGTAGTAGCTTCCAAACATTTTTCTACCTCAGCTTCTGTAATCTCCCACGACGGTTTCATGGTCGGATTACCTTCTGCATCTGTCTGCTGTCCAGTACCATCCAAAGTAGTAGCTCCAGAGTTAATCAAATGGATAATACCATTCTTTGCCAGTCCGGTCAGCTCCTTACCAGTCACACGTTTCACAGCTTCCGGGCTCCAATAAGTACGTACGTCAGAGAAAATCTGTGCACGATTAGTCAGCAAATGGCCGAAGAGCATAGCTACTCCGTTGCAGGCATCATTTTCAGTAGCCAGTACGTAAGCCTTCACGAATACCGTTCCAGTCGAAAGAAGTATTCAGCAAGGCTTCAGAGAAGTCACCGTTCGGGTAGAAGTCCGTCCACTGACGCTGTCCCTGAAACCAGCCGCAATAGCATTGTGACCAAGTGCTTCTTCCTTGAATCCCATTTCCTTCAACTTCGGATTACCTTTCATCAAATCGCGCATGATAATGGTCATCTTCACAATGAAATCCCAATCAGCTTCTTTTTCCACACGTGTCTTAGTCTTGGCTTCTACATTGAAATCCTTTCCTTCGTTTTTCTTGCAATATTTTTCAGTCCAAGCCATCGCTTTGGCGTATTCTTCCTTATCGTAAATTCCTTCAGTCATACGACGAATGATTTCTGTCAAATCTACAGACTCACAACGCATGCCCAAATATTCCTGGAAGAAATCCAGATTCACAATTGAACCGGCAATACCCATAGACACACTACCCATAGAAAGATAAGACTTGCCTCTCATGGTAGCTACCGCCTGAGCCGCACGGGCAAAACGCAAAATCTTTTCTGCCACATCTGCCGGAATGGTATTATCTTCAATATCCTGTACATCACGTCCGTAAATACCAAATGCCGGCAAACCTTTTTGTGCATGCCCAGCCAGAACAGCAGCCAGGTATACGGCACCCGGTCTTTCCGTACCGTTAAATCCCCATACCGCTTTCGGGTAATACGGATTCATATCCATTGTTTCTGCTCCATAGCACCAGCAAGAAGTGACTGTAATGGTAGCTCCTACGCCTTCACGCTCAAATTTTTTCGGCACAAAGCTGCGCTTTCAGCTACACGACCGATAGTAGAATCCGCAATGACACATTCTACCGGACTACCATCACCGTTTCTCAAATTAGAAGAAATAAGTTCTGCTACGGCTTTGGCAAGATTCATAGTCTTTTCTTCAAGGCTTTCACGTACGCCACCCTGACGTCCGTCGATAGTGGGACGAATCCCGATTTTCGGATAATTTTTCATGTTTCGATTATTTATAAAGTTAATGCAATTTCTTTTCTTTCTAATTAAATCCATCCATACTGAACTGTGCTGACACTACAATATAATAATATTGAATTTTATACTTACACTGAATTCCGCAGATGTACTTCGGTGGGTAAAAACTCCTGCACCACATCACCCGTAAGAATAAAATGTGCTGCTTTTCGGCCCATTTCCTCCCAATTAATACTAAGAGCGGTAATCCCTTCGTCTATCACCTCGTATGCCGGCGTATCGTTATATGCTATCAGTCCAAAATCGACTCCACATTTCAAACCGTTCAGCCTGCTTCGCTTAATCACATTCACCACATCCGCCTGACGGATGACTACATACACCACCCCTTTTTCTACCTCTTGTATATCTTCCTCGTTCACTACTTCACCTACAAAATGATTATCTGAACAATAAAGCTTTTAAAACTTTGAACAGAGGTTTGTGGATGTTTAGACTCCTGGGGCAAGCTGGAATACAATTTTCCGGTAACGCTCCAGACGAGCAGTCAACTGAGTCAAGGCTTTATAAAAAGCATCATCAAAATTCTGACAGATATAGGAGTGATTTCCTTTTTCAAACTTACCGAAATCAAGCAGCAAAAGGCGGGAAGAAGGAATCTTATCAAATAAAGGAGAAAACTTCTCATTATCAAAGTTCATCACCACATAATAATTATACCTTCCTATGGCCTCGCATAAAATGGTATTAAAAATATGTTCATTATATTGATGAAACCAGAGATCACCTTGTATGACACAGAAAGTTTCTTGACAAAACTATTATATAAGGTATTCTTGAAAGGAGAATATTCGTCCAGCAATAAAAAAATTTTTTCTTTCCGGTTAGTTACATAATACCCTTTACCGGGGTAGAATCAATCAATTTTCGCTCACGCAAATCCGCAAAGGCTTTAAATACGGTATCTCGTTTAAGTCTTACTCAACACATTTAATGGTAGACTGTTGCCCGAATTTTATATTCTTTTCCATATCAATACTTTATCTGTGCTGAACTATCCTGACGCAAAGGAAAAGATTTTATACAAGACCGCAAAAGTATTAGCTATGTTTAAGAGCAGATTTTAGGAAAAGACATAAAAAAAAGAGACTACCATTGTGGTAATCTCTTCGTACACCCTCAGGGATTCGAACCCTGGACCCACTGATTAAGAGTCAGTTGCTCTACCAACTGAGCTAAGAGTGCATTCAAACTTTCTAGAGGTTCCTGGCGGATTCGAACCGCCGTACACGGTTTTGCAGACCGCTGACTAAGCCACTCATCCAAGGAACCAAAAGTTCTCTCCTTCTAATTTGCGAGGTTCCTGGCGGATTCGAACCGCCGTACACGGTTTTGCAGACCGCTGACTAAGCCACTCATCCAAGGAACCAGATGCTCGCTACACTTGTTTTTTTCTCAAATGCGTTGCAAAGGTACAACTATTTTTTAAACCTGCAATACCTGAAGACAGGAATTTGTATTTTTCTTTACAAAAACAACTTTTTATCCCCTTTTACCTCCTCTTATCTTTGAGTTCTCACAAAAACGTCTTTCTTTGCAAGAAACCAATTTAAATACAATAGAAATGAAAGGTATTGTTCTTGCCGGAGGTTCAGGTACCCGCCTTTACCCCATTACAAAAGGAGTTTCCAAACAACTTCTTCCTGTTTTCGACAAACCCATGATTTATTATCCCATATCCGTCCTGATGTTGGCAGGAATACGTGACATCCTGATTATTTCTACTCCCTATGATTTGCCGGGATTCCGCAGACTGTTAGGTGATGGAAGTGATTTCGAGTACACTTTGAATATGCAGAACAACCTTCACCCGACGGATTGGCGCAGGCATTTCTTATTGGAGAAAAATTTATCGGCAATGATGCAGCCTGTCTGGTACTAGGAGATAATATCTTCCATGGCAACAGCTTCACCGTCATGCTGAAAGAAGCAGTACGCATGGCCGAAGAAGAAGGAAAAGCTACCGTATTCGGTTACTGGGTAAGTGACCCGGAACGTTACGGGTGGCAGAATTCGACAAAGAAGGAAACTGTCTCTCCATTGAAGAGAAGCCACAGCATCCTAAATCAAACTATGCCGTAACGGGACTTTACTTCTATCCTAATAAGGTAGTAGAAGTAGCCAAACAAATCAAACCCTCCGCACGCGGAGAGCTGGAAATCACCACCGTCAACCAGCGTTTCCTGGCCGACGGTGAACTGAAAGTGCAAACTTTAGGCAGAGGATTTGCCTGGCTGGATACCGGTACACACGATTCATTGGCTGAAGCATCCACTTATATCGAAGTTATCGAAAAACGCCAAGGCCTGAAAGTAGCCTGCCTGGAAGGCATTGCCCTGCGACAAGGATGGATTACTCCTGAAAAGATGCGTGAACTGGCTCAGCCGATGCTGAAAAACCAGTACGGCCAATATCTATTGAAGGTAATTGACGAATTGGAAAGAAACAACCAATAAATGATTTTCATCATATAAAAATGGAAGTAATAAAGACTGAGATTGAAGGAGTGGTCATCATTGAACCTCGCCTGTTTAAAGATGAAAGAGGTTACTTTTTTGAATCTTTTTCCCAAAGAGATTTTGACAAACAGGTACGCACCATTCATTTTGTACAAGACAATGAAAGTAAATCCTGCTACGGAGTATTGCGTGGACTGCATTTCCAGAAACCACCCTTTGCACAAAGCAAGCTGGTAAGGGTCATAAAAGGAGCCGTACTGGATGTGGCGGTAGATATACGAAAAGGCTCTCCTACTTTCGGACAGCACGTAGCCGTGGAACTGACAGAAGACAACCACCGCCAGTTTTTCATTCCGCGCGGATTTGCTCACGGATTCAGCGTATTGAGCAACGAAGTTATTTTCCAGTACAAATGTGATAACTTCTATGCACCTCAAAGCGAGGGAGCCATTGCCTGGAACGATCCGGCACTGAAAATTGACTGGAGAATTCCGACGGAAAAGGTCATCCTTTCAGAAAAAGACAAACACCATCCTCTATTGGCCGATGCGGAATGGCTGTTTGATTATCATGAAGATTTATACAAAGAGTAAGCATAAAAAAATCCCCGGGTCGTTCAATGCAACCTGGGGATTTTTATGCCTCTTATTTTACTCTTCAATTATTTTCCAGCGCATTCTTCTTCATACGAAGTTCATACAAGTCGTTACGACGGTCACGCAGATTACGTACGCTTCCGTAAGTATGAAGTGCATTCAGCAAATCCAGGTCAATATCTGAAACCAAAATCATTTCCGTATTCGGAGTAGCTTCCGCACGTTTTCCGTCGGTCGGGAAGGCAAAGTCACAAGGAGTAAAGACTCCCGACTGCGCATACTGGATGTCCATATTATGCACACGAGGAAGGTTACCCACACTTCCGGCAATAACCACAAAACATTCGTTTTCGATGGCACGTGCCTGCGCACATACACGTACACGTGAATATCCGTTCTGCGTATCGGTCAGGAACGGAACAAACAGAATTTGCATGCCCTGATCTGCCATCAGACGAGACAGTTCCGGGAATTCTACGTCATAACATATCAACACACCGATTTTAGCACAGTCGGTTTCAAAGGTCTGTACTCTTTTTCCACCACTCAATCCCCAGGCTCTTTACTTCATCGGGAGTGACATGAATCTTTTCGTACATCTCGTATGTTCCGTCACGACGGCAAAGGAAACCTACATTATAAAGTCCACCATCTTCCTTCACATAAGGCATACTACCGGTAATGATGTTGATGTTATGCTTAATGGCCAGATTAATGAAACGATCTCTGATTTCTTCCGTGTACTGTGCCAATGCACGGATTGACTGAAGCTTCACCCATGTGATTGAATTTTGCCATCAGCGGTGCATTAAAATATTCAGGGAACAGCACGAAATCGCTCTTGTATCCCGATACGGCATCGATAAAAAACTCTACCTGCTCAAACACATCATCCAGCGTCTGATATGAACGCATCTGCCATTGTACCAGTCCGACTCTCACCGTCGTCTTTTTATCCACAAACGAGTCTGTAGGCGGCTGATAATAAATATTATCCCATTGAAGCAAGGTTGCACAGTGCTTTGACTCCTCGTCGTTTGGAAGGTAATTACGCATCACTCTGCGAACATGAAAGTCATTAGAGAGCTGGAAAGTCAGTACCGGGTCATAGATTTCACGCGAACGGACTTTCTCTATATACTCCTTCGGACGCATCTGGTCTGCATATTTGTAATAGTTGGGAATTCGGCCACCAAACATGATTGCTTTCAGGTTCAACTTTTCACACAACTCCTTGCGATACTCATACATACGACGTGCCAAACGTAATCCACGATATTCCGGATGAATAAACACCTCAATACCATACAAAATATTACCTTTCGGATTATGCGTATTGAAAGTCTCATTTCCGGTCACCTTGGCATAGGTATGATCACCTTTCACCATATCATAATCTACGATAATAGAAAGTGCACACCCCACTATCTTATCATCTACAACCGTTACAATCTGTCCTTCGGGAAAAATACTGATTAGTTTCTCAATTTGTTCGTGTGTCCAGAACACATCTTTATCTGCATATACGCGGGTAAACGACTGGGCAAGCTGTGCGTAGTCTTCAATCTGCAAGTTTCGAAGGCTCTACTTTGTTAATCTTCTTTTGAGTCGATTCCATAATTTCGTTAAATTATTTTTTCACAGGCACAAAAGTAATCATTTCTCCAGGCAGGGTGTATCATTTATTCAGGATTATTATACTATCTTTGCTCCAAAAGGTCAACGATATGAAAAAGATTAAACTAGGCCTTCTGCCACAAATTCTGATTGCCATCGCACTGGGTATTGCCGCCGGAACGGTTTCACCGGAACTTCCCGTACGCGTGTTCGTGACATTCAACGCATTGTTCAGCCAGTTCCTGAATTTTATCATTCCGCTTATCATCGTCGGACTGGTTACTCCCGCCATTGCCGATATTGGGAAAGGTGCCGGGAAGATGCTGGTAGCCACTGTACTTCTGGCTTACGGAGCCACACTGTTCTCCGGTTTTCTTTCATTCGGTGTAGGAGAAACCTTCTTTCCTGACCTTATTACCCGAAATATTCCTTTATCCGAAATCAGTGAGGCCAAAGGTGTTACCCCTTTCTTCACAGTAGCCATTCCGGAACCTCTCAACGTGATGACTGCCCTCGTTATGGCATTTACTGTCGGACTGGGACTGGCACATCTGGATACGAATTACTTGAAAATGCGTGCAACGACTTCAAGGAAATTATTGTCAAGACCATACAGGCTGTCATACTTCCCCTACTTCCGATTTACATCTTCGGAATCTTCTTCAACATGACTCACCCGGACAAGTATTCCACGTGCTGGCTGTCTTTGTCAAGATTATCGGAATCATCTTCCTTCTGCATATTTTCCTGCTGATATTCCAATACTGCATCGCCGGAATGTTCGTGGGCAAGAATCCGTTCCGCCTGTTAGCAAGAATGATGCCGGCCTACTTTACGGCATTAGGTACACAGTCATCGGCCGCTACGATTCCCGTCACCCTGAAACAGACTATACAAAACGGAGTGAATGAAGGTATCGCTGGATTTGTCATCCCTCTGTGTGCCACCATCCATCTGTCCGGAAGTACCATGAAGATTGTGGCCTGTGCCCTGGCCTTGATGATGATGCAGGACATTCCCTACGATTTCCAGATGTTCGCCGGATTCATCTTTATGTTAGGAGTGACAATGGTAGCTGCGCCGGGAGTCCCGGGAGGTGCCATCATGGCCTCGCTCGGTATCCTGTCGTCCATGCTGGGATTCGATGAGAATGCACAGGCACTGATGATTGCCCTCTACATTGCCATGGACAGTTTCGGTACTGCTTGCAATGTAACTGGGGATGGCGCATTGGCTCTGCTCATTGACAAATGGTTCGGGAAGTCGAAGACACTCAAAAAATGACATTTAATCAATCAAACATAAAAAAACACGTTTATGAAAAAGAATCCTTACAAAGAGGCTCCGGCCAATTTTTCCGTATGCGCACATACAGATTGCACTTGCGGTTCCACCTGTCTTCGTCAACTGGCTTATCCGGTATTGCTGGAAAGAGAAGCTTTTCTACATCTGGCCAATCCTACCCGATGCACTAAAGGACTTTCATGCCCGTATTACCGTGATGCAGCTCCCGTAACCTACATGCGTGGCTTCACACAAATGAAAAAGCGAATGTATCCCGAACAATACCAGAAGTTTATGAATTTTCTGATTGCACACTTCGGACGGAATCCTTACTTTGAAAGAAGAAGAGGAGACAGAAAACTGAATCTCCAAGAACAAGAAATCATTCGCAAGGCCCTGAAACAGGCAGGAGTCACAGAAAATCTGGACTTTGACCTGAAGGAAGACGGATTCAACTGGTTCGATTAGCCAGTACTTTCTAAGGAATACTTCAGTACTTCCCCGAAAGTACTGGAGTACTGCCAAGGAAGTACTGCAATACTTCTTAGGAAGTACTCGCAGAATATATAATACTGTGTATCAAAGCAGTAAAATAGACACAATAAAGGCCTGCACCGTAAAAACGAAGCAGGCCTTTATGGTATTTATTTCATTCCTCTTGCCTTGAAAATACGCTCCTTGGCATCATTGATGCGTTGCAGCTTTTCTTCGGCAGCTTTCCGGATGTCTTCACCTAATGTAGCCACACGGTCAGGATGATGTTTCAGTACCAGGTTACGATACGCCTTACGGACTTCCTCATCAGAAGCTGTAGGTTCGATTTCCAGCACCTTGTAGGCATCTTCCAGCGAATCGCCTCTCAGGTTCAACATGGAATCAACTTCCTGCATGGACAACTGCATGGACTGAGCCACTTCCTTTAAGGCATCTACTTCTGCCGCGCAAACATTTCCGTCACTCTGTGCTATCTTCACCAGAAAGTCGAGCAACTGCAGACGCTGTTCATACGTCAGATTGGCAGCAATCTGTGCCCCACACTCCCGAATGGTACGACGAAAGGCAGAAGGGTCATTCTGCTCCATGCGCTTGCGCTGTTCAAACAGATTCAGCAAAATACGCTCTCCTTCACTGACAGAAGCCTCTCCGAAATTCACGCGCAAGAACTGACGCACAAACTCCATTTCGCTGTGCATAATGCGTCCATCGGCACGAATGATATACGAAGCCATGACTAGCATAGAAAACAAAAAACTGTTACGCTGGCCTGTGTACACATCTTCTTGTGCCGTGCTTCCATAGCCACCGTCCATTTCCTCTTGTGCTGTCACGCTTTTATCGAACAAAGAACCGATGGCAAATCCTGCCAAGGCTCCAAGAGGTCCCATGGTCATGAAACCCATGATTCCCCCAATCCATTTTCCGTATCCCATAAATTATAAATTCTTTTTCTATCAAGTTAAAATAAAGTACAAACTTCAGCCTGACTCACCTTGATTAAATCAGCCGGAGCCAGTTTCACCTGCAAGCCTCTCACTCCTGCACTTACGTAAATATAAGGAAAATCATTGCATGTGTGATGAATATATGTAGGGAAATGCTTCTTCATCCCTATCGGAGAGCATCCTCCACGAATGTATCCCGTCAGCGGAAGCAGTTCTTTCATCGGTATCAGGTCGCATTTCTTGTTGCCTGAAATCTTGGCTGCCAGCTTCAGGTCGATTTCGTGCTCACCGGGGATCACACAGACAAAGTAACCCGATTTATCTCCTTGAAGCACCAACGTTTTGAATACCTGTTCGATGTTCTCTCCTAAAGTAGCGGCTACGTGTACGCAACTTAAATCATTTTCATCTACCTCGTAAGGAACCAGTTCATATTTCACCTTATCCCGGTCCAGCAAACGGGCCGCATTGGTTTTGCAATCTTGTCTTTTTGCCATTATTTTGTTACTCCTTTCAGTTCTTCTTTTTAAAAATCCGGATGTATATCCTTTACCCGACTGGGCCACTTCTTCCGGTGTACCGCATACCAGCAACTGTCCTCCGGCCTTTCCGCCTTCCGGTCCCATATCGATAATATAGTCTGCCATCTTAATGACATCCAGGTTGTGCTCTATGACAATGACGGTATTTCCTTTTTCTACCAGACGGTTCAATACGTTCATCAGTACCCGAATGTCTTCAAAATGCAGTCCGGTGGTCGGTTCATCCAAAATATAGATAGTCTTTCCGGTATCCCTTTTAGCCAGTTCGGTAGCCAGTTTCACACGCTGGCTCTCTCCTCCCGACAAAGTAGTAGAAGGCTGCCCCAGCTTGATGTATCCTAATCCCACCTCCTGCAGCACCTTGATTTTGTTCAGTATCTGCGGCACGTTTTCAAAAAATTCCACTGCCCGGTTGATGGTCATGTCCAGCACGTCGGCAATGGATTTACCTTTATAACGCACTTCCAACGTTTCTCGGTTATAACGCTTTCCGTGACAGACCTCACACGGTACCAGCACATCGGGAAGGAAGTTCATTTCAATGGTCTTATAACCGTTTCCTCCACATGCCTCACAGCGTCCACCCGATACGTTGAAAGAGAAACGACCTGCCTTATAACCGCGAATCTTAGCTTCCGGAAGACCGACAAACAAGTTACGGATGTCGGAAAAGACTCCGGTATAGGTAGCCGGATTCGAACGGGGTTCTTCCCAAGGGCGACTGGTCTACGTTCACCACCTTGTCAATGTATTCCAGCCCTTCAATACTGTCATACGGCAAAGGATCTTGCAGCGAACGGTAGAAGTGCTGGGAAAGAATCGGTTGCAGGGTATCATTTATCAAAGTAGACTTTCCGCTACCGGATACTCCGGTCACACAGATAAGTTTTCCCAATGGTAATTCCACATCATCGCCTTTCAGGTTGTTTCCACGCGCCCCCTTCAACACAAGGGAATGCCCGTTGCCTTTTCTTCGTTCTGCCGGAACTTCGATACTCATTTTTCCATTCAGGTACTGCGATGTCAGGGTGTTGGTCTTCATCATTTCTTCCGGTGTACCGGAGAAAACGACTTCACCACCCAAACGACCGGCTTTTGGTCCCATATCCACCACGTAATCCGCAGCCAGCATCATGTCCTTGTCATGTTCCACTACGATAACGGTATTTCCCAAATCGCGCAGTTCTTTCAAAGAGTTAATCAACCGGATATTGTCACGCTGATGCAGTCCGATACTGGGTTCATCCAGAATATACAACACATTCACCAACTGAGAACCAATCTGTGTGGCCAGACGAATACGCTGACTTTCTCCTCCCGAAAGTGTGACTGATGAACGATTCAACGACAGATAATCCAATCCCACATCCAGCAGGAATTTCAGTCGAGTACGTATTTCTTTCAGGATTTCCGTTGCTATCAGGCGTTGCTTGTCTTCCAGAAAGTCTTCCACGTGGCACACCCAGTCATACAACTCACTGATGTCCATCGTGGCCAATTCATAGATATTCTTATCGTGAATGCGGAAATGTAAGGCTTCCTTATTCAGACGTGCTCCTTTACAATCGGGACACACATCCGTCTTGGCAAACTGTTCCGCCCATTTTGCGCAGTGGCAGAAGCCTTCCTTTTCCTGCATCATCTGAATATATTTCACGATACCCTCGTATAAAATAAAGTAATCGGAAGTAGCATGAATCAGTGTACTCTTGATTTTCAGGCGCTCATCGCATCCATACAGAATCTCATTGATGGCATCTTCCGGCAACTCACTGACCGGTGTCTTCAACGTTGCCTCATAACGTTCAAGCAACGCTTCCAACTGCCAGAATATCATCACATTCTTGTATTTCCCCAACGGGGCCACAGCTCCTTCATACACCGAAAGCGAACGGTCCGGAATCACCTTGTCCACATCAATCAAATTGACATACCCCAGTCCCTTACAACGCGGGCAGGCCCCCTGCGGAGAATTGAACGAGAAGTTATGCGGTGCAGGCTCCTTGTAAGAAAGTCCCGTCACCGGACACATCAGGCGTTTGCTATAATGACGTACACTTTCTGTCTGCGCATCCAGTATCATCAACAATCCGTCTCCCTGCTGCATGGCTGTAGCTACGCTCTGCTTCAAGCGGCTTTCTTCCTTTTCCGTGACCACCATCTTGTCAATCACCACCTCTATGTCGTGATTCTTATAACGGTCCAGCTTCATGCCGTGTACGATTTCCTTCACTTCTCCATCTACACGCACATAGAGATAGCCCCTTTTTGCGTACTTGCTCGAACAATTCCTTGTAATGTCCTTTACGCGTACGCACCAGAGGTGCCAGGATATAAATGCGTTTTCCTTTATAATCACGGTGTATCAAATCCAGGATCTGTTCTTCGGTATATTTCACCATCTTCTCACCCGAAAGATAGGAATAAGCCGTACCTGCACGGGCAAACAGCAGTCGCAGATAATCATAAATCTCCGTGGTTGTTCCCACAGTAGAACGCGGATTCTTGTTCGTCGTCTTCTGTTCGATGGAAATCACCGGACTCAATCCCGTAATCTTGTCCACATCCGGCCGTTCCATCCCTCCCAAAAAGTTACGGGCATAGGCAGAAAAAGTCTCAATATAACGGCGCTGTCCTTCCACAAACAGCGTATCAAATGCCAGAGAAGACTTTCCGCTTCCGCTCAACCCGGTAATCACCGTCGCTGTCACGAGGGATTTCCACATCTATATTTTTTCAGGTTGTGTACCCGGCTCCTTGTACACAAATCGTTTCTGTTCCTTCAGTCATACATTATCCTTCAATGATATCTTTGCAAAGATAGTGAAAGGTGAGAGAAGTATGAACGAAAAACGTATTTTTCGGTTCTACTTCCGAACCGCATCCTATCTTCAGGAATCAAAGATAGAGATATTTACTTCCCCATTTTCATTCGACAATGCAATTTTTTTTGTACTTTTGCCACTCAACAAATCCATAATAACCATGAGATTCTTTCAGATAGTTTGTCTTTCACTGGCCTTGACTTTTGGAAACGCCGGAATAACTACTTTCGCACAGAACGGAAACAATTACTTTTTACATACGGTAAGTAAAGGACAGAGCCTTTACTCCATTGCAAGCATGTATCATGTATCTATTGATGACATTGTTCGCCTGAATCCGGGAAGCGACAAACAAATCCGAGCAGGAGAAGCATTGAAAATCCCCCAGACAAACTCCTCTTCTTCCAATAAAAGTGGAAGATTCCACACTATACAAGCCGGCGAAACACTTTACCAGCCTGACGGTGAAATACAACGTCAGTGCACAAGCTATATGTGGTGCCAACCCAGGTCTGAGTGCCAGCAACTTCCGCGTAGGACAAGTAGTATCTATCCCGACAGAAGATGTGACGGAACCAGCTACCCCACTTGCCCCGACACAACCCTCTACACTTTCCACTTCTTCAAAAGAATGGAAAGAAATGCATAAAGTGGAGCGAAAAGAGACTATCTTCAGTATCTGTCAGGAATATGGTATTACGCAAGAAGATTTACTGGCTCTGAATCCGGAATTGAAAAACGGAAAACTGAAAAAGGGCATGTTCATCTTTATTCCTTACCCTAAAGCAGCCAGCCTGCAGCAACGACTGCTCCCACAATGGTTCAAACACCTTCTAATGAAGAGTTGTTCAAGCAAAGCAAGGTCGCTTCTAAGTCTTTGCATACCATTCAGGCAGCTGTGATGCTTCCGTTTACGGCTTCCGGAAGTATCAAACCTGAAGAGCAGACCCGCATGGTGGAATATTACGAAGGATTCCTGATTGCTGTAGACAGCCTGAAACGCCAAGGAGTGTCAGTTAATTTATATACTTACGACACAAAAGGCAGTGCCAATGTGATCTCTAATATTCTCAGCAAGCCGGAGATGAAGAATATGGACATTATCTTCGGACCTGTTCACACTTCAAACATCGAACCACTGGCAAATTTTGCAGAGCGTAACAAAATACGACTGGTCGTTCCTTTTCTCGAAAGTAGACCAGGTATTCAATAACCCGATGGTATATCAGATTAATACACCCCAATCTTATTTCTACTCAGAAGCGTATGACCATTTTCTCCGTAAATTCAGTAAGGCCCGCATCGTATTTGTCGATCCGGCTAATGGAGACAAGGAAAAAAATGAATTTATCAACGGCCTGAAAAGCGAGTTGAAAGACAACCGTGTAGACTTCAAGCAGATTCAGCTAAGCAGCGAAATCGCTCCGGAAAGAATCATTGCAGCCATGGATACGCTGAGGAAAATATTTTTATTCCGACTTCCGGACGTAGTTCGGCACTAACCCGGATACTTCCTCAGCTGACCAATGTACTACGTTCACATCCGCACTTCAACATGCACCTGTTCGGTTACCCGGAATGGCAGACATATACACAAGAACATCTGGCCAGTTTCTATGAACTGGATACGTATTTCTATTCATCGTTCTATACCAACAACCTGTTCCCGGAAGCTGTCCGCTTCACCCAAAGTTACCGCCGCTGGTATAGCAAAGACATGGCGAACACTTTCCCCAAATACGGCATGCTGGGATTTGATACGGGATACTTCTTCCTGAAGGGTTTGTCACAGCAAGGCAACAAATTTGAAGAAAACCTGGACAAAGTATCTGTTACTCCCATTCAAACCGGATTCAAATTTGAGAGAGTCAACAACTGGGGTGGCTTTATCAACCGGAAAGTATTTTTGTTCATCTGACCAAGAATTACGAATTGATCAAACTTGATTTTGAATAAAATGAAAAGATACCGACAACTGATTTTTATATGCTGCCTGCTTTGCATGCTACCCTTATCGTTGTTTGCCCAATTGCAGGACGAACGGCATAATCTGTCCGTGGGAATCAATGGAGGAGTAAACTTAAACTCTGTCAGTTTTACTCCGAGCATTAAGCAGACTAACTTCATTGCACCGGAATTTGGTCTTACAGTCCGTTATATCTCTGAGAAATACTTCAAAATGATTTGTGGTATACAGGGAGAAATCAACTTTTCCCAACGAGGATGGAAGGAAGTCATTGAAGACGGAAGTAACAATACCTACCACCGTGCCATGAATTACATAGAAATCCCTTTATTAGCCCATCTTGCTTTCGGGAAAGACAAAGGCAACGGTGCCCGGTTCATCATCAACCTGGGTCCACAGGTAGGCTTCCTGCTGGGAGAAAAAGAATTTTACAGCGACCCGTCGACCTGGGATACCACCAACCGTCCGCAAGGAACTGATGAACAATACGGAAAGTTTGCCGACCGAAAATTTGACTACGGAATCGTAGGAGGAGGTGGCGTAGAAATACGTACAGGTATAGGTCATTTCCTGCTGGAAGCCCGTTACTATTTCGGTCTGAGCGACTTCTACAACAACAGTAAAAAAGATTATTTCTCACGTTCTGCCCACTCCTACATTGGCGGACGTCTGACTTATTTATTTGATTTGAAAAAATAATTTGTATGATTAAACTTATATCCTGGAACGTAAACGGGCTGCGTGCCTGCTGCGACAAAGGTTTCCGAGACATATTTACCCAACTTGATGCTGATTTTTTCTGCCTGCAAGAAACCAAAATGCAGGAAGGACAGCTTGACCTCTCTTTTGAAGGCTATACTTCCTACTGGAATTATGCTGAGAAGAAAGGATATTCCGGTACTGCCATCTTTACCAAGCACCAGCCCCTGCAAGTAACTTACGGTCTGGGAATTGATGAGCACGACCATGAAGGACGTGTCATTACATTGGAGATGGAAAAGTTCTTTCTGGTAACGGTCTACACACCGAATTCGCAGGATGGCCTGAAACGTCTGGACTACCGCATGACATGGGATGATGATTTCCGCGCTTACTTGCAGAAGTTAGACCAGAGCAAACCCGTATTGATATGCGGTGACCTGAATGTAGCCCACAAAGAAATTGACCTGAAGAACCGAAAACCAACCGGATGAATGCGGGCTTTACCGACCAGGAACGCGAAAAATTTCAATTGCTGTTAGATGCCGGATTCATCGATACCTTCCGCTACTTCTATCCCGAGCAAACCAATATCTATTCCTGGTGGTCTTACCGTTTCAAGGCACGTGAGAAGAATGCAGGGTGGCGTATTGACTACTTTTTGGCCTCAGCCAGTCTTGCCGACAAGCTGAAAGAAGCGAAGATTCACACGGAAATATTCGGCTCGGACCATTGCCCCGTGGAAGTGACCGTTGAAATTTAATTTGCCGCATGAAGAACGAAGGATTTACCTTACGAAAGCGTTTACGGAGTTTTAAATTTGCTGGAAACGGTATCCGTCTGCTGATTACACGCGAACACAACGCCTGGATTCATTGTTTCGCCGCAGTATGTGTAACCCTGGCAGGATGGCTAATTGGACTTTCTTCCACTGAATGGATAGCCATTGTATTTGCCATTGGTTCCGTACTGGCTGCAGAAGCAGTCAATTCTTCCATTGAAGCACTGGCCGATTTAGTTTCGCCAGAATACAACGAAGCCATCAAGCATACAAAGGATCTGGCAGCTGGTGCCGTATTAATTCTGGCTATCAGCGCAGCCACTGTCGGATTAATAATATTCATCCCTAAAATTCTTACCTTGTCATGAAACCTATCATGATTTTGTTGGCAGCACTCTGCCTCAGCGTGTCTTTACAGGCACAACAGCTTGAAATCAGCCAGCCCCGAAAAGCCGTGCGTACTTCCGGTGATGTGGGTGCCGTACTGCTTCCCGTAGCCGGACTAACAGCCATACTTATTGAAAAAGACTGGCAAGGACTGAAACAGGGCGCATTGGCTGGAATTACCACATTAGGAGTTACATACGCATTGAAATATGCGGTTAAAAAAGAACGTCCCGACCACAGCGACAGTCATTCATTTCCGTCCATGCATACCTCTGTATCTTTTACGCTGCCTCTTTCATCCAGCGACGTTACGGATGGAAATGGGGACTTCCTGCCTATGTGGTCTCCACTTATGTAGGCTGGAGCCGTGTATACGGAAAAAAACATGACTGGTGGGATGTAGCGGCCGGTGCGGCTATCGGAGTCGGAAGCTCCTATCTTTTTACTCGTCCGTTTGCCAAGAAACATGATTTAGCCATCAGTCCCGTAGCCGGTGACGGTTATTGCGGATTCTATACCTCTTTAAAATTCTGAATAATCCCGGAAGCATGTACGCAGCAAACCATTTCCTGCTGCGTCCACTTCCGAACAGATTCTTTGCTGCGTATTAGTTGAAATAATACAAGAAAGTAGCAATACCTTCCAAAGCTTTCTTCTTCTGGTCTTTAATTTCAATGGAGAATTTGATTTCTGCCTTTGCCACTCCGCGCAGATTTACCAATGAGTGCAAATCTGCAACCAGGCGCACACTCTGACCTGACAATACTGCCTGGCCGAACTTCATCTTGTCCATTCCATAATTCACCATCATCTTCAAGTTGTTCACCTCGATAATCTGGTTCCACAGATAAGGCAACAAAGACAAGGTAAGATACCCGTGTACAATTGTACTCTTGTAAGGACTTTCCACTTTTGCACGCTCTGCATCCACATGAATCCACTGGTGATCCAATGTAGCATCTGCGAACTGGTTGATACGTTCCTGTGGGATTTCAAGCCATTCTGATACTCCAATCTGCTGGCCTACCAATTTTTCGAACTCTTCGTACGAGTTAATAATAACTTTTTCCATAATTATCCTTATTCTTTAAAAAGCATAAAATATAGACAAAGATAAGTATATTTTCTTATTTCGGTTCTTTTTCTTATCAAAATAAAGTAGCCTAATCCTCATGATAAATAGCCAAATCCTCAGATTTTGGCTATTTTACTTCTACAACAACGACATTAATACTTTACTAATCGTTTAGGATTTCCATGCCAGGAACAACCCAGACAAAAGACCTCGTTTAAATCAAATCCTTCAAGCGACTCTTCTTCTTTTTTCGGTACGACTTCTCCTTCAGAAGTCACATACACCAACCGACGCTCTCCTGCTTCATTTTTTACATACATCGCTGCAATTTTGCATTGCGGGCATAACATTTTTTTCATGTCCTAGTCCTATACTTTATTAATCTGCACAAAGATACATATTTCCATGAAATACCAACTCTATGCCGTCATTATCCCTATTGATTTATGCAACCAGGTTGTTATTGTTACATAACTGATACAAGAAATTAAAAAGGAGGTAAATTCGCTACATAATAACAAAAACACTTGCAACTATGTCACATTCTCATTCACACGTGCACAGCCATCATGCCATTGAATCGGTCAGTACTACTCTCATCGTGTGCATCATCCTGAACCTGTTGTTCGTGATTGCCGAAGCGGTCATCGGTTTTTCCTACCATTCCTTAGGGCTGCTCTCCGATGCCGGACATAACCTGAGCGATATTTTCAGTTTATTGCTTTCGCTCTTCGCCATTCGGATGGCTACACGAAAAGGCAATCGCCATTTCACCTATGGCTATAAAAAAAGCACCATACTTGTTTCACTGGCCAATGCCATCATACTTCTCATTGCCGTAGGAGGAATTCTTATTGAAAGCATCTATAAATTATATACCCCCGGCACCGTTTCCGGTGAAGCCATCTCATGGACTGCCGGAGCGGGTATATTAGTGAATGGAACTACTGCCCTGCTACTGATGAGCCGACGGAAAAACGACTTAAATATCAAAGGAGCTTTTCTGCACATGGCCATGGATACACTGGTATCTGTCGGTGTAGTCATCTCGGGTATACTTATCAGCCTGACCCATTATTACGCACTCGATGCGTTCATCGGAATGGGCATAGCCCTCATTATCCTGATTTCTACCTGGAAACTCTTGAAAGAGAGTCTTTATCTTACACTGGATGCCGTGCCTGAACACATCCACCTCGATAAACTGGAGCAGGAAATCAGCCAAACACCGGGAGTGAAAAGCTGGCATCACCTGCACGTATGGGCTGTCAGTACGACTGAAAATGCCGCTACCCTTCACGTGGTAATTACTAGTCTGAACGAAATAGAATGTATCAAACATGCACTTAAACAACTGTTGTCCCAACACGGAATTACCCATTCTACCATTGAATTTGAAACCCTAGGTTCGCAATGTGAAGATGTGGCCAAAGGATGCTATCACTCCTGAACACCACAAAAAGAAAGTGCGCTGACCAGAAAAAATTTCCAACCAGCGCACTTTTCTATTTTTCTATAAGAATTATTTCAACTTCACGAATAACTCTCCATCCACTTCACTTGTCTCAATTTTATCTTCTCTCAACAACCAACCTAAACCCAGGAACAAATCCTTGTCTGCTTTCAATTTAGCTTCTTTCTTAAGCCTGTTTCTGAGTTTTGCCTTCTGTTTCATTCAGTGCCTCCCAGATTTGTCCGGCAATGACACCTGCTTTTTCTTTTAACATAGTCTTTTTGCTTTTATAATTATACACCTAAACTTGACGTGCATTAAACTGCGGCAAAATTAACAAAAAACAAGAAAAGACGTGAAGGAAAAAGAGAAAACTTTCATTTTACAACCTAAAAACAGCTTCTTATTACAATTTCCCTTCATTTTCCAAGAAATCGCCCCAAATTCTTGCTGCCGCTTCCACCATTCGTACACACGGACGTTTGGCATAATATTGTGCGGTCCGGGCATCGGGTGTAGCCACAATAGGTTCTTTCTTTGACAAGCCCAACAGTTCACTGCAATGAATAGTACCACATTCTTCCTTAAACTTTTCAGCCAGTTCCTGCACCAATTTATAATTGGCAGCCTTTCCTTCCCTGTCTGCCCCTTCCACTGCACAGCGTTCCAAACCTGCCAGCAAAAACATACCGCAAGCTGCACCGCATATCTCCCGCATGCGACCGATACCTCCCCCAAACGAGGCAGCCATATGCAATGCCTGCTCAAAGGTAAAACCATACATATCGGCATAGGCTCCTACTACCGACTGCGAACAATTATAGCCCTCCTTAAACAGCGCAACAAAGCTTTCTGTATACGTTCTTCTTTCGTCATGATTTCCTTTCCTTTTAGTTGTTGACTACATTTACAGGTTTACCTTCCAAAAAAAGCCTTCAGGTTATTTACGGCCAACTGCATCAGTCGAACACGCGCTTCTTTCGTAGCCCACGCCTGATGTGGTGTGATAAAACAGTTGCGTGCTTTCAATAACGGATTATCTGCACGAGGCGGTTCAGAAGAAAGCACATCCAGTCCCGCAGCAGCAATTTTGCCACTGTTCAGTGCATCCGCCAAATCCTGCTCGTTTACCAAGCCTCCCCGACCGGTATTAATCAAAATAGCAGACGGCTTCATCAATTCCAGCTTACGGGCATCCACCAATTCACGGGTCGTTTCCGTCAACGGGCAATGCAAACTCACGATGTCACACTTGCGGAACAATTCATCCACTGAAGGACACTTATGTACATCAGCAGGAAGTTCCATGGCCGACTTACTGGTATAGACATATACATCCAAGCCAAAACCGACTGCGATACGTGCCGTAGCCCGTCCCGTATTTCCAAAACCGATAATACCTATCTTTTTGCCATCAAGTTCATGCAGCGACGCATCCCAGAAAGAAAAATCAGCCTGACGACTCCATTTTCCGTTACTTACTTCCTGGGCATAGTATCCCACACGCTGCACAATATTCAGAATGTGTGCAAACGCCATCTGAGCCACCGAGCCTGGTGCTATAAGCCGGAATGTTCGTCACCACAATCCCCTTTCGGGCCGCAGCCGCCACATCCACTACATTATATCCTGTAGCCAGTACGCCTATATATTTCAGTGAAGAAAGCTTTTCAAGCACAGCCTCATCCAGCACTACTTTATTCGTAAACACCACTTCAGCTCCTTCTGCTCTCTTACAGACATCTTTCGGAGCCGTACGTTCATACACGGTCACTTCACCCAACTCTTTCAAAGGTTCCCATGACAAGTCTCCCGGATTCAATGTATATCCGTCTAATATTACAATCTTCATATCTATCTTCTTAAGCTATATTCATATTATTCTTTAAAACGATCACCCCACAGACTCACCATCCGCTCCTTCAGTTTTTGTTCGGAAGGATTATCCTGTGCATGCCAGATACGCTGTGTACGAATCTCTTCCGGAAGGAAATCCTGCTTGACAAAATTTCCCTTGTACGCATGCGCATATTTATAGTCTTTTCCATATCCCAATTGCTTCATGAGTTTGGTAGGTGCATTGCGCAAATGTAGCGGAACCGGAAGGTTTCCCGTCTGCCGTACCAGGCTCCAATGCCGAATTGATTCCTTCATAAGCCGAATTGCTTTTCGGACTGGTGGCCAGATACACCGTAGCTTCAGCCAATGGAATACGCCCTTCCGGCCACCCTATTTTCATCACTGCCTCAAAGGCCGCATTGGCCAACAACAGTGCATTCGGATTGGCCAGACCAATATCTTCTGAAGCAGAAATTACCAGACGACGGGCTATAAATGCCGGATCTTCTCCTCCTTCTACCATACGGGCCAGCCAGTACAAGGCTCCATCGGGATCACTGCCACGAATGGATTTGATGAAAGCAGAAACAATATCATAATGCATCTCGCCTTCCTTGTCATAGGCCAAAGGATTCTGCTGCAAGCTTGACACCACTTTTTCATCGGTAATAACCACCGGATTAGCTGTATCTGCTTCTATCACAAGCTCCAGAATGTTCAGTAACTTACGCGCATCTCCTCCGGAGTAACGCAACATGGCATCCGTTTCCTTCAACTCCACCTGCCGTTCCTTCAATATCGGGTCTTTAGTCAAGGCTAAATGAAGCAGTTCAAGCAAATCTTCCTTTTCCAGTGACTTGAGTACATACAACTGACACCGGGAAAGCAATGGCCGGATTACTTCGAACGACGGATTCTCGGTAGTGGCACCTATCAACGTCACCACTCCCGTTTCGACCGCTCCCAACAACGAGTCCTGCTGTGACTTACTGAAACGGTGAATTTCATCAATAAACAATATCGGACTTTGCTGAGAAAAGAAACGGTTGGCTTTTGCCTTTTCTATCACCTCACGCACTTCCTTCACTCCCGAAGTAACCGCACTCAGTGTATAAAAAGGAACTTCCAGCCGGTTCGCTACAATCTGTGCCAAAGTGGTCTTCCCCACTCCCGGCGGTCCCCACAAAATAAACGAAGAAATCCGCCCCGCTTCAATCATCCTGCGCAACACGGCCCCTTCTCCCACCAGATGTTTCTGGCCAATATATTCATCCAGCGTCTTCGGACGCATTCTTTCAGCCAATGGTTGTGCCATAGTTCTACCTAAATTAATATCCCCCAAAGATACGGAAAGTTTCTGAATACACGCAAAGAAAACCCGCGACGGCACACAAAAATCACACGATGAAACACAACTGAAATGCAAATGTAAGGGCAAAAAAAAAGGCGCTTTTCACAAAGGGCCTTTTTAAGTTTTCAATAGGTATTAGTTTTTTTTCTTAAGGTAAAAAGATTGTTTTCAGGATAACGGCACAAAGATGCGTCCTTTTTTCAGGTAACCAAATAAAAAAACATGTCATAAAACACATTCTGCGTTTTTTTCATTTTCTTTCCTTTAGCATTATTAACAACATGCATCTTCGCGCTCTACAAAGATAAGCAAATTTAAGTAAAAGGATATGGCACCGAAGAAATATTCTTCCCATTTATCTATAAGGAGATTATTTTTACTATTTTTGCAGAGTTAAAAGAAAAAACAAAAAGTTTCCGTATGACAGAAATAAATACAACCGAAAATTCAGAAAAGAAAAGCCTGAATTTCATTGAGCAAATTGTAGAGAAAGACTTGCAGGAAGGTAAAAACGGTGGAAGAATTCAAACCCGTTTCCCGCCAGAGCCTAACGGATACTTGCACATCGGACATGCAAAAGCCATTTGTCTGGACTTCGGAATCGCACAGCGATACGGAGGAACCTGTAACCTGCGTTTCGATGATACAAACCCGACGAAAGAAGACGTAGAATATGTAGAAGCCATTAAGGAAGACATCCAGTGGCTGGGCTTCCAGTGGGGAAATGAATATTATGCTTCCGACTATTTCCAGCAACTCTGGGATTTCGCTATCCGTCTTATCAAAGAAGGAAAGGCGTATGTAGACGAACAGACCTCGGAAGAAATTGCAGCCCAGAAAGGTACACCGACCCAGCCGGGAACGGAAAGTCCTTATCGCAACCGCCCGATTGAGGAAAGCCTGGAACTGTTCCAGAAAATGAATGCCGGAGAAATCGAAGAAGGCAAGATGGTGCTGCGTGCCAAGATTGATATGGCCAACCCGAACATGCACTTCCGCGACCCAATTATCTACCGTGTGGTAAAAACTCCTCACCACCGTACCGGTGACAAATGGAAGGCTTACCCTGATGTATGACTTCGCACACGGACAGAGCGACTTCTTTGAAGGAGTAACACATTCACTGTGTACACTGGAATTCGTGGTACACCGTCCGCTTTACGATTTGTTTGTAGACTGGGTAAAAGAAGGAAAAGACTTGACAACAACCGCCCTCACCAGTACGAGTTCAACAAACTGAACCTGAACTACACGCTGATGAGCAAGCGTAACCTGCTGACACTGGTAAAAGAAGGACTGGTAGACGGATGGGACGACCCACGTATGCCGACCATCTGCGGTTTCCGCCGTCGTGGATACTCTCCTGAGTCTATCCGCAAATTCATTGACAAAATCGGATATACTACATACGATGCACTGAACGACTTTGCTTTGCTGGAAAGTGCCGTTCGTGAAGACCTGAACGCACGTTCTACGCGTGTATCTGCCGTTCTGAATCCGGTGAAACTGATTCTGACCAACTATCCGGAAGGACAAGTGGAAGAGATGGAAGCCATCAACAATCCGGAAGACCCGACAGCCGGCACACATACCATCGAGTTCAGCCGTGAGCTTTGGATGGAACGCGATGACTTCATGGAAGATGCACCGAAGAAATATTTCCGTATGACTCCGGGACAGGAAGTTCGTCTGAAAAATGCCTACATCGTAAAATGTACAGGTTGCAAGAAAGACGAAAACGGAAATGTGGTGGAAGTGTATGCAGAATACGACCCGAACACCAAGAGCGGTATGCCGGAAGCTAACCGTAAGGTGAAAGGTACACTCCACTGGGTAAGCTGCAACCACTGCCTGAAAGCAGAGGTACGTTTGTACGACCGCTTGTGGAAGGTAGAAAATCCGCGCGATGAAATGGCAGCTATCCGTGAAGCCAAAGGATGCTCTCCGCTGGAAGCCATGCAGGAAATGATTAATCCAGACTCATTGAAAGTGCTGAACGAATGCTACGTAGAAAAATTCCTGGCCGATGCCAAACCGCTCGACTATCTGCAGTTCCAGCGTATCGGTTACTTCAATGTGGACAAAGATTCTACTCCTGACCACCTGGTATTCAACCGCACCGTATCATTGAAAGATACATGGAGCAAAATCAACAAATAAAAGTGAGGCGATAAAAGCACTCCTTTATTACACTGATTTTAAGGTGTAAAGAACTTATAAAACAATGCCCTTGTGTTTGATTCAGAACGCAAGGGCATTTCTTTTAAAACGCTTCGACGTTTGAGTTCAAATGTACTTGCGTTTCATATCAAACGCACTTACGTTTTTCACCTCTTCCCTTATTCTTATGAAAAGCATAAAAAATACCGCTGAAAAGACGCTCAAAATCTCTCCAGCGGCATCGTATACCTATAAAGAAACACCTTAACGAACCGGTGTCTTAGCCGAAAGTTTCTCCAGAAAATACACTAAGAAAAAACCTACTACCATCAGCACTACTGCTTCCGGCACATGCGCATTGGGCAATATATTGGTTTCTATCAAAGGCTTTACTTCTCCGTGGCTGTCGACAAATGTCTCTACCACCTCTTTCCAAGGCCAAACCTTATTCAGGGAGCCCAACATAAAGCCTGTCAGTACCGCCAGCGTGATGTTGCGGAAATGTGCCAACGCATACGACAAGATACGCGAGAAAGAGGTAATTCCGATGCAGGCACCTGCTCCAAATACAGCAATCACCACTACATCAAGCGTTTTCACTGCATCCATAATGAAAAAATACTTGCCTAACAGCACCAGAATGAAACTACCGGAAATGCCCGGAAGAATCATGGCACAAATGGCAATGGCTCCGCACAGGAAGATGAAAAGCAGATTAGAAGGTGTTTCGGCCGGAGTTGCTACGGTAATATAAAAGGCAACCACTGCCCCAATAACAAAAGCCACCCACGTTTTCCAAAGCTCTTCCATTCCTTGATGTCTTTCGATACAAACCAGGTAGACGCCAGCACCAGTCCGAAGAAGAACGACCAGACCAATATCGGCTGATCCACCAATAACCAGGTGATGAGTCTTAGCCAATGAAAATACGCTGATACCGATACCTGCCAGCAGGAAAAACAAGAAATTACCATTGATTTTCTTCCAGAAAGTCGCCCATTTTCCTGAGAAGAAAAGTTTCAGGCTTTCCAGGTTAATACTTTTAATCGAATTAATCAATTCGTCATAAATACCTACAATAAAAGCAATGGTTCCTCCTGATACTCCGGGAACTACATCGGCGCTCCCATCCCCATTCCTTTTAACATCAGAACCGCATAGTCTTTCAGTTTTCGTTCCATCAATTTTTATCCATAAATGATTAGCGAATGCAAAGTAAGTGAAAAAAACGCTCGGAGTCACTATCTCCAAAAACATTTTATGGTTTTTGTTGTTATATTTATGACGAATATTCAAAAATAGAATCATTATGTCTACAACTTTATTTCAAGGAACTCCCGTAACACTAGCCGGAGAGTTTATACAAAAAGGAGCGCTGGCTCCCGATTTTTCACTGGTAAAAGGTGATTTAAGCACTTTTTCTCTGGCTGATGCCAAAGGAAAATTTGTAGTATTGAACATTTTCCCCAGCATGGACACTGGAGTATGCGCTGCTTCCGTACGTAAATTCAACAAACTGGCAGCCGGAATGGAAAATACACTGGTACTTGCTATTTCAAAAGACCTTCCGTTCGCACAAGGCCGTTTCTGTACGGCTGAAGGAATTGAACATGTCATACCTTTGTCTGACTTCCGCTATACTTCTACCTTCGGAAAGGATTACGGAGTGCTGATGACCGACGGTCCGCTGTGTGGACTATTGGCTCGCGCCGTGATTATCCTCAATCCGGAAGGAAAAGTTATCTACACCCAGCCTGGTTCCGGAAATCGTAGAGGAACCGGATTATGATGCCGCACTTGCTGCACTCAAATAAATTTAAAGGTATATAAATAAGAAAAGGGACAGTCCGTACTTTCACGCCTGTCCCTTTTCCTTTTTATCTATCTTCTATCAGTCCCTTCTTATTCTGCGGAAAATTCCTTGATTCGCTGTTCTTCCGTCAGACGGCATACCAGCAACGTATTATCTTTTTCAGCCACAATATACCCGTCAAGTCCCTGCACCACTACTTTCTTTTCCTGAGTAGCATGTACGATGCAATTTCGCGACTCATACATTTTTATATTCGAACCGATGCAGACATTGTTATGCGCATCACGTTTGAGTTTTCATGAAGAGATCCCCACGTACCCAAATCACTCCATCCAAAAGAAGCAGGAAATACATAAATTTCATCTGCTTTTTCCATTACTGCATAGTCTACCGAAATATTTTCACATGTCGGGAAGAGTTCATCCACCATCTCCTGTTCCTTGTCTGTGTAATAATAAGGGAGCAAGCGTTCGAACACCCTTGCCATGGCAGGTTGATATACCCGGATGGCATTGACAATGGTATTGACATTCCATACAAAGATTCCTGCATTCCAGAAATAATTGCTGCGCTGCAAATAGCGTTCTGCCGTAGCCAAATCAGGTTTTTCACGGAACGCATCTACCCGATAGATTTCCTTATTGGAAGGACAGGCCATTGACAAGTCCGCTTCAATGTAGCCGTAACCTGTCTCCGGACGATTGGCTTTCATTCCCAATGTCACAATGGCATCCGAATCGGCTGTAAACTTCATAGCCGATGTGACTACACGGGCAAACTCACGTACGTTCATTACCACATGGTCACTCGGTGTCACCACGATATTGGCTTTCGGATTACGTGCCTTGATTTTCCAGCTCACATACGCAATACAAGGTGCGGTATTACGACGACAAGGCTCCAACAAAATATGATCAGCAGGCACTTCGGGAAGCTGTTCTTTTACTATTTCCGCATATTTGGCCGAGGTTACCACCCAGAAATTTTCCGGCAGACATACATCTTTAAAACGATCGACGGTCAATTGGATGAGCGTACGTCCGCAACCCAGCACATCAATAAACTGCTTGGGCATCTCCGGGCTGCTCATCGGCCAAAAGCGACTGCCTATGCCTCCGGCCATAATGACCACATGGTTATTCATTGATTCATAACAAACTTTTCTTGGTAATATCGCAAAGTTAACTCATTAATTTGAATATTTCCTATCTTTGCAAAAAATTATCAACTGAAAATGAGAACATATCCATGCGTCCTGACCATCGCCGGTTCCGACTGCAGCGGTGGCGCAGGCATACAAGCTGATATTAAAGCCATATCTGCGTTAGGTGCATACGCAGCCAGTGCCATTACTGCCATTACCGTGCAGAATACGCTCGGAGTAACGGGCATTCACCCCGTTCCCCCCGCTTACGTGAAAGGACAAATAGAGGCCGTTATGGACGACATTCGCCCGAAAGCTGTGAAAATCGGAATGATCAATGATGCGGAAATCGTAAAGGTAATAGCAGAATCTATCCTCAAATATCATCCTGAATACGTGGTGTTCGACCCGGTTATGGTGTCGACCAGCGGATGCAAGCTGATGGAAGACGAAGCCATCGAAGCCATCACTACCCGGCTTATACCTCTGGCCAGCCTCATCACCCCCAATCTGAGTGAAGCGGAAATCCTGGCCGGACAAAAAATCAGTACTGTGGAAGACATGAAGCGTCAGGCAAAAGAAATGTTGAAACTAGGATGTAAAGGAGTGCTCATCAAAGGAGGACACCTGGACGGAGGACTGATGTGCGATGTGCTGCAAACGGCTACGGAAGAAGCCCCGCACTTGTTTACAGCCCCGAAAGTAGACAGCCGGAATACACACGGCACGGGATGTACCTTGTCTTCTGCCATCGCCACGTTTCTGGCATTGGGAGAACCCATGTCAGTAGCTGTAGAGAAAGCCAAACAATATGTATACAAAGGTATTGAATCTGGAAAAGACGTTTGCATCGGAGGCGGACACGGCCCGTTGAACCACTTCCACTCTCCCGTCGCCATGCACATTTTCGACAAAAACGAGTAATATCTCAAAAGAATCATTACCTTTGCAGACAATAACTTATAAACAAGAAAGATAATCATTATGAAAGCATTTGTATTTCCTGGACAAGGAGCACAATTCGTAGGTATGGGAAAAGACCTGTACGAAAACTTTCCGCTCGCTAAAGAATTATTCGAGAAAGCCAATGATATTTTAGGTTACCGCATTACAGACATCATGTTCGAAGGTACTGACGAAGACTTGCGTCAGACTAAGGTGACACAGCCTGCCGTATTCCTGCACTCTGTAATCTCTGCCTTGTGCATGGGCGACGCTTTCCAGCCGGAAATGACTGCCGGACACTCTTTGGGCGAATTTTCTGCCTTGGTAGCTGCCGGCGCTCTGTCATTCGAAGACGGATTGAAGCTGGTATATGCACGCGCCATGGCTATGCAGAAAGCATGCGAAGCTCAGCCGTCAACCATGGCTGCCATCATCGCATTGCCTGATGAGAAAGTAGAAGAAATCTGTGCTTCAGTTGCCGCTGAAGGAGAAGTTTGTGTGGCAGCCAACTACAACTGCCCGGGACAGATTGTTATTTCTGGTAGCATCGAAGGTATCAACAAGGCTTGCGAACTGATGAAAGCTGCAGGTGCCAAACGTGCCCTCCCGCTGAAAGTGGGTGGTGCGTTCCACTCTCCACTAATGGACCCAGCTAAAGTGGAACTGGAAGCTGCTATCAACGCTACTGAATTCCACACCCCGAAATGCCCGATTTATCAGAACGTGGATGCACTTCCACACACTGATCCGGCTGAAATCAAGAAGAATCTGGTAGCACAGCTTACCGCTTCTGTACGCTGGACACAGACTGTACAGCAGATGATTGCTGACGGAGCTGATGACTTCACAGAATGTGGTCCGGGTGCAGTATTGCAAGGATTGATCAAGAAAATCAACAAAGACGCCAATGCGCATGGAATAGCATAATCAGACCATGAGTCTGACAAGGGCACGAATTATACAAAGCAGACGGATTCTCTTTTTTATCCGTGCGAAAGTATAATTCGTGCTTTTTTCGTTTTTAAAATTATTCAAGCATTATGGAAACAACAGAAAAAATTATCATATATCAAGTTTTTACCCGCTTGTTTGGTAACCAGAACAAGACCTGCCGTCCAAATGGCAGCCTTGAAGAAAACGGATGTGGAAAAATGAATGATTTTACCAAACAGGCCTTGCACGAAATAAAAAAATTAGGTGCTACGCACATCTGGTACACCGGACTGATAGCACATGCTTCGCAAACAGATTATACCGCATACGGCATTTCTAAAAACCATCCTTCCATTGTGAAAGGGAAAGCAGGCTCTCCGTATGCCATCCGCGATTATTATGACATCGATCCGGACTTGGCCGAGCATGTAGACAAGCGTATGGAGGAATTCGAACATTTGGTTACACGCAGCCATGAATGCGGACTGAAGGTCATCATGGATTTTGTTCCTAACCATGTGGCACGGCAGTATCACTCTCTGGCCAAACCGGCTGGTGTAAAGGATTTGGGTGAGGAGGATGACTACTCTCAGGATTTCAATCCACAAAACAATTTCTACTATATACCGGGACAAAAGTTAGCAGGCGAAATTGACCTTTATGACCCGGAACAGGGGAATTACGAAGAAATGCCGGCCAAGGCTACCGGAAACGACCGCTTTGATGCATGGCCCAACCGGAACGACTGGTATGAAACCATCAAAAGCTGAATTATGGGGTAGATTACCTGCATCACACCGGAGGACATTTCGACCCGATTCCGGACACCTGGAAAAAAATGGAGGACATACTGAGCTACTGGGCCGGGAAAGGTATCGACGGTTTCCGTTGTGACATGGCCGAAATGGTGCCTTGCGAATTCTGGGGATGGGTCATTCCGCGCATCAAGGCTGCATTCCCGCAGATTATCTTTATTGCCGAAGTATACAACCCGAATGAATACCGTAACTATATTTACAACGGACATTTCGATTACCTATATGATAAGGTAGGACTTTATGACACACTGAGAAACATTACTTGCGGATATGGTTCAGCCACCGGAATTACCCATTGCTGGCAAAGCGTGGACGATATTCAGGACCACATGCTGAATTTCCTGGAAAACCACGATGAGCAGCGCATTGCATCCGACTTCTTTGCCGGCAATCCTTTCAAGGCTGTTCCTGCCTTCATCGTATCTTCCTGCCTGCGAAGCAATCCAGTCATGATTTATTTCGGACAGGAATTGGGCGAAAAGGGAATGGACTGCGAGGGTTTCAGCGGACAGGACGGACGAACCACCATCTTCGACTATTGGAACGTAGACAGCATTTACCGCTGGAGTAACCGCGGGCGCTGGAATACGCATCTGCTCAGTGAAAAGGAGAAGGAGCTGCGTAAAACTTACGAAACCATCCTGCATATCTGCCAGAAAGAACAGGCTATCAGCAAAGGTGAATTCTTCGACCTGATGTATGTGAACCTGAACGGCTGGCAGATGAACGAACACAAACAGTACGCTTTCTTGCGCAAATACGGTCAGGAAGCACTCTTTATTATCGTAAACTTCAGTGATACGGCAAGTCAGGTAGCAGTTAATGTGCCGGCTCATGCATTTGAATACTTTAAAATGACTCCATCTGCCCAATGCAATGCCAAGGACCTGCTTACCGGAAAAACAGAGAAAATCTGCTTCACGCCCGAAAATCCCACTTGCACGGAATTGCCAGCATACGGTGGAAAGATTTTTAAACTAAAAGTAAAATAAGCAGCCGAAACAGGACCGATAGCTTTCAAACGTAAATAGTTTTAATTTATTTTGTTTGGAAACTTGAAACAAAAAGGTATCTTTGCACAAATAGCATAACTTTGTGCAAACTATAAATACAATTATATGGAAAAAAGTTTTTTGGCCTTCATTGAGGACAGCATCAAAAAGAACTGGGACCTGGATGCCCTGACAGACTATAAAGGTGCCACTCTGCAATATAAGGATGTAGCACGTAAAATAGAAAAACTGCATATTCTGCTGGAAGAAAGCGGTATCAAGCCGGGCGATAAGGTGGCCTTGTGCGGACGCAACAGTTCGCACTGGGGAGTAGCCTTTTTAGCTATCCTGACATACGGTGCGGTAGCAGTTCCTATTCTTCATGAATTTAAGGCAGACAATGTACATAATATCGTCAATCATTCTGACGCTCGTCTTCTCTTTGTAGGAGATGTGGTATGGGAAGCATTGAACGAGGCTGAAATGCCAAATCTGGAAGGTATCATTCTGATGACCGACTTTACCTTGTTAGTATGCCGCAGCAAGCAGCTGGAATATGCCCGCGAACACTTGAATGAAATGTTTGGAAAGAAATTTCCACGCAATTTCCGGAAAGAGCATGTCAGCTACCGAAGAGATACTCCGGAAGAGCTGGCACTTATCAACTATACCTCCGGAACGACCAGCCTTCTCCAAGGGGGTAATGCTTCCTTACCGCAGTCTGTGGTCGAATACACAGTTTGCATTTGAGGTATTGACCCTGCAACCTGGCAATAAGGTAATCTCCATCTTACCCATGGCACACATGTACGGACTGGCATTTGAATTTATCTATGAATTCTGTGCAGGCTGCCATGTGTACTTCCTGACCCGCATGCCAAGTCCCAAGATTATTTTCCAGGCCTTTTCGGAAGTAAAACCCAACATTGTCATTTCAGTTCCACTTATCATTGAGAAGATTATCAAAAAGAATGTGTTGCCTAAAAGGCTGGAAACACTGAAAATGAAACTTCTGCTGAAAGTTCCTTTGATTAACGATAAGATTAAGGAAGCCGTACGTGAACACATGGTGCAGGCTTTCGGTGGAAATTTCTACGAAGTCATTATTGGAGGAGCAGCCTTCAATCAGGACGTAGAAAGACTACTCAGAAGTCTGGATTTCCCGTATACGGTAGGATATGGAATGACTGAATGCGGACCGATTATCTGCTACGAAGACTGGTTGCGCTACAAACCGGGATCTTGCGGAAAAGCAGCCCCACGCATGGAAATAAAGATCGACAGTCCGGACCTCAAAATATTGTAGGAGAAATCCTTACAAGAGGAGAAAACGTGATGCTGGGATATTACAAGAATCCGGAGGCAACTGCACAAGCCATCGATGCAGAAGGTTGGTTGCATACAGGTGACTTGGGAGTAATTGATAAGAACGGAAATGTTACCATCAAGGGACGAAGCAAGAATATGCTGTTAGGACCATCCGGACAAAATATCTATCCGGAAGAAATCGAAGAAAAGATTAGTAACCTGCCGTATGTATGTGAAAACATTGTGATTCAGCAAAGTGATCATAAACTGGCTGCACTTATCTATCCAGACTTTGAAGAGGCATACAAACAAGGGTTAACCGACACCGATATTGAAAGAATCATGGAAGAAAACCGCATGGCAGTAAATGCGGAACTTCCTGCTTATTCTCAGATTACGCGCATCAAGATTTATCCGGAAGAATTTGAAAAGACACCTAAGAAGAGCATCAAGCGTTTCTTATACCAAGAAGTCAAGTAGCATCATGAAACGAACATTTATATCCGCGTTCCTGTTAGGAAGTATCCTGACAGGAACGCACTTATCTGCACAGGAAACGAAACCGGTATCAACCCTGAAAAAAGGTCCGAACGTTTCACTGAACATCACCAATAAAAAGAAATTCCCGCCAAGGACATACGTAAACCTCGGCTTGTTTAGCAATTATTCTTGTTTGAACGGACTTGGTATCAACGCGATTTCCAGCCTTCAGCATTATAATTCATATGGTATGCAGATTTCCGGATTTACCAATGTATCTGGACTAAAGTCTACAGGGGTACAAATCTCCGGTATTGCCAATGTGACGGGTAAAAGAGCTTGCGGATTTATCCTTTCCGGTCTGACAAACGTCACAGGTACTTCTGCATACGGTTTATCTATTGCCGGTTTAGGAAATATTTCCGGAGGAGACATTAAAGGCGTAGGTATTGCCGGTTTGGTGAATGTCAGTGAAGATACCAGAGGACTCGCCATCTCAGGCTTGGCCAACGTAAACAAGGACATTCAGGCAGGACTCATTATTGGAGGACTGATGAACGTTTCTGGAAACTCCTCCAGAGGTGTACAACTGACCTCGCTATTGAACGTAAGTGGAAAGTCTAACCAAGGATGGCAATTAGCCGGACTTGGGAATGTGAGTGTAGAAAACAAAGGGGTACAAACCGCATTGCTCAACTACAGCGTCAATAACAGAGGAGTACAGTTAGGAGTAGGAAATGTCAATACTAAAAACAGTTCCAAAGGTTATCAGATTGGAATTGTCAATGTAAGTACAGACAGTACGGCCCATCAGATTGGCTGTATCAACCTGAAGCCACAAACCCGCGTACAAATGATTATATCCGGAGGTAATGCCAATAAAGCCAGCCTGTCTATCCGGTTCAAGAACAAATATACTTATACGCAAATCGGTACAGGTGCATACTATCTGGGCGTAGACAATAAGCTCTCCGTCACAGGGTTCTATCGTGCCGGCGTGTATCACAGCCTGACTGACAAATTAGACCTCAGTGCCGACCTTGGATATTATCACATCGAATCATTGGAAAACAAGCACAACGGCTATCCGGCCCGCTTATACGCTCTCGAGCCACGAATAAGTTTGGAATATAGCTTGACAAAGAAATTCGGTCTGTTCCTTTCCGGTGGATACGGATGGACCCGCACATATAAAGGCAACCAGGCTTATGACAAGAAAATGGTGATTGAAGCAGGAATGGTTTTGTTCTAAACAAAGCCATTCCTTTTTTATTGCAATAAAAGATTTTACTTATCCATCAAACTTGCAGAACGCACACGGCTCAGGGTTTCCGGTGTCATTTGCAACAAAGAAGCGATATAGACCAAAGGAGCACGCTTCAGAATTTCGGGATGCAGCTGAAGCAGTTTATTATAACGTTCATGCGCCGATTCAAAACGCAACGTATCAGCCTTTACCTGAGATTCAATCAAAGAGGCTTCAAATAGCTTGCGATACCACACTCCTATCTCAGCATCTTTTAAAGCCAATTGTTCTATTTTATCTTTAGGAATACCCCATGCAATGGTAGGCTCCAATGCTTCAATCATCAGGCGGGTAGGTTCTTCCTTCAAATAGCTTTCCAAACAAATCACGACGCCTCCTTCATACGCTATATGTTCGGTCAAGTCCTTATCGTATTTAAAATAAAACTGACGTGTCAATCCCTTTTCCAGATAGAGCATGGAACGACAAACATCGCCTTCATCCAGTATACGTTCACCCTTCTTAAATTTCCGGCAAATCAATATATCGGCCAGTTCATGAATCTGCTCCCGGCTTAAAAGACATTTCATCCCGGAAACCATAATCTTGGCTACTTCTATATTTGTCATCATATCATTCTGTTTATAAAATACTTATTTGACCTTGATGCGATCGAAACCTTCTCCAAACACACCAATAACGGCACTCTGCGAAACAAAAGCTTTGGGGTCAATGTCTTTAATCAGACGGAAAATAGTGTTGGATTCTCTTTTCTTAGCCAGCACAAACATCATTTTCACTCCGTTATGAGTATAGCAACCTACCCCGTCAATAAACGTAACTCCACGATGCAAGTCTTTATTGATACGGGCACCTATTTCCTCATATTTGCTGGATATAATAAAGAACTGCACAGACTGACGGGCACTGTTTACTACCTGGTCCAATACAAAACTGGATATAAAGAGCACCACATATCCGTAAACCACTTTTTCCCAATTATGCAGTACCAAATAACTTGAAGAAATAATAATTACGTCACAAATCAAGATAACCCTTCCCAACGTAATGTCACGATACTTATTGATAATAGCTGCAATAATATCGGTACCTCCCGTACTTCCGTTGGCAGAGAATGCGACTCCAATACCGGCTCCACAGAAAGAAGCTCCCAGCACACACGACATAAAAGGCTGGTCATGAATCAGTTCCCCTGTAACAAACTTCTGAATTACACTCAATATAAACGTCAATGTAAAGACGGCAAATATGGTCTTCAGACAGAATTTCAACCCTAGAATCTTCAAAGCCAGAAGAAGCAAAAGAAAATTTATAATCAGATAAGTATATTGTACAGGAAAACCTGTGCCCCAATAAACGATAGATGCAATACCCGGCACCGCTCCCGAAGGAATATCACTTGGCAACAGAAACACGGTCCATCCAATACCATACATAATCATACCCAAAGCAATCATTAAATAATCTTTGGTCTCTCTCAAAATTTTCTGCTTTCTAGTAGCAGGCAAAGCTGGATTCATTTTCGTATAGATTATCTTTAAAATTTCCAGGTGCAAAAGTAAGAAAAATTCCATACAATTGACTTATATCAATTTCAAAAAATAAGAAAAATAAAGCAGGGACAATCTTTTAAAAATGACATGATTTTCGTACTTTTGCCGCCAAATAGAAGAATAAATGGCATTAGTCAACGAACACCTGCTCAAATTACCGGAAAACTACTTGTTTACCGATATTGTGAAAAGAGTTAATTCTTTTAAAGTGACACATCCCCAGGCCCGCATTATTCATTTGGGAATCGGCGACGTGACCCTCCCCATCCCCAAAGCATGTGTAGAGGCTATGCAAAAAGCGGCCGGTGAATTAGGAAATCCCAACACATTCAGAGGGTACGGACCTGAGCAAGGATATGACTTTTTAATCGAAGCTATCTTAAAGCATGACTACGCCGCCCACGGCATTTATTTTGATGCCAATGAAATTTTCATCAGCGACGGTTCCAAATCGGATACGGGCAATATCGGCGATATACTGCGCCACGATAACAGTATCGGAGTGACAGACCCTATCTACCCGGCTTACATTGACTCTAACGTTTCATGTGGAAGAGCCGGTACATTGGAAAAAGACGGCAAATGGAGTAATGTGGTGTACATGCCCTGCCGTATAGAGAATAATTTTATCCCGGAAATTCCCAAGCAACGCATTGACATTATTTACCTCTGCTACCCCAACAATCCTACTGGAGCCGTATTGAGTAAAAGTGAACTCAAAAATGGGTCAACTATGCCATAGAGAACGATGCACTGATTATCTTTGATGCCGCATACGAACGATACATACAAGACCCGGATATTCCTCATTCCATTTATGAAATAAAAGGAGCCAAAAAAGTGGCCATTGAATTCCGCAGTTTTTCAAAAACTGCAGGCTTCACCGGTGTGCGATGCGGTTATATGGTAATCCCTAAAGAAGTGACAGCCGCCACTTTGGAAGGCAAACGGATTCCGCTGAACAAATTATGGCTCAGAAGACAGTCCACCAAGTTCAACGGTGTATCTTACATCACCCAGCGAGGAGCAGAAGCTATTTATACTCCCGAAGGAAAAGAGCAAGTGAAAGCCATGGTACAATATTACATGGACAATGCACGAATCATGAAAAAGATGCTCTCGAAGACAGGCATACAATTTTTTGGAGGAGAAAATGCTCCGTATCTATGGATAAAAGCACCGGATAACCAGACTTCCTGGAAGTTCTTCGACAAACTTCTGTACGAAGGCTCAGGTGGTAAGCACGCCTGGAGTTGGTTTCGGCCCAAGCGGCGAAGGCTATGTACGTCTGACCTCTTTCGGCGAACGCCACCAATGCGAAGAAGGCATCCAGCGAATTTGTCAGTGCCTGTAAACAAAACGACTTGTAAATATAGAAATCAAATAACTCAAATAAGAAATAAGGTATTATGTCAAAATTAAGATTCAGAGTAGTAGAAAAGGCATTTCACAAAAAACCGGTAGAAGTGGCCTCGCCAGCAACACGCCCAAGTGAATACTTTGCAAAATATGTATTCAACCGCGAAAAAAATGTTCAAGTATCTGCCGAACAACGTATATGCCAAACTCATTGATGTGATTGACAACGGTGCCACCCTCGACCGCAGCATCGCCAATGCAGTAGCCGACGGAATGAAAAAATGGGCGATCGAATTAGGGGTGACCCACTATACACACTGGTTCCAGCCGCTGACGGAAGGTACAGCCGAAAAGCATGATGCGTTTGTGGAACACGATGGAAAAGGTGGCATGCTGGAGGAGTTTTCAGGTAAATTGCTTGTTCAGCAGGAATCAGATGGTTCTTCATTCCCCAATGGAGGTATCCGCAATACATTCGAAGCCCGCGGATATAGTGCATGGGATCCGTCTTCACCTGTCTTCGTGGTAGACGACACCTTGTGTATCCCGACCGTATTCATTGCTTACACAGGAGAATCACTCGACTATAAGGCTCCATTGCTGAAAGCATTGAGTGCCGTAAACAAGGCTGCTCTGGATGTAATGCATTACTTCGACCCCTCTGTAAAGAAAATCATTTCGTACCTTGGATGGGAGCAGGAATACTTCCTGGTAGACGAAGGGTTGTATGCTGCTCGCCCGGACTTGCTGCTGACTGGCCGCACTTTGATGGGACACGAAGCTTCCAAAAACCAACAGTTGGAAGACCATTATTTTGGAGCTATTCCAAGCCGTGTGGCTGCCTTTATGAAAGATTTGGAAATCCAGTCACTGGAACTGGGTATTCCTGTCAAGACGCGCCACAACGAGGTAGCTCCGAACCAGTTCGAACTTGCTCCGATTTACGAAGAATGTAACCTGGCAGTAGACCACAATATGCTGGTTATGTCACTTATGAGAAAAATAGCACGCAACCATGGTTTCCGTGTGCTGCTTCACGAAAAGCCATTCAAAGGTGTAAACGGTTCCGGTAAGCACAACAACTGGTCACTTGGAACCAACACCGGTACTTTATTGATGGCTCCGGGAAAAACTTCTGAAGAAAACCTGCGTTTCATCACCTTTGTAGTAAATACCCTGATGGCTGTTTACCGTCACAACGGACTGCTGAAAGCTTCCATCATGAGTGCTACTAATACTCACCGTTTGGGTGGTCACGAAGCCCCTCCTGCCATCATTTCTTCTTTCTTGGGAACACAGGCTCAGCAAAGTGCTCGATCACTTGGAAGAAAGTACCAACGACGACTTAGTGTCTTTGGGAGGCAAACAAGGCATGAAACTGGATATTCCTCAGATTCCAGAACTGCTGATTGACAATACAGACCGCAACCGTACTTCTCCTTTTGCATTTACAGGAAACCGCTTTGAATTCCGTGCTCCGGGTTCAGAAGCTAACTGTGCCAGCGCCATGATTGCGCTGAATACAGCGGTAGCCGAACAGGCTCATTGAGTTCAAGAAAGAAGTAGATGAACTGATAGAAAAAGGAGAACCTAAGATTTCTGCTATCATCCAGGTAGTTCGCAAATGCATCAAGGAATGCAAGCCTATCCGTTTCGACGGTAACGGCTACAGCGATGAGTGGAAGATAGAAGCAGCACGACGCGGTTTGGACTGCGAAACCAGCCTGCCCGGTAATTTTCGATAACTACCTGAAACCGGAAAGTATCCGCATGTTCGAATCAACTGGTGTCATGACCCGCAAAGAGTTCTGGAAGCCCGTAACGAGGTGAAATGGGATATGTATACCAAGAAAATCCAGATTGAAGCGCGTGTATTGGGTGACCTGGTAATGAATCACGTGGTTCCGGTAGCCATTGAATACCAGACAAAACTGATAGACAATGCATACAAGATGAAATCGCTGTTCTCAGAAGAAGAAGCTCAGACTTTATCTGCTGAAAACTTGGCTATCATCAAGGAAATTTCAGAACATACTTCCTTCATCAAGAAGCATGTAGATGAAATGGTAGAAGCCCGCAAAGTGGCTAACCGTATTACCAGCGAACGCGAAAAAGCCATTGCTTATCACGATACAGTAGCTCCGATGCTGGAACAAATCCGTTACCACATCGACAAAGGCTGGAACTGATTGTCGATGATCAGATGTGGACACTTCCGAAATATCGCGAACTGTTGTTCGTTCGATAATTCTGGCATACAAGTCCTACCATTATTTTATTATCCCCGAAAGACTTTGATTGGCCAAATTGGTCCTGAAAGCCTTTCGGGGATTTCTTTTCTGCATACTTTTTCTAACATTTTGTCTGACACGAAAGAATTATTTTCCACAAAGTATATATCTTTGCAGCATGGAATGGCTAATTAATTTATTTGTGGAAACATCCTCTCTTCAGGCGGTCATCATACTGTCGTTGATTACGGCAATCGGATTAGGATTAGGGAAAATTCATGTCTGCGGTATCTCCCTTGGAGTCACATTTGTTTTCTTCACCGGAATTCTGGCCGGGCATTTAGGGCTCGCCATTGATTCGCAAATGCTCAGCTATGCAGAAAGCTTCGGATTGGTTCTCTTTGTCTATTCATTAGGGCTACAGGTCGGTCCAGGATTTTTCAGTTCATTTCAGCGAGGCGGATACCGTCTGAACCTGTTAGGATTAGGAGTCATCTTCCTCGGTACAATAATGGCCGTAGTGCTGAGTATGACCACTCCCATCAGCCTGCCCGACATGGTAGGTATTCTTTGCGGAGCCACCACCAATACTCCTGCATTAGGTGCCGCACAGCAGACACTGAAGCAATTAGGAGAACCCACCAGCGGAGCTGCCCTCAGTTGTGCCGTAACCTATCCGCTCGGAGTTGTGGGAGTTATTTTTGCCATCGTTGTTATCAGAAAGTTCTTTGTACGCCCATCTGACATGCAGGAGCATGAACATGACGATTCCAACCACACGTACATCGCTACTTTTCAAATACATAATCCCGCCATCTTCAACAAAAGCATACAGGATATTGCTCAGGTAGGCTATCCCAAATTCGTCATCTCACGACTCTGGCGTGAAGGTACCGTGAGCATTCCGACTTCCGAAAAGATACTGAAAGAGAACGACCGTATTCTGGTAATCACGACCGAAAAAGATGCGCCTACACTGACCATTCTGTTCGGTGAACAGGAAAAACGGGACTGGAACAAAGAAGATATTGACTGGAACGCCATTGACAGCAAACTGATATCCAAGCACATTATCGTCACCCGACCGGAAATCAACGGAAAGAAACTGGGTTCACTTCGTCTGCGCAACACATATGGCATCAATATCAGCCGCGTGCTACGAAGTGGTGTACAATTGCTGGCCACTCCAGGACTGGTACTGCAATTAGGTGACCGTCTGACGGTAGTAGGTGAAGCGGCAGCCATTCAGAATGTAGAGAAAGTACTAGGGAATACCGTAAAAACACTTAAAGACCCTAATTTAGCTTCTATTTTTATCGGTATCATACTAGGACTCATCGTAGGTTCCATCCCTATTGCTATTCCAGGTATCAGTTCACCTGTCAAATTGGGATTGGCAGGCGGACCGATTGTAATCGGTATCCTGATTGGATCCTACGGGCCTCGTCTGCATCTGGTGACTTATACCACACGTAGTGCTAACCTGATGCTCCGAGGTATTGGATTGTCTCTCTATCTGGCTTGCCTTGGACTGGATGCCGGAGCACACTTCTTTGAAACGGTTATGCGTCCGGAAGGAGCCTTGTGGGTAGGCATCGGATTCCTGATAACCTTTATTCCTGTCGTTATCATGGCGTTAGTGTCCCTTCGCCTGTGCAAAATGGACTTTGGAAATACATGCGGTATGCTCTGCGGAAGTATGGCCAACCCAATGGCACTGAACTATGCCAATGACATTATTTCAGGAGATGAACCTTCGGTAAGCTACGCGACAGTCTACCCTCTCGGAATGTTTACCCGCGTCATTATTGCACAATTAGTGCTTATGTTATTTTTATAGAAACTTTTAAATCACTCGATATCATGAAAACCTACAAACAAATTACCCCGGAAATGATACAGAAGGACATCCGCTACCTGGAACTCCTTTCACACGATTTCCCCAACCTGGCTGCAGCCAGCACGGAAATCATCAACCTGGAGGCCATTCTAAACCTTCCGAAAGGAACGGAACATTTTCTGGCCGACTTGCACGGGGAATACGAAGCTTTTCCAGCATGTGCTCCGCAATGCTTCCGGAGCTATCAAACGGAAGGTAAACGAGATTTTCGGCAACAACCTCCGCGAAATGGAGAAAAAGGAACTCTGCACGCTGATATATTATCCGGAGCAGAAGTTACAACTGGTAAAAGGAAGTGGAAAAAAGACCTCGTGGACTGGTATGTCATCACTCTGAACCAGCTGGTAAAAGTCTGCCAGAATGTATCATCCAAATATACACGTTCAAAGGTACGCAAGGCACTGCCTGAAGAATTCTCCTACATCATTCAGGAGTTACTTCACGAAAGTCCCATGGACCCCAATAAGCAGGCCTACATCAATGTCATTATCCGTACCATCATTGACACACGCCGCGCCGATGACTTCATCATTGCACTGTGTAACCTGATACAGCGACTGACCATCGACTCACTGCATATCTTAGGAGACATTTTCGACCGTGGTCCTGGTCCTCACATCATCATGGACACGCTTTGCGACTATCATAACTTCGACATCCAATGGGGTAATCACGACATCCTCTGGATGGGAGCCGCATCAGGAAATGATTGTTGTATTGCCAACGTACTGCGTCTGGCTATGCGCTACGGCAATCTGCCGGCACTAGAAGACGGATACGGTATCAACCTGCTTCCGCTGGCTACCTTTGCCATGGAAGCATACGCCAACGACCCATGCGAATACTTTGCTCCTAAGATTGCCCCCGAAAGCAGTTCATACAATGACAAGACCTTGCGGCTCATCTCACAGATGCACAAGGCCATCACCATTATCCAGTTTAAGTTCTGGAAGCCTGCTGCCATCCGACGTCATCCGGAATTTGACATGGACAGCCGTCTGCTGTTGCACCACATTGACTTCAAGCGGAAAGTATTCCAGCTAGACGGAAAAGATTACGAAATGCGCGACTGCCTGTTCCCGACCATCGACCCGGAAAACCCATACCAGTTGACGGAGGAAGAAGAGGAAATCGTACAGAAATTGCACAAATCTTTCACGGGAAGCGAAAAATTGCGCAAGCACATGAAATGCATTTTCCGTTACGGATGCATGTACAATGTATGCAACTCCAACCTGCTCTTCCATGCTTCTATGCCGATGAATGCCGACGGAACACTCAAGGATGTTGAAATTCTTGGAAAGAAATACAAAGGAGAAGCCTTACTCAAGCGTGTTGGCCAGCTTATCCGTACGGCTTATTTTGCAGAAGAAGACAATTCTGAAAAAGCATTTGCCAGAGACTTCATCTGGTACCTGTGGTGCGGAAAGAAATTCTCCCGCCTTCGACAAGAGTAAAATGGCTACCTTCGAACGTTATTTCCTGACAGACAAAGAAACCCACAAAGAAGTGAAAGGCTATTATTACACCTTACGCGACCGTGAAGATATCTGTGACATGATTCTGGATGAATTCGGCGTGGAAGGAGAACATCGCCACATCATCAACGGACATGTACCGGTAAAAGCGGTCAAAGGCGAGAAACCGATTAAGGCCAATGGTAAACTGATGGTTATTGATGGAGGATTCTCCAAGGCTTACCAACCGGAAACGGGCATTGCAGGCTACACGTTGGTATACCACTCACGCGGTTTCCAGGCCTTGTACAGCACGAACCCTTCACTTCTACCCAAAAAGCCATTGAAGAAGGACAAGACATTAAGTCGACCACCCAAATCGTAGAATTGAGCAGTCAGCGCATGATGGTGAAAGATACCGACAAAGGACGCGAACTGATGGTACAAATTGAAGATTTAAAGAAACTGCTGGTAGCTTACCAGAACGGTATCATCAAAGAAAGAGGTATTTAAGCTTCTACCATATTATTCAATCGAAGAAAAAGAGACTATTTCGTTTTACCGGGAAATAGTCTCTTTTTTATTACACAAAATAAAAATGGTTGGCGTCCACACAATCACTTGCTCACACGCCAACCGAAATCTAACTAACTTTTGTTTAACTATTACTTATTGCCAATATAATAGCCTAAATGAGTAGGTTGATTATAACCTATATTCTGCATCGCCTGACTCATGTCATAAGTATGATCTGTCATAAGATGCGGGAAACGATGCTCTGTCGGATAATTCGTAGAGAAAATATAAATCGCTGACTGATCTGGAGAACCCATGATAACTTCCTCACGCCAGTCACCCAAGAAATCACCATAATAACAAGGATTATATTTTGTACTATGATTGCCCTGATTGCTTCCATATCCACCTGCAAAATTCACAAGACGGTTCTTGTTCGTTCTCGGATTAGCTTTATAGCTTACAATCAAGGCACGGTCAAACAACTCACGTGTCAGCTCTCCACTCCACCAAATTGCCGCATTATATAGTGTACCACCACCAATACCAGTAGGCATATCAGAACTTACAGGTGCATCTGTAGGACCACCACAATTGTACATTCCAGAATTCATTGAAGACCAATATTCCATATTCGGACTATCAGGATCTACATCTGCTACAATACAACGTCCCACATCACCACGTTTTCCAGGCTCCATGAGCAGAAATCAAAGAACCATCACGTGCATCAATAACCTGACATCCATATCCTAATCCTTGTACAGAATATGTATTTTCTTCCTCAAATGAAGCAACAATCTGCAAGCCGTCACGATCTTTGATAAACTTACCTACATGCAAACAGTCTCCATGTCCGTTTCCTGTACACCAAAGCTCATTTCCATTGTCATCAATTGCAGCTTGTCCATACAATACTTCATCTTTTCCATCATTATCCAAGTCTGCTACACGGAAAGCGTGAGAACACATTGCCAGCCATTTTTCGTCATGATCTTTTGTATCAAATTTCCAACGGTTTTCCAGCTCTGATCCCTTCAAATCAAAGGCCCAAACTTGCCAGTTCTTATACACACCACGAGTTACAATCAAACTCGGATTAGAAGTTCTAGCGCCTGTTGTTGGATCTGGAATTCCATCCAAATAAGCAGCCCAATAAAGAAACGATCCATACGATTTCCGTAATCGTCACCCCAGTAATCTCCCCAATATTCAGCACGTGCTACTTTAGAACCTTCTCCTCCGCGAGGAATATTATCCGTACGTGCAATTTCACGACCGTCATATCCACGACATATTGAGATATACTCAGGACCTTCAAAAATCAGACCACAAGTAGTAGGAAGTTTTGCACCTGAAGCCCATCCGGCACCATTTAAATCACGGATACGATAATCATGTACTTTTCCATCTTCACCTGTAATCATTTTCCATCTGCAAACTGAGTACCTTCGGCAGAACGGAAAGCGATTTCACACAGTCCATCACCATCAAAATCATACAATATATAAGAAGTATAATGAGAACCCGAACGAATATTAACTCCCAAGTCAATACGCCATAGGAAAGTTCCATCCAGTTTATAGGCCTCCAACAAAGTGGTACCACTATGCCATCCTCCTTGATTTGCTCCATCATAAGGTTCACGTTTAATCACAATTTCCATTTCACCATCACCATCCAGTTCACCTACCTGAATATCATCTGCTACATAAGAACCGCTTTCCGGCAATTCAATTGTAGAAGGATTTGCATTCAATGTAATTTTACGGTAATAAGTTTGAGCCATCTCTGGCGTAAAATCACACTCACAAACAGTTTCAGTGCTTCCAGATAATGTGACACGATAATGATTTGCTTTTGTAGCATCTATATTTTCATCCAAGAAGCAAGTTGAATTAAGCAGTGCCTCGCCATTCAATTTTACTTCCTGCCCTCCATCTACCGATTTATAAATATCAAATGCCACGTCAGACGGATCGCTTTGTAATAGTCGCCAGCTAACTAAAGCACCATGTATAAAAGTAGTAGAATTAGCATCCGCATCAGGAGTAGGATCATAACTTACCCACATAGCCCGACCGTCTTTTATCACTTCTGAGGGAAGTGCAGGCAGTTCTGGCTGTGGAACCGGAGTCTCTTCATCAGAACATGCTGATAATGCAAAAAAGACAGACAGCACCTAAGAAACTTGTAAATAGTCTTTTCATGATGTATTTTATTTTTTTAATATTTATACTTGATTTCCAATCTGGAATCCAGGCTTACCAGCCCGGATTCTGACCTAAATTAGATTCTTCATTCTTTCAGATTGAGGTATAGGGAAGAAATACATCTTATCGTCCCACTGACGAGTATTCTTCACAATTGCATAAGAGTAGATACCTGTTCCATCCGCATTGTCACCAGTCTTAGTTATTTGCAAACCGTCTACACTTGAAAAATATTTATCAGCTTCTTTCCAACGGCGAACATCCCAAAAACGATGTCCTTCAAAAGCAAGTTCCACCATACGTTCTTTCTTATATGCTTCCCAAAAATCTTCATTTGGCATACGTAACGGGAAAGGAGGCATATTCACTCCTTTACGCTCACGCGTCATACTGGCAGCCTGTCGAGCCGACATAGTAAACTCGGCATCCGTTGCATCTGCATTTCCTAAATAACGGAATACAGCTTCCGCATAATTCAAATAGAATTCTCCCAAACGATAAGTAATCCACGTATGATAAGCTGACTTATAAGTACTATTAGAACGAAGGTCAATGTCTCCCTGACAATATTTCTTCAAATAATATCCCGTTGGAGTACCTCCATTCAAAAGGCTGTCCATTTGCACCTCCCTGATAAGTATAAATTGGAGTTTCATTCCAAGTAGGCCATTCTACCTCTTCATTTACACAAATTGTCATTTTCAAACGTGAATCACGGTTCTCATAAGGTTTTGCAGGATTAAACACGGTACTTCCTTCCGCTTTCCATACGCCATCAACCAAACGAACCGGATAACCGTCGGTAGTTTCATATGCATCCACCAGATTTTGTGTAGGGCAGTTTCCTCCTTTTCCACCTTCAATACCGGCAGGATAATTATAAGATTCCATAGAACTTGACTCCTTGTTGGCACGACGACCAAAAATCAACTCATCAGTTGCATTTTTATAGTTATTCTTATCCCACAAAGAAGCATAATCATCTACCAGCTTCATTCCACGATTGTTCACACAATAATCCAGTAACTCTTTATTTGCCGTAGCTGCACGATGCCACAATTCTGGATTATTTTCCGTGTTGAACAACGGACTTGCCGCATAAAGAGCTGCACGAGCTTTCAAAGCTAATACGGTAGCCTTATTTACACGTCCTGTTTCTGGAGATTCACTAGGCAGTACCACATCTGCTGGAAGATTAGCATAATCTTCTATTATCAAGTCTTTTATCTCATCACATTCAGAAATAATATAATCAAATATATCCTTAGCAGGAGTACGACCTAAAGAATTACTTTCATCGGCAGACATAAAATGATCTGTAAATGGAACATCACCATATTGTCGCACTAAATTAAAGTAGAAATAAGCCCTCAAGAAACGTACCTCATACTGGTAGTTATTATAACGGAACATCTGAGGCTTATAGTCTGCATTCTGCTCTAACTCTGGAAATGTCAGGCCAAGATACTTATCCAAGAATAAATTACAATTAGAGATACCAGAATAACAAGTATTCCATGTCCCACTTTGAGCATTTATCGGACTCCAAGCCCCGTTATAAAATGTCTCAATAGAGTTTCCTGTATATGCATACTGTGATTCATCTGTAGCCGATCCTATTACTGCACCTGAATAATTTCCAAAAAATCGGTATCTAGATCCAAGTAAATAGTAGTAACCAGACCTCCTACATTTCCAAAATTCAGCTTCACAAAATCTTCATCATAATTATTATATTCATGGTAGTTCATTTGGTCTGAGCACGAAGCCAATGCTCCCATACACAACATACCATAGACAATTTTTCTAAGTTTCATTCTTCGTTTCTTTTTAAGATTAAAACCTACTTTCAAACCAACAATCAGACTCTTGTTCAATGGGTTTGTCGCTCCATAAGATTCAGGGTCTAACACATCAATCTTATCAAAGCACAGCAAATCAACTCCTCGTACATACAATCTTGCATCTCCGATGAATTTGGTTTTCTGCAACCATGATTTAGGGAAGTTATAATAAACTTCAATATTGCGGAGTTTCAAGAACGAACGGTCAGCCAACCACACCGTATTTGTCTGGTAGTTATTCGTATTGCTCTGAGTACTCAATCGAGGATATTTTGCATCTTGATTATCAGGAGTCCAACGATTTTCATAATAATGAGTAGAAAGCGTAGTTGTGCTCAGCAAAGGCCAGAACATACTCTTCGTATTCAGGATGGCAGAATAACGGCCTGTTCCCTGGAACTGGGCGTCAAAAGCCAAGTCCCTTCCATTCTGCTCCCAAATGGAACGTATAGTAGATTTCTGGAGCAACAGTGCTATAACCTATAGCCGTTACGTCATTACTATTGATTACTTTATCTCCATTCACATCACGGTACTTAATATCTCCCGGATATACTGCTCCGAAACTTTGAGGCAAGCTATTAGCAATATCATCTGCATCTTTGAAGAAACCTACGCCTTTCCAAACCATAAATCTGATTCAATGAATGACCTGTTTGCACAAGATTATCATACATTCTAGGTTCTTCCAACTGCTCTTTAATTTTGTTTCGATTCCAGTTAAAAGCTACCTCCTGCATTCAATACTACATCTCCGATACGCTTCGTATAATCAAGGCTAAACTCACCTCCCCAACTATCTACCACACCTGCGTTTTCATACGGAGGAGTCTGTCCTAAGACAAGCTGTATATTTACCTTCAGAAGAAACCCAGATATTATTTCTACGCTGGTAATACGCATCGACTGAAAGATTCAAGCCTTTAAATAAAGTCGCATCTATACCGACATTATATTTATATCCTCTTTCATGCGTATAATTTGTACTAGCCAAACGACCGAGTTCTGTAGTACCAAATGTAGAATCATACGCACTATTGAACATATAGCGTGTACCTGTTGTTGTATAAATCTGATCCCAATAATCATATACATCACTAGCTGGCAAATAATCTGCATTGATAATACCAAATGAAGCACGAAGTTTCAAAAAGTCAATCCATGCTGCATTATTCATAAAATCTTCTTCAGAAAGTACCCATGCTGCAGACACTGTAGGAGAGAACGCCCATTTATGTCCTGGAGCAAGCAGACTAGAACCAGAACCTACCAAAGCCAGATCCAGGAAATAACGCTTATCATATCCATAATGAGTAAACCATGACACATTCTGACGATAAATAGTCGTATTCAACCCGTATGAATCACGATATTCATATTCCCATTTCAACTGAGAATATACATCATGTTTATCACCGAAAGTACGATTATAATCAAAACCTCCCGAGAAATTGAACTGACGTGCCCAATTATTAATACTTGCACTCTTTCCCATTTCAGTAGGTTCACCAGCTGTTGTATGAGTATACAAAGGTCCGGTCAACTCATCATAAGACACCACATATCCTCCATACTGGTAAGCCTGACTGTGATCTTCCCAAATTGAAGAATAATTATCGTATGCCAAGCGGAAATTGAACCCAAGTCCCTCTGTAACAGCAGACAAATCCTGATTTAATGTAATATCGGCAAACAAGCTACGTGTATGCCCCTTAGAATAAAGCTGCTCCTTGTGATTGAGCTACCGGATTCTGAGTACCTAACCAAGTAGTATTGTTTCCTCCCACAATCCATCTTCATCTTTAATAGGAAAAGCCGCTGCAGGTACAGTGTAAATCATGTCCCAAAAGATTTGCAGAAGCACCCGGACGAAGAGATTCGGACAAAGTTCCCAAAATATTCACTTTCAGTTTTGTGGTTCTGCTCACGTCAATATCCATGTTAGTACGTAAATTTGCACGCGAATATTTATTCTGAGTAGAATACCCATCATTCATATCACCTTCTTTAACAAAACCTCTGTCTGTTACTAAATCAAGCATAGAATAGTAGCGGAATTTAGATCCACCTCCACGGAATTCAATTGTATATTTATTGGAAATACCTGAATCCTTAAACGTCTCATCCAACCAGTTCACATTCGGATACAAATAAGGGAAATCTCCATTACGGAAATATTCCACTTCCTTATCTGCATAACGAGGAGATAAACCTTCATAACCACGTGCCTCATTATAAGCTTGAGCATGGGTAGATGCATCTACAAATTCCGGTTTACAATCCATATAATTATTTACGTGATCATACGTAAACCTGATTTCCTTAGAATTGTATTTACCGCGCTTAGTTGTAATCAAAATTGCTCCGTTAATGCCTTTATAACCATACAAAGCAACAAGCTGCGGCATCTTTCAGAACAGATACAGATTCTACTTCTTCAGGACTCAGCAAACTCATATCTCTTTCCAGTCCATCAACCAATATTAATGGAGAGCTGCTAGACAGACTCTGAAGTCCTCTCACATAGAAAGTAGGTTCCACATCTGCATAGTTTCCTGAGTTTTGCAGGACCATCATACCCATACCCTGTCCTATCAGAGAATTAGATACATTTTTAGCACTGCGCTTATCAAAATCCTCATTATAAATAGTAGACACTGCAGCAGTAGATTCAGAACGAGTAAAAGTACGGCCCGGCTCCTACATCGATAGACTGTCCTGCATAATTCAGCACAACTTTTACCAATGATTTTCCTTCAGCCTTTACTGTAGTCATACCTTTATCCACAGACACAATATTCAATTGTTGCCCCCAGAAGCCTCTATTGAAAATTTTCCATCTTTATCAGTCTCTACTCTAGTTTCCGGCATACCCTTCACCATGACAGAAGCACCATAAACCGGATGCCCCCATTTATCGACAACCATACCTCTGATATTGTTGTCTGCATCTTGAGCACCAGCAGGAATAGCCAGACTGGCAAGGCATGCCCACATCAGATTTTTATATTTTTTCATAAAGCTATTATCAAAAATCAATTACATATACATTTATAAATCACCATCCTGGATTCTGAATTAATCCATAACCTTTATTAATTTCAGTTTGAGGGAACGGTGACAAATACCATTTCGGCTCAAAGCCATAATCCCACCAATAACGACGCACATTATAAAGAGTAAATTTTCATAATCAAAATGAACAGGCTGAGCGGCTCCTTTATTTTGATCTCCTTCAAACCATTTCTCTTCTACACGTTCTCCTTTATCATTCAAACGGTAAATCAGCAACCCATGTAATTCCTTTTCAAAACGGTCTGCGCGTTTATAACGAATCAAATCAAAGAAACGTGCATCTTCCATGCCAAGCTCACACACACGTTCGCGCAACAATTCTTCCAACAGATTGTCTTTATTAGATGTCAGATTTTTTTCTGGATTACAGTCTTCCAGTTTGCCTAACCCAACACGTTCACGCACTTTATTAATCCAAAGCAAAGCACCTTGATTATCTCCATTAGCCTGTAACAATGCTTCCGCATAAGTAAGGTAGATATCTGATAAACGTAAAGTTACCCACTGACAATACTTACGCTTATATTCTGTTCCGATATAATACTTCATGTTATCATATCCTGTAGCAAAACGCATGGTTTCAAACTTAGAGTTATTTCCGGCATCATAGCCGCCTACCCAAAGTTCATAAGGTTGTCCTGACATCAAACCAGCCGTATTCGACCAGTCCAACATTTTAGGCAAACCATTAACAATCACGGTTTCATACAAACGAGGGTCACGTGTCAATTCCAGATTCTTATCGGCCAATGTTCCTTTCATAAACATTTCATCCAGTTTTCCAGCAGAACTTCTGTTTCCTCCCAGTTAAAAGGTTTTCCATCAGCCCACGGGAACATTTCCACATATTCTTGTGTAGGAGTATAAGAGTTACGCCCCAAATCACTCCAATTATGCCAAAAATAAGTACTGGCGTTAAAAGCATCACCCATTTGCACACGTACAGAATGGAGCACCTCTTTACTACCCTGATACAAATATCCCATACGATAAGCATAGCGATAACCTGCTGGAGTTGTGTTTACAGAGTGATTCAATTCATAGAACCCACGAGCCTGCAATTCGCGCATAAAGTCCTCACATGCTTTCAAGCAATTGTCCCACAGTTCCTGACGATAACCACCATACCATACCAAGTGCTGCTGTTCAGCTTCTGAAGCGCCTCCTGCATAGCCCTGATTATCATTGAACAAAGGAGATGCCGCAAACTGCCAAATCTTACATTTCAATGCCATAGCTCCTGCCATTGTCCATCGCCCTACATAAGTAGAACTTCCATCCGCATCATCACCAACTCCATAAGCCCAAGGAAGTACTCCGGAATTAATCGCCTCATCCAGCAACTTAATCATAAAGTTCACTGTTTCTTCCACAGTTGCACGAGGACACTCATAACTAGACTCATTTCCTTCGAAAAGAGGCAGTCAGCAAAGGAAGACCACCATAATGACGGAACATATCAAAATAGCGTACAGCCATCAGACATTTTGCTTCAGCAATCATACGTGCCTTCTCATTTTCATCAAGATTTGGCACACGATCAATATTTTCCAGCAACAGCCAACACCAACGTACAACCTCCCATACTTTTTCATCATTGTAACAGAACTTATCCTGACGACGACCATAGTTTGCTGTATGAATACCGCTATAGTATTGAGTGTACAACTGTGCATCACGCCAATGCAACTGCCAACAGTCTGTTAAAGCCTCAATTTTTCCACAATACGGACTACTAGATACCGGCAAAGAGGTATCATCTTTATAAGGTAGACCATAATATTGACGTCCATATATTGAATTCAGGAACTGCTGTGTATAGATTACGCTCCCGAACACCGTATCTATGGTTGCACTTCCTCCCGGTGCTTTTTCCAAGAAAGAATTGCCAAATTTCATATCGTCCACACAAGATGTAGCTACTAAATTAGCTGCTACACATGCGCCGAACAGAAGTTTATATCCTAGTTTCATATTTTCAATCTTTATTTTTTAAAATCCTAGCTTCAGGCTTAATGTGTAAGTTTTAGACAAGGGATAAGAAGGAGCATTAGATGCTCTAGTTTCCGGATCTCCCCACAAATACGGAGTCAGAGTCCACAAGTTATATCCACTGAATGCCAACTGGAACGTATTTAATCCTAACTTCTTCATTACAGGAAGATTAAAATTATAAGCAACTTGCAATGTTTTCAATCGCAGATACTTAGAATCTTGTTCATACAATGTAGAAGTAGCATAGTTATTATCACGATTATCAAAAGTTGCGCGAGGATATTTAGCACTCTGTGACGGATTTTCCTCTGTCCATGTATTATTCAAGTGATATGCCAGCAAACCTCCCTGAGAAGCATCAGCAGCTGCAAAGAAAGGCTGACGGAATACATCCGAAATCATACGGCTCACATTCCAGGCACCCGTCCATTGGGTATTTACTTCCCAGTTCTTCCAAAGCTGAACCCTAAGGTCAAACCAGCCATATATTCCGGATCATCTGTATAACCGTAATCGTAACTCATATCATTTGTATCAATTTTACGGTCACCATTCAAGTCCACATATACCGCATCTCCATCTCTCAAAGTCTGAATCTGTTCTGGATATGGGCGATTAAATGTCTGCTCATACAACTCTGGAGTCTGTTCATCATAATAACGGAAGAATACATATTGTGAACGAGCTCCGATACGGCGTCCCTTAGTATACTGATAATCATAACTTTGAGGTGCCTGCTTGTTTTCCAAGATTTCATTCTGGTTATAAGACAAATTGAAGGTTGCCCAATAGCGGAAATTTTCTCCAATTTTATCATTCCAGTTCAATGAAAGCTCCCATCCCCAACTCTTTACCTCTCCAAGGTTAGCATAAGGTACAGTGAAACCCAACAGACCAGGAGCGGTACCGTCAATCAACAAGATATCCTTACGATGCTCTTGGAAGTAATCAACAGAAGTACGCAAGCGATCATCAAAAAAGTTCATGTCTACACCATAGTTCTGCTTCAAGGCGGTTTCCCATCCTACATTAGCATTATTTTTTGAAGATTCACGTGTACCCAAACTAGCAGTACCATTCTCTATACCAAAAGAGTAGGCATAACCTCCATTACGGTTCGGCAAACCAGAATTGTTCACTTCGTAAGGATCAGGCGTATAAAGGAAACGTAAATTTTTTATTAATCGGGCGGTCATTACCTACCAATCCGACACTGGCACGAAGGTCTTAAGGAAAGTTACCCAAGGTTTTAAAGGCTGGAACCATTTTTCCTCACTCATAATCCAACCGATAGATCCTGCAGGGAAAGTACCAAAACGACGTTCTGGAGCAAAGTTCTCAGAACCATTATAACCAATATTAAACTCAGCCATATAGCGGTTTTTCCAGTCATAAGTCACACGGCCAACAAAGCCAACGTATCCACGAGGAATATCGCTATACATGCTTCCATAATAATATTCCTTTGACTGATTATACAAGAAAAGAGCAGTTACATTATGATCGCCAAAAGAACGAGCATAGTTCACTCCTAACTCCATATACCAGTCACGAGATTTACCAGTACCATATGAATATTTTACATCTGTATTCTCACCTGATTTACGATAAGCCAGACTTCCATCTTCTTGCAAAACAGGAGTATAAGTTGCTACAGCACCTCCAGTACCAGTCTTTGTTACTACAAATCCACTATTATATGAACCCTTCAACTTCAATGAAAGTCCTTTTGTAAGGAAATCAAGTTTCTGTTCCAGTGAAAGGTCTGCATTTAGTTTATTGTTGCTGACTTTATCAAATCCAGGCTCCATAATAAGCCATACCAGTACCTCCGGTAAATGGCAATTGTTCATCATTATAATCTGTAGCTGTAGTGATAAATTTTCCATCTACAATACCCGGACTAGAGAACGGAGTAGCATAATACATATTTTTAATCATACCAGACGTTCCCTGACTCGTGTGAGGCTTACTGTTATTATCTACATTTCCAGCCACATTAAATGATAAAAGGGTTGATTTAGTGACATTAATATCAAAGTTTGCACGATAGTTAAAACGCTTGTAAGAATAACTTACATCGTATGGCAAGCTAAAACTGTTAAACAAACCACCCTGTGTATATGCACCAGCAGAAATAAAGTAACGTACTCTGTCGGTACCTCCAGAAACACTCATGTTGTGTTGACTCTGCAGTGCTGCACTTTTCATAATATAATCAGCCCAGCGAGTATCCGGGAAACGTATAGGATCAGAATGAGTGCGGAACTTCTCTACAATTGCATCTGAAAAAACGGGATCTTTGCCATCATTTTTCATCAACTGATTGTAGAAAGTGGCATACTGATAAGAATTAGCCTGTTCCACCATCTTGGTAGGCTGAAGCACCGTTGCCGAAGTTGAGAATGAAATTTTCGGCTTTCCTTCCTTACCGCGCTTTGTTGTAATCAAAAATTACACCATTGGCACCACGAATACCAAACACAGCTGTAGCAGAAGCATCTTTCAATACTGTCACGCTCTCAATTTCATTCGGGTCAATATCAGTCATACTTCGTTCTACACCATCTACCTGAATAAGCGGAGATGAATCATTGAAAGTAGCCTTACCACGCACCAGGATATCTGCAGCATCCGCACCCGGTTCACCAGAATACTGTACGGTTGTCAAACCTGTCATCTGACCACCCAACACATTAGTGACCGAACTTACTGGAGTACGCAGCAATTCTTCAGAACCTACACTTGAAATAGCTCCAGTCACACTGACTTTTTTCTGTACACCGTATGCCACAACCTGTACCTCACCCAGCATGGTCGAATTGTCTGATAAGGTTACCCGCATATTTGCTTTTGCAGGTACTGTTACCGACTCATAGCCGATAAAAAGAAACTGTCAATTTCGTACCAGGTTTGGCATTAATCATAAATATACCGTCAATATCTGTAATAGTACCTGTAGTAGTACCTTCAATGATGACATTTGCACCGATAACGGGCTCACCATTACTATCGACGACCGTTCCTTTGATAGTTCCCTGCTGTTGAGTTGCTTCTACCGCAGCATATGCCTTTTCCCCAAAAAGTGGAGAAACAGCTACAGGCTGAAAGAAGCATCGCCATAGGAAGGGCGGTTCTTTTTATATAATTCTTTTTCTTATTCATATTGCCGTTTTACATTTTTGATTTTAAAAAGCTAACATCATGCGGAAATAACCAGCTCTAGAATCTCTTTCACATATAAGTGCATACTTTCCTCCATCCATTCCATGAGTCCACTGGAAAATTGCATTTCTTTGAGTGCTACTCCAATAGTGCCCTGTATTTGAATTGGCCGTAACTGATTCCATCTGTTCTCCTCCTACCTTACTTATACTCTTATTTATATTGGTCAAGTTAGCAGCAACCTGATCCCAGCACATAATAGAAGGAATATACCATGGAGTTGCGCTACCAGGTACACCAACTTCACTGCGGAAAGACATCAAGAAATTATATGCCCAATCACAAGTACTTGGTGACCCTTTTCCTTCATAACACATTGCTAATAAAGTTGTATTGTTATAGCCTAAAAATGCAGGATAACGATTTTCCGGCGCTGTAGAACCATTAGCAGTATTACAATTATCAAATTTACCAGTCCATTCTTCATCACTACTAAACCAGTCCCCATAAGTTCCTGATTTTCCACTATGAAACATTTTAGAGGTCATGCCTTCATGCGTTGCATTTTTCAAAGAAAGAACCACACCATGAGTACAGTTAGGATAATCACGATAAAGTGCATCATTTTCTTCAGTATAGTTTGCCGGATGAGTCACATGCGGCTGAGGATTACCCACATAACATACAACACCAATTGCATTGTCAGGAACTGTTGCAGCATCTACACTTACCAGATTACCATCGGCACAAAGGTAATCACCAATCTGTAAGGTGTAATCCAGCTTATTATTTTTATCTTTAATGGTATACATTTTGGCCTTACCACCCGCCAAACTTCCTGTCGGATTAATCATCTTTTCCTGAGTTCCTTGGTAGGTACATGAAATGGAATACTCAGCTTCAGGCTTTACCAAAGCCATATAAGTACCACTAGCAGCATCGTAATATGGTGTTGTTTTCACATCATTTATAAACAGCTCTTTAGGAGCCACATTCAAACTATAATCGTCCAAACCACCATTTGTGAAGTCGTATACCAAATTAGGCATTTTAAACACAGCTAAAGCCATACGATGTTCCATTGCAAAAGTTACTTTACCTTGCAAACGACCATCTTCTGCCTGACTTGCACTCGTCATTAAATCACTCTTTGTATACTTTGAACTTCCCTGATCTGCTGCAATTTCCCAGCTACTTACAAACTCAGCAAACGGATCTTCGGCAGCAGGATTAAACACCACATTCTCCTGATATGGATAATAAGCATAAAATGTGATATTTTTGAAACGCTCACTATTATATTCTATAGGATTTCCATCCAAATCCCATACCCCCTTTTCATTAAGAGTAAATTTGCGATTGGAAATGCCTTCTACCAAGCTGACCATTTTCTACGCCATACATTCCAATGGCATCTCCTTTAACAAAAGTTGTCTTATAGTTTTCATCCACAGCACGTCCATCCGATATTCCCTGGAAACCCATATCGGAAACACTGATTTGAAAAGACTGTGCCACAGAACTGCCTTCCATACTATCCTCTTTTGTACAGCTAGTAAAAGCAAGCAATCCTGCCAATGCACATATTGAAAGGTTATTATAAATTTTCATCACTTATCCATTTAAATAATTATTTTACAACAGGAACAATTTCTTCATTTTCCATTTCACCCCATTCGGCTCCGTTTACATGTGCCTCAGTACCTAAAGCCTTAGCATCGGGAGTTTCTTCTTTGTTTACTTCTGTCCAAGGGTTAATATCTGTACCTGAAATTTCCAAAGCAGTAGGATTGGCTGTCATATAGTCATTAGCAGTCAAGGTATAATTATAAGAATATCCAGATTTCAGTTCAGGCCAATCGGTTGCAGGTAATTCCAGATAATAATAAATCCGTCGACCATCAGGCTGTAGTCATGGCAGGCTTCGATTTCCAATCCTTCTTCACCTATGGTCTGAGGCAATAAATAAAAGGCTGTGAAGGTATATTCATTATCAAGCTGTCAATCTTTGTTTTAAATTACCCAGTTCCGCATCTTCAGCTACCGCTACTACACCTGTCATAGTATCGAATGTACCTTTCAATTTCATGCCGACCAGATAACACTCAATATCAGTTAAAGTAACAGGGTTTCCGTCAGGGTCTGTTCCAGGAACAAATTTCAGGTTTACACGACTCATCATGTGATTAAAATTCAAATGCACATTGGGCTCAGCCTTTGTCGCCTTCGTAGCCGCATACAAGAAATCATATTTAACTCGTTCTTCTGCATTTGCCTGATTTTCGGTAGTAATCTCTACAGTCTGAACAGGAGGATTCGTTCCCTCTTCCCCCATGCAGGGATAATAAGCAGTTACGTCATATTCTTCATTCCCTAATAGCCAAATCTCATCAAATGAATTAATAGCGGTAAAAGAATTATCACCTGCATTGTAACGATAAAATACATTGCGCTGCGTAGGACCACAAGAAATACTCACTTCATCACCGTCATCCCAAGTTACACCTGTAACACGAGACACATCCTGAGCATTCTGTTCATTAATTGATGCACTAAAGGTAACTTTTGCACCTTCCTCACCAGCAAACTTCACTTCGGCGTCCTGTTTACAACCAGTCAACAGGAAAGCGGCAAACATTGCCATGAAACTAATGTTTTTCATACATACATTTTTTAATAAAATTGTTAATTACATTTTTTGTTTATATACACCTCTTTTATTATTTCGTCTATATTTAAGGTTTTCATTTTTGATTTGCATTGCAATGTTACATATTATTTAAATATATGTATAATTAGTATTGTACAAATACATGGAAAATTGTACAAAAACGCGTTTCAGGATATTATAAGAGAGGTTATACCCGTATACTTCGCTTCAGAAAGCTCCAATTTTAAATATAGTTTATATACATTTACAGGATTCTCAAAAAGTTCAAAGTTCCCCAATCATCCCCATAGGCAATCATACAATTCCGAAAATAATTCTTGAATGAGTGTGAGTCTTAATTAAAGAAATCAGTCCTAGAAAACACAAAAGAATTGCCCAAAACAGAATTAAAGAAAAAAATGAACGTTTGAAGAGATATTTAAAGAACCTTTTTTAGCCTTCACCACAAGTAAAAATCAGGCTAAATTATTACCTTTAAAAAACACAAGGACACTTGAAAAAAACGTCTTTGCGTCTTACCTTAAACGCAAGTGCGTTTCAACCAAAACTCTTTGGCGTTTGACTTAAAACGTACTTGTGTTTTCAGTCAAACGTACTTACACCTTTTTTTCACCTCCCTCAGACAAGCTTAAAAAGCCATTCCAGCACTTTTCTGAATCATTATACATATTTTTTTTCACAAAACACTTGCATATTCAAAAATAATGCGTACCTTTGCACCCGTGATTGAGAAACACCTCAACACAAAGCTAGGATGGCCCGTTCGTCTATCGGTTAGGACGCAAGATTTTCATTCTTGAAAGGGGGGTTCGATTCCCCCACGGGCTACTGAAAAAAAATAACGCACACGGTACTCCGGTGCAAGAGGATGGCCCGTTCGTCTATCGGTTAGGACGCAAGATTTTCATTCTTGAAAGGGGGGTTCGATTCCCCCACGGGCTACAAGAAAAGGTCTGAACAAAAGTTCAGACCTTTTCTTGTATAGTATATCTGATTCTATCAGAAGATTACTCCCAGACGGAAACCGGCATGATTCTGCCCCTCAATGTCGCAAGTCAATGTCTGCGTCTTGTTGGTAGCATAACTATAGTAACCGGCTACATGGAATCCCCATTTCTTTCCTGTCGGATAGATCTTCAGACCGATTTCCGGAGAAACATAAAATCCCCACGATTTGTCGTACACACCTCCGCTACCAAAATAAGTAGTATTACGGGCAAACATAGCACCCGCCTTCACTCCGATGTAAGGCTTTACATAACGGTTGGTAGAAAGATTATATGCTCCCATCACGCCAAACGGTACTTGAAATGCCGAACGCTGCTGGTCGGTAGTCAGTGACTCTGTAGGCGACAATGACAAGGTCTGACGCCCCACATACTTATGATTGGTATGGAAAGAAGCAAAGACTCCAGCTTTCCCAACGAGGCGTAAACTGATAGCCCAACTCATAGTTCATTCCCCATCCGCTCAACTTATCTGCAAAATCAGTAGAAAAAGGCGCATTCATCTGCCAGTCCACCTTCAAAATAGTCTTGCTGATATCGAATTGCGAAAATCCTCTTACAGCCACTCCCAGACACATAAAGGCCAGCAGCGCCATCTTTTTCAATACATTTATCTTCATTTCAAATTCCTCCTCTAATTAATTAACCGATTTAATATAAGGTGACTGTTCAAAAGCCTGTACCACCGAGTTCTGCAACATCATCTGATTAAACTGCCCGCTGTACTGGAATCCAGACGCACTGGCATACCATACTACCGGAAGGGTTTTCTGTGCACCGCCTTCATCGGCAGTCAGGTCGACCATCTCCATCACCAAGGTATTGGTATTATAGGAATAGGACACAGGATACGGATAATACCATCCAGACCAGGGACCCCAAAAGCCATAGTCCCACCAGCCGCCCCAGTATCCACCGGTAATGACCCGAGTTGTCTGAGCTACGTAGGAAAGCTGCAAGCCCACATTGGCTTCTTCCTTCTTTTCCGAATCAAGGATACGGGTGTATCCGCGTGCATCCATTTCAGCGGCTACCTTATTAATAATAGCCTTTGCATTCTCATCCTTCAGTAAGTAGCACGATACGCCAACCTCCAAAATACTGTCAGGCAAGAAATAGGTTTTATAGCTACCAAAGTCGGCATCCTTATCATAATCGGTATAGACTACCAGATCGCGTCCAGCTGATTCATGTCAGGGTCTTTCTCACATGCCGACAACCCCAACAACAGACACGCAAAAAACAACATTTTTCTCATAATTCATCTTGTTTTATTAAATTGAACGCCCTTTAAATACTGAGCTCTTGAAAGACGGAAGTATCACCCCGTTCAGGGTCAGACGATTAGAATTAAAATTCGGGGTAATGGTAACCGTGGCATTATTCGTTCCCTTCGGCATACTAATATCCAAACGAGCCGAAATACCAGTGCCCATCACATTCATAGATAAATAAAGCGTACCTTTCTTGTCAGTCTTTACTTCGTAAGAAGAAACCTTTCCGTCTACCGTCACACCTCCCAATCCGTTTGGGCCTGCAGCCGGAATATTAAAAGCCACCTGCACCACCGCATTTTCTCCGTCTACAGAAACGAAATTAGTATTCGATGTCACGTAGGCCGTCTGCCCGTACTTAAACACCACCTGGTCTGCTTCAAGGGTAAATTTCCTTGCATTAACAGCTTCCTGGCTTCTGCATGATGAATACTGTCTATTTTCTCTTGAAGAGCTTTCTTTTCTTCTTTGGTCAACTCAACTTCTTGAGCCTGAATATGTCCGACCATCAAGGCCAGAGCGCATATCAGAATTGATACCATTTTTTTCATACATCTATGTCTTTAATTGATTACATACTATAAACAACGGATTCAGCGTTTTGCTGCATAATTCCTGTTAAAAAAATATAATGTATTTCCTCGTTTTCAAATAAAATTGTTATCTTTAGAATATATAAAGAAAAAATCTATTCATTACCTTAAAAAAACCGTACCATGACACACATCAGCGAAATAACCTTATTGATTGCCGTCATCGCACTGGCCCTCTGGCCGGTCGTATTGTTTGCCTTGCGTTTCTTGCGCGAGCGTCAGAAACGGTTGGAATACATTGAAAGAATGACAAAAGACGAACAGAACGAAGTCACGACAAAAGACCTCGTCATCAGCGTACTGAAGAAAATAGGCTGCCAGCCTAAGATGAATGAAGAAAATCACATCACCTTTAAATATCAAGGAGACGATTTCTATATTGCAGCAGAAGAAGAGAACCGATTTATCATGATCTGGAATCCTTGGTGGGGCTCCATCAATGCCGACAACGAAGCGCTTCCTTATCTGAAAGAGATTATCAATTTGGCCAATGTGAACTCACTGGTCACTACCGTCTATATGGTGGACGAGGATGAGAAGACCATCGGACTACACTCCCGTTGCCACACGTTCTTCTCTCCCAGAGAAGGAGAACTGGAAGAACACATGAAAATGCTGCTGGACTATTTCTTTGACATGCACAATGTGATAAAGGACAACATGAACCAGTTAGGCCAGGCAGCTATCAACGAGGAAGAGAAAAAGAACGCGTAAAAGTAAAAGGCTTCTCCGCCTATAAGGAAAACACCATGCCTATTGAGGCGAAGAAGGAGGAAGAGAAGAAGGAATAGGCTCTTCGTCATGCTTCCGCATACTAAACTCACAGCCGCAATACTGCTGGTTATAGAAATTATATTCCTTGATAATAGCTATACGGCGTTCACTCAAGCCACCCTTGCGCCAGTTCTGTTCCCACCAGGTTACATCGGGATAAGCAGCTACAGCCCAATGCCCTGCTTCATTAATCTGCTCCAGACTTTTCCAGCGAGAGGAAGCTAACGTGGTCGTGATGACTGAAAAACCGTGCTCATGTGCATAACGGGCCGTATCGGCCAGACGCATTTTGAAACATTTCAGGCAACGCCCTCCGCGCTCCGGTTCATTTTCAAGTCCGGCCACCGTGCAACGCCAGGATGCATGGTCATAATCTGCATCCACAATATCCAAGCCCAACGACTGGGCATAGCGGGTACACTCGTCCTTACGGATATTGTATTCCTCCAACGGGTAGATATTCGGATTACAATAATAAATAGTAGGACGTATGCCATGATTCAACAGGCATTCGATAATAGCCGATGAACACGGTGCGCAACAGGTGTGCAACAGGACTTTGTCGGCTCCACCGGGTACTTCCAATTCAAATTTCTTCTTTTTCATCCTTTCACTCACCTTTATTCACACGAATCAGACACTCCCTCCGCATAAGAAGCAAACAAGGGTTGCAACAGTTCCGGTATATCTATCCCCTGCTCGCGTATTCCCTTCAGGCAGTTATGCGCTTCTTTTGTCAGAGAGAAATACATTTGCCGCTTGTCTTTCTCACCCAAAGCACGCACTAACAGATTCCGCTCCTCCACCGCACGAATCACCTTGGAGGCATGCGAGGGAGTCAGTCCCGTACGCTCTACAATCGTACTGGCTGCTACCCGCTCCTTGCCAATAGCACATAACACCATGGCTTCGTTCAGCGACACTCCATGCGACTGCATCAAACGGGATTCAAGTTCAGAGAGAGCCCGAAAGAGCTCTCTCATCACACAAATACATTTTATTTTTTCCATACTTAAATAAACAGATTTACATTGGCTTCCTCGGCACGGTCCATATAGGTCGCTACCCCACCGATGGTGACGTTGTCCAGCAGTTCCTCCTTTTTCACTCCCATCACATCCATCGACATTTGACAAGCAATGAATTCTACTCCATTATCAATGGCCTGCTGACGAAGTGATTCCAATGAATCGATTCCCTTACGGTTCATGATGTAACGCATCATCTTCGTACCCCATACCTCCCATGTTCATCTTTGAAAGTCTTGAGTTTCCGGGAGCTGGAAGGCAACATCATGCCGAACATTTTTCCAAAAATGTCTTTCTGCACCAAGGGTTTCCGTTCCTTCTTGATGGCATTCAGTCCCCAGAAGGTAAAGAAAATGGTCACTTTCTTGCCCGTAGCCGCCGCACCATTAGCCAGCACAAAGGTAGCCAAAGTTTTGTCAAGGTCATCACTGAAAAGGATGAAAGTTTTACCCTTCTCTCCCACGTCCTGACGGGAAGCCTCTATGGCACAAGGAGTCGCTTTCTCTACCACTACCTTATAGATTCCCCCTTCCGACTTTGAAGAAAGGAAGCGGTTTCCGGTAGTACGACACCATGCCTCTGCATCTCTCGGGAAGCCGGCATCCGTAGCATGAATTTCCATCTGCTCACCGGCTTTCAGCTCCTCCATCCCTTTTTTCAAACGTAAGATAGGACCAGGACACTGTATGCCACAGGCATCTACCACATGTACCTTTTTGCAGTCCGAATTTCCTTCTGCTGTCTCACACGAGCAGGCTACGGCACATGTTTCTTCCGGCTGGCAAAGTGGAGTAACCGCCGCATTGTAGGTCTTGATACCTCCTATCAGGTTGCGCACATCCTTATAACCGTTTTCTTTCAGAATGTTGGAAGCCAGATAACCGCGCAACCCTACTCCACAATACAAGAAAAACTGGTTTGTCCGATGGAATCTCCTTCATCCGTGAACGCATCTCATCCAAAGGTACGTTTACCGCTCCAGTGATGTGCCCCAGTTCATACTCGTCTTTTGTCCGTACATCCACCAAGGTCACTTTAGTCAAATCGGCCTGCTGCAACTCTCTCCAATAAAGAGGAGTCATCTTGCCGTTCAAGATATTTCCAGCCACATACCCCGACACCGCTACCGGATCTTTAGCTGAAGAGAAAGGAGGTGCGTAGGCATGTTCCAGTTGCATCAAATCATATACGGTTCCTTTCTGCTTAATAACCAATGCATATTCATCAATTCGCTTATCCACTCCATTGTATCCCACAATCTGTGCCCCATACAAACGACCGCCTTCAGGAGAGAAAGTAATTTTGATGTCCATCTGCAAAGAATCGGGATAGTAACCGGCATGCGAACCTGAGTGAATGGTTGCCGACAGATAAGGTATACCAAAAGTCTTTCAGACGCTTGGCGGGAAGTCCCGTAGAAGCCACCGTCAAATCAAACACTTTCGCTATGGCTGTCCCGATAGAACCTTCATATTTCACCCGGTTGCCAAATGTCATGTTATCGGCTACGATACGTGCCTGACGGTTAGCCGGTCCAGCCAGGAAGTTCAACCACGGCTTACCGGTAATCGGATGCGGATATTCAATGGCATCACCTACGGCATACACCGACTCATCGGAAGTCTGCAGATATTCATTTACATAAATACCCTTCATTTCTCCTAACTTCAGTCCGGCTTCTACGGCCAGACGAGTTTCAGCCCGTACACCAATGGAAAGGATAACCAGCCTGAGCTTCTGCCTGCAATCCCGACTGGAATTTAACTCTCAGTCCGGAATCGGTCTTTTCAAAGGCTTCCACTGCCTGTTGCAAATACAGTTTGACACCCTTCTGTTGCAGATGGCCATGCACCAGCGCTGCCATAGAGAAATCAATCGGTCCCATCACCTGATCTGCCATCTCTACTACAGCCACCTCAATACCGGCATGGTGAAGGTTCTCGGCCATTTCCAACCCAATAAAACCACCTCCGACAATCACTGCTTTCTTTACCTCATGGCTCTGCATATAAGCCTTGATGCGGTCTGTATCTGCCACGTTTCTCAGGGTAAAGATTCCTTCATTATCAATTCCCGGCAAAGGAGGACGCACAGGCGATGCTCCCGGTGAAAGCAGCAATTTATCGTATGTTTCAGTATATTCTTTTCCGTCCGAAGTACGTACCTTTACTTCCTTACGGGCAGTATCAATTGCCATAACTTCCGAACGTACCCGCACATCGATGCGAAAACGAGTGGAGAATGCTTCCGGAGTCTGTACAAACAATCGGTCGCGATCCTGAATTACCCCACCTATATAATAAGGTAAACCACAATTGGCATAAGAGATATATTCTCCACGCTCAAACAGAATGATTTCAGCCTTTTCCGTGTTTCTCCGAATACGGGCAGCCGCAGTGGCTCCACCTGCGACCCCACCAACAATTACATACTTCATATCTATTTATTTTCTTTGTTATTATTTTCTAATGGAAACTTTTTACAAAGAAAATAAATAATTACATAAAGAATAAATTTCCAATGGAAAATATTTACCAATTAAGCATTATTAAGGGAAAGCGTCTCTTTCTAAGCTAATTTCTGATAAGCCAGTCGCGGAGTTCCATTACGCACATAGATAATTCCACAATACGCAAAGCCTGTAGAAAGCAGCAGATGTTGCATCACCTTGTTGTCTGCATGGGTATCGGCACGCAGGCACGGCCACTGACGGAAACACCAGTCTACACATAGTTTTCCTATCCCCTTGCAGGAACCGTCGGATGCCAGCCGATGAATCACATAATAAGGAGAGTCGTCTCGCCATTCTCCGTTTTCAATGCGTGCATACGTCGGATCGGGTCCCTGAATGAAACAGAAGGTAGCCACTGCTCTTCCGTCTTTCGTTACACACACATAACAGTGAGAAGCCTCTATTTCCTCCTGTATCAGTTCCCGCTGGGGATAACCATTAATCCACTGATTAGGGTTTCCCGTACGACACATGAAACGACGGGCTTCTTCAAATATCTCCATCAAACGGTCCAAATCATCCAATGTAGCCTTGCGTATCTGTAAATTCATAAGTCCTTTCTATTTTGATAAACCGACGCAAAACTAATGGTTTTCTTCTGTTTTATAGAGCAGGTTTCTTGTTTTTTGAAATAATGTTGTACCTTTGTGACAACTTCAAAAACAAATGGGGCATTAGCTCATCTGGCTAGAGCGTTTGACTGGCAGTCAAAAGGTGGCAGGTTCGAGTCCTGTATGCTCCACTTTTTCTTTTCTACTCCACTTGACTTTTCCCTGATTAAATATAAAAACAGACCCTGTCTGACTTATTCAATTTATTATTATGTACAGTATTTTAATCATAGAAGACGATAAACGAGTAGCCGATTTGCTAAAAACCGGACTGGAAGAAAATGGCTATCACACCATGGTGGCATACGATGGAGCCATGGGGCTTCGTCTGTTCCAATCTCACTCTTTCCAGCTGGTTATTTCAGATATTATTCTTCCCAAATTGGATGGCTTTGAACTCTGCAAAGAAATACGCAAAGCAAATCCGCATATCCCTGTACTTATGCTGACAGCCTTGGGATCAACCGATGACAAACTAGATGGATTTGATGCGGGTGCAGATGACTACATGGTAAAACCTTTCGACTTCCGGGAACTGAACGCACGCATTAAAGTGCTTCTAAAAAGAAAAGCAGAAGCAACTGTATCTGTTGTTGCTCCCGAGAAACTTACCTACAAAGACCTTCAAATTGATACCAACCGCAGAGAGGTAATGCGCCAAGGAAACCCCATCCGCTTATCTCCAAAAGAATACAATCTGCTTACCTACATGGTGCAGAATGCAGAACGGGTCATCAGCCGGATAGAAATTGCCGAAAAAGTCTGGAATACCCACTTTGATACCGGTACCAACTTTATCGATGTATACATCAATTACCTGCGCAAAAAAAATAGACAAAGACTTTGAAACTAAACTGATTCACACCAAACCTGGAATTGGATTTATCCTTACTGACGAGAAGCCATGAAAATCAAAACCGCACTTACGCTCAAAAATACCGGAGTCATAGCTGTGGCATTTCTGCTTTGCATGACCTTAATCTATCTGGTCAGCGAGCATATCCGAAGCAATACCTTCTTCCATAACCTGAAGAGTGAAGCTGTTACCAAAGTACATCTGTTCCTGCAAAACCAGGTAGATGCCGACATCATGCAATCCATCTACCTGAATAATAAGGAGTTTATTAATGAGGTGGAAGTGGCTGTATATACCACAGACTTCCACATGCTCTACCACGACGCCATCGACAATGATATTGTCAAAGAGAATCCGGAAATGATTGCCCAGATTCTTCAACAAAAGGAAATTGAATTTTATATCGGAAAATACCAGGCCGTCGGGATGGTTTATCCTTTCAACGGACAGACTTATATTGTGACGGCCGCAGCTTACGATGGTTACGGACACACCAACCTGCTGGAGCTTCAGAAAACACTGGTCATCCTGTTCTTTATCGGCCTCCTGCTTTTATTTATTACCTGCTATTTCCTGGTTCGGGCATCTTTAAAACCTATCCGGGAAATCGTAAAAGAAGCAGAAACGATTACCGCTTCGCGTATTGACCAGCGTCTGCCTGTAAGAAACGAGAAAGACGAATTAGGAGAATTAAGTCAGGCCTTCAATGAACTATTGGAACGACTCGAAATTTCATTCAACTCCCAGAAAATGTTTGTCAGCAACGTATCTCACGAAATGAGAACCCCACTGGCTGCCCTCATTGCGGAACTGGATTTGTGTCTGCAGAAGGATCGTACTGAAACACAATATCGTCAAGCCATGCAGAACGTGCTACAGGATGCACGACGAATGACAAAACTGATTGACGGGCTGCTCAATCTGGCTAAAGCAGATTACCAGAAAGAACAGATCAAGATGCATGAAATTCGGTTAGACGAATTGTTGCTCGATACACGGGAAATCATTCGTCGTGCCCATCCGGAATACCACATCGAACTGATTTTTGAACAAGAAGATGCGGAAGACGACCGGATGATTACCGTCATGGGTAATGACTACCTGCTGAACATTGCCTTTGCTAACTTGATTGAAAATAACTGCAAGTATTCAGACGACAAATCTTCTTTCATTCAGATTTCCTATTGGGATAAATGGACCATTATCCGCCTGTCGGATGACGGAATTGGTATGTCGGATGCAGAAAAAGAAAAGATTTTCACCTTGTTCTACCGCGGAGAACAAGAACAGCATGCGGAAGGACATGGCATCGGTATGGCGCTTGCACAGAAAATCATCGCCCTGCACCAAGGCAGTATAGCCGTACATTCAAAACAAGGAGAAGGAACGACCTTCATCATCGAACTTCCTCACATTTAATCTTTTAACGCATACATTCAAAGAAAAATAAACTCCATTAGAGTGGTATTAGAAAATTAGTCTCACAAATTCTAATAGTTTTCTAATACCACTCTAATATTTCTCTAACAGTCTCTGTCGGGGGCATTGCCTACTTTTGCCACGTGAAAAGAAAACATAGTAATCACCCTATGAATTTTAATGATCATGTGGAAGAAAAGAAAAAGTAGCACCACATTCACCTTCAATGGCGAAAAGGTATTTTTAGCAGCAAGCCAGACACTAGGCACAGTTTTCAGCTATTTCCAGACAAGCCGTATCGGACTTACACAAGAAGAAGTGGAAGCCAGACAGTCTCTCTATGGGAAGAACGAAGTGGAACATGAGCAGAAAAAGAATCCCGTATCGACTTTCATCAAAGCTTTTATCAATCCTTTTATTGGCGGACTCACGGCGCTGGCCATCATTTCTTTTGTACTCGATGTGCTGCTGGCCAATCCAGGAGAACAGGACTGGACTGCCATCATAATTATTCTGACTATGGTTATTGCCAGCAGCATACTGCGTTTTCTGGCAAGAATGGAAAGCCAATGCCTCCAATGAAGCTTTACTGAAAAGGTGACCAATACCTGTTACGTAAGACGAGCTGGTAACCAAGATGAAGAAATCAACATTGCAGACCTGGTTCCCGGAGACATTGTTATGATTGCTGCAGGAGACATGATTCCTGCCGACATGCGTATCATCGAAGCAAAAGATTTGTTTATAAGCCAGTCTTCCCTGACGGGAGAATCAGACCCGATAGAGAAACGTCCGGAAGCCAAAGGAAACAAGCACAGCAAAGGAAGTGTAATTGAGCTGGAAAACATCTGCTTCATGGGCTCTAATGTAGTCAGCGGATCAGCTAAGTCAGTTTCCTGCTGATACGATTCATGCTCATCATGATTCCGTTCGTTTTCCTGGTAAACGGTGTGACTAAAGGCGACTGGCTGGAAGCATTTATCTTTGCCGTATCGGTAGCTGTAGGCCTTACCCCTGAAATGCTCCCGATGATTGTTACTGCCAACCTGGCCAAAGGTGCCGTAGCTATGTCAAAGAAGAAAACCATTGTAAAAGACCTGAATGCCATTCAGAACTTCGGGGCGATGAACATTCTCTGCACGGACAAAACCGGTACCCTTACCTGCGACCAGATTGTATTGGAAAAGTACATCAACGCCGATGGAAGCAACGATGAAAGCCGACGCATCCTGCGCCACGCTTATTTCAACAGTTTCTTCCAGACCGGATTAAAGAACCTGATGGACAAAGCCATTCTGTCGCACGTAAAGGACTTGTCCTTGGAATACCTGAAGGATAATTATACAAAGGTAGATGAAATCCCGTTTGATTTTACCCGGCGAAGAATGTCGGTAGTGGTAGAAGACCGTCAAGGGAAACGACAGATTATCACAAAAGGAGCCGTAGAGGAAATGTTGGACATCTGCTCGCATGCTGAGTTTGATGGAGAGGTGCACCCCATGGCCATCGAACTGAAAAACAAGGCACGCGACATCATTGAACAGATGAACAAGCAAGGTATGCGTGTCATTGCCGTAGCCCACAAAAGCTACCTGGACAAGACTTGTGATTTCCGTATCGAGGACGAGAAAGATATGGTACTGATTGGGTATCTGGCTTTCCTGGATCCTCCCAAGCAATCGGCAGCCAGCGCCATCAAGCAATTGCATGAACACGGCATTGAAATCAAGATTCTGTCTGGCGACAATGAGGCGGTGGTTCGCACCATCGCCCGCCAAGTGGGTATCCGCACCGACAATGCCCTGACAGGCCCCATTTTCGAAACGATGAGTGAAGAGGAAAAAATGAAAGCAGTCAACCAGACGACCGTATTTTCCAAGCTTACTCCGATACAGAAAACGGAAATCATCACCCTACTGCAAGCACAACAGCACACGGTAGGCTTCTTAGGCGACGGAATCAATGATGCCGCAGCATTGCGTCAGTCAGACATCGGTATCTCGGTAGATTCTACAGTGGACATTGCCAAAGAAAGTGCCGACATTATCCTGCTGGAGAAAAGTCTGATGGTACTGGAAGACGGTGTACTGGAAGGACGAAAAACATTTGGCAACATCACCAAATACATCAAGATGACAGCCAGTTCCAACTTCGGAAACATGTTCAGCGTAATGGAGGCCAGTGCGTTCCTTCCCTTCCTGCCTATGCTCCCCATCCACCTGCTGATTCAAAATCTGCTGTACGATATTTCGCAGACCACAATTCCGTTCGACCGGATGGATGCAGAATACCTCCGGAAACCACGTAAATGGGATGCCTCCGATTTGAGCCGCTTCATGATATTCATCGGCCCCATCAGTTCCATTTTCGACATCGTTACCTATTTGGTGATGTGGTATGCGTTCGGATGCCAAAGCATGGAACATCAGACGCTGTTCCAATCCGGATGGTTTATCGAAGGCTTGCTGTCGCAGACCCTGATTGTGCACATGATACGTACCCGGAAAGTCCCCTTCATACAAAAGGCTGTGCCTCCTGGCAAGTAACCGGACTTACCCTGCTGATTATGGCCATCGGTATCCTGCTGCCTTTCACCCCGTTTGGAAGGCTCTATCGGGCTGGAAGCACTGCCTTTAAGCTATTTCCCCTGGCTCATCGGTATCCTGTTGTCCTACTGCATATTGACTCAATTAATTAAGAACTGGTATATTCATCGTTTTACCAAATGGTTATGACAAGATTCATGAAACTGTTCCTGTCCTTCGCCGTAGTGTCCTGTCACTACGGCCTGGCTCAGGAGCCTTCAAGTAAGCTACACCACAGAACTACAAAGTGATTTCAAACAAGGAAATAACTGGGTTAATCTGCTGAGACTGGATTTCACTCATTCATTAGGCAAACATACGACATTACAAGCCGCCACCATCAGTACAGCCAGAACCCGCCCCGAATCACTGGCAGATGATTTTCAGACCTTTTCCAACATTGAAGAAGAAAACCATCCGCTTGCCCTCGCGACATTGGGCGTCCAGCAACAGTTCGGTCATTCCTCGCTATTTTTCGGTATCCGGAACTTGAATGAAGACTATTTCACTTCCCCTGTCACCTCGTTATTCACCAACAGTTCATGTGGCATCTTTCCCACTTTGTCCGCCGATTACCAAATAGCCAATTATCCGGTAGCTTCCGTCGGACTGCATTATGAACTGCAATTCACACGATGGTCCTTACAAACATCGGTATACAACGGAAAAGGTTACTATCGGTTTTCAGGAAAAGAAAACGTATTCCGGTTCTGCCCACAAAGTGACGGAATACTCAGTATCATTTCACTAAACTATCAACAACATGGCAGCAATTATCATGTGGGCTTTGCTCTACATAGCGGCATGTATATGGACTATGAAGAGGGAACTCCAGAAAAGACAAAAAAAGAAAGGAGAAAAATAATCTGGGGATATGCAGAGCAACGTCTTGCTCCCGGTCTGCATGCACTCCTGCAAGGTTCATTCCAGTCAGGTACCTCCAGAGGATGCAAAAGTTATGCCGGCACAGGTCTCACCTGGCAATGTGGAAAAACAGAAGGCGGACTGTTCACCGACTACGCCCGATTTTCTCCTTCATACGAATGGGCCAGTGAATTTACATGGAAAATTCCCTTTTCAGGCAACGGATTTATACAACCCACCTTACATTTCATTCAGCAAGCGGGGAGCACGCTATCTGATTGGCTTATTGCGCTTCAGCTATGTACTCCCGACTACCTGACATTTATTATTTTACGACAAATTCATCAGTAAACAAGAAACCACCAGCCTCAGGATTGATATCAGCCTGCACGCGTACGTAACGAGCCTCACAACTACCTGTCCAGTCATACGTCTGAATGGTCAACTGTTCGTCCGTAATGGGCAGCGTAGTAGTGATGGTTTTCAAAAGTGTATATTCTTTTCCATCGTTTGAAATCAGGAAGCCTGACTTTCTGCGGGAGGAACACACCCGGACCTCTCAACTGCATGAAATCAATGGAAAGGCTGCTGAATAGATTGTGATTTTTCCATATCCACAATCACATCAGCTCCTTTTCCAAGGAATCCCTGCCAGCGCTGGTCGGTATATACCCAACCGCCATGTATGCCGTTAGTCAATGCCGATTCTCCTCCAGCCTGATAAGAGTCCGAATAAGGACGTACATATTCCACCTTCTTACCCTTTGCCAAATGATTATCCACGCTCAATGCCACCGGACGGTTGCCCACCTCATTTTGCAAGTCAAAGTATGGTAGCCCATTGAGTTCAGCACCTTTACTTCCTGCAAAGCCTCTGCATGGAAACGTTTCCAGTCTTTCTGCTCCGGATTTGTCCAGGCAACTTCAGCCAAAGCCAGCAAACGAGGATAAATCATATATTCAGCATGCTCGGGTGTCGGTATATATTCCGTCCCACATTTCCCTGTACGCCCCACACGCAATCCAGTTTATCAGCAGGAAAAGCTTTCGTCACCGGTTCGTATGAATAAACCTTTTCCAGTGGGAGATATCCTCCGATGGCTTCCGGTTGCGTACGCGGTGCATCCTGATAGCTGTCAAAATAGCAATATGCTCCCGGTGACAAGATGGTACGCAATCCTCTTTTTACCGATTCCGCACCTTTATCTTCTCCACGCCACACCGTTACGGCAGAAGTTTCGTCCAAGCTCGCCTGTCAGAATCTCATCCCAGCCAATCATCTTGCGGCCGTTCTCTTTCAAAAACTTCTCAATTCTGGATACAAGATATTCCTGCAATTCACCTTCTTCCTTCATTCCCTCTTCTTTCATAAGTGCCTGACAGTCGGGACATTGTTTCCAATAGTTCGTACTTGCCTCATCTCCACCAATATGAATGTATTCTGAAGGGAACAACTCCATCACTTCTTTCAATACATTGGTCAGGAACTCATAAGTAAGTTCCTTTCCCGGACAAAATTCTCCACCAGGTTTCAAATCACCTCCACAAGCCAGTTGCGGAAGAGCCTGCCAATACTTCTTCTGAGTGAGCCGGCATTTCAATTTCCGGAATCACCGTGATATGACGCTGACGGGCATATTCTACGATTTCTTTCACATCTTCCTGCGTATAATATCCTCCGGAAGCTCCGGGAGCATCTTGTCTGCAATACGTACGTCCGCCGTTCCACCAGCTTTTCCAGTCTGGGAAAGGACGATAGGCCGTTTCACGCGTCAGTTCCGGATATTTCTTGATTTCAATTCTCCATCCGGCTCCATCCGTCAGGTGCCAATGGAAGCGGTTCAGCTTATAACGGGCCAGCGCATCAATCTGTTTCTTGACAAATTCCTTTGTATAGAAATGACGTGACACATCCAAGTGCATGCCTCGATACGAAAAGCGAGGAGCATCTTCTATCGTCACTTCAGGAAGGCTGATACGTATCATTTCCACTCTCGCGCGCCAGCTGCACAATAGACTGAAAGGCATAAAACAACCCCGAAGTCGAAGTAGCCTCAGCCTGAATGCCTTTTCTTGTCACTTTCAAGCGATAGGCCTCTTCTTTCATCTTCGCATTTTCCGGACTGACAAGTTTAAAGGTAATGTCAGCCTTTCCTTTCTTCTTATAAGTCAGCGCAAAAGGAGAATTACTCACATAAGATACAAAATCGTCTTTATCAGTTCCTTTCAGGTTACAGGAGAAAGATGCCTGTGCACGAAGCACAAAATGTCCGTCCCCACATACCATCTGCTGAGGATTAGGAATCACATACGTGTCAGATACCGAAGAAGCCATGGCTGAAAAGGCCATTGCCACACAAAAACAAAGGAATAACAAGGATTTCATTTTACGGATTATTTTAGGATACATATTAATAAGAAATTACCCAGCTTACGATTTCAATGTATGCTTGGGTAAACTTCCTGAGTGTAAATATATAAATTTATTACCGATCACCACAAAATTAAAGTCATAATTTTACCAACCAGGATTCTGTTTAATATTAGGTGCCTTACCAATTTCATCTGTTGGAATTGGCGACAAATAGTGTTTCGGATCCTCAAATATCGGAGTAGGCCTCTGACCCACATAACGCTTTTCATAAATAGTCAAAAGCTCCATCTTCATTAACCCCTACTGTCTCTTTTAAAGCCGCTATATCTTTCTCTGAATATCCAGCTCCTTCTATAATGATACCTAAACGTGGTGCAGTTAATAAATTACCACATTTCCAACGACGGATATCATCATAACGTACTCCTTCAGCAAACATTTCAATACGACGTTCACGACGAATTTCTCTAATCAATTTTGCATTATCTCCTGAAACATTAGGATAAGCAGCTGCTATTACAGGATCATCAAATGGTACAGCCAATTCTAACTTTTTATTAAATCCTACACGCTCACGCAACTTATTGATAGTCTCATTCAAATCAGTCTGAGTGATAGTTCCCAATTCTGCTGCTTCAGCTCGAATCAACATAATTTCACCCAAACGGAAAACTGGAGCATCTTCTGTACCCTGATAATGAGAGGCACTATACTCTGCCGCATTATAAGCTTCCTGCAAGAATTTGTCAGGATTTTCAAGTCCGTGATACTTACGCCAAGTTCCTTCAAACAAGCACATACGAGCCTTTAAAGCCAATGCTGCATCCTTACTGATCACTGTCACATCGGTCTTCTTAGGCAACCACTTGATCGCCTGATCAATATCTCTCAACATATTATCCATTACCAGGATTCGGGAATCACGCGCCTTATACATTTCCTCATTACCCGGATTCATTACATTTTCAAACCAGGGTACATCACCATAGGCTTTTACTTTATTAAAATAATCCAAAGTCTTAAAGAAAAGTATCATTCCTGCATATTTCTGTTTTACCTCCTCACTTACTGGAGATTTTTCATAATTTACCAGGAAATCATTACAAGCACGAATATTCTCCCAATTCCATTGAGTACCACTTGCACTAGAAGGTACCGTAGCTAGACCAAAACTTGTTCCATTACGTTCCCATGGCAATACATCATCACTTGTATAATCTTCGCCCAGCATACCCCAGTCATAACTTTTTGGGGCCCATATCCCACGATTAACTTTGGATAAAAATCATTACAATATTGTTCCAAAGCAGTTGCATTTGTAATTGCAAAAAACTGATCTTTTCCAATGGCATCCAATGGTTCTCTATCCCCAAAGTTACAACTAGACAACTATGTCATTGGCTTTACCAAGGGGATGGTTGATTCTCTTTTATACAAAAGGGAAACAATCAAATGTAGCGGAAAAATCTACTCCGAAGAGTATAGACGGAGATTTGAAACAAAAAATGCCACTTTCAAAATTGAACGAAGTCCGATTGATGAGAACAAGTTGATGCTAATCATAAACCGACAGCCAATCAGCGAATGGTTCAAGGAACAATGGGAGAAATTACAGCAGCATCTGCGTAACTCGGTGCAGAGAGAACAAAAATCCAGAGGATTCAGGATGTAATCTGATAGTATTTGATTGGATTTCAATAAAATTGCGTATCTTTGCAAGCGGATGGAGAAAACTCTGTCCAGACATATTAGAATTTAGAAGAAGCGTTATGCTCATCTTGTGAATTGGGAACCTAGGAAATTTCGCAATTGTACACAAGGGTAGCATAGTGGTTCTCACGCTATAGCGTGGGCTGCTATTACCATATCCGTGTACAAGGTTTTCCTAGGACCTCCAATCAGACGTGGGCATTTGCAGTTCCACGCTTCGTGGTTTAATTTGAATAGGTTTAGGAACGGAACCATAAGAAAATCGTATGAAAGAACTGGCTTATTCGTACATTGAATTGGGGGAAGAATATTGGTGGGCGTTTCTTATTATTTGGCTTCTGTGGATTATCGTAGCTCACATTCCCAACTTTATTGATTTCCACTATGCGGACATCATTATTCCTATTATCCTTCTGGCAATTTGGGGCATATTGAAATTGCTTGTGGTTTTCAGTGTGATATAAATCGTTAATCATCAATCAAATACATATATCTATGAGATTCAATAAGTACTTTTATTTGTCTGCTGCACTTGCTTTTGCTCTTTGCTCTTGTAGCGATGACAATGAAACTGGAGGCGGTTTTACGCCTACCGTTTTCAACGTGATGGGTAAAGTTGAAAAAGGTCCGATGATTCGTGGTTCTCACGTAGAAATGCGAACATTAGACGAGTACATGATTCCTACCGGAAGTTCTTATCCCGCTACCATTGACAATAATATGGGGGACTTTAATTATGGTGCACTCAAGATTAACAGCCCATATGCCCAACTAACGGCAGACGGCTATTTTTTTAATGAAGTGGATGGAGAATTGTCAGAAGGTACTATTAAGCTGGATGCTATTGTGGACTTGAAAGACAACAGCACCATCAATGTCAATGTATTGACCCACTTGAAAAGTAAGCGCATCCATCATTTGGTTACAACCCAAGGTATGACATTCAAGGAAGCTAACGCACAAGCCCAAAAGGAATTGCTTACCCAATTCGGGTTGCAGCAATACGCTTCTAAAGATGCCAGCCAATTCTCACTTACTTCCGGTGATGATGCTTCCGGTGTCTTGATAGCCATTTCCTCATTGGTACTGACAGATAGGTCAGATGCTGAAATCGTAGAATATCTGTCCATTTTAAGTAATGAATTCGGAACAGAAGGTGCATTTAGTCAAGAAACAAAGAAAAAGATACAATCTGGCAAAAACTACTTGAATGCCAGACTGGATAGAATATCCGAGAACATTAAGAGCCGCTACAAGGAATTAGGATTGGAAGTCAAAGTCAAAGATTTGGCTTATTATTTTGACTGGGACAATGACGGTATTGCCGGAAATGAAATAGATGGTTCTGAATCCGTTACACTGAGTGCAAATGAATTAAATGTTCCTGCGGAAGGTGGCGAATATACCATTACCGTTAAGTCGGATAAAACCTACTATCTAAATCCACCTTCTTTTGACACTGACGATGATTCCGGTCTTCAAGAACTGCCCCAAGACAATATTACAGAAGAATACTTTGGAGGACTATACGAACCTGGCTCAAGCATACCAACGCCTTCAATCAAGTATAATAAGACCATTGCGGACAATGTCATTACTGTAAAGATTGAACCTGCACAATTCAAAAGGACTTGTCTACCACTTTTTACGGTATATAACGCAAGAGGCAGGGCGGCTGCTACAGTGACCATTAAACAATCTGGAGACAAGGATTATTTTGTTAAGCACGACCCTGTCAGATTGGGAGAAGCTGGAGAGCATGTGGTATTGGGCATAATGAGCATCATGAGAGATGCCGTATCTGAACAGCTTCGTTTGCAAACGAATTATATCCATCAGGAAAACTTTAAAGACCCTGTTCCTTTCCGACCTTATGACTACGAAATAGGAAATATATGGACACGCTATTACAACGCAATCAACCAATGGCTCACAATGAAAGATGTGGATGCAAACCAGTTAAATTGCTACCAGTCGTTTATTGACACTCACCTTGCGCTGGCATACTATCAGCTGTCTTCTCGTTGGGGTGGTGTGCCTTTTATAATGCAACGTCCGAATGATGCACACATATCCCTGCCACGTACAGAAGAAGTAGAAGTTCTTTCAAGGATAGAAAATATGCTATTTGATGCGATGGAAGATTTAGACGAACACCGTTATGACGCTTTCCAAAATACCAATGAAATGCTTTTTGTTTCTAAAGATGTTGCCAGAACATTGCTTGCCTTTGTCTATTGCAATCAAAAGGAGTTCAACAAGGCATTGCCGCTTTTAGAAGAAGTCATCCGAAGAGGTAACTACCATTTGGAATACACGAAAGCAGCTGAATACCAAAACAATGCAGAATGTATTTTGGGCTATTATATACAGACAAGAAGCGGAGAGGCATGTCATCCTTGCCTTGACTACAAAGATGTTGTATTGACAGCTGCCGAATGTTTATACCATACAGGAAATACTCCAAAGGCTAAAGAATACATCAAGCAAGTATGTGAGCATAAGAATATCACAGTTGACCAATCGGATGTACTGAAAGCCATTGCTTCACTGCACTACCAGATAAACTCACCCAGCTATATGAATTTCATCAGAAGAAACGAATTGGGTGAATCCTTTATGAGTCTAAGCCACGACAACCTTTATCAGCTTTTATGGCCTATTCCCAGCAGTGAAATGAATTTAAATCCACAAATGACACAGAATCCGGGATATTAGTCCCGTACATAACGAAAGCCCTACTGTTTAAAGTGGGGCTTTCTTAATCTCAGTTTCGCATACTGTACGTTATCTATATACTTTGTTTTATCTAAGTCGTCATTCAAACTTACCTTTCGCCAGTTCTTCTTCCAGAAAAGCAAACACATAATGAGGGCTTTGATGATAGAAATGTGTTCGGCTATCCATTACTTTTCTGTAAGTATCTGAATTAAACACAGTGGCAAGTGCCTCTTCCATCGTCATGTTACTGTATCGTTCAGTCAACAAAGCGGCAAGGTTCTTTACCATATCCGCCATCATTTCCGTTTTTTCGCTCATATTCTTTTTAACAGTTTGATGGCACGTTCCGTACCGAAGAAATATTGGAATGTTATACCTTTCATGAATTGCAGATTATGAACAAGCGTAGAAAGGTCTATTGAATGATTTTCATATCGCCACAATTGCACACCTACACGGTCATTGGCAATGGGACCATTACCACATCGTACTCATGCGCTGGCTTGTTAGTGGGATTATTCCGGTTTAGCAAAATGAATTTTGCCCATTCTTCTGAATAGCTATCGAAACGGAGTACACACAAATCATTCAAGGAATTATCATCCACAAGGTAACTTTGCACAATCGGACTGCCTGATTCCAACTGTTCAACTTTTACTTGTGCCATATTCAGAGCCTGTTTATAATCAGCGGAAAGATAAAATCCACGTCCGAAGTCTTTGTTCGGCTTTGATTTCAACAAGTCTATTTGGTCGAAATCCCTATTTGTCCCATGATAAAGTTTCATACTAATGCCCCTCCTTGGCGATGACAATATTCCGCTATATCATCTACCATTGAAGCAAATGATTGCGTATGAACATATCCATAATGACGGTCAATGAACTCAATACCCTTGTAACGGCTCAGGTAGCTGAAAGACTGCTTCATCGTCAATCCATACTTGCGCCCGAACTCAAGAATAAAAATAACCGTCCATTCAAGTTTTTCCTTTATATTATATTCCATCGTTATATTCTTTGAACCTTATACTGCAAAGTTAGCAAAAACCATCATATGTCCGGATATAAAGCAAAAGATTTATGCGGTGTCTTAGGAATATCTTAAATAAAACAAAAACACCCAGATTTACATTCTTGGGTGTAAAACTGGGTGTTTATTTTGCAATTTGCTGATTTTCAGCATTTCAGCGGAGAGACAGGGATTCGAACCCCGGGTACCTCGCGGTACAACGGTTTTCAAGACCGCCGCAATCGACCACTCTGCCACCTCTCCAAAACTCTTCGTGAGAGTTGCCTTGTTTTTCAAAGGCGATGCAAAGGTACGCATTATTTTGAAATCTGCAAATATTTACCGCCTTTTTTGATTATTTTTTTTCATTGTCGTACCTTTGCAAGCAGAAAAAACGAAACAAACTAATCATGATATACCCTCATAATTTCGAACAGAAAATAGGATTCGACCAGATACGACAATTGCTGAAAGGTAAATGCCTGAGCACACTAGGTGAAGAGCGAGTGGACGAAATGACCTTTTCGGACAATTACGATGAAATAAACCAACGACTGGAGCAAGTGGTTGAATTTGTACGGATTACGCAGGAAGAGGAAGATTTTCCGGCACAATATTTCTTTGATGTACGTCCTTCTCTGAAACGCATCCGGGTGGAAGGTATGTATATGGACGAACAAGAGCTGTTCGACCTTCGCCGTTCACTGGAAACCATCCGCGACATTGTACGATTCCTTCAGCAATCCGACGAAGAAGAGGAAACGGAAAATTCTCCTTATCCTGCCCTGCGTGAACTGGCGGGAGATATTTTAGTATTCCCCCAGTTTATCGCACGTATCGACAGCATCTTGGACAAGTTCGGAAAGATAAAGGACAATGCTTCTGCGGAACTTCTGCGTATCCGACGGGAACTCTCGGCTACTACGGGAAGCATTTCACGCAGTCTAAACAGCATTCTCCGTGCTGCACAATCGGAAGGGTATGTAGACAAGGATGTTACTCCCACCATGCGCGACGGACGTCTGGTCATCCCGGTTGCTCCGGGCATGAAGCGCAAAATCAGAGGTATTGTACACGATGAATCAGCCACCGGAAAGACGGTTTTCATCGAGCCGGCAGAAGTGGTGGAAGCCAATAACCGCATCCGGGAGTTGGAAGGAGAAGAACGCCGCGAAATCATCCGCATCCTGACGGAATTCTCGGCTACGGTACGCCCGCAAGTTCCTGCCTTACTCTCCTCGTACGAGTTTTTGGCTGAAATCGATTTCATCCGTGCCAAAGCTTTGTTCGGTATAGATATAAAAGGACTGAAACCCTCATTTGAGAACCAGCAGATTGTCGACTGGTTTCAGGCCGTGCACCCGCTTCTGCAAATGTCGCTGACCAAGCATGACAAGAAAGTAGTACCACTGGACATTATCCTGACACGTGACAAGCGCATCCTGCTTATTTCCGGACCAAACGCAGGTGGTAAATCTGTCTGCCTGAAAACCGTGGGACTGCTGCAATACATGCTGCAATGTGGTATGTTAGTATCCATGCATGAACGGAGCCACGCCGGTATCTTCAGCCACATATTTATTGATATTGGCGACGAACAGAGTATTGAAGACGACCTGAGTACCTATTCTTCGCATCTGACTAACATGAAGATGATGCTGAAATCATGCAACGGCGAAAGTCTCATCCTTATCGATGAGTTCGGAGGAGGTACGGAGCCACAAATTGGCGGTGCCATTGCCGAAGCCGTATTGAAACGCTTCAACTTGAAAGGTACGTTCGGCGTGATTACCACTCACTACCAGAACCTGAAGCATTTTGCCGAAGATCACGAAGGAGTTGTGAACGGAGCCATGCTATACGACCGCCACGAGATGCGGGCACTGTTCCAGTTGCAGATTGGTAATCCGGGAAGTTCATTCGCTGTAGAGATTGCCCGTAAAATCGGGTTGCCGGAAGAGGTTATTGCTGACGCATCGGAAATTGTGGGAAGCGAATACATCCAGAGCGACAAATACCTGCAAGACATTGTGCGCGACAAGCGTTACTGGGAAACCAAGCGTCAGAACATACGCAAGCGAGAAAACAGATGGAAGATACCATCGCCCGTTACGAACAGGAAATACAGGAGCTGGAACGCAGCCGCAAGGAAATCCTGAAGAAAGCCAAAGAAGAGGCAGAACGGTTGTTGCAAGAATCGAATGCCAAAATCGAAAATACCATTCGTACCATCAAGGAAGCGCAGGCTGAAAAGGAACGTACCCGCACGGCACGTCAGGAACTGACCGACTTCAAGCAGCAGGTAGAGAACCTGGAAAAGGCGGCTTTGGAAGAGAAAATCGCGCGCAAGATGGAAAAACTCCGCGAAAAGCAGGAACGTAAAAAAGATAAGAAAGCGAAACAAGCCAATGCTCCTGAAACTCCGGTTGCTCCTAAGGTACGTCCTATTGAAGCAGGAGACTATGTGCGCATCAAGGGACAGACCAGTGTGGGACAAGTCATGGAAATCAGCGGAAAAAATGCCGTGGTCATGTTCGGACTGATGAAAACCAACGTGAAAGCCGAACGACTGGAACGGACGGATGCACCGAAGGCTGCTCCGTTATCCAGCAAGGCGACCTTTGTCAGCAGCGAAACCCAAGACCGGATGTACGAAAAGAAACTGAATTTCAAGCAGGACATCGATGTCAGAGGTATGCGCGGAGACGAAGCCATACAGGCAGTCACCTATTTCATCGATGACGCTATCTTAGTAGGAGTCAGCCGCGTACGCATCCTGCACGGTACGGGCACAGGTATTCTGCGCACCCTCATCCGGCAATACCTGGCTACCGTGCCAGGAGTAGCCCATTTCCAGGATGAACACGTACAGTTTGGCGGCGCAGGCATCACCGTGGTGGATTTAAAATAAACCCTACGGGATTTCTGCACATATATGCGATTATTGCGTATCTTTGCAGAAAACTTACACCTAATTTTAATATGAAATCAATCAGAGAATTATATCGCATCGGCACGGGGCCATCCAGCAGCCATACCATGGGGCCCCGCAAAGCTGCCGAACAGTTTCTTGCCCGCAATCCGGAGGCTGCCTCATTCGAAGTGACTCTGTATGGCAGTCTGGCCGCTACAGGACGTGGTCACATGACCGATGTGGCTATTTTAGACACCCTGCAACCTCACGCTCCCGTAGAAATTCTCTGGAAACCGCATATTTTCTTTCCTTTCCACCCGAACGGAATGACTTTCAAGGCTTTCGATGCACAGAAGAAAAAGCTGGACGAATGGACCGTATTCAGTGTGGGAGGTGGTGCACTGGCCGAGGAAGGACACGACCGTACCGCCACCAACGATATTTACAACATGAATACCATGAGCCAAATTTTGTACTGGTGCGAACACACCGGACGCAGCTACTGGGAATACGTGGAGCAATGCGAGGGTCCGGAGATATGGGATTTCCTGGCAGAGGTATGGGAGACCATGAAAGCGGCCATCCATCGCGGACTGGATGCCGAAGGCGTATTGCCCGGGCCATTGAATCTGCGCCGCAAGGCATCGGCTTATTACATTCGTTCGAAAGGCTATAAAGACTCTCTTCGCTCACGCGGACTGGTATTCGCATACGCACTGGCTGTCAGTGAAGAAAATGCTTCTGGAGGAAAAATCGTTACCGCACCGACCTGTGGAGCCTGCGGAGTGGTTCCGGCTGTCTTGTATCACCTGCAGAAAAGCCGCGACTTCAGCGATGCACGTATCTTGCGGGCATTAGCGACTGCCGGACTGGTGGGAAACATCGTCAAACACAACGCTTCCATCTCGGGAGCTGAAGCCGGATGCCAGGCCGAAGTGGGAGTAGCTTGTTCCATGGCATCAGCAGCAGCCAGCCAGTTGTTCGGAGGCAGTCCTGCCCAGATAGAATATGCAGCCGAAATGGGACTGGAACATCACTTGGGTATGACATGCGACCCGGTATGTGGACTGGTACAAATTCCTTGTATTGAGCGTAATGCGTATGCTGCCGCACGTGCACTCGATGCGAATATCTATTCAGCCTTCACCGACGGCCATCACCGGGTATCATTCGACAAGGTGGTAGAGGTAATGAAGCAGACCGGACACGATCTTCCATCCTTGTACAAAGGAAACGAGCGAAGGAGGACTTGCCAAGAACTATCAACCTATGGAATAAAAGGATAAAAAAACGTAAGGATGCTTTCTCAAAAACGCCTTTACGTTTTATCTTAAACGCCCTTGCGTTTGAACCAAAACGTACTTGTGTTTTACTTAAAACGCACTTACGTTTTTAGCTAAACGCAAAAGGCGTTTTCGGGGCTGTAAACCGTATTATTTTTCTACTCTTTCACCTCAAAAATACTGTTGAAAATGACTTTCACCTGTCACTATGATTCACCTTTGGGAGGAATCACGCTGGCTGCCACGGAAAGCGGACTGTGCGGCCTCTGGTTCGACGGACAAAAATATTTCGGTCACGGACTGAAAGAAGAAGCCATAGCGAAGGAAACTCCGTTGCTGCTTCAGACGCGGCAATGGCTCGATGTTTATTTCTCCGGCAGGCAACCCGATTTCTGCCCTCCCCTGCAACCTTCCGGCACTCATTTTCAGCAAATCGTCTGGCAAATCTTATCCACCATTCCTTACGGAGAAACCCGGACTTACAAAGAAATAGCCATGGAAACCGCCCGCCGTTTAGGGCGTCCTCACATGGCGGCACAAGCTGTAGGGTATGCCATCGGACACAACCCCATCAGCATTCTGATTCCCTGCCATCGCATAGTAGGGAGCAACGGAAGCCTGACCGGATACGCCGGCGGCATCTCGCGCAAGCAATCACTTTTAGAGCTAGAACATATACCTTATTATATAAAAAAGTAAAATCGTATGAAATCTTACCAAGCTTATTTATTCGACTTTGATTATACTTTGGCCGATTCTTCCAAAGGCATTGTGATGTGCTACAGAAACGTACTCGAACGTCATGGATTCCATCAGGTGGACGACCTCTCCATCAAACGTACCATCGGAAAGACATTGGTTGATTCCTTTTCCATCATGACCGGAATAACCGATGCAGATACGCTGGAGACATTCCGAAAAGAATACGTCAAGGAAGCCGACCAGCACATGACGGCCAATACCGTACTTTTCCCGGAAACGGAAGAAGTGCTACGCGCCCTGAAAGCCAATGGAGCCCGTATCGGCATCATCTCCACCAAGTACCGTTACCGCATCATGGAACTGATGGGTAAAATATTCCCCGAGGGATTCATTGACATCATCGTAGGAGGAGAAGATGTGAAAGAAGCCAAACCCTCACCCGAAGGTCTGCTGCAGGCCGCTTTTCGTCTGAACTGTCCGAAAGAGCAGATTCTCTACCTCGGCGACAGCACCGTCGATGCGGAAACCGCCCAAAATGCAGGAGTTGATTTTGCCGGAATTCTTCACGGAATGACCACTCATGAAGAACTGGCAGCCTATCCGCACACAGCCATTTTCCCCCGATTTGCTTCCACTGATAAAAAAATAGGAAATATATCCGTTTTTTTTCAGATAAATAGTTGGTTATGTAAATATAAAGCCGTAACTTTGCAGCCGATTTTTTAGTCCGTGTAGGTAAAAAGTAGCTGCAGAGAACAGCTCACCTTACGGAGAAAACCCGTTTAATATTTATTTAAAAATGTACGTAATCGTAGAAATTAACGGTCAGCAGTTCAAAGCAGAAGAAGGCAAGAAACTGTTCGTTCACCACATTCAGAATGCTGAAAACGGTGCAACTGTTGAATTTGACAAAGTCTTGTTGGTTGACAACAACGGTACTGTAACTGTAGGTGCTCCTACTGTAGACGGTGCAAAAGTGGTTTGCGAAGTAGCTTCTCACTTGGTAAAAGGTGACAAGGTATTGGTATTCCACAAGAAGAGAAGAAAAGGTTACAAGAAACTGAACGGTCATCGCCAGCAGTTTACTGAATTGACAATCAAACAAGTTATTGCTTAATCATTAAAAACGTAGAAGAAAATGGCACATAAGAAAGGTGTAGGTAGTTCTAAGAACGGCCGTGAATCAGCTAGTAAGAGATTAGGCGTAAAGATATTCGGTGGTTCAGCTTGCAAAGCTGGTAACATCATTGTTCGTCAAAGAGGAACAGTTCACAACCCGGGTGAAAACGTAGGTATGGGTAGTGACCACACTCTTTACGCATTGGTAGATGGTACTGTATGTTTCAAGAAAGGTCGCGAAGACAGAAGCTATGTTTCTGTAATTCCTTGCGCTGAAGCATAATCTACTGAAAATGAAATTGTAAAAAGGATATTCTTACGAGAATATCCTTTTTTATACCCTTCAAAAAACTGAAAACAAGTTTTTTCTTTTCCTCCAAATACTTGCACCCAACAAACAGCAATGTTTTTTAAGCTTACTTTGTTATATAAATTATCTATCTATTAAAA